>Ga0315280_10003230_pt1 | contig 25260 bp, 19 predicted proteins | sample YL17G06_40_MG_FD_203697 | JGI IMG/M metagenome (GOLD analysis project Ga0315280, IMG submission 203697) | Sediment microbial communities from Yellowstone Lake, YNP, Wyoming, USA - YL17G06_40 | ecosystem: Environmental > Aquatic > Freshwater > Lake > Sediment | place: USA: Wyoming | collected...
CTCGCAAGTGGGCTTGACGAAGAAGGGCGCCAACGAGTCGGCGGAGCTGGATTTCGTGGGCCAGGTGCGCGACGGCGGTGGCAAGATGGCCGGCTCGGTGCGCGACACCATCCGGGCCACGCTGCCGGCTGAGCAGGCCGGCCAGTTCGGCCGCCGGCCGTTGCAGTACGACACGGCGTTCACGTTACGGCCCGGCACCTACACGTTGCGCTTCCTGGCGCGCGAAAACGCCACGGGGAAGATGGGCACCTTCGAAGCCCGGTTCACCGTGCCCGATCTCGACGCCGAGAACACCTGGCTGAGGTTGAGCTCGGTGGTGCTGGCCGGGCAGCGGGAGCGCGTGGCGGCGGCCATCGGCTCGGCGCAAAACCGCGCCGCATCGCCGGCTGCCCACCCGCTGGTCCAGGACGGGCTGAAGCTGATCCCCAGCGTGACACGCGTATTTCGGAAGGACCAGGAGCTGTTCGTCTACTTCGAGGTTTACGATTCCAGGCCGCCCGTCGCCGCCACGCTCAGCTTCTTCCGCGGCCAAGCCAAGGCTTTCGAATCGCAGCCGGTGCGGGTGGCTGCCGCGTCCGCCTCACGCCCGCATGCTATTGCCGTGCAGTTCCGCATTCCGCTGGCGCGGCTCTCGCCCGGCCGCTACACCTGCCAGGTGAATGTGATGGACGAACAGGCCGAGAAATTCGCCTTCCCCCGCCTGCCCGTTGTGCTTCTGGACGCGGCGAAGCAGTGATTTGGGTTGCGGTGGTGGGCGGGGCTGCGGCAGTTGAACCCCGGCACGGGCAACGGAATCCCTTCCGGCGCGCCCGTTTCACGGCTTGACGAACGCCGGATCGATTGCGGCCTCCAGGGCGCGCTGAAATGCTTTCCAGGCGCAGGGGAATCCTTCGCCGGCGGTGCTGCAGGCCGGCACGAAAACAGCCGCCTTGCCGGGCGGGGCATTGAGAGTGACCGGGAGCGCTTTGCGCATTTGCTCCAGCGTCTGGGCCATGTAGTAAGTGCGGACCGTGTAGTCCCCCGCGGCGGACGCGCGCCACAACTCGAACACCAGTGCCCCACCCGGCGGCGTGTCGTCGCGCTGATAGCCGGGGAGCAACCATGAAAGGCCCAGCATCCCAGCCATGTTGGCAATGTTGGTGTCGTGTCCGACGAGAATCAGAGCGCGGTCGCCCGGCTTGCCCAGCGCCCCGGGCACCGGCTTGCCTGCGATCGCTTGCTCGATGGTCTTCAAAATGTGGCTCAGCAGGTTCGAGGCCTGCGGGCGTCCCACGCCCGGCGTGCGCCGCAGCAGGTCCTCGTAAGCCGTGTGCAGGAGCATCATCTCCCGCATGTTGGACTCGGTGAGGCGGCCCCAGCCCAGGTCCTTGCCCTCCATTCCGTTCGTGTACTCCAGGAGAAAGACTTCGGCGAAGGTCGAGGCGGTGGCGAGCGGCCCGCGCATTTCCGCCAGGCGATCGCCCTTGCCCGGCTCCACCGCCATGGGCAGCTTGAGCAGAACCTGCTTGACGGTGCTGCCCTCCGGCGGGCACTGCGCTCCCGGCTTGCATCCCAGTAGCAGCCGCTGCATGGTTTCCAGGGCCGGGCGATAGGCATCCAGCAGCGCTTCCGGTTTCCCGCCGATCCGGCCTGCCACCGCCGCGGCCGCCAAAGCGGCGTCAGGTTTCCCCACGCCCGCTGGGATTGGGTTGAACAGCGGATCGGTTTTCCCCTGCGGCAGAGAACGGACTTCGACCTCGCAGCCCGGCAGCATGCCCTCGGCCATGGCGCGGGCTGTTCCAGTGGTCCGCTCCATGCTGTTTGCCCACAAGTACACGCGGTCGGCATCCGCACAGCCGGTCGAACTCAACAGCCCGGCTTGCGCCAGGTACGCCCGGTCGTACGCGCCGAAGAGCTTCATCAAGTTCTTGCCGTGCGGTGTGAGGGTTCCGGGAGGAACTCCCCAGTCCGGCCATGGCTCGGCCGAAAACTCATTGAGCTGTTCCGTAGTCCAGGTCGAGGAACGAACACCGTGCCGGCTGAAAATGACAACGAACTTCAATTCCGCGCCAGAGGCGGCAGCGTCTTGAGCCAGGGCAGATTCCGCGCCTGCGCCGATTACCACAATCATCACCAGCAACCACGCCAGATTCTTCAAGTGCATTTGCGACTCCGTTGAACCACGTGTGCCTTGCGGCCACATCTTGCCTGAAATGGGGGAGAAAGCCAAGTGCAACCGTGTGCAGCGCCTCTTTACCTGCTGTCCGCAGGCGGCGGTCGGTATCCCCGCATTCGCCTGCACCTCTTGCTTGACTGGCACGCCAGCTTGGGCGTAGGTTAGACCGTGGTTGCTCATGGCGAGCAACTGAGGAGACCGCCTCCGAGGGCGACGCGTGAATACCACCCGCAGTGTAAGCGTGTGCAGCAAGCCCAGGCGACTTTCAATCCGCGACATCGCCACCGCTGCCCAAGTGTCCCATTCCACCGTTTCGCGGGCCCTGCAAAACAGCCCGCTGGTCAAGCAGGAGACCGCCGAGAAGATCCGCCACCTTGCCGAGGAGATGGGCTATCGCGCCAGCGCCATTGCTCGCGGCCTGGCCACCAACCGCACCAGCACCATCGGGGTGGTGGTCACTACCATCGCCGATCCCTTCGTTGCCGAAATCGTCGGCGGCATCGAAGAGACGGCCAACGATCACGGCTACTCGGTGTTCCTGGCCAATTCCATGGGCGATTCGGAGCGCGAGATCAAGGTGGTGCATTCCTTCGAGGAGCGGCGGGTGGATGGGATTGTCGTTACTTCGTCGCGGGTCGGAGCGCTGTACACTCCCATGCTGTCACAGATGCGCATCCCCATCGTGCTGATCAACAACCAGCATCCGGGCGACTTCGTGCATTCGGTGATGATCGCCAACCTGGAGGCCAGCCGCGCGGCGACCGGCCACCTGATCGCGCTCGGGCACAGACGCATTGCGTACCTGGGCGACCAGCATGGCTACCAGTCCGACAGCGAGCGTTTCGCCGGCTACCGCGAGGCGCTGGCGGAGGCGGGCCTGCCATTTCAGCCGGAATTGGTGGTGCACGGCGACGGCAAAGCGGAGGGCGGCATGAGGGCGGTGGAGAAGCTGCTGGCGCTGCCGCAGTTGCCCACCGCCGTGTTCTGCTACAACGACATGTCGGCGCTGGGCGTTCTGCGGCGCCTGCAACTGGCCGGACTCCAGGTGCCGCACGACGTTTCGGTGGTGGGGTTTGACGACCTGTTTCTGGCGCAGTTTTGCCATCCCCCGCTGACCACCGTCCGCCAGCCCAAGCGGCGCATGGGCCAGTTAGCTATGGAGACGCTGCTGAAGTTGTTGACCGGCGCCGAGTCCGAGGAGAACATCACGGTTCCCGGCGAGTTGATCGTGCGGGAATCCACCGCGCCGCCCAGGGAAGACCGCTAGTGTAGTGTCTCGCAATTGGCTTTACAGCGTGGGAATTGCGGATTGCGGATTGCGGATTTCAAGCGCAGGCGATCGAGATCCGCAATCCGAAGTCTGAGATTTCCCTGGTTGTAGAGTTAAGTACGAGACAGAACACTAGCCGGAACTATTCACGAAGCGCGAGGCCTTCCGTCTAGCGGAGCCCGCTTTAGCGGGCTTCCCCGAAGGGTTGATAGGCCAGCCGTTCACGGCTGGTTTGCAGCGTGTTCTAATCACCGCTTCAGCGGGCTTCTCGCGCTGGCTTTAGCCCTCGCTCCAGAACCGGGCGGCTGAAGCCAGAGTCGAGAAGCCCGTTGAAACGGGCTCCAGGATACTTGGTCGCTCACCCAGGCGTAAACGCCTGGGCTACGAACCCTTCGGGCAAGCCCGCTGAAGCGGGCTGGCTTCCGCCGTTCGTGAATAGTGCGGGTCCGTGCTCTGGCCAAAGAAGTGTTTATCGGGCGCCAGAGCCATCCCCGCATGTCCGTGCGAATCGGAGGTCGTGTTGCCCGCACCCAATTGCCCCCCGCTGCTCGAGCTTCGGCGCATCACCAAGTCGTTCCATTCCGTCCCGGTGCTTCACGACGTGGATTTCGACGTGCGTGCCGGCGAGGTGCACGCCCTGGTGGGCGAGAACGGCGCCGGCAAGTCCACGCTGATGAACATCGTGGGCGGTGTCCACGCCGCGGACGCCGGCGAAATGCTTTGGGAGGGACGGCGGGTCGCCGCCGCCACGCCGCGCCAGTCGCAGGAATTGGGGATCAGCTTCGTGCACCAGGAACTGGCGCTGGCGCCGCAGCTCAGCGTTGCGGAAAACATCTTCCTGGGCAGCCATCCGGTGGCGCGGCTGCGCTGCTGGGTGCGCTGGGGGGAGATGGAGGAGCGCGCCCAGAGCCTGCTGGCGGAGCTGGGCCAGACCATCGACCCCGCGCAGCCGGTCGAAAGCCTCAGCTTGGCCGAGCGGCAACTGGTGGAGATCGCCAAAGCGCTGGCCGCGCGTGCCCGCCTGATCATCATGGACGAGCCGACCGCGCCGCTCTCGGAGAAAGAAGCAGCGCGCTTGTTCTCCGTGATCGCGCAGTTGCGCGACCGGGGAGTGGCGGTCATCTACATTTCGCACCGGCTCATGGAAATCTTCCAGGTGGCCGGCCGGGTGACCGTGCTGCGGGATGGGCGGCGGATCATGACCCGCCCCGTGGCCGATACCAGCCACGGCGAACTGGTGAGCGCCATGGTCGGCGCCGAGATCGAGGACCGGCCGCCGCCATCGGCTTCGCCGCCCGCTGCCGCCGAGGCACTGCGGATCGAAGGATGGAGCGCGCCAGGCAGCTTCCGTGATATCCACCTCACCCTGCGGCGCGGCGAAATCGTGGGCCTGGCCGGCCTGGCCGGCGCGGGCCGGACCGAACTGCTGGAGTCTTTGTTCGGTGTCGGGGAGCGCGACGCGGGCCGGCTGTTCGTCAACGGGCAACCGGTGACGCTCCGCACGCCGGAAGACGCGGTCCGGCACGGACTGGCGTTGGTGCCGGACGACCGCAAGGCCAAGGGCCTGGTCCTGACCGGCTCGCTGCTGTTCAACATGGTGCTGGCGGCGCCGCGTGCCCACGCCCGCGCCGGCGTCTTTCCCAACGGCGGCGCAGAGACGCGGGCCGGAGAGCGGCTGGTCGAAGCCCTGCGCATCAGAGCGTCCGGCCTCGATCAGCCGGTGCAGCACTTGAGCGGCGGCAACCAGCAGAAGGTGGTGCTGGGGAAGTGGCTCTTCGCCGGCGCCGGCGTTTTCCTGCTGGACGAGCCCACACGCGGCGTGGATGTCCGCTCCAAGGCGGAGATCTATGAGATCATACGGGGTCTTGCCGCCCGCGGCGCGGCCGTGTTGTTTGTCTCTTCGGAGCTGGAGGAGATTCTGCGATTGGCCGACCGGATCCTGGTCATGCACCGCGGGCGCATCGCCGGAGAACTGGCCCGCGCGCAGGCCACCCAGGAGAGGATCATGCAATTGGCAACCGGGGGTGAGAATTGACGGCCGCGCCGGGTCGGGCCCGCGTCCAGCAAGTTCGAGAGCGCCTCGCCGCGGCGCTCCAGCCCGCGGTTCTGCTGCGGCGGTTTGGGCCGGTGTTGGGCCTGCTGCTGCTCTCCGGCACGCTGGCCGTGCTGTCGGACCATTTCCTGCGGTTCGACAACCTGATGGGCGTATGCCGGCAGTCGGCGGTGAATGCCCTGCTGGCGCTCGGACAACTGGCGGTAATCATCACCGCCGGCATCGATCTTTCGGTCGGCTCCATCCTGGGTCTTTGCTGCGTCCTGGTGGCCATGCTGCTGAAGGCCGGTGTGCCGCCGGTGCTGGCGGTGGCCGCGGCGCTGGCCAGCGGCGTGCTCCTGGGCGCGCTGAACGGCGCGCTGTTCACCAAGCTGCGTCTGCCCCATCCCTTTATCCCCACGCTGGGGATGATGAACTTCGCCCGAGGGCTGGCGCTGGTGTTGACCGGCGGCTTCCCCGTTTCGGAGTTGCCGGCCGGCTTCCGTTTTTTGGGCGCCGGCTCGATTGCCTGGATTCCGGCGCCCGTGCTGCTGGTGGTCGTCTGCTGCCTGTTGTTTCACGTTTTTCTGCGCTACACCACCTACGGCCGTGACACCTACGCTATCGGCGGCAACCGGCAGGCGGCGCTGCTTTCCGGCATTCCGGTGGACCGGCGGCTGATCATGGTGTACGCCCTCAGCGGCGGCATGTCGGCGCTGGGCGCCATCGTGCTCGCCGGCCGCATGAACTCCGGATTCCCCCTGGCCGGGGTGGGCGCCGAGCTGGATTCCATCGCCGCCGTCATCATCGGCGGAGCCAGCTTCTTCGGAGGCATGGGAACCGTGGCCGGCACCCTGGTGGGCGCGCTGATCATGGGTGTGCTGCGGAATGGATTGAACCTTCTGAACGTATCGTCCTATTGGCAGACGGTGGTGATTGGCGTGGTCATCGTGGTTGCCGTGTGGGTGGACGTGGTGCGGCAGCGGGCCACCGAGAAGGGCCGCGCCGTGAGGAGGTAGCGAATGAACTTCCGCAATCGCCGGTTCCAGGCGGCCGCGCTCGCCGCCGCGCTGCTGTTCTCCAGCGCCTGTTGGCGAACGGAGAAGGCCGGGAAGCTCGAGATCGTCCTGGTGGTGAAGGCGCTCGACAGCGAGTTCTGGCAGCGCCTCAGGTCCGGCGCGGAAGCCGCGGCGCGCGCCGATCCCGCCGTTCGCTTCGCGGTGCTGGCGCCCGAGCGGGAGATCAATATCGACCAGCAGGTTTCCATCCTCGAAGACCAGATCCTGAAAAAGGTGTCCGCGCTGGCGGTGGCCCCCGCCGGGGTGTCCGAGGTGATTCCCGTGCTCGATAAAGCGCGGGCGGCCGGAATCCCGGTGGTGATCGTGGATACGGACGTGCCCTGGCCCTACCGGGCCAGCTTCATCGGCATTGACAACCGGCTGGGCGGGCGGCTGGCGGGCGAGTACGTGGTGCGGACCATCGGCGGCAAGGGCAAAGTGGCCGTGATCCGCGGCGTGCTGGGCGTGGCCACCCAGGAGGACCGCCTGACCGGCTTCCGGGACGCCATTGCCGGGGTGCCCGGCATCCAGTGCGTGGCGGTACAGCCGGCCAACAGCGAGCGGGCCCTGGGCATGAACGTCATGGAGAACATTTTGACCTCGCACCCCGATGTGCGGGCGGTCTTCGCCACCAACGACCAGATGGCGCTGGGGGCCATGGAGGCCATCGCCGCGCGCAACCTGACGGGCAAGGTCGTGCTGGTGGGCTTCGACGCCACGCGCGAGGCGGTGCGCGCCGTGCTGGACGGGCGCATGAGCGCGGTGATGGCCCAGTATCCCGAGGTGATTGGCAAGCGGAGCATCGAGGAGGCCATCAAGGCGGCCCGGGGACAGCCCGTGGAGAAGCGCATTGACGTGGGCACGGCGCTGGTGACCCGCGAGAATGCCAATTCATTCTTGCGCTGAAGCCGATTCCGCGCCGGCCGTTGAAGTTCGTGTACAATAATCATGTACGAGATGTACATGATGGTTGTACACAAGCGAGAGGCGCCATGAAAACCAAGGCTCTGCTGAAGCCGGAAACCGTGGAAACCAATAGGACACAACTGCGGCAGCGACAGAGTTCCGTCCTCAGGAAGGCCAAGGGCCGCACCGTGGTGGTGGTCCGGGCACGGGAGGAAGAAGACGAGAAATACGTTGTAGACAAGCGGTACTTCGAAGAAATCCTCCAAAACTTCAGCGCCGCGTTGGAAACACTGGAAATCGCCACGGACACGAAATTGTTCAGCCGGCTGCTGAAGGCCGGGGAGACGGTCGATGAAGAGATTCGTCTCGGGAAGCTGCATTCCTTCGAGGAGGCCTTTGGGGAGGGATAAGTGTACGCCGTCAAGTTCACCGGCGAAGGGCTGGCGGATGTAAAGGCGCTCCCCAAAGACGCCAGAAACTTCCTTCGCAAACAAATCTTGGGAAGGTTAGCCCGGGAGCCGCATCGCTGTTCCAAGGAGCTGCGCCAACCCTTGGAAGGGTGGAGAAGCTTCCACTGCGGAAACTACCGGATCGTTTTCAGAGTTTACGACGATCTTCACGCCATCGCGGTAGCAGCAGTGGGCAGGCGGCTCCCGCAATCGCCATCCCACGTGTACAAGAGACTTGAGGCGCTTGCGGCCCAGGGTCGGCTGGCAGAGAGCGTGCTCAAAGTTCTTCGGGGATTTTCCGGACCGCCCCGCCCCCAATAGCTCCACCGGCCATCCAAATGAATTGCGATCGGCCGCAGATCAAGGCAGACGGGCGGGGAGGTACCAAAGAGCCGGAACCGAATCCGCGGATTCCGCGGATTTTCGCGGACAAGCCGGCGAGGCATCTGTGCCGCGACCGTGGGGGAGCGGTGGCTGGCCGGAGCACCGCTCGTCTGGAGGAACGGCGCTTTGCCCTAAAGTGTAAAGCGTTTAGCAGAGGTGAAACGGAGCTTCGGCTACCGGGCGATCCGTCGCGAAGCGACGGGCCGACATTAGCCCGCCGTTTCAACGGCGGGAATGCCGGGTACAACCGAGAACGCCGCGAAGCGGCAGAATGAAGCTCTCATGCTGCCGCTTCGCGGCGCGATGTCCGGCTGCCTCCTACCCGCCGTTAAAACGGCGGGCTAAGGTCACTTGGTCGCTTCGCGACCTCAGCCCGGACGTACCGAGGATCAATTCAAGCGGACCTTCCGTGGGACGGATGAATCGGTCGAACGCAGCCGTTACATTGAAAAACCTTTGGCGGTAATAAGTCTTTTCAAGGGTAAGCCTGAATAGCGGCATGGCCCTCCTCCCTCAGCTTGTTGTTCCACCTGGCCCTGCCGTCGAAGTCGGCCTAACCGCTTGGCGATGAGCCGCGCCGTCCTTTGGCGTCGGTCTCGATCAGCATGTTAGCCAGCGTCGCCTCAAAATGGGATGTCATCATTGGTGGCCTCGAGGGCTTCCGGCGCTGGGGTAAAGCTGGCTAGGGCCTCGGCAAAGGGCTTCCTCCATGGGTCCTCTGTCTCGCTCCTCCCAGCCGCCCATCTGCCACCCTTCGACCGTCTCCTTGAAGCGTGAATCTCCAGCTTTCAGCCCATGCTTCACCGTCCACACCAGAGCGGGTGGGGGAGTCTCGAAACACGCCTCCACATGCGGCATGAAGTAGTTGAAGACGTAATCTTGCTCTGTGCGGTCGGACGAACGGAGTTTCACGATCAGCGCGCCCCAGAGGTCATTCTTGAGGGTAAACTGTGTGACAATATTGGTGGCCCAGGTACCCAGAGCTCCAGCAGTACAGCGATTCTGCTGCTTCACCCACTTGCCCTCCTTAGCTGAGCGAACAAGCTTGTTCTCGATTCGCAGCCGAGCGATCTCGCCGAGTTGGGGCCAAATGTTTGAGGGAAACGCAGCAAGAACGAACCGGATTGTCGCTTCGTCGTTTGTTTGCTCGAGCTCCTCTGATAGCAGCGCCAGGAACTCGCTCTTGTCGTCGGGCGACATCACGCCAAGCACCATCTCGAAGAAGAATCGAAGCTTCTGGGCATCGCCCTCAGCCCGCCGACCAAACACCTCTCGGCATACGGCGAGCCGCTTGTTCTCAGGGATGTCGTTGACCAACAGCTCAGCGTAGCGTTCCTTTGGAACGAAGTCCGGATCGAGAAGCCGCCCGACGAAGGCAGAAAGGGAGAAGGGGCTACGTGACTGATCCACGACGCGAAGAAGGTAGTCGATGAACAGGAGAATCGCGACTGCGTCCCGCTCCTCATCTTGATGCACCCCATGGCTCCTGGGATTCCTGATCGCTTGGTATACCCCGCGGAGTAGACCTTCAACGCCTCGCTGGACGTTCTGCTCGGATTCCGTTTGTAGACGATTAACTTTCAGCTTTGGGGAGCTGCCGCCAAAGGCTGCGCCAATTAGCGCCACACCATCCCCTTCAAGGCCAGATCGCTCGCGGATGACATCGCTCAGGAGGTACACGGCATCTAGAATCGCAGCAGTGAACTTTCGCGCCTCGAGGCTCGTGCGAACGGTCTCCCACAGCCTGGGCTCCAGTCGGGTCTCAAGGTTCATCGCATCTCCCAGCGGGGGCTAACGTCTGGCGCGTCACCTGCCGCGCGCAGCGCGGTCAGGTGCACGCGCTTGTTATGCGTCAGCCCTGACGATCTTGTGTACGATAGCGTCCCGGTAACGGTGGAACCCGTTTCTCCACAAGTAATTAGGATGGTACGTTCTGAAAGCTAACCTGGGTAGGCCATCTGCTTCCAGCTTGGATAGCGCCCGAGCTCGCCATCCTTCAACCGCCGCGAACCGCACCCCAGGAAAAGCATGCCCAAGCAAATCGTCGTAGTAAGGCCCGGTAAAGAAGAGAACCACATCGGGTCTTGTGATTCGAATCTCCGAGGCGAAAACGTCGAATCTTCTGAGCTGTGCCCCTATGACTCTCTCAGATGGCCGACTTTGTTATTGCATTTTCCAATCTTGACAATATTGTTCCATAGAAGACCGGGTTCTTCAGCCAACGCCTCGGAAATGGCGCGTCTAAAATTGCCGATTGCGTTCCAGAACTGTCCACCATAAGTCTAACAATATCCGCTACAGAAGAAGTCATGGTACATCTTGAGAAGACCATCGATATCTTCGGTCTGCCATTCCCCGCCCCAGTCGTTTGTCTCCTGCCCGAAAAACATAAGCTTTAGTTTCGCTTCCTCGTATTCCGTGTGAGTGCATATCAAAAGGGGATGAGTAACTTGCTCCAAATGATGCTCTGCGATGACAGCCATGATTTCCTGGTGTGCCCCCGTGATGCTTCCCTTGTATAGTTCCTTCAGTTCAGCCTGCATTTCTGCTCCCTCTGTCGATGGCGCATAACTCTTGTTTAGGCTGTCCCGCATAAACCGGCACCGCGGTCGGCCTAAGCCCGGACGCCCGCTCGACGGCCGGGGGCCAAAGGTTTACTCGTTCCGCTTCATTCTACGAGTTGCTTCCGCCTTCTTAGGCCGACCCGTCGCCGCGCCTAATCCTTCGGGGCTCGCCGGGAACGGGCATCCGCAGCCCGTCGCGCGGGCTGTGAACCCCTCGCCCGCCACGGTTCAACGCGTGCGTCCCGCCCTGCGGGATTGTCGTCTCAACGTCCTTGTGCCCCAGCAGTTCGTGAACTGTTCGGATGATCGACACTCTCGGGTGGAGTTCTTCACAACGCCCAGCCTCTCAGAGATTCTCGCATCGGCGACGGGCTACGGGGATTAAATCACATCTCAACCGCCAAAACAACGCCACGCACCCGGCGGCACCTCGTGCGAAAAAGAGCCGCCGCGGCTCAGCGCGTGGTCGTTAGGCCGACACGGCCACCCGCCCCGTCGAAAACAGTGGCAACGCCGGTGGCAAGGGCCGTATGATCAATCATGCAGTTCGAGTGGGATCCGGAGAAGGCTGCACGGAACCTGGCGAAGCAGGGCGTATCGTTCGATGAGGGGTCGACGGTGTTCGGGGACCCTCTGGCTGGCACGATCCCAGACCCTCCGCACTCGGTTGAAGAGTATCGATTCGTCACGATCGGCCACTCGGTCGAGGGTTCGTTGATCGTCGTGGTTCACGTCGAACAAGGCAGCCGGACCCGAATCATCAGCGCGCGGCGGGCGACCCGGCGCGAGAGAAGAAGATATGAGTCCAAGACCAAAGACTAAGATCGATGACGACATGCTTCCTGAATACGACTTCACCGGTGCCGTGCGAGGCAAGTATTACGAGCGTTACCGGCAAGGTACGAACGTCGTGCTGCTCGATGCGGACGTGGCCGAGGCGTTCCGCGATTCCGCTTCAGTGAACGATGCGTTGCGGCTCCTGGTGTCGGTGGCAGAAGCCAAAGTGTCTCGGCGCCGTGGAGAGGCGGCGACACGGCCGACGCCCAACAAGTCGCTGCAGCCGGCGGGCCGCGGGAAGTCCGGTGGCTGCCGACGGGGGCCGGCAAGCGCAGGTCGCGGCTGAGCGGCGCGCGTCAGCCAGCCGACTTCACGGCGCTATTCAGAAGCCGGAGATTGAGGAACCTGCGCTTGGTGAGCGCCGGCCAACTGCGAGCGATGGCAGCCAGCTAAAGCGCGCAGGGACAGCGAGTTAGCCGCCGGACTGATTGCCCACCGCGCCGGCACGTGGCTCACACCCGAAAACCTGAAAAATCCCGTCCGAACTTTATTTGGTTTGTTTTCAACCGCGAGCGAGGCGGAAGGGCCGAAAAACTTGACAGCGTATGCTATAATGAAATTATGGGACCACAATGATGATTCCAGAGGTTTTTCGGCTCCCGCCATTACATAACCATTAAACTAATGGCTACGGTGATGTAACTATAACAAAATAAACGAAGTAGAAATGGATGCAACCGTCCTATAATCCAATAAACCAGCCAGTTAAACAGCCGAAAACTGGCAGGATGCCGGCGCTAGAGCCGTGCGTATACCCGCTCGATCAACTCTTCCACATCCGCCACTGTTTTCTTGATCGGGCCTTCGGCTTCCAGCTTCAGGCTGGTGACGGCCGCCGCCCAGATGCAGGCCTCGCGTGGCGGAGCGGTCAGGCGCTTGGCCACATAGGAAGCGACGCAGGTGTCGCCCCGTCCCGAGCGCCCAACCAGTTGCCGCGGGCAGAACGGCGCCTGGTGGAACTGGCCGCCGGCTTGCCCGACTCGGGCGAGAACCAGCAGGCCATCGCGGTGCGTCAGCACAACCTCCCTGGGCCCCCAACTTCCAATGATTCCCGCCGCGGCCTTGATGTCGGCCGTGCCGGTCAGCATCTCCGCTTCCACCGCATCGGTCTTCACAATGTCGATGTGGGAAAGCACCTGCTCCTTTTCCGGCCAGGGGGCGTACACCAGGGTGCCGTCGGGCGCCAATACGCGAACGAACCCCTGGACGTCGGCGGCCAGCAGCGTGTCTTTGGCCTTCAACTCCCGGATGACGTCCAGATCCACCTCGCCCCGGATCGAGCCGTTGATGAGGAAGACCTTCGACTGCAGGTCCCGAACTTGCTCGGGTGTGAACGCCCCGGCCGTCTGCGTCACCGACAAGACGCGCTCGTCCGGGTTGGAAGTCGGGTAATACAGGCGCAAGGTGGTGGAGTGCGGGGTATAGGCGGGAAAGACCGTGACACCCAGTCGAACCAGCGCATCCACCACGCGGCTGTCTTCCTTTGCCAGGCGCGTCACAGCGGCCGTTCTCAGACCCATCATGGCCGCGACGTGGGCCCCGTAGTTGAAACCGCCGCCGTCCACCATCCTGGTTCCCGCAGGGGAAACGATGGTGTCTCTGGTGAAATTCCCGATTAGCACGATGTCGAAGATGGAATGGTTGTGCATTCTGCCTCTTGGGCGGCTTTCGGCCTTCGGCTGTCGGCTTTCGGCTTTCGGCTGTCGGCCTTCGGCTGCCGGCTCACGACGGCGGTCTGACGATGGCCGTCAGCCGCATGCCGATAGCCGAATCAATCGCTGACCTTGGCGCGCCATAACGAGGTCGCCAGGATCAGCGACACAATCGAGGTGGCCAGCCAGAAAACGACGGTGTTGTGAAAATCGTAGTGGCGCACGCCGTCGATGACCGTGGTCCCGCGGCCGATCAGGAAGCCGCTGATGCGCTCCTGGACGGCCGCGCCCACGTAGCTGAAGACGCCGATGAAGCCCATGACCGCGCCCGCCGCCTTCTTGGGCGCGATGTCCACGGCGAACAAGCCGCCCAGCGAAGTGATCAGCCCGTTGATGGAAAGGCCGTACAGCAGGAAGGCCACGGTCAGCACCAGGGGGTGGCCGGGCGGTGTGGAGAACATGATGAGCAGCGACAGGATTTCCAGCACGCCGCAGATCAGGTTCAGGGGCGGCCGGCGGGCGGCAAACAGTTTGTCGGAGACAAAGCCATAGGCCACGCACCCCACCAAACCCGCCAGCGGGTTCAGCGCCAACAGGCCGCCCGCCTGCATGAAGGAATAGCCTTTCGTCTCCTGCAGGTACAGCATTCCCCAACTGTTCATGGCGTAGCGGGTCATGGTCATGGTGGCGCAGGAGAAGGCCAGCACCCAGATGGCGGGCAACTTCAGAATGGAGAGCTGCATCTGCCAGGTGCTCTTGGGCTTCGCGGCGCCGTCGGCCAGTGCCGTGCCGTGATCGTTGTTCCAATCGGCGATGGACGGCAAGCCCAATGTTTGCGGGCGGTCCTGCATGAAGGCGTACAACAGGAGGGCGAGCAGGACGCACACGGCTCCGGGCCCCACGAAGCCGCCGCGCCAGCCAAACCAGGTCACCAGCGCGGACAAGCCGACGAAGGTGAGCCCTTCGCCGATGGAGTGGGCCGTGCTCCAGATGCCGTAGTACCGGCCGCGCTCCCGATTGCTGGACCACTGCGACAACGACACAACGCCCGAAGCGGCTCCGAATCCCTGGAACCAGCCGTTCAGCGCCCAGAGAACAACCCAGACCCACAGCAGGGTAGACCAGCCCATGGCGATATTGATCAGCGCGGACAGCAGCACGCCGGTGGCCCAGAACTTCCTGATGTTGGCGTGGTCCGCCACAAAGCCGTTGACCAGCTTGCCAAAGGCGTAGGCGTAGAAGATCGCGGAGCCGATCAGGCCCAGTTGTTCGGCGGTGAAGATGCCGCCGTCGATCAGAGGTTTCTTGACCACCGACAGGCCCAGGCGGCAGGTGTAAGCCACCCCGTAGCCGAGCGTGATCCAGGTCATGACCGCGATGCGGTAGCGTTTATACAGGCGATCGATCTCGCGGGGGTCGGAGAGAAGAGGCTTGTCTTCCCCGGTGGCGAAAAACCGCAGCATTCCCGACACTCCCGGTATTCGGCTCCGGACCATTAGCTGTTTCTGAGGTGAGGGGTGTGGTCGTGCGGTGTTCATAAGCTTGTGTTCAGCGCGCCAACCAATCCGGCCTGCTGCAAGCGCGTGCACAATAGGCTGAAACGCTCCCCTTTGTCAACACCATCGTTGACCCACAGCAGGCGCCGCAGAAAGACGCTGTGCAGGAGCGTGCTTGCCCGCCCGACATGGCCGCTGAACCGGAGAATCTCGCGCCCAGTCAGAGGTCAGCCACCGGAGGCGAGGGCCGAGGCAGTTAGGGATGGATCTGGCGGATATGCCTGAAACTGCTGTTTTACTTAGCACTGCCAGCGAGAGCAACAGCCGCTGGGTGCTCAGTTGTCGTGCGTTAACAACTGGTTAAGACCAGTAACCAACCGATGAGGGTAGCCAGACGGAGAAGCCAATGCGGATCAAAAATCTCCCTTGACAAGGTCTGCGGCAATGATGTAGAAATACGGCATGTTTGCACGCGGTTGCAGCTCCGCCATACTGGTCTGACTGCAATCTTCATGGGCCTTGGGAGAAAGGCCCATGGCCGCTTGAGAAGCGAGAAAGCGGTTGGCCGAGCGCGTCTATTGCGCCGGCGGAAGGAGGCTTCATGCGTTTCCTCACTACGATCCTCATGCTTGGCATTGTGCTTAGCCTGTGTGGCGTGAGCGCAATGGCCCAGCTTCAGGCCGTAATGACCGGCCGTGTCAGCGACCAGACCGGCGCGGTTATTGTCGGCGCGAATATCACGGTCCGCAACGTGGATACAGGAAGCGGCTATCCTGCGACGACGAACCAGGCAGGGATCTACACGATCCCCTACCTGCCCCCGGGGCCGTATGAAGTGCAATGCCAGTACACGGGCTTCAAGACGCTTTCCCGGAAAGGCCTGGTGCTGGAAACCGGGCAGACCATGGTGCTGGATATCGTCCTGCAGCTTGGCGCGGCTACGGAAACGGTGACGGTGACCGGCTCGGCGCCGCTGCTGCAGACAGAAAGCGCCGCCTACGGCCAGTTCATCGAGCGTACCAACGTCCTGAATATGCCGGTAGAAAGCCGCCGCGTGGAGTCGCTGGTCCGCTTGATGGGCAACGTCGCCTTCAAGAGCGAGGCGAGCATCAATCAGACTCCCTCCTTCAGCCTAGCCGGCGGGCGCTCGAAAAACCAAATGTGGTTCCTGGACGGCTCCTCGGCCCAGGACATCGCCCTGGGATCGCCGCAGAGCATGTTGAACCCATCCGCGGAAGCGGTGCAGGAGTTTCGCGTGCTGGCCAACGGCTACCCGGCTGAATTCGGCCGCGCCGGCAACGGGGTCATCCTTATGACCACCCGCTCGGGAACCAACAACTATCGCGGAGGGGCTTATGAGTACGTGCGCAACGATGCCTTTGACACCCGGACCTTCTTCGCTCAACACAAGGCCCCGTTGCGCTACAACATCTTTGGCGCTTCCTTTGGCGGGCCGATCATCCACAACCGGACGTTCTTTTTCATGAATTGGGAGGAAGCGCAGCGTCGGGACGGCTTGACGTCTTCGGACAACACGGTGCCGACTGCCGCCGAGGCCGCTGGCGACTTCTCCGCGCGCAAGGACATCCGGATCCTGGATCCCTTGACCGGGACCCAATTCCCGAACAACGTGATCCCGGCAGGCCGGCTCGACCCAGTTGGGCGCGCTGTGGCCGCGCTCTATCCTGCGCCCAGTCTCTCCGTGGATGCCACCAAGGCCTATGCCAACAATTTCGTGGTCAATGTTTCCGACCCCCTGCTCCAATTCCAAAGCGTGATCAAAGTGGACCACCGGCTCAGCAATCACGACAATATCTCGGCCCGCTACCTCTACTCCTACACGAGCCAACTCTCCTCGCCCGTCTTTCCCAACGCCTTTGCCGACTTCCGGGCCAATGTCCATGGGGATTCCGCGCACTACGCCACCATCAGCTTGGTGCACACTTTCTCCCCCGGCCTGATTGCCGAAGCGCGCATCGGCTATGTCAATCGCGATAGCACTACGGTCGCCTCGGCCATGCACTCCGGCGCCAACCAGCGGCTGGGGATCAAGGGCGTGGATCCGGACGCCTTCCCGCTTATCAGCGTGGCCGGTTACCAGGCCCTGGGCCAGACCAAGCAGTCTCGCGACCGGGGTCCCTCGGCTACCGTGCAGCCAATGGAATCGGTCACCTGGATCCACGGCAAGCACCAGGTGAAGTTTGGCGGGGAGTACCGTTTCTCGCTCGATAAGGACCGCTACAGGCAGCAACCCGGCGGTCAATTCAATTTGAACGCCAATAACACCTGTGCGAACGTGGTCCCCAGCCAGCCCGGCTGTGGCGGCCTGGCCTCCCTGCTCCTCGGCTGGGTGGCCAGCGGATCGGTGGTGGACGCCGACCCGTTGTCGCAACGCACCAGTTACTGGGGCCTCTTTGTCCAGGATAGCTGGAAAGTGACTCCCCGGCTGGCCCTTGATTTCGGCCTTCGTTGGGACCTCGATGTCCCTCGCTGGGAGCGGAATAACCAGCAGAGCGGCTTTGATCCTTACAAGATCAATCCGGTCAGCGGAACGCCCGGCATGATGACCTTCGCCGGCATAGACGGCGTGAGCCAGTACGCCCACAATTTCGCCTGGAACAACTTCGGCCCCCGCTTCGGCTTCGCTTATCGCCTGCGTGACAAGTGGGTGGTGCGCGGCGCTTACGGCATCTTTTACGACAACCAGTACGGGCTTTCCGCCACCCGCATCCTGACCACCGGCTTCGGCGTCAACGGCTCCTTCAGCGCCCCAAACAGCGCCTCGCCGGCCTTCATTCTGTCGGCGGGAATGCCCACTCCGCCGCGGGTGGCTATCGGCCCGGGTTTTGGCGCAGTCAAGGTGGGACAAACGCCCAATACTTCCCCTGATTTCATCGCCCCGGATCATAAAACCGGGTACGCGGAGCAGTGGAACTTCGCCGTGCAGCGCCAGTTGCCGGGCAATATGGCGGCCGAAGTCGCCTACATCGCCAATGCCGCCCACCACCTGTCGGGACCGAGCTTCAGCATCAATATGGTCCCCCTGGTTCCCGGCACGATCAAACAGAGCTCCAATTTGCAAACGGCGCGCCCCTTCCCCCAGTTCAACAACGTGAACAGTCTCTACACTTCCTGGGGCAACTCCTCGTATGAGTCGCTGAACCTCAAGTTGGAGAAGCGTTACTCCAAGGGCCTGAACTTAATGGGGAATTACACGTGGTCGAAGTACCTCGACGACGTGAAAGGAAATGACGACCTGAACGATGCCAGCCCCTCCGGGTATCAGCACGTCCAACTGCATCATCTGGACAAGAGCCTCTCCGGGTCTCACGTCCCGCACCGCTTTGTGGCGGCCGGGGTCTACGAACTGCCGTTCGGTCTCGGCCGGCGCTGGGTCAGCTCGTCCAAGCTGGCCGATGCAGTGGTTGGCGGTTGGGGCTTCGGGGCCAACCTGACGTTGCAGTCCGGTTCGCCGTGGGGCGTGGTGCAATCCACCCTCCCCAGCTCCAACGCCTTCTCCTCGGGTCTGCGTCCCAATCTACTGCGCGACCCGAACCGGAGCGGCTATAGCTCGAAGACCGACATGCTGAACCAGTACTTCGATACCAGCGCTTTCGCCACGCCGGACACGGGCTATTTTGGGAACGCCGCCCGCGACCTCGGCCTCGGCCCGGGGACGGCCCAAATGGACGTTTCCCTGCACAAGCGTTGGGGCCTGGGCGAGCACCGGCGTCTGATCTTCCGGACCGACTGCTTCAATTTGGCGAATCGTGCTAACTTCGCCAATCCGAGCACTTCCCGCGGCTCCGGCGCTTTCGGCAAGATCAGCAGCACGGCCATTGGGGCGTCGGCAAGGCTGTTCCAGTTCAGCTTGAAGCTGGAGTTTTAGCAGCCAGGTCCTGACGTAGGGGCGCCCCCAAGGTGGGCGCCCCCGCTGATCGCCACCCGGCCGCCGCCGCGCAGCCCCGATTCCAAACGCGTGGAAACAGATTGTGTTCCGTTGCGACGTGCAATGACCCGCCTGATTGATCCGCGACGGCGTGTGCATATTGCCCGCTAGCCTTGCGGTGGCGGAGGCAATGCGGACTGGCAGTTGCGGACTTAACTTCTCGCCACAGCAACGCCGCTCATGGGAAAACACTCCAGGAATTCCGCTTGACAACTATATCGGGGCGGGGTACCATGGGGCGATTTTTGCACACGGTTGCAAGAAGGGCCCGCATATCTGGGCCGCTGGGGAGAAAGAAATGAAGCTTCGAATTGTGTCCGCTTTGTTCGCCTGCGCTCTGGCTGCGGCTACCTGCTCAGCACAATACCTTGCCTCGATCAGCGGCATTATCACCGATCCGCAGGGCGCCGTAATACCGCAGGCGAGTGTCAGCGTCACGAATGTAGCGACCGGCCTGCGTACGGCCGCTCAGGCCAACTCGGCCGGTTTCTACCTGATACCGAATCTGCCCATTGGCACCTACAAGCTCTCAGTCGAGCATCCTGGCTTCCGGAAGGTCGTTCGCGAAGGAATCACGCTGACCACCGGGGAGCGCCTGGGGCTGGACATTGCGCTGGAGCTGGGTGCGACGGGGCAGTCGGTTACGGTCACCGGCGAAGCGCCCCTGATCGAAAGCCGGACCTCGGAGGTCGGTACGCTCATGGAGGCGATGAGCATCGCGGCTCTGCCGCTGTCGGGCCGGAAGACACTCAATATCGTCGCCCTCAGCGGCGCGGCGGTATTTCTCGGTTATCCGAATACGCCATCGGGGAGCCCCTCGTTCAGTCTGGGAGGCGGCCGAGGCCGGAGCCAGATGGCGTTCATTGACGGCGGCAGCATCCAGAACTCGCGCATCGGCAACGCTCTGATCGATAGCGATCTGCCGGTAGATGCGGTCGCGGAGGTCAAGGTGCTGACCAACAGCTATGCGGCGGAATATGGCGCCTCGGCCAGCGGGGTGGTGTTGGAGACGACCAAGTCCGGCACCAACCAGTTGCATGGCAGCGCTTACGAATATTTCCGTAACGACGCCATGGATGCGCCAGGGTTCTTCGCGCCCATCGCCCAGGGCCAAAAGGTTGCGCCCGAGCTGCGGTACAACGTCTTCGGCGCCACGGCCGGCGGCCCCATTCGCAAGGGGAAGACCTTCTTCTTCTTCTCCTACGAAGGTCAACGCCTGCGTAGCGGTTCTAGCCTCGCGCTCACGGTGCCTACGCTCTTACAGCGCCAGGGCGATTTCTCCCAGACCTTCAATGCCTCCGGGAGGCTGATCCCCATCTATGACCCGGCCACCACCGCGACAAGCGGCGGGACAACCACGCGCCAGCAATTCCCCAACAACGTGATTCCGCAGAGCGCACGGGACCCCGTGGCCATGGCCATGCTCGCCTACTATCCGCTTCCCAGCCAGCCGCCGAGCAACGCCGCAGGCGCCAACAACTTCAGTGGGAATCGGGTTTCGATTATTCCCTCCGATTCTCTCATGGGGAAGCTAGACCACAACTTCAGCGCCAAAGACCGGGTCATGGCCCGTTATCTGCGGCTGGTAGGCACGGCTTCGATCGCCAGCCCCTATCCGAACGGCGGCGCAGGCGACCCGGGCCCGGGCTCGGATCTTGCCGAACGTTGGGCCGTTCGCATCTTTGGCAACTGGACGCACGTGGTGAGCACAACCCAGGTGAACGACTTCCGGTTTGCTTACAACGATCGCTTGTTTCACCAGCTCAGCGCGGGGCTCGGCGGGGGCTATCCGTCGAAGCTGGGCTTGAAGGGCGTGCCGGACACCGCCTTCCCGGCCGTTTCGCCGTCCGGCTTCAGCGCGATCGGCTCAACCTCGCAAGAGCGCATCGAGAATCCCATCCGCACGGAGCAGTATATCGACAACTATTCCTGGAATCGCGGGCGGCACGCGCTGAAACTGGGAGCTGAGATCCGCCGCACATTCCATGGGGACATTCAGAGGAGCACAGTCTCCGGCAACTTCGGCTTCTCCACGCTGCCCACGGGGCTTCCGGGAAATACTTCCACCGGCAATGGCCTGGCCAGCATGCTGACCGGTTTCGTGACCAGCTTCGCCGAAGTTTCCACCGACCATCTATACCGGCACATGTACTATTTCGCCGCGTTTGCGCAGGACGACTGGACCGTCAGGCCTAGCCTCACCCTCAACCTCGGGCTACGCTGGGAGACCGACACGCCGATGGTCGCCGACGACAACCACATGAACAGCTTTGATCTGAGCCAGATCAACCCGGTCTCCGGCACGCCGGGGGTGGTGAAGTTCATGGGTTTGAACGGGTATACGACGTCACCGTACGCGACGCACTGGAAGAACTTCGGCCCGCGCTTGGGATTCGCGTGGAAACCCTTTAATTCCTCGAAGACCGTGGTGCGCGGAGGAACGGGCCTTTTCTTTGCGCACCCCTTCGATGCCAGCGTGGGCAACACTGCGGCGCTGGGTTTCGGCACCTCGGCCAGCCTCAGCACTCCGGATAACGGCATTACGCCGGCCTTCTATCTGCGCAACGGCGTTCCCGTGGCGGCTTCGGCTCCCGCGCTCGGCGATTCGTTCGGAGCGGTGCGCGTCGGCCAGTCCACGACGACTTCGGTCACTTTCTTCGATCCGCACCGCGGAGTCGGGTATTCCGAACAATTCAATTTAGGGATCCAGCGCGAGCTGCCCGGCGCCATGGTCCTGGAAATCACAGCACTCGGGAACCTTTCCCGCAAGCTGGCCAACGATAAGTTGTCGTTGAATCAGATCCCCCCGCAAATCCTCGGGCCCCAACACAGCTCGCAGAGAGACCGGCCCTTCGCGCAGTTCACGGATGTTGCGATTCTGTTCCCCACCCTCGGCGCGTCCAGCTACTACGGCGGCATGCTTCGGGTGCAAAAACGCTATTCGCACGGCTTGAACTTCGGCGCCAGCTATACCTGGTCCAAGTATCTCGCCAATATCTCTGCCTCCGGCATCGCGGGGGGGAACAACGCCGGGATCTACTCGAACTACTATGACCGGCGGCCCGACTACGGGCCAAATGCGGACGATGTTGCGCATCGCCTGAACTTCCATTGGGTTTACGAACTGCCGTTTGGAGCCGGCAAGCGCTGGCTGGCTAAGAATCCGCTGCGCTTCGTTGTTGGCGGCTGGTCCATCGGTAACGTCGCGACCTTCCAGAGCGGCTTCCCAAATACGGTCACCACGCAAACCAACAACTCCAACTGCTTCTCGGCGGGCGCCCAGAGGCCGAATGTGGTCGGCGACCCGAACTCGGGCACGCACAGCGTGGCCGCCTGGTTCAATACCGCCGCGCTCACCCAGCCTGCCATCTACACGTTTGGGAACGCGGCCGCCGGCATCATCCGCGGGCCGGGGCTGATCAACCTAGATTTCTCGGTGCTCCGCAATTTCCGGATCACCGAGCGAATCCACGCCGAGCTCCGCGGCGAGTTCATCAATGCGTTGAACCACACCAACTTTGGCAACCCGGGAACGGCCCTTGGGTCTGCCACGTTCGGAGTGATCAGCTCGGCGGGTCCGGCGCGGCAGATCCAGGTGGGCGCGCGAATCGTGTTCTGATGCGGCCCCGCGGCGCCAGGCCCGCCAACTAACTGCGTGTAGCGGCGGGTGCCGGCCCGGTGCAACTTCAACACCGAGGCGCATCCGGACGTGCCGTGCGGAGTCGTGATGCAGACCGACACCAGCAACACCTATGCCGCTGCCAACCGGCCCAACCTGCTGCGCGACCCCAACATCTCCACCAGCCGCTCGAAGCAGGACATGCTCAACGGCTATTTCGATATCACCGCATTCCAGGCGCCGGCGGTGAGCTATTTCGGCGCCGCCGCGCGCAACCTGGGATATGGCCCGGGCATGGTCCAGGTGGATCTGTCGCTGAACAAGAAATGGCGGGTCACGGAGCGCTTCGGCCTGCTGTTCCGCCTGGACATGTTCAACCTGCCAAACCATGCCAACTTCGCCAATCCGAACACATCGATGGGCTCGGGCGGTTTCGGCGCCATCCGCAGTACGGTTGCCAGCAACACCGGCCGCTTGCTGCAGTTCAACATGAGGTTCGAGTTCTAGCTGGGCCCTCTCCCCCATTACCCCGGGGAGCCGTCCTGCTTGCCCGACTTCGGGCCAGCGGGGCGGCTTCCCCGGGGCCTTCCAAAGACGTCTCCCATCCAGTCTTGCACACGCGGTTGCGCTGGCACTATAATGGGCGCCGATTCAGAGGAGGTCTCATATGAACCTCGCCATTCCTGGCCTTGCGATTCTTCTCATAGCTGCACCTGCCTTCGCGGCGCCCGATGATATGGAGGATGCCCACCAGGCGCTCAAAGAAGCGGTGGAAGCGAAGAAAGACGCCGCTGAAGTAAAGAAGCTGGCGGCTCAATCCTACGCGCTGGCGCACCCGTTGGTCACCACTCCCGAGACCGCGGAGTTGAAGGACGCCATAGCCCGCGCGCGAGAGATCGAGACCTACACGGAGTACGCCCTCTATGCCACCGCGCTCCAGAGCCCCCCGGAAGCCGCGGTCGACTTGCTGGGCACACTCGAGCAGCAGAACCCGAAAAGCAAGTACCTGGACGAAGGCTATGGGAACTACTTCGTGGCGCTGCACAAGGCTCAAGCCGGCTCGAAGATCCTGCCGATCGCCGAGAAAGCCATCGCCAACTTCCCCAACAACCCGGATCTGCTGCTGGTGCTGGCCGACTCGGCGCTGACTCGGAAGCAGTTCGATCGTGCGGTCAGCTACGGCCAGCGCCTGGCGGCCGCCGCCAGTGAGCACAAGCGGAGTGGAGCGATCGGCCGCGGACACTATATTGCCGGCGTTGCCAGCGCCGCCTCCGCCAGCCCCAAGTGGGCGCTGGCCGACAAGGAATTGCGCGCCGCCCTGCCCTTCATCAAAGACAGCGAAGAGATGACCGGCAACGCGCTCTTCTACCTCGGCCTGGCGAACTACCAAATGGGCAAGATGACGCTGAAGAAAGCGCAGGTGCTGGAAGCCGTGAAGTTCAGCCAGCAGGCGGCCGGCATGAAGTGCTCGACAGCGCAGCAGGCTTTCAAGAACGCGCGCCTCATGAAGCTCGAGGCCGACAAGATGCGCTGAATCTTGGACCGCTTGAAAGGGTGATGGCGCATGGTCGGGGCGGGCGGCCGCCCCGGCGACCCCGCTCCTACTTTGCCGCACTCCGCGTCTCTGCTACTTCCACGGGCCGCTTCTCCTGGAAAGATTTGGTGGCCGCCAGGCTTATCCGCAGCGCGGCCACCCCGTCGGCCCCCGTGATGGCGGGTTCCCGCCCGCCGAGCACGTTGTCCACGAAATCCTGGATTTGGGCCAGGTAGGCCCGCTCGAAGCGCTGCATGAAGTGCGGGACGACGTCGTGCGTGATTCCTGCCTCGGTCATGACCAGGATCGGGGTTTCCCGAAAATAGCCGATCTGCAGGGAGCCCTTGGTCCCCCAGATTTCGGCGCGAATGTCGTACCCGAAAACGGCATTGCGGCTCAGGTGCACCACGCCCACGGTCCCGCTCTCAAAGACCATGTTGATGATGGCGTTGTCGATGTCGCCGACCGATTTCAGCTCGGGATAGGCCAGGGCGCCGCCCACCGCGTACACGCTGCGGACGTCGCCCATGAACATCCGCGCCACGTCAAAATCGTGGATGCCCATGTCGGCGATCAGGCCGCCGCTGACGCGGGGATCACAGAATTCGATGGGCGGGCGGAAGGGATCGCGGGAGGTCGATTTCAGCAGCACGGGAGTGCCGATGACGCCCGCGTCCACTTTCTTTTTCGCCGCCACGTATCCGGCATCAAAACGGCGTTGAAACCCCATTTGCAGAAAGGCCCCGGCGGACTGGACCGCCCGCAGCATCTCTTCGGCCTCGGGAAGCGAGATGGAAATCGGCTTTTCGCAAAAAACGGCCTTGCCGGCGTTTACGGCGTCGATGACGACTTCGCGGTGCGTGCTGGTGGAGGTGATGACGGCCACCGCGGCGACATCTTTGTCGTCCAGCAAATCGCCGTGACTCTTGTACCACTTCGGGACACCGTAGTCTCTGGCGAAGGATTCGGCCAGGTCCGCCTGCTTGTCCGCCACCGCCACCAACCGGGCATTGGGAACGCGATGCGCCAGGTCCGCCGCATACACGCGGCCCAGGCGTCCCAGGCCGATCACGCCAACGTTCAGACGATTCATGCCGATGCACTCCTCTGATGGATTTCCGTCAACTTGACCGGGCGATTCTCCCTGACTGATTTGGCGGCGGCCAAGCCGATGACCACCGCCGCCAGGCCGTCCGCTCCGCTCACCGGAACCGGTTGATTGTTCCGAAGCGCATCCACGAAGGCCCGCATCTCCCCCAAATAGGATTCGGTATAGCGATCCATGAAGAAGTTCAGCGGCAGGGCCGAGTGGACACCGGTGCGGTCCAGGCACACGTGGTTGTCCGGGGTATTGT
>Ga0315280_10003231_pt1 | contig 25255 bp, 22 predicted proteins | sample YL17G06_40_MG_FD_203697 | JGI IMG/M metagenome (GOLD analysis project Ga0315280, IMG submission 203697) | Sediment microbial communities from Yellowstone Lake, YNP, Wyoming, USA - YL17G06_40 | ecosystem: Environmental > Aquatic > Freshwater > Lake > Sediment | place: USA: Wyoming | collected...
GGCCTGCCATTCGTAGCTCAAGGACTTGCGCCGCAAGTTCTTAGAGCGAAGAATGGCAACGAGTTAACCTGCAATTTACCAAAAATGCCTATTTGCAAACGCATGGCCTGAGCCAATCTTTAGATACTTCTCAAACTTCAGCGCCTTCTCGTCATCCTCGAACCAGATGGCTGCCACCAGCCTCCAAGGTTTGAATTTAGATGTGTGTTTCGACTTGCCTGAGTTATGCTCCGCCAGCCGTTGTTTTAAATTATCGGTGGTTCCTATATAGCGTCTCTTGGGATAAGGAATGCTCTGAATAAGATAGACATACATATTTTTAACCTCGCCCTTATTGCCCTACTTCGTCCCGCCAAGCGGGACTCCGAAGGGCATTCTTCGCTCTACGCACAACTGCCTGCCTATTGATGGACGGCCTGCCATTCGTAGCTCAAGGACTTGCGCCGCAAGTTCTTAGAGCGAAGAATGGTGGTCCCAACGAGATTCGAACTCGTGCTCCCGGATTGAGAGCCCGGTGTCCTAACCCCTAGACGATGGGACCACCTTTTAGAAAAAACCGCGTAAAACCGGATCTTTTTCTGGCTCAGGGCCAAGGACTCGAACCTCGACTGTCGGGGCCAGAACCCGATGTCCTGCCAATTAGACGAGCCCTGAAGCAATATTGATTATATTGCCCAATCGGCTCTTGTCAAGAAATCATTTTCCCATTAGTTGCCTTATTTTTTAGACCAAGATTTCTAAAATTCGCAATTACCCTCTTTTGATGAGGCCGTTGATAATTATCCAACCCTCCCCCTGGGATGGGGGAGGACAAAGGAGGGGGTCGCTTGTCTCTTCTCAACCTTGCGAGGTAAAACCCGCCATAAATCTTTGCGGCCTAAGGACGAGAGCACCCCCACCCTACCCTCCCCCATCAAGGGGGAGGATTAAAGGTTTTTTGTATGAACAATCCACAGTCAGACTATTTTCTTCGCTTTGATAAGGCTTAAACCTGCCTCAACTCCCGGCCAAGACTTATGGCACAAGAAGATTGAGCCGCGCACGGGTTGGGTTGTGAAGATGCGCGTTGCCTGGATTTTTTTCGCGCGGATTCAGTCTGAGTGCGGAATTCGATACTTCTTGATCTTGTAATAAAGCGCGGAGCGGCTGATTCCGAGCCGCCGCGCGGCCAGGCTGAAGTTGCCACGGGTCTCATCCAGTACCCGCTTGATCAGCCTGGACTCGGTTTTCTCCGTGGCCAAGGCTTTAACCTGCTTCAAGGTCAGGCCTTCCTCCGCGCTTTTGTCCGAGAGCTCGGCTATTTCCGCGGCTTCCACGATTTGGCTGGGCAGGGTTTCCGGGGTCAGGATCATCCCGGTTGAAAGCAGCACCGAATGCTCGATGATATTTTCCAGTTCGCGGACATTGCCCGGGAAATCGTAATTTTTCAGGATTTCGAGATATTCCGGGCTCACGCCCACCACCTGGTGCTTGATGGTGCTGCGAAGCCTGCCCAGCTGGTGATTGATCAAAAGCGGCAGGTCTTCTTTGTATTCCCGCAAAGCGGGCACGATTATGGGCACCAGGCTGAGCCTTCGGAACAGGTTCTGATTGAAAAGCCTGCTCGCGAACATCTGCTTCAGGTTTCGGCTGGTTGAGGCAATCACCCGAACATCTGTCTGGACCGGCTTATCCGAGCCGGAGCGCAAAATCGCATTATCTTCGAGCGCGGCCAGAATTTTGGACTGGACTGTAAGCTCAAGGCCGGCGATCTCGCTTAAATAAACCGTGCCCTTGTTCGCAAGCTCGAAAAATCCGGGCTCTCCCTCAAGCTGGTCCGAGCCCTCGGCCCTGACCCTGCCGAACAGACGGGCATCCTGCATATTAAGTGGAATCGCAGGGCAGTCAACCACCACAAAAGGCCCCTGGGACCGGTCGCTGAACTGATGGATAAGCCGGCCCACCAGTTCCTTGCCCGCGCCCGGCTCGCCGCTGATGAGAACAGGACTTTTGACCCTGGCCACCCGCTCGATCAGGTGCTTAAGCTCCAGGATCGACCGGGAGCTGCCAACCAGCTCATGCATAAGCTGCTCGGCCTCCTGCTCAACGCCCGGAAATTTAAGGGCATTGTTCCGCTCAAGGCCGCGGCGAACCAGAGTGCGGAGCTGCTCGGTGTCAAACGGCTTCTGGAGAAAGTCATCCGCGCCCAGCTTCATCGCCTGAAGAGCGGCATCCTCGGCCCCGTAGCTGGTGAGGGCAATGATTGAAGAGGCCGGAGCCTTGCGCCTAGCCTCTTTCAAAAGTTCCGCGCCGCCCGCGGCCGGAGACCGGATTTCAATCAGCATAATGTCAAAGTGTTCCTGGTCAATAAGAGCGCGCGCCTGTTCGTCGCTCCCGGAGCGATGAACCTCTAAGTCAAGCTTTTCCAGGATTAGGGACAGGACCCGCCCGATCATGGGATCAGCATCGGCAATAAGCACCCGGCCTCGTTTCATTTACTCTCCCTTCGCACTCATTCTACTATAAAATATTCCCATCAGCATCAAAGCGGAGTTCGGTTCCGGGAGAAATGACCTTCAACTCCTTTTCCGAACGGGCCAGAAGGTTTTCCGTGATCCAGAATTCTTCCAGCTCCAGTGTACTTTTAATCCGGCATAGCCGCAACTCCGACCAGTCCGGCTGCCAGCAGCTCCTGACCGCGGCTTCAATCGCCTCCCGATCCGAGTTGAACCAAAGCGGAATCCTCGCCCGCTCAACCAGCGCGGAGGCCAGAGCGTTCTCGCGCATCGCCTTTAAATCCATTTGCTCCACCACCTTTCTGGTGGTGATGTCAGCCAAGCCGATGCCATAAGCGCTGTCCCCGCTCTTGTCAGAAAGGCCGAGAACCACAATCCGGCGGATCCGGGGCTGTTTAGGCTCAGGCATGCCGCGCAAATCCAGCCGGCCGATGACATTGGTGTCCATGCCGGTCCCGCTTTTGTCCTTTCCAATTTGGTCAACGATCAGCACATCGAGTTCCTTGAAGGGAATACCGGGGAGCAGCTTGTATGCTTGTTTCAATAGTCCGGGCTCAGCTTGCAAAAAATCTTTGGCCGCTATCACCTTGATCCCCGCGATCTTTCCCCGGCCGTTTTCCAGCAGCGCAACCCCGAACAGCACCGGCAGTTTTTTGAGCAAAAATCTTGCAGCCTCCGGAATCAAGCCGGCCAAAACCGCAGGCCCGAATTTATGGATTTCCTCCGCGCCCTTGCGCTTGCCCAGACCCACCGCCAGCATCTTGCACAAGCCCGACTCATACCTGGAATGAAAGCTGGTGTGGGGCTTGATCCGGTTAACCAGGACAATATGGTCGGCCCTGGCCGCGAAAAGGTCGGTGTAAACGCTCACCCGTTTCAACTCTCCCACTTTTTCCGCTTCGATTTCCGACCGCACCGGGCAGCCCATCAGCTCCTCGCTGATCCCAAGCTCGGCCAGAACTTTTTTCTGGCCCTCGCTGGTGGACGCGCCGTGCGAGCCCATGGCCGGCACGATGAACGGCTCGGCCTTTTGCGACTTGACCCAGTCAACCAGGATTTTCACCATCTCCGAAGTCTGTCCGATTCCCCGGCTGCCGCAGGCGATTGCCACGCTCTGGCCGGCCCCGACTTTCTTCTTGAAACGAGCAAGTTGCCGGTTTAACTCCTGTGCCGGATTCTGAACTTGGGCCGCGGGAATTTTCTGGCGGACTTTGACCAGCCGCAAGTTCATTTGTTCTGCCCCTTGCCGCTGTGCCTGGCCATCCGGCTGGCGATCACGCCTGCGAGCACGGTGATGTCTTCCGCGGGAAGGCAGGAGGTTACGGACCGGTCAAAGACAAAACTGAATTCCGTGTCAAGCTCGTCATCGCCCGGCCACATAATCAAATGAACCGCGACTTTGGGAAGAGCAAAAAACTCAACCGCATACTGGCCCAGGCTCGATTGATGGCCGCCGATTTTAAGCCCGGCCTTTACAAAACCTTCCGCATCCCCGCTGAAAGACCGGGCCAGGACATAAACGGTTCTTTCCCGGAACTTGGGGTAGTAAAGCCAGCCGTCCGGAATCTGCTGGTAAGAAACCAGCTCTCCCGATAGCTCCGCCCCTTGCGCGTGGATCAAATAATGAAGGATGAGGATGCGGTCATAAGGCAGAGGCTCCGCATCAGAATCAGCCAATCGCACGACCGCCTCGGGATATTCAACCACATATTCCTGGTCCAGGAATTTCAAGGCTGCGGCAAGCTGTCCGGGCCTTTTCGTCTCGATCATCCGCGCGCCGGCCTTTTGGCACTGGTCGACAAAATTTATCGCTCTCAGCTTTTCCTGCGCAAGCTGAAAAGCCTTCAGGTAATTATTATGATTGACAGCTTTTGCTCTGGCAGTTTCGCTCATCCGAGCTTACCCGTCCTTCACAATTCAAAAAACTAAACATCCATAACCTGCCCCAAGCCATAAAAGCATCCCTTTGCTTGCCGCCGAATTTAAAGCGGATGAGGCCGTTTCCCGGAACTACGCGCTCCGGACTTGCCGCAAATTCTCCGCCTCTGCCCGCTCCGCCCGATATTGATGCAGACTCAGTTCTTGCTTGATAAATAAACTTACCAGAACCCCCCGCTGCTGTCAACTATAAAATAGTGTATCAATCAGCCAGCCAACTGTGTGAATAGAGAATAATACGGCATTTCTAACCGAAACTTCTTAACATCAAAACCCTTTCTTGCGGAAAACCAGCGGGCAGGTTTTTTTCATATCCTTTTCTATCGTCGGTGATCCATCGACAATTCAAAGTTTCCGCAAGGCATAAATAAGAACAATCATAGAAGTTTTTGTTGAAACGGTTCGCAAACTCCAAAGCCTTCTGCATCTCCTCGTTCTTGAGGCTATGATATCTGATGGGCAGCCTGCAAAAAGTTCTATACGAGTTTTCGCAGTGGCCGCGGTTAAACCTTCCCCTCGCCTTCGTCTGGGCTAAGTGGAGGGCTTGTGCAACCTCGTACCGCAACAATTCTGGCGCATGAAATTCAATTTCACCAGATAATAAACGCACTAAACATCGCTCCGCTATTTCAACAGCATCCTCATCATCCAAATACCACTTCGCGGCCACCGTTGCATCAAGAATTAGAAGCTGGGGCATTTTTATTAGGAGCGAATTTTATAGATCAAATCTCTGACTTTGAACGGCACAGGCCCTGCTGATCTGCGAATCGCGCGAATTTCCTCTAATAGAGTTCTGGACTCCGGACTCAATTGGGACTCATAGTCAACGGAGGGATCGAACGCCATGCTGCTCTCTCTTGAACCTGGCGTTTCCCTTTGCTTATTTTCTTTCCATTTACGGGCAATACCTAACATGTCCAAAGTTACTGTCAATGGGCTCCTGGGTTTGATATACGGGGAACCAGCTATCGGGTTTTCTTGTTGACACGGATCGAAATAGCTCATATAGGCCGCCCTAACGACCTCCGCATTTGGAATGTTTTCCCTTGTATCTATTTGCATTGTTAAACCTCCGCTTTTAGTACATCCTTAAGCAGCCCCTTAAAATTATCAAGCAAGTTCTTCCACGTTTTTATCACTTCGACCACCGCATCATCCCCCGGATACAGGCTAATTTCATTATGATAATTCGAATTTGCGACAACAACAGACAAGATTCCGTTTCCCCCATCAAGATTTTGAGTAAGCCCCATCTCTTCAATTGTTAAAGTGCAGATCGCCTTATTGATTTTATAAAAAAGCTTAACCTCCGCTTTTTCTACGGCATGGGCTTCGCTGTCCCACTCCCCTTCCCTTAAAAAACGGGACTTTATCCATTTTCCAGGATCGTTTATTCTTATGTGGCCTATGAAGTTAATGCCGACAGACTGATAATTGACGTGGGGCAACTTCTTTATGTACTTAATGGCCATGTCTGCTATCAATGACTCTTCAAGTCTCTTATTCCCATCAAGATCATCTACAATTTGAAGCTTTCTGCTCTCAACGGTAATAGTAATGTTATTCTTGAATTTTACCAAAGAGACCTGTGGGGTAACAATCGTCTCTGTGGATTCGAAGTCGCCAGGAACTATCTGATTTATCTTCAAAAAATCCGGGTTCAAAATGGAGGGGTTATGGTCCTTTGCCACTACAACCACGGAAAACCGACTGAATTTAAATTTGTTCTCCATTATCAAATTTTCCTGTTCTTAATATGCAGCCACCAACAACCGCTGATTAAAATTTAAGGTAAAATAGCTACCCTGTCAAATGAGCCTACGAACTAGCCATTTAGCCAACTGTGTGAATAGAGAATATCTCCCTTTAAAACCCTGGCGGTCCGGTAATAGTTTTTCAGCTCCAGCGAAAGCGCGGCCAAATCAACCGGCTGGCCGTCCATAGCGCGATAGACGACATCCGCGATATCAGGCCGGCCCCCCCGGGCAATGGCCAGGAGGTCTTCGTCAAAGGCGTTGAGGATTGCGGAGTAAAGCCCGTATCGCATAAGCATCAGCAGATAAGTGCGGTTGAGCCAGGGCCTCAGCTCCGAAGGTGTTCCGTTGGAGACATTGCTGAGGCCGATCGTGCTTTTTGAGCCGGGAACAAGCTCTTTTAAGACCTGCATCATCTCAACGCAGGCCTTGACCTGGTTTATGTCTCCGGAAACCGGGGTGGCAATGGGGTCTATCCACAGCCGCTGGTTCGGGATGCCCAGGTCATTGGCCCGGGTCATAATCTCGGTCGCGAACATCGCGCGTTCGTCCGCGTCCCGGGGCATTCCCTTCGGCCCCCAGAGCACGCAGATGATGTCGCAGTCATACTCCTTGGCCAGCGGCAGCGCCCTTTCCATCCGCTCCGGCTGAAGCGTGGTGGAATTGATCAGCGCCTTTCCCTTGTGAACCTCAAGCCCGCCCCGGATCGCATCCGGATTGGAGCTGTCAAGAGAGCAAGGCAGCGATACCGCACTCTGCACCGTCTGCACCATCCAGTTCATCAGCTCCGGGCCGTCTTTTTTTGCGGGGCCGATGTTGAGGTCAAAATAATCCAGGCCCTGTTCGGCCATGGCCCGCGCGGTTTCCTGGATGGGCTTTATGTTCCGCTCCGCCATCGCGGCCGCAAGCGGTTTGCTCATCCGGTTTATGTTCTCGCCGATTATTTTTATCATCTGCGCGCAATACCTACTTCCAGAACTCCCTCAGAAACGGCACGATCCCGCTCGCCTCTCTCGGGCCGACAACAACCTCCCAGCCCGCAAGCTCATCCTGAAGCTCGCCCGAGATGCTCGCGACCAGGCCCGGAATTATTATTTTACGGTGTTTGACTTTGGCCTCAATCCCGCTCTTGTTCACGAACGGAGCAATAGTGTCCGCCGCGAATTTGCCGGCTGCCCACGCGGTGAGCACGCTCAAGCCCTCGGTGTCAGCCACCATAAGCCAGGCCGGAAACCGGCCGGTCTCCAGCTCGCCGGAAACGATAAAATAAGTGAGCGAGAAGTTGCTGGTGACCAGCACCGGCGAATTTTGAGACGGATTTCCGATCGGGTATATGCCTTTAGTCTGGGCCATGGGTTTTTGCGGGTCGGTGTAAAGGTTGAGCCGCTCCACCAGAAGCGGGAAAAGCGACTCAGACCTGAGTTTGCCCAGGATTACCAGACCCGCATATTTGGCGATCAAGACTGAAGCATAAACGGCTTCCATCACCGGGTCTTCGGTCATTTCGCACGGGAACACCACGGTCGGGTATCCTAAAGCCCGGAAAGATTTTTTGATCGCCGCCCGCCGGATGTTCACCTGGTCCTGCAAGGCCTGCCTGATGCCTCGGGCGCCGCTGTCAATCAGAATGTCCTTTACTCCAGCTGCTTCCAGCTTTTGAGTTAGCTCAGCCGCATCCTCAAGATTTCTGCCTCTGACCACAACCGGCAACCCGGATGACTTTGCAAGTCCGGCCACCTGATCCACATTTTCCCGGTTCGCTCCGCAAATAACCGGCCTGCGGCTTTTCACCGCCTCAACTCCGGCTTTGAGCGCATCCGCATTTTCGCTGATGAGCATAATGCAGGCTTTTGAATTCGCTTCCACCCTTTTGACAAGCGCAGCCAGTTTGGCCGGATCATCACTCTTGACGGCAAGGAGATTGGCGTGAAGCGTCAAGCCTATCCTCTCGTATTGCAGGCTTTGGATTGCGGCGATCTGCTCCCCGACTTCCTTGTCGCTCATCCGGTCAGTGATCAACCCGCCGATCCCGCAGGGGTTGACAAAAGTTTTCTCGTGCCGAAAAAGAACCAGCTCGCCGCCGATTTTGAAAGCCCTTTCGCCCGCGCCGATCGCAACGGTCTTAATCGGAGGCGCGGCCGCCTTGCCCAGCTCCTCGATCAAACTTTTGTCAATGTGGGGGCAGCCACTGATCGCAGCCTGGCCAGCCGCGACTTTCATGGCAAAGGCCATACAGGTCGGCACCTTGCAGTCCCCGCAATTGGTCTTGGGCAGCTTTTTATAAATGTCAATCCCTGAGATCGGCATCTTAAAATTCCACCGGGCTAAAAAATCGGAGCCAGGTTAAGGACCGGGTGCTTGACTTTTTTCAAAAATTCGAGCGCCTGCTCCTCGGTTTGCGCGACCGTCTCATCCGCGATTTTTTCCAAGAGGTCAGGAACCCCCAGCTCCACCGCTCGCTTTTTCAGCCGGTCCCTTATTTCCTCCTTCAACTTCCTCGGCATCCACACCAGCCTGAGCAGTCCGCCTTCCGCGCTCAAAAATTTCCGGCTCGTGATATAGAACTTGGAATGGCCGACAAAACCCGGGTTTATGTTCCCGCCCCCGACCATTCCCGCGAGCGTGCTGAATTTCATCCCCACTGGCGTCATCTCTCCGAATTCGCGGTCCACGGTCATAAATCCCTGGCACTGGGGCAGGATGCACGCGATGCACTCAAAACATCCGCAGCTGGTCATAGGCGTGCGAAGTATGCCGTAGGCGTCAAATGATTCGGTTGCGCCCCGGCTTGCCTTTTTCACAAACTCGTTCACGCCTTTCCACTGGCCGTAAACCGGATCGATCACCTCGCCCTTGACCACCGGCTGGTTGGGCCCGGTCGGATTGATCTCAAAGCTGGCCCGGCAATCCAGCCAGTTGTATGCGCCGCACAGACCGGGCCGCTCGGGCGTGATTATGCAGGTGTGAGTGGGCGCGAAGCTCTGGCAAAGAGTGCAGGAATAGAAAGTGTCAACCTGCTCGTCGGTCAGCCCCTCAAGCCGCTCGTCGCGTTTACTATAAATCTCCTTCGCATCCTCCAGAAGGCCGTCAACCAGCTCAGCCTCCGTGTAAATTTTGACCTGAACCTTGTCCACAATGGCGCCGAAATCCTGGTGAAACTTGGCGTGGAGAATTTTTCCGATGTGTGCGAGAGTAAAACCTTTTTCAACCGCGTGTCTGCTGAGCCGGATCCACACGATGTCCCGCTGGCCGATATGCATCAGCCCCTGCGCGTAATTCAGCAGATGGTGAATCTGCCTTTCAAGAATCGGTTCAAAGTCTTCCTCCATCCTCCGACCCGAGACTTCCACCAAGATCGCAAGCGGGGCATTGACCCCGGGCTTCAGGCCGGGAATATCCTTGCCGATGACCTGAACCTTTCCGTCTTCAATTTCAGCCGAGGGCTTCATCCGCAAAAGCTCCACCGCCTGGCTCCTTCCGCCGCCGGCCTCCAGATAAATGTCCTCGCCCCGCACCCGCTCGCCTTCAAACGCGGGTCCGTAGCTCACCGGAATCGGAACTTTAGCCACGGAAATTTTTATGCCCCGGACTTCAAGCGCTCTGCCCGCGATTTTATCTTGAGGCACATCGGTTATGACGATTGACTTGTAGGCATCGGGCAATCCGGGGATGCCGCGGTCCAGGATGGTCGGAAATCCGAAGTTGGCGGCCGCGACCGCGTTTGCGGCCCATTCCTCATTCACCTCGCCCAGGCCGACCACAAACGCGGGAATCCGCTCCTGGTTGTATTTCAGAATGCGCGAAAAATCGCCCGCGGCTATCCCGCCGAAGCTCATCGCCGCGCGGGTGGCGAATCCAAGCGCGAAAACCACCGAACTCGTGTCCGGGCCGAAGCTGACAAGCCTTGTGCCCCAGCCGAGCGTCAATCCTTCGGATTTAAGCTGCTCCGCGAACCTCCTGCCCCTGCTCTCCCCGGCCATAAACACATACAGGTTCCGCTCCAGAAATTCTTCAGCAATTTTTTTCGCGGCCTTGCTGTCCAAAGCCGCGCCCAATATGACCGCGAACCCGCTGGTCCTTCCGTCAACAAATTCAACTCCCCGCCGGCGGATGACCAGGTCGTCAGCCGCGCCCAGCCAGATATTATCGCCCGAGACCTCTTCGCCCTGCACATAAAAATCAGGCTGTTCAACATATTTGAGCACCTGGAGCAACTCTTCCGCGAAAATAGTCACCATTCCCGCATCGAGCGGAGACGGAATCGATGCCAGCGGAGATTCGGATTTGCCCGGGCCTAAAATCTTTCTGCAAATTGAAAAGACACCGGCCGCGTCGGCCATAGTTTGGACTTCCAGCCCGAGCATTCCGTAGATTATGGGCAGGTGATAGGTGGTGTTGGGAAATTCGCTTTTTTGCCCAAGCCCAAATTTTTTCAACGCATCCGCAAATTTCTGTTCAGCCGCGGCAACTATTTTGTTGGCGTAGCCGACGGTCAATTCTGCGACTAGGTCAGCCAATTCCTGCTCCGATATTTTTTTATTTCCCTGGCATGGTGTTGAAAAAGTCCTTTAGACCCTCGCCCCTGGTGGGAGAGGGGAGGGAGAGGGGGATTTAACTGAAAAATGCAAAAGCCCTTAAGCCTCGATAAAATAAAGGCGAGCTCACCCTCCCCTTTGTCCCCTCCCGTCAAGGGCGGGGATATAATTTTTTGTTTTTTCTGGAGGTCAAACATTTTTCAACAGCCTGCTAGCAGCTCAGCTACCAGTTTTTTTGTGTATGAGATAGCTTGCGGATGAAGCATCACAACCAGGTCCGAGCCGGCAAGCAAGGCAAGGCCGGCGGTGATGGCCTCGTAGATTATTCCGGCTTTCTCGCCCGCTGATGCGGAGTCCTCGCCGGCTCTTTGATTCAGCTCCTTGATCTTCCAGACCTCCTGGCCCACAAAGTTGATCATCGGCTTTTGCATCTTCTCATCCTGCGAAACCAGCACGGCCAGACGGTCCCGCTCCATCACCGAGCAGCAGTATTCGATCCCGTATCCGAGCGCGGCCGTGGTCGGGTCCATAACAATTTGATCGGACTTGAGCCCGAGATTTTCAATCAGAATGTTAAGCTGCTTGGCAAGATTGACATCAATGGGCGTGGAGGCCGCGACTTTGTGCTTGAAAGCCATCGCGGCCGCGGCCACCTGCTTGTAGTTGTCTTGCTCAGCCGGCCAGAGCAAAAGATTCTTGCCCTCAAACTTCTGCGCCACCGCGGCAAGGACCGAAGCGTCTTTTTGGGGGCTGGCCACGCCGGAGACGATCAGCGGAACCTCCACCGCTTTCAAAATTTTCTCGATCGCGGGCAGCACGCTTTCCGGCTCCGCGTTTTTTCCGTTCGGGTCCGTGCTTTGAAGCCTGAGGCAGAGAATCTCCGCGCCGAATTCGCTCACATCCTTCAATGCCCATTTCGCGGGATCATTCAAGACATCCTGATACGGCTCTTTGAGCGGCTCAGGCCATTTTTCCGTGTCCGCGTCCCAGATGCCGAACGCGATTTGGGGTGGGTTGGGCGTTTCTCCTTCCCAGTTATAAAACGGCATACAGGTCTGGCCGCCGATTTTGACCGCGCCGCGGCCTAAGCCGATAACGACCTCGGATATTTTTCCGCTGTATTTCTCTCTATACAGGTCCAGCGCCAATCAAATCCCCTTTAAATTTTTTGCGCTCGAAGATTCGCGCTGCTGAACAACTTTTTCATCTTCCCAACGCGCTATTTTTTCGCCGAACAATTAACTTACACTTTATTGGCCAGATTTTCCACTATCGACTCCGAGGCTTTTATGGCCGCGGAATCATCCGGCAGGCCGAGCAGAGACTTTTCCTCCAGGTCATACGCGATAATATTTTTGTCTTGCGGAATGGTCCCGAGAAAATTGATTCCAAGATTGGCTATCATTTCCAGCAGCCTGGGCTCCAGGCCATTCGCGCAATTCACGACCAGATATTTATCCTTGACCGCGAGCTTGAGCTCTAAAATAAGCGCGAGCAGGTTCGCGGCCGTGCGCAAGCCCTTGACCGTCGCGTCCGAAATCATAACCAGGCGGTCAATGGCTCCCACGGTTCGCCGCGACAGGTGCTCCATTCCCGCCTCGTTGTCAGCCACAATCCATTGGTAGTTTGGGCGAAGCCGGTCAAGAAAGTCCCGAAGCAGCGTGTTAGCCGCGCAGTAGCATCCCTGGCCTTCGGGCCGGCCCATCACGACCAGGTCAAGTCCCCTGCTTTCAATAATCGCCCGGTTCAGCCGGGTCTCCAGCCAGCTCTGCTTGGTCATCCCCGCGGGGATTTTTAATTTTTCAGACTGAAACTCTTCCAATATGCTGCCGATGGTTGTCTCAGCCTTCATTCCGAGCATAGCCGGAAGGTTTGAGTTCGGGTCCGCATCAACCGCCAGAACCGGCCCGCCTTTTTTCAGAAGCGAGCGGATCAAAAGCGCGGCAAAGGTGCTTTTTCCCACCCCGCCTTTGCCCGCTATTGCAATCATATCACCCATATTGTTTTATCTCCCGAGATTTAGTTATAAATAAGAATCCTCCCCCGCGGAACGCGGGGGATGGGGGAGGATAAAGGTGGGGGTCGCTCGGTTTTGCTTGCGAGCTTAGAAGCGTTATCATCAATCACCCTCCCCTTTGTCCCCTCCCGTCAAGGGAGGGGATTTTGCTGGAGCTTGCTTGGATCCCTGATCTCTTTCTGCAGTCCGCTCCGGCCTGTTAATTCTTTCCATCACAGTTGGAAAAAGTTTTTCATCGGTGTGAGGCAGGAACTGGGCGCCGCGAAATTCGTCATGAAAAGCGCTGCTGTCCGAAAGCTCGATGTTATTGATCAGGCCGGCGATTTTCTCCGCGTCGTTTTTGAGCTGTTCGGAAAGCGCGATCAGCCTTGCGCCCAGAAGCGAGCCGTTTCCGATGAATTTGATTTTTGCCCGGTCAATATCCGGCAGCAGGCCGATGAAGACCGCGTTCTCAATATCGAGGTAGGATCCGAAGTTGCCTGCGATCAAAACCTGGGCCAGGTTCTGGAATTTAAGCCCCGCGTGCCCGAGCAGGGTGCGATATCCCGCGAACATTGCGGCCTTGGCCAGAACCAGATTTTGCAGGTCGGAGGCGGTGAAGACAATGTCTTTCCCGATTGCGGTCTCCGCGCTCTCCGCGATCAGAACTTCCAAGCCGTTTTTTCCCTGCCGCACGAGCGGAGAGCCGCGCTCAGAATTTATCTTTCCGTTCTTGTCCAGAAGCCCTGAGCGGAAAAGTTCGGCGGTGATGTTGATTGCGCCTGAGCCGCAGATGCCGAGCGGCTTTTTGTTCCCGATCGCCTGCCAGCGGGCACTTTGCTTGTCCTTGTCAATCCTAAACCGTTCAATGGCTCCGGGCCGGGCGTTGATTCCGAACTCGATTCCGCCTCCTTCAAAAGCCGGGCCTGCGGAGCAGGAAGCCGCGAGCATCCAGTCTTTGTTTCCGAGCACGATCTCTCCGTTGGTGCCGATGTCAATGTAGAGCGTGAGCTCGGGCCGCTTGTAGATTCCCGTAGCAAGCACGCCGGCGACAATGTCTCCTCCCACATAACTGGCCACGCAGGGCATCGCATAAACCCGCGGCCATTCGCCCATTTTTATCCCCAGCTCTTTGGCCGGCACGGGCGGAAAAATTTTTGCGGCGGGGGTGTAAGGACTGAGCCGGATCCATCTGGGGTCCAGACCGAGCAAAAGATGGGTCATCACCGTGTTGCCGGCCAGAGTCAGGTATGAAATTTCTTCCCGGCTGACTCTGGTTTTTGCCAGCAACTTGTCAATGACCTGGTTTACGGTCTTGATCACCGCGGCTTGAAGCTGCAAAAGCCCGCGCGGCTTGTCCGCCGCCAGAATCCGGTTGATGACATCCGCGCCGTATATTTTTTGCTCGTTGAAATCGGTCATTGCCGCGAGCGTTTTGCCGCTTGCAAGCTCGATCATCTCGCCGGAGATGGTGGTGGTGCCGATGTCAAACGCCAGCGCGAAATTTCTGCTGGTTCTATCTCCCGGCTCGATGCGGATCAATTGCCATCTGCGAGGGCTTTCCCCTTCCCCGCGGCCATCAGTTTTCGCGAGGCTTGCGGTCAGCTTGAAATTATTCCTGCGAAGCGCGGCGGGAAGGCCGCGCAGGACGGGAAAAACGAATTCAACATTATTGACGCCATATTTTTGCCGGAGCGCGGCCAGCAGTCGCTCCTGGTCGCTGCAACTGTCTTCTTTTGACGGGGGCGGAAGCTCAAGGTAAAACTTCGGAACCAGCGGCTCCGCTCTCCAGCCTTGGTTCAGGCCCGCGATTTCTTGTTCGGTCAGGAACTGCCCGGAAGGCGCGTGGATTTTTTGCGCGAAGAAACTCTGCTCGATCCTGCTGGTTTCGGGCACAAAAATTTCCAGGTCGGTTTTAGCGAGGCACTGGCAAGCCAGGCGCCATCCCCGGGAGCGCTCTTCATTGCTCAGCTTCGGGGATATCGATTTTTCAACGACCTCGCCTTTTCGGACCTGCACCCGGCACTGTCCGCACAGGCCTTTTCCGCCGCAGCCGGCGTCAATGGATTTGACCAGGTCCAGAAGCAAAGCGCCTTCCTTGAAATCGATTTGTTCTTTTTCAGGCAGGATTTTTAATTTCATCAGTCAGCGTTTTTCCAGGCTTAGCCGCGCGGCTTTGACCGTATTTTTGAGGAGCATGGCCCTGGTCATAGGCCCGACCCCGCCCGGCACCGGGCTGATTTTTCCAGCCACTTCCCTGGCGGCCTCAAAGTCAACATCTCCGACCAGGCCGGTTTCCAGCCGGTTCACGCCCACATCGATCACAGTCGCGCCGGGCTTGATCATATCCGCGGTGACCGCCATTGGTTTTCCCGCGGCGACGATCAAGATGTCGGCCCGTCTGGTGTGCTCCGCGAGATTTCTGGTGCGGGTGTGGCAGATGGTGACCGTGGCGTTGGCGTTGTGCGCTTTCTGCGCGAGGATCATTGCGACCGGCTTGCCCACGATGTTGCTCCTGCCCACAATGACCGCGTCGGCTCCGTCAATTTTCGTGCCCGAGCGGACGAGCAGCTCCTGGATTGCCGCGGGGGTGCAGGGCAGAAAAAGCGGCTCGCCGATCATCAGCTTTCCGACATTCACCGGGTGAAACCCGTCCACATCTTTGTAAGGGTCTATGGCGTAAAGCGCCCTGGTCTCGTTGATGTGGTCCGGGAGCGGTAGCTGGACCAGGATGCCGTGCACCCGGGGGTCTTTATTAAGTTCGTCAATAAGTCTGAGAAGCTCCGCCTCGGAAAAATCCGCGGGCTGACGGCGCTCAATGGAATTGATGCCGACTTTCTCGCAGTCGATCTTCTTGTTCTTGACATAGACCTCGCTGGCGGGGTCGTCTCCGAGCAAAACCATCGCCAGTCCGGGCACGATCCCGGGTTTCGATTTGAGTTTCTCAACCTCTTGTTTGACTTCCTCGCGAATCTGCTCGGCGATGGCCTTTCCGTCTATAATTTGCGCAGACATCTTTGCCCTCTCCTTTATTTTTATATAATTGATGAATTGCCGCCCAAGAATTTACGGATTCCGCCCTTTGCCCGCGTGCCGCTCCATCTCTTGGTTCCATTCGGACACCCATCGCCGGCTTTCTTCCAAATCAATTTTTTTATCCGCGGTTATAGCCTGCAATGATCTCCAGCTGTTTTCATGCTCCAGCACTGATTTCACAAACCCGTCTTTTTTGACGGCTCCAGCCATTTCATCGTATGCTTTTTCAAACTCGGCCCGCTCTTCGGGCGAGTGGTCTGGAGTCAAACAACTCATCACCTCAGGCTTGCCTTTCTCCATGGCGATTGCAATCCAATTGGAAGATTTGGAGTAAAACAGCCAGCCGCCCAGTCCTAAAACCAGAATCAATAAAATAACCAGGACCCCGGCTGCAATCAAACAGCCCCGGATACACCCTGAGGATTTTTCCGGCCCCACCGGCTGAACCCCGGGAATCCCTGTCCCCGGTCCGATACTGCTTGGACTTGAACCTGCTGGACTCATTGCCCGCCTCCTTTTTTAAAATGACACGACCCAAAAGAACCGCTCTTTTCATTGCCTCTTTTCGCAGCTACCGTCTCCATTTTCATAAAACAGGTGATTCTTGTCAATTAAAAATTTTCGCGCCGCGTAAAACCCGTCATTCCCCAATCCTGGAGAGTCCAGACCTGGGCGGATTGGGATTGATTTTCGCGGCCGGAATCTTAAAATGAATTTCGGGTAAGACCAATGGCTGCCGAGATCGACACTAAGTCCAAGCTGAGGGAATTGTTCGCGCTTTTCGAGTCCAGGCCCAGGCTTTTAATCCTGATCCACCCGGACCCGGACTCCATCGCGAGCGCGCAGGCGTTAAGGCAGATGCTACTGCGCAAATGCTCAAAAATTGCGGTCGCGATTGATGAGCCGATCAAGCGCCTCCAGAACCAGGCTATGGTGCGCCTCTTGAAGATCGGGCTCGTGGAGGCGAAGCAGGTCAAATTCAGCGACTTTGATTTTCTCGCCGTCACCGACGGCCAGCGGGACCATTTCCCGATCCTTTCCCGTCAAAAAGTCGACATTTGCATTGACCATCACCCCTTGGTCAAGGACCGCGGCTATCGATTTTCGGACCTCCGCACTGACTACGGCGCGACCAGCTCCATCCTTGCCGAATACCTGGAAGCGGCCAGGATCAAAACCTCGAGCTTTCTCGCCACCGCGCTCTGCTACGGAATTAAAACCGATACCGACAACTTCACCAGGAATGTTCATCGATCCGATGCCATTGCCTTCAGCAAGCTCTTTCCCTCAGCTGATTACTACCTTTTGCGGAGCATTGACCAGGTGGAGATTTCGCTCCGGCATCTGGGCCTGTTCAGCTCCGCGCTGGGCCAGCTCAAGGTGAGAAGAAAAAGAGTGATCATCCACCTGGGCCTGGTTCCCAGCACGGACCTGCTGGTCATCATCGCCGACTTTCTGATCAGGGTCAGCGAGATAGAGATGGTTCTGGTGAGCGGATTTGCGGACCCGAGGCTGACCGTCATCCTCCGCAACCGAAATCCCCGCAGAGACATCGGCCTGCTCGCCAAGAACGCTTTTGAGCCGCCCGGGGTTGCAGGCGGCCACAGGTACGCGGCCCGGGCGGAATTGCCCGGCCAGTGCATACCCAAAAAAGCCAAAGCCGCAAGCAACGAAAAGGTCATCCAGTGGCTTGAGCGAAGAATAGCCCGCGCCGGGTCTAAAGCTTCGCCTCCGCGAGGTAGAGAGGACGAACCCTGCGAGCCTTTATCTCCTGAATCATCTCGTCGATTGAAGCTATCTCGGCCTCAAACTCGGTCAAACCGCGGCCGAGCTCATTAAGAAAATGCGCATCCGAGCCGCCAACCTGGGCCAGACCCAGCTCCTCGGCTAACAGCCTTGCGAAAAAATTTTCTTCGGGAAGATTCCCGCCGTTGATCGCCTCCAGCGCGTGCAACCCCGGAACTTTGCGCACATTATCTCTCAGGCTCATCATCCCCCGGAACGGATGCGCGGGTATGGCGATGCCTTGGCGCTTATCCAGCTCCGCGATGAATTCCAGCGCCTCGAATTTCCGGCTGAAGTCAATGGAGCCGAGCCAGTCTATGTCCGGGCAAAAGAGCAGAATATGTCCCCACCTGGTCTCGGCCTCAACCCCCGCCAACATAATCAAGCCGTACTTTCCGGCCAAAGACTTAAGACCTTGGTGGGCCGCAAAAGTGCGGTGCTCGCAGAAGGCAAGACCATTGATCCGGTGGGTCTTGCGAAGCTCAACCAGAGCCTCCAGATATTGTTCCGGCGCCACCGGGCTGTCCAGCGAGAAACGGGAGTGAACATGCAAATCCAGGACTGAACCCATTTATTCATCTCGCTTCCCGGACCGCTTATCTCAGGGGGATGAAGCTGGCGGTGAGAAGAGAATACTGCCCGGGATTCTCAATTCTCTGTTTGAAGATTTCCATCTCTATTTCCATTGCCAGCCGGGTCTGCTGAAATTGAGCGGAATTGGCCGCGCGGCTAACCCGCACCCCCCTGAACCGCAAGGGATTGATGCTCCCGCCGTTCTTTATTATCCGGTAGTCAAGATGGGGACCTGTGGAAAGACCGGTAGTTCCGATATAGCCGATCACCTGGCCCTGCTTGACGCGGCTTCCCTTATGAATACCCCATGCAAACCGCTGCAGATGACCATAGGTCGTGGTGTAGACCGAATTGTGCCTGATCTCCAGATAGTTCCCATACCCGCCTTTCCAATCCGCATAGGTCACAACGCCCCCCGCGGCAGAACTGACCGGAGTGCCCACCGGGGCCGCGTAATCGACCGCCAGATGCGGCGCGTACCGGCCCAGGATCGGATTGTATCGGCGCCGGCTGTAGGTTGAGGTGATGCGGCAGTTTCGCACCGGTCTGATCATCTGGAATCCTTCCCACACCCTGCCCTGCTCGTCAAAATATCCCCGCGAGCGGCCGCTCTCATAATAGTACGCGTTATATTCTTTGTCCGCCACCACTATTTTGGCCGCGATGATTTTCTCGTCGCCGGCGGGAAAAACCTGGGTCAAGACCTCAAAGCGGTCCGATTTCCTCATCATCCTGGAATAATCCATCTGGATGCTGAAAATATTGGCCAGGTTCATAATCAGTTCCGGGTCCATTTCCGCATCCAGCGCGGCCTGGTACAAACTGCTGTCAACCGCGCCCTGGTAATAGCTGCGAGAGCCGGCCGCTCCGTTCGCCTCTTTCGCCTCAGGCTTTTCCGGCATTGGCTCCTGCTTTACAAGCTCGGCCTCATAACCATTCCCGGCTTTCGTGATCACAAGCTTGCTCTCCCCGGCTCTCCCGATTCCCAGCTCGAAGCGCTTAACCTCGCCCGCGTTATCTCTGCTCACGGTTATTTTCTGCCCCGGCCGGACCCGGGCAATATCATAGATGGGCCGGGCGAGCTTCCGCCACTCAAGGATGAGCGCATCCGCAACTCCCATCTGGGTGAGCGCCTCATACAGGCTCTCGCCCGGAAAGATCACGCGGCTGCTCACAATCGCTTCTTCGCCGGCTGAGGCGCCGGCAGCCGGGGCTGGCTCCGATGCAAGCGCCGGCTTTTTCATTTTTTCGCTTTGGTATCCAAACCAGGTTCCGGCCAGAAAGATCAGCACGAGAAGGCCCAGAAGCAAAGAATAGAAACTTCTCTTCATCCCCAAGAGCTCCTTTCCGCTTGAGCAGCCTGGAAAACCCAGGCCATAATTTTGCTTAAATTATACTAAAATTCGATAAAAAAGACAAGATAATTTTCATAATTTTTAAAATCTTTTAGCTAACTCTTTTCCCGGCCCCGCAACCGCCGAACAAGCAAGGCAAATCGCTTTCCTTGACGGTGCTCCGGCCTGGTGATACTATGAAATCAAATGGCGGAAGTGGCTGGCAAAGGAAATCTGCAGCAGATTTCCTTTGCCAAAATTTTCTACTCGATTGCCGGCCGGGGCAAGACCGGGGTGGTGACCATTCGCGACCCGGGGGACAATCTCGTGCAAAAGCAAATCTACTTTCTCGCCGGCGACTCCGCGTTCGTGATGCACGGCCCGGTTGAAGAGACCCTGGGCCAGATTCTCCTGCGCGCCAAAGTGATCAGCGAGGAGAAGCTGGAGGAGATTCTGGAGGAACTGGCGGTAACGAGCAAAACCATCGGCGACATCTTTCTGGAGCGTAAGATCGTGAAACAGGCTGAGCTCACCAGATACCTTGAGCAGCAGGCGGAGATCAAGCTGATCAGCTGCTTTGCCTTGAACGAAAGCCTTTTTGACTACCAGGAAATGCCGGTGAGCAAGTTCCAGTTTCAGGTCAAGCTGTTCAAAATCAACCCGGAGCGGGTCGTCTATCTGGGGGTCAAAAAGCATTACAGCCTGAAGCGGCTGGAGACCGAGCTGGAATATGTGAAAGAGAAATGGGTCAGGCCCAGCTCCAGGTTTGAAAAGGAATCCAGGAAGCTCAGCCTGGCGCCGGAAGAATTGAATCTGATCAAATGGATCGGCCCGGGCCAGGATTTTGCCCACATCATCGCCAAAAGCGGCCTCCAGCTCGCGGACACGCTTAAACTGATCTACTCGCTTCTGGTCATTGGGATGTTTGATGTTGAGGACCGCAAGGGGATCAAGGATTTCAAGGAGCCTCCGGCCAAAATCCCCAAGCGAACAAAAACCATTGAACTGGAAGATATCGAGCCGGAAAAGGCCGCCAAGGAATTGAACCTTCACCTGGAAGATGTTCCGGTCGGCGACGGCGGAAAAATTTCAGTGGATGATGCTCCCGCGGGCACCATCAAGAAAAAGCCGAAACAAGCAGGCGGCCCGGTCGAAGATGAGCACGCGCTGGTCAAGCAACAGGTCTCGGATATTCTTCTCTCCAACCTCAAGGACGCAATTGACGCGTATCTTCCGGGCCGAAGCGGCGGGACCAAGATCGGCGAGCTTATGGTCAAAAATAAAGTTATTGACACCATGGAGCTTAACGAGGCGGTTAAAAGGATGCGGGAAAAGGGCGGAAACCTGCTGACAACCCTGTGCTCTATGGGCGTGGTCAAAGACGAGGACATCGCTGAATTCCTCGGCAAGTATTACAAGGTGCCGCCCATCAATCTGACCGAAATCGAGCTCGACCAGGAAGTGGTGTCTCTGATCCCGGACGAACTCGCCAAAAAATACAAGGTCATCCCGGTCAACCGCACCGGCCGAACCCTGGTGGTGGCAATGGCCGACCCCACCAATATCCACGCCATCGAAGAAATAGAGTTCCTCACCAACTACAAGGTGGAGCCGGTGGTCACCACCGAGAACCAGATCAAGACCGCCATCGACAAATACCACGATTCCACGGAAATGCTGGATGATGTTATGGCTACCTTCGACGATTCCGACATCGGCATTGCCGATGTGGTTGATGAAGAGATAAATGCCTCGGACCTTGAGAGCGCCAGCGCGGAAGCGCCGGTGGTCAAGCTGGTCAACCACTTAATCCACGATGCGGTGCAGAAAAAGGCGAGCGATATTCATTTCGAGCCTTATGAAAGCGCGCTCCGAATCCGCTACCGGATCGATGGCGTGCTCTACGCGGTCTTAAGCCCGCCGCTCAAGCTCAAAAACGCGCTGGTCAGCCGGGTGAAAATTATGAGCAAGCTGGACATAGCTGAGCGGCGCCTGCCCCAGGACGGACGGATGTCCATGCGGGTCGGCCAGAAAAAGCTCGACTTCCGGGTGAGCACCCTGCCCACTATGTGGGGAGAAAAGGTGGTGCTCAGAATCCTGGACAAGACCACCCTGGAGCTGGACCTGACCAAGCTGGGTATGGACCAGGACCAGCTCGATGTTTTCAGGTGGGGCATTGACCAGCCCTATGGAATGGTCCTGGTCACAGGCCCCAGCGGCTGCGGAAAAACAACCACCCTTTACTCCTCACTCCTCGAACTCAACAAAATCACCGACAATATATCAACCGCCGAAGACCCGGTGGAATACTACCTCGAGGGCATCAACCAGGTCCAGATGCAGGATGAAATCGGACTCAATTTCGCCTTCACCCTCCGGGCTTTCCTCCGCCAGGACCCCGACATCATCATGGTCGGAGAGGTCAGAGATTTTGAAACCGCAGAAATCGCCATCAAAGCCGCACTCACCGGACACCTCGTGCTCTCAACCGTCCACACCAACGACGCACCAAGCACCATCTCCAGGATGCTCAATATGGGTATCGAGCCGTTCCTGCTAACCGCCTCCCTCAACATCGTGATCAGCCAGAGGCTGGTCCGAAAGCTGTGCCCCAATTGTATGCAGCCCGCGGAAGTTCCCAAAAAGTCCCTGATCGCTATGGGCGTAAGTCCAAAAGATGCGCAAGATTTCGTCCCCTATGTAGCCAAAGGATGCCCCGAGTGCAGCAACCGCGGCTACCGGGGAAGACTCGGTTTGTTTGAAATCCTGAAAATCCGGGGAGAAATTTCAGATATGATCCTCGCCGGAGCAACCCCGGGAGAGCTTAAGCGCGAAGCCATGCGCCTGGGGATGAAGACCCTCCGCCAGGCCGGACTGCTCAAGGCCAGGAACAAGGAAACCTCGCTGGAAGAAGTCACCCGGACAACAATGCCCGACTTCCTCAAAGGCGGAGCCGAATTCCAGGAAGTGGATGAGGAGTAGCTCCGGAAAAGATGATAAGTTGACAAGAACTAAACGCCCTCCCTCTTAATATCTTATCAACTCCTTCTTGGATCCTCGGCCCAAATACGAGGGCTCTTTCGCGGCGGATGGCAAGTTATCGCGTGCGGCCGAACAAAAAAATGGTCGGGATGGAGGGATTTGAACCCTCGGCTTCTTGGTCCCGAACCAAGCGCGCTACCAGGCTGCGCTACATCCCGACTGCCTCATATTATAAAAGATAAAAACCATTTGTAAAGAAAACCCTATTCGGACCGCCGACACTGTGGCGCGGACACTCTTGTCGGCACACAATAGGAGCAAGCGGCAGGTACGGGCGAGCCGGCCTAGCCGCCGTCTTGAGGGGGGCAGGCACTCCTGCCGAGGGGCGCAGACACTCTTGTCTGCGATTCGATTTGACAAAGTCTTCTTTTCTGCCATAATTTCTCTATATAATTTTTCTGCAATTAAACCTAGCCGAAGTTGAGGCGAAAATAATAGGGAGGGATATCATGAAAGCCTTTGCGTGGTTCACTGTTGGGATGATCTGTACAGCATTACTGCCCGGCTGTGCGAGTTATAAGCCCGCTCCGCTCCAGCCGTTACAGCCAGAATTCACTCCGTACTCGGAAACAGTGCAAGGAGTGACCCTGAGCGCAAAGTCGTTTGACGACGCGGAATGCAAGCGGTACTTTGACCGGGACATCCGCGGCAAGGGCTATCAGCCCATCCATATCTCAATCGCGAACAAGACGAAGCACGATATTCTTTTTTCTCCGGATGGTGTGAGCATCCCCGTGGTTCCTTCTGATGAAGTGGCGCGCAAGGTTCACACTAAAACAGCAGGAAGAGCAACGGCCTACGGCGTTGGCGCTCTGTTTCTATGGCCCCTTGCCGTTCCAGCTGTGGTGGATGGAGTCAAGTCCTCCAAGGCCAACAAGACCCTCGATCGAGACTATACTTCAAAGGGCGTGAACCAGGTAACCGTTCAGCCAAACATTACCTACGACGGTGTGATGTTTGTGTCGATGTCAGAATATAAAAACTCTTTTACCGTCACATTGGTCGAGGTCGCCGATAAAGATAAGAACCAGAAGATAGAGTTCCAGGTAAAAGGGCTTAAGCCATAGCTTTTTAACAGGCACTCATCTGGAAAATAGGCATTTATTTTTTAGGGAGGGAAAAATGAAAAAATGGGAAGGGAATATTGTCCTATTCCTGTTTCTGGGCTTGATGTTTCTGCCCGGATGTCAGAAAAAAATTAATGTCAGCGAGGTGCAAGAATCTAAGCTATTGTTAATGATTGGCACGCGGCCTGACGCTTATGTTTGGAGCATAGGAAGAACAACCGGAACAGCTGTTTTATTTGGCATGGTGGGACTCATTGCCGATGGGGCCATAAATGATAGTTTGGGCAAAAAGTTTTCTAATGCCCTTAAAGATTATCCTTTGGAGGCCAAGCTCGTTGAGACCACCACAAGCAAGCTGAAGGAAAATGGTTTTGGTGAAATTGTTCTGATCTGTGGCGAAGGCCTCAAGGCCGGAGAACTCGGATGTAAAGAATATGAAAACCTTGCAGGTCTTAAGAAGGAATATAGTGGCTCCAAGCTCCTTGTCGTCAAGCCCTGTGAGTGGGGGCTTCGCAGCGATGTGCCCTACTTGGATCTAAAGGCCGTTCTATTTGACCTTACCAGCGAAAAAAAGCTCTGGCGGTCAGATTATGTTTTGAAAAATGATGAAATCGAAACAATGCCTAGCAAGCTGGAATATTTTACAGAAAATAACGGAGAATTGTTGAAGAAAGCTCTTGATCTGCAAATCCCGCGGCTTGTTGACTGGCAGGTAAAACATCTTGCCGCAAAAACGGAAGAAAAACCGAAATCTTCGTGGATTTACGCGGGTTGCGCGGGAGTACAAATTAATTTGCTGAAATTCAGCAATTCAAAGACGACTAAATGATGGCGGGGGCACTTCTATAGTCCCGCGGGAAGCGGGATCAAGCCGGAAGCGGTAAATAATTTTTCAAAAGGAATTGGGAATCAGGAATTGGGAACTTGGCCGAATGCCTAGCTCCTAATTCCCAATTCCTGACAATTTTTGTCATCCGCCGTCGTCCCAAGCAGGCGTTAACAAGACGAGACTATGGCGGACTGACGAAAAACGTCGCAAAAATACCCCCTTTTTCGACCGATTTTCCACCCTGCCTAACCCCTTGGAAAATAACCTGAAACTAAAAAGTGTTTAGCGGCTCTGAAACAAGGTGTGGCTCGAGCAAAAATCGATATTTATCTTTTAAAACCGCGAGTTGCGCTCCGAATTATATGTTTTCCGAGTGGCCAATTTTTCCTATATATAGAGGCTGTGAGAGTATGCGCTTATGCGCATCATCCGCCAGTGAGCGATGGACGAAGTCCCTTGTCTGAAAAAATGGCAAGGTCGATTAGCCGCACACTGATCAAAAGGTGCACGGACAGGAGTGTCCGTGCCACAATTCATCAAAGACCGGCGGCGCGCTCACAGTTGCAACACTGCTCTCGGCAAGGGCACAGCCCTTGACCAATTGGGTTTGCTTCGTGCTCGATGTTTTATCACGCACGAAGGCGACCCTCGTCCGATGAGCAATTTACATCGCATGACAGCGGTTTGTGACGGGCTCTTTGAAATAGCATTGTTACGACGCGGTGGGCCAACGAAAATCCGGGTCTTCCGTAGGGGCAGGGCTTGCCCTGCCCAGGGCGCAGCAAGCAGCGCCCCTACGCCGGGATAATGGTGTTTGCGCGAGCAGACATTGTGACGCTCGGATGATCTGGCTGGCCGCGTTTTTTCA
>Ga0315280_10003233_pt1 | contig 25230 bp, 23 predicted proteins | sample YL17G06_40_MG_FD_203697 | JGI IMG/M metagenome (GOLD analysis project Ga0315280, IMG submission 203697) | Sediment microbial communities from Yellowstone Lake, YNP, Wyoming, USA - YL17G06_40 | ecosystem: Environmental > Aquatic > Freshwater > Lake > Sediment | place: USA: Wyoming | collected...
CATTCAGCTTTCCTAATCCTACTTCATGCTGGTGTTTCAAGGTCTGGATTAAATCCTTTGACATATTTGCCTCCTACAATAAATTTATAACTTACTATCTTCACATCATCTTGACAAATTGTAAAATAGCTATATCATTATTTATGATAAATTTAATCATAAATGATTTTGATATGTCAATATCGGCAAAGGTAGAATACGGACTCAGAGCAATTCTAGAGATATCGCAGAGCGACGGGCTTCTGAAAGCACGCGAGCTTTCAAAGCGCATGAACATCCCGCTCAAATTTCTGGCTCACATAATAAATGACCTGTCAGTCGCTGGGATCACCATGTCAAAGACGGGCGCGAGGGGTGGCGTATCACTGGCAAGAGACCCAGGCCAGATCAGCCTGAAAGATATAATCGAGGCACTTGAAGGACCGTTTAAATTACTGAAGTGCGATGCGATCAGGAACTGGTGTGGCTTCACCGAAAACTGCCCGATTAAGAACGAACTAATGGATGTTGAGCAAAAGGTTGAAGGCATTCTGGAAAGCAAGAAAATCTCGGATTTTCTATATTTGAAGGAGAAAACAAAGAGAAAGGGTGAGTATTATGGAAATAACAGAAAAATCAATAATCAATGATGCGGTAAAACAGCTCCACAAACCCTTGTAGTATTCACGAAATACAGAATAGATGCATGCTGCGGGTCATATGACCCAATAGAGATTGGGGCAAAAAAAGCTGTTCTGGGAGAAATATGCCAAAGCTTCTTTCATCAATTTTCTTTTAATAGCGATTGGCGTGCTTGTCCTCCCCATATTCATGGGGAGTAAGCGCATAAACGAGAAAATATCCGACATATTCTTCTGGATCTTCCTTGTGGCCATCTTCTTGAGGCTCGGACTCGCGCTATTCAAGTATACGACCCAGGCATCCATATTTGGCGTAATTGAGGGTGCTGCCCTGGTTGCTTTTTCGTTTTTGAACTATATCTTCTCAAGGCCACAGGTTGACCTCTCAAAAACTGGAGCGGATTTGAGCTACGTAAAGCTGATAAAAGGCGCCTATTTCTGGCTGACCGTTGGAGGATTATTTCTTATGGCGTTCTCAATTTTAGAAGCGCTTGGCACCAAGCTGATTGTTGGCGATAAATCATATGACGCAGAAGAAGGTGAGATTGCAGTTTGCGGTTCGATGGAAAGACACGGCTTCACTGCAACAACCGATATGGTACTGCTCGCGGTGATCGCTCCCAGACCCTAATGTTAAAAATTTTTACTTATTGTTTTAGTCTCTTTTAGAATTTCCAATGGTAGAGAGTCTCTGTTGTCGTGAGTCATCTCAAAGAGTTTAATGTCTCTCCTTCTTTTTATCTCTTCAATGAGTCCACTACCTTTCAAGGCAATGGTGGCAAGGACTAATTTTTCAGAATTTAATATCGCCTCAATCAGTTTTTTAAACTTAAGAGATAGACACTCCATCTTTCCAATCTCATCAATGATGATAATGGTAGTTGAGGGATCTAAAAAGGGAGTAGAGTCAAGGTAATATTCAAACCCCTTAAGGTCAACCCTGTATTTGCCTACCCTGTAAGGACTTTTTATATCAGTGTGAGAAAGAATCCCACTCCTTCCATCCAAGCTTACCAGCTCAAATCCTTTGCGGAAGCCTGCTTCTCTTATCTCCGTAGTGAAGAAGCCTACGGGATGGGAAGCCTTCAATTCCTCAGCAATCTTTTTAATGAGTGTAGTCTTGCCCACCCCGGGGAGTCCGGTTATAAGAATGTTTCTTTTCAACAGCATCAAATTCGTCAGTTAACCTCTGTTATTTTCGTCTAAATCTACCAGGTAATGTCATGTCTTGATCTTTTAACCAATCTACTGTCCCATCTTGAGCAGGCTTACCGCCGAAAAAGGCTTATATGGGAGAATCTCAGGCCAGAGGGGGTAACTGTTAGGCAATAAATTATAATCTCATACTTGTACATTAGTACTGCCCTCCAAGTTTATATTTTACAATCATACTTCTTACCTATTTCACTTGATATGGCTTTGCCTTATCTCTGTCCCACTGTAGATTAATCTTTTCTATTACACCTCCCGGTATATTTTGTGTTTATATCAGAAACTTGAGGGTTTCTAGTCAGCCACTACATCCATCCAGCCATAAATGCCCCTCCTCAGCTGACTATATCTACAACCCTCCTCTTATACACTTAATGAAAAGTGTTAAAACTCAAAGAGCTGCTTTGCCCCTTTCGCCAGTTCTGATCCTTACTACATCATCAACTGGCGAAACAAAGATCAGTCCGTCACCAATTTCTCCGGTATATGCAGCTTTACAAATAATATCAATGCACCTCTCAAGGTCTTCTTTCTTAACTATTATCTCAATCTCAACTTTTGGAAGCAGGTTGACGAGAATATCAGTCCCACGGTAATGCTCGACAAATCCTTTTTGTCTTCCATAACCCCTGACCTCGGTAACTGTCATCCCTACTATACCAGCTTCAGTCAGGGCATCCTTTACCTCTTCAAGTTTTTGAGGTCTTATGACACACTGTATCCTTTTCATGACAATTGCCTCCTAAATTGAATCCCTTGGATATGCGAGCGCCCCTACCTCAGGAAGGTCTAGACCTTGAACTTCAGCTTTTGGCGAGACTCGCATTCCAATCATAACATCAACTAACTTAAAGAACCCATATGAAAGTCCGTAAACAACAAGGAATATAACAGCCACATCAATAAGTTGCGCATAAAGCTGAGGTGGATTTCCGTAAAAAAGACCTCTCACAGCACTATCAACTCCATTTAATCCAGCTCCATATGTGCCATCAGCGAAAAGGTCTACAGAGATAAGGCCCCATGCTCCACAAACTCCATGAACCGATACAGCACCAACAGGATCATCAACTTTCAGCCTGCGCTCAATGAAGAAGACGCTTGCGCAAACAATCAGGCCTGCAACACCACCGATTATGATTGCCGAGACCGCATTCACAAAAGCTGCAGGAGCTGTGATGCCGACAAGTCCAGCCAGCATGCCATTTGCCGCCATCGAAGGATCTGGCTTTTTGTAACGTATCCACATATAAGTAACTGCTACAAATGCCCCCGCTGCTGAAGCAAGCATGGTGTTTGCTGCAACGACACCGATGCGCAGATCATAACCTGCCAACGTGCTGCCCGCATTAAACCCGAACCATCCAAATGCAAGGATGAGTGTTCCGATGATCGCCATTGGGATATTGTGTCCCGGTATAGCATTTGCTGTCCCGTTACTATTATATTTCCCTATCCTTGCACCTATAATCTTTGCACCAGCAAGACCACAAATGCCACCAACCATGTGAACAACCCCAGAGCCGGCGAAGTCAACCGCACCATTGCCAAAGCCGAAATTACGACCCAGCTGGGATAGCCAACCGCCTCCCCATACCCAGTTGCCTATTAGAGGATATAATATGATGGATACAAAAAAGCCATATATCACAAACGCGCTGAACTTCCAGCGCTCGGCCATGGCCCCAGTCGGGATGGTAGCAGCAGTATCCATGAAGACCATCTGGAATAAAAAGAACGCAAATATGGCAGCATCATAAGTAACTCCACTTAGAAAGAATCCCTTGTAACCTATTATTCCGAAGCTCTTGCCAAATATATTTAAAGTAAGTTCATTGCCAAGTACATCGCCACCACCAAGAGTTCCAAGTGGACCGACACCACCAAACATAAGGGCAAACCCGATTCCCCAGAAACCGATAATGCCGATCGCATAAATTAAGAAGTTCATCAACATTGTATGATTTGCATTCTTGGCACGGGTAAAACCTGTCTCAACCATCGCAAAACCTGCCTGCATAAACATTACCAGGAACCCGGCAATAAGCATCCACACGAAGTTAAGCGATACTTTCGTATGGTCTACCGTATCTGTCAGCTCACTTACCGATGCATTCGCAGTATCACCAGTTGATATATCTTTTGCATCACCTGTTGCAACACCGACTGGATCATTGGAAGATGCCCTGGCATGAGGAATACCAGTGCTGAAAACCATCATTGCTATGAGAACAATCCCTGCCAATGAAAATAGAGCTCTGTAAACCTTATCCTTTGCTGGATGAGCCATGGATAATAGCTCACCCCCTGAACCCGATCTGATACCAAATAAATTCATATCCTGCCTCCTTTTCATTTTTCAAAATAAAAAGCTCTTCCTCTGATACCTCGGCAGTATCTAAGGAAGAGCATCTTTGCTCGTTTTTATCACACCACTATGAAGTCCAACACATCCTTGTGGTTGGATTCTCAAATAATAAACATAACAATTTAGATTTCAACTCATTTTCGTAAAAGTTTACATACAATTTACATAAACGAAACAAACTGCTTCTATATGTAAAATCTTTGTAAACAACACATCATATGCATTGATTTGATGAAAACTTCGATTATCATTTTAGGCGAATATTTATTCTGCTGAATGCAAAGGTGCATCCAGCAGGCCAGATTTGAAGAAGAATCATACAGGGCAATGAAGCCCCTTGAAATCGGAATTTATATTTCGGTTTCAGGGGGTTTTCTTTTTTAAACATTATTGGAATAACTTATCAACACAATTGTTAAAGATGTTAGGAAGGACTTTGAGATGGAAGAGAACCTCTCAATCCTTTTAAAATTAGCAATTCTGCTCGGCGCCTCAAAACTGATGGGTTTTTTGAGCCAGAAGATCGGTTTGCCAACAGTAATTGGCAAAATAGCTGTTGGTATAATCCTTGGTCCGGCAGTACTCGGGCTAATCGGGCCAAACGCTACAATCAACGTTTTTGCCTTGATCGGCGTGATAATTCTAATGTTCATCTCCGGACTGGAAACCGAAATTGATAAGATCAAGAAATTTGGGCTGTCTTCCTTCCTCATTGCCACATCTGGGATGCTCTTCCCCATCCTGCTTAGCTGGGGGGTTTGTAAACTATTTGGCCTGCCGCAGGATGAAAGCATATTCGTCGGGATAGTGCTATCCGCAACCAGCGTGAGCATCACTGCGCAAACACTCATGGAATTGAAAAAAATGCACACCGATGAGGCTGCAACGATAATGAATGCCGCCGTCATTGACGACATAATGGGCCTGGTCGCAATTTCAATATTCCTGGGAACTAAAGGCATAGGTGACCTCAAGTTTACGACCACAATTACCAGGCTTGTGATCTTCAGCGCCAGCACAACAGCATTTGGCTATATCTTTGTAAATTTTGCACCAAAACTTTTCAATAGGGTCAAGAATAATGACCTTATCATGAGCCTGATCATGGCTTTCAGTCTTTTGTTCGGCTGGGCTTCCGAGTTCTATGCAGGCCTCGCCTCAATAACCGGTGCTTATATAGCAGGAGTCCTTGTAAATAAATCTGGCATCAAAGAAAAGATCGAAAAGAACCTGAAGGTTGTGGGTTACAGCATCTTCATCCCGATCTTCTTCGCAAATATAGGCATGAGCTTTACCGTCAGGAATCTGAATCCAATATTGATAATATCTCTGCTATTTGTCGCGATCGCATCAAAATTACTGGGTTATATGCTGCCCGCAAAGGCATGCGGATTTGACTGGAAACGTTCAACTGTGATTGGAATTGGGATGATATCAAGAGGTGAGGTTGCGCTTATCACGGCAACAATAGGAGCCACATTTAAAATAATATCACCAGAGATCTACGCTTCCCTTGTGATCGTTGCAGTTGTAACCACACTGATAACCCCACTTCTATTGAGATTTATTTACTCATCAATTGGGCTTCAGCAAAAAAGCAAAACAGGCAAAAATCAACACGCGCAACAGATTAACGAAACTTAGACCCTACCAATAAATTATGCAACTTCTAATTGGATGCTTTCCAACCTCGAAGCTCTAATTTTATTGACCCTTACATAGAATAGCCGGCTGTCCCTCTTCCCTCTGAAGCCCTGCCCTCTTTAGATTCTTTTCTTTAAACTCTCAATCAAATTCAGGAAGCAACGCAACAAGGGCATTTTGCGGAATATTATTCATCAATTCCGGATGGTCTAAAAGATATGTAGCAGAATTCTTTGAGTTGACATTATAATAGTATATTGTTGGCTTGAGGTTATGAAACTTCAAGAACTTGTTTTTCTGCAAAGAAAGGAACTTATAATGCGAAATGGGGCTACTTTAGAAAAAATTGAAAGAGAGATTGAAAGGCTTACATCTCAGGAACAGCTAAAATTACTAGAAAGGCTTGCTCGCCAATTAAGAAGGAGCGGTATTGCAATAAAAAAGGAACTTGACTGGAATAAACTCTATGGGCTTGGGAAAGAGCTATGGAAAGGAGAGGATGCTCAAGAGTATGTCAATCGGTTGAGAGAGGATCGAATATGACGCTTTCCGATGAACTTGGCCAAATTGATATTATTTTTATAGATACGGCTCCAATTATTTACTATATTGAAGCCCATCCTCAGTTCGGACCACTTTCCAAAGAAGTTGTAGATTCTTTTCAGTCGGGGAAATTGAGTGCCTTTTCTTCTGTTATAACCCTTACAGAAGTATTACCCAAACCAATTGAAGCTGGTGATGAAAATTTAGCAAAGAAATTTGCAGAATTTCTCAAATATGGGAAAAATCTTAGTCTGATAGAGATCTCAACAAATATAGCCGAAAGGGCAGTGAAATTACGAGGACAATACTTAAACCTCAGAGCCCTTGATGCTATTCAGATTTCTGCTGCTATTGATATTGGAGGCATTAGAGGAAGATAACCTACCTGTACCAGAAGAACAGTTTAAAGTCATTGTTGTGGCGGTATGACAAAATTCATTATATTAATCCTAGCATTTTCCTTAATCTGTTTATGTCATACCAGGACTTACCTGCGCGTTTGCGTCTCTCCTCAATATTCTCAAATTGTTTTAAAAGTTCTTCCACCTTTTCCCTGCCCTTTTTGGTCTTGATTGCCTCTCGAGGAGTCTTACCCCCAAGGACAGGGACAGATTCGTCAACCCACCTATCATGTTGCTCCTCATTAATGCGAGCGATCTCTTGCTCAACCTCAGGCGGGATATTTTCCCTTGCACCTTTTCTAACAGGTCTTTTCTCCCGATATTCCTCCATGGCAACGTCCAGATCTTTAAAAGAATCAGCCCTGTGTTCAATATATTTCCCAAGATGGTACTCCAATAACGCTTTGCCATTCTCCAGGCGTTCTTTAGAATTGCATTCTAATTTAAGCCTGGAACCTCTTAACTCAATGAAACCCATGATCCTGAAATTCTCACCGACCCTGAAATAACCTTCTTCTTTTTTTATCGGTATAGACCAGTTGAAACTGATTCCCGCCTGGTCATTTTCAACAAACTCATCCTCGCTCAGCTTGATACCTGGAATCTGGGTAAGCTTCTTTCTGACTTCCTCATGATCATGCACCAGGTATATTGCCTTGGCTAAAATAAACTGTTGGCCTTCTGGCGTTACAATTATGGGGAATTGAGGAGCACGGGCCATAGCCATCCAGAGATGATTAAAGAGATAACCTCTTTCTCTGTATAGATCCTCCCAGGCAGCTCCTTTATTCTTTCTTCGTAACCTATTGAGCTCTTTTTTAGCAAAGCTCACCACCCGTTCTTTTAACCTGACCGGAAAATAATGAAGCCCGCCACATATGACGAAATATTTTCCCATCGGAACAACCCTTGTGAAAACCAGATCCCATTTATACAAACTCCGTGATCCTCTTCTTTCCTTCACATCATACTCTTCCCCTGAAAAAATATCCTTTAGCCGTAAACCCTTACCAGGTTCAACTTCAAGCACCTCATATAATGCTGGACTTGAGCTAAGTCTATCCTCAAGTGCCCTCCTTTCAAGAGAAGAAACCTCATCTCCCATCTCCTGAAGAAATATTTCAGCAATTCTCCTTCCATCATCAAGAAAATAGTCAAGAAAATACCACTCCGTAAAATGTACCTGCTCGGATTGCGAGAGATAAGGGAACTCATACAGCTCATACTCCTCTGCCCAGAAGATGTAAAAAGCAATCTCAAAATCTTCGAGGAATCTTTGACTAAAAGCAAAATATCCAAGCTTTCTTAAGACATTATCAGTAGCACTTCGAAGGAAACCAATTTCCTCATCATCAGGCAGACAGCACCGTTTATATTTCTTGCCACTTCCACATGGACATGGGTCATTGCGCCCCACCTTACTGACTTCATCAGGCTCTTCGTCAAATTCCTCTTGCATCTCACTGGTTTGGTTTCGAAATTCAGACTTCTTTGAAATTCGCTCCAGCTCACACATCATTTCCGGATCTTTTTCTATAATCTCTCTGAACAGCTTCTGCGCTCTAAATGGAAAGTAATCTATCAAATCTAATAGATCAGGATCATCGGGCCCCGCTTCCAATATATATTCAAGCAAAAAATCCAGGTAGCCCGGGATGTAGGATGGATTTTTCTCCTGAAAAATAGCATTTAAAAACTCTGTCTTTTGCCATGTTTCCATTTCAGAACTCAGGTATCGCTCTGTTTCAAGAGGACTATTGCTTAGCGAGACAAGCCCAAGCAAAACGAAATTAATATGAAAGCGCCCGTCTTTAGAGATGATGTCGTAATAAGGATCTGGCGGATATTTCGCCAAATACGGCTTAGACGCTAAAGCTGAGAGAATAATCTCACCGAAACTAGCAGTATTATTCCCAGCCAAAAATTTATAAGCAAAATCTGCAAAATCCTGATTGTATTGTTTGATTAAGTCTTCATTACGCTTAGCCTTAGGTTCCCTCTGAAAATCATACCGTCTCTCTTCAGCGTCCAGAACCTTCACTAAAATACTATCACCTAATTTGAATCCGCTGCGCTCAAACCATCTCTCCACACCCAGAACTCGAGCATTTATTATCCCCATGCCAACTGACGTTATTTCAAACGCTTCATCTATACCTTTTACAAAAAAACATAACACTTCGCCTGCCTCTTTTTTTCTTGCAGTAAGATTAGAAAATAAGCAGACCAGATCATGACTTATAATGAGTTCCCCTGATTCAAGTTCTTCTTCTGTGGGGACAATACGAAATATCGATCCATTCAATACCCATATCTCCAGCCCCATCTTACCATCTGGGAAACGGATGAAATCCGATGTGCGAAGGGCATCCTGGATCCTGGCTACAGGATTTTTAGATTTGCTTGGTTTGATTTCCAGAACTTTTTGGGCTAATTCTTTAAATGGAATGGGATGGCCAATCGACTTAAGTATTGAAAATGCAGCTTCTTTATAGGTCATGTAATTCCATGGGCTATATCATATCTAACTGCCGGATACTATCTGTCCCCTACCAGTGTCTCATATTGTACCACAAAGCCCCGCACTTTCTTTCCTTCTCTTAAATGCTCGTACCTCTTTCTATCTGATGGCGTCAGCATATAAATATATGATTTATGCTCCATTTTTCGAATTCAACTTATTTTTCTTTGATGCGAAAGCTGTAGCTGCTCATATCGTCGATGAAATAAACCCTGATAGATGAAATTTAACTCAATCTTGGCCCAAATTCGGATATTTGCCATATTGTCTTGCGAATTTAAAAAGTGCTATAACCTTCTCGGGTGAAATGTCTTTTTGCATGTGATTAGCAGGTGCAAGTATATACCCGCCGCCTTTCCCTAAAACTTCACATCGCTCCTTTATTTCCTTACGAAGATCTTCCATGGTGCCAAAGAGCATATGAAACTATAGAAGTTCGGTTCGAGTTAAGGAGTATGAGCTAGTATGAAAGAAATGCATCCAAACTTTTAAGGTTAAGACTTTTAAAGATAAACAGATAATGTGATTATTATTGGACAAAACGAAAGAGTGAAGAGCTATCACGGAAAAATAGATACTTCCGATTTCCTTAACTCTCTTAAACTATAGAACTTCTTTTTAATGTTTTTTAACCAATTTCATGAAAACACTTATATATGTAAAGCCACCGACCACAAAGGTCCCTCAACAGGACAAGAATTCTTGCTTACGATTGAATTGCTACCCTTTCAATGCTCCAAAAGTGAGACCCCGTACAATGTAACGTTGTACTGTAAGGGAAAGAATAGCTGGTGGTAAGATGGCAAGTAGCAGCCGTGTAGAGACATACCAGAACTGCACTCCCTGAGTGTGCTCCGTGCCAGCAATGATCACAGTTATTGGGACAGCATTCTTATAAGTCATTATTAGTGCAAAGAGAAACTCATTCCATGCGAAAGAGAAGCAAATGATGCCTGCTGCAACCAGACCTGGCGCAGCAAGTGGTAAAGCAATACGATAGAATACCTGCAACCGAGAGGCGCCATCAACCAATGCTGCTTCCTCCAGTTCCTCAGGCAGTTCTTTAAAGATGCTACGCATAATTACTACAGCAAAAGGCATGGTGAACGTAGCGTTCAAAAAAATCAATGCAAGTTGCGTGTCCAGTAGATGTAAGTTCTTGAAGATCAGGAAGAAAGGAATGGCCACCGCCACAGGGGGTAGAAACCGTTGCGAAAGAAACCATATGGTCATGTTGCGATTTGACCAACGATGATAGCGAAACCGCGATAGACCATAACCAGCCAGCGTACCAAGTGACAGAGCGATTAACGTCGCGCCTATAGAGATGATGAGACTGTTAGTAACACCGCGCAGGATCTCTGGCCCGCGGTTAATATACTCCATTCGCCAGTTATCCAGCGTAGGCGTAAACTGTAGAAACGGCACAAAGGCAAGACGAAAAGCGTCGATTGGCTTCTTAAATGAAGTGATTATCGCCCATAAAAACGGAAATAGCGCCCAGACGCTGGCTATTACAATTAAAACCCAGATAAAAAAACGACCTATATAGAATTCACATTTCTTGCCAGTCATTTACCCACTCTCCAATCCCTTCAATCGTAAATATCTCGGTAGCGCCTAAAGAACAGCGTGCTTATTGTCAGCACGATAGCTAATAATATAAAGGACAAAGCGGAGGCGTAGCCAAAATTCTGGTTCCTCATGCCCGTAGTGTATGTGTAATACGTTAGTGTCTGAGTGGCAATCCCAGGACCTCCATCGGTCAGACTGAATGCAATGTCAAACATTTTAAAGGACTCAACTGTACAGAGAATAATAACTGTGAATAGAATGGGGGCAATTAGTGGTAGCGTAATGTAGCGAAAAATATCCAAAGCGGATGAGGTATCAAGTCGTGCACTTTCATAAACCTCTTCAGGTACGCTCTGCAACCCAGCCATCAATACTATGAAAGCAAAAGGCACCCACTGCCATATATTAACTATCGCTACAGCTACCATGGCCCAAACAGGATTAGACAGCCACGGTATTTTGCTAAACCCGAGAGCTTGCACTATGCTATTTATTGGGCCGTGCTCTTCGTAAAAAATCATCAGACCAAGGTATCCCAAAGCTATAGGTGCGGTGAAAAGAGGCATAGTGAAGAGCATTCGGAATATCCTTACACTTTTCATTTTTCTGTTGAGGATCAGTGCTAGAATCATTCCCAGAACAACAATGACTGTAACACTAACGCCTACAAAGATAACCGTTACCCGCAGGGCGCTCCAGAAACGGTAATCTTGAAAAAGTTTGACATAGTTCTGTAATCCGATAAAGCGATCCAGCTTGCCAAACCGGCCTGCATAAAAACTGATTCCTAAGGAATATATTAGGGGGAAAACAGTGAAGAAGAGAATCCATATCATGCCGGGAAGAACAAAAATATACTTCTCTCGCTGTCCTAACCCATAATGAACACGCCTTTTATTTTTCTCCAACATTCTTTCAACCCAATTTGTAATTGCATGATCCTAATCTCACTATCTGCAAAACTTAAAGTACAATTGTGTAGCCACCCTCTACATTCTCAATAAGGACTAAGCCTTCCACTTAAAAGATCATCGCCACTTCGATACCCTCTCCAAAATACATAATTGTTCTTTATAATAATTAATCTACAACACAGTAGAGAGAGGAATAACCCCTCTCTACTGGAAATGATAAGCAGAGACTATGCTATGGTTTATAGCCAATAGCCTCTTGATATAATTTCTTTTGCTCTTCTCGACCAATCTTGTCAGTGATCCCATTCCAATCGTTAAACGTACGGTCTAAAGCTTCCTTTGGCGTACACTGGCCCGTCACTGCCTCCGAGAGGTGAATGTCCCAGATCTCCCAGTATTCTGCAGTCCCCGGGATGCGCAAGTACGTCTGACCAACTTTATAATCGAAAAAGTTTTCTTCGTATGCTTTTACGTACTGCGTAGCATCATGCTCATTCCAGCCAGCCTTTTTATAAGCGTCAATACTACTTTTGCCTACCGGTGGCAAGAAGTCATACATTGTGCCAGGGTTCAGACCAGTCCAACCATACGCTACGTTCCAAAAGTTGATCTGTGGAGTTGACTGCCATGATAGAAAATGCGCCGCTAGGTCTGGGTTTTTAGCATACTTGGATATCACGCCATGCCAAGATGCTCCGACAGTGTTCCCAACAAAGTTTGGTTTATCCACTGGCCACTTGACCCACTGTTTCTTTTCCAAATCGTAAGTTTCTGTTGAACCTGGAATTCCAGCAGCACCAACTTTCCCCATAATGGTCGAGCTCTCCGGTAACTGTGCCAGTGCACCTACGTCTCCCCATGAGAACGTAATCACTGCTTTCCCACGCAGGAACGCATCCCAGGCTTCGCCAAGGCTCCAACCCCACATAGCAGATGGACCAGTCTTTGAAAGCTTGATCAACTGCTCCAATGCTCGAACATGGCCTGGCGTGTTCACCAGCGGATCCATCGTTTCCGGATCGAACCAATAGACATTATTGGACATCGGAGGATATAAATGACACCCAAACCAGACAAGGAATACCCCAAGGAGCCGCTTTTAAGCCTGTACCGCTCCATGAAGACAATAAGGGAGTTCGAGGAAAAAGTATATTTCCTCTTCCTACAGGGAATAATGCCGGCACAATTCATCAATATACGGGACAGGAGGCAGTTGCAGTTGGGGTATGTGCGCACCTAAGGAAGGAGGACTATATATTAAGCACCCACCGGCCCCACGGACATGCTTTAGCTAAAGGAATTCCACCGAAGTCTGTTATGGCTGAGCTGTTTGCCAAAGCCGAAGGGTGCTCCTCAGGTAAGGGTGGCTCAATGCACATGGGTGATCCAGACTACGGAATGCTGACCGCCATAGCAATCGTCGGTGGTGGCTTCACGATAACTGCAGGTCTAGCTCTAGCATACAAATATCAGAAGAAGGACAACGTAGCGGTATATTTCTTTGGCGACGGTGCAGCAAACGAAGGAGCTTTTCATGAGGCGCTTAACTTCGCATCCGTTCATGAGCTCCCCTGCATATTTGTCTGCGAAAACAACCTCTACGCCGCATCCACCCCATTTAGGTTCGCCTTCAAGATCAAGAACATCGCTGATAGGGCCAAAGCATATGGCATGCGTGGGGATATAGTTGATGGCCAGGACGTGCTTGCTGTATATGAACATGCGGGCGAGGCGATAGAAAGGGCAAGAGAGGGCAAAGGTCCAACTCTCTTAGAGGCAAAGACCTATCGTTTTATTGGGCACAGCCGAAGCGATCCATCGCACTACAGACCAAAGGAAGAGCTTGAGGAATACAAAAAAAACAAAGATCCACTTGAGATACTAAAAAAGAGAATGCTGACACTGGACATTAACAAAGAAGAGATCGAAAAAATAGATTCTGACGCCAAGTCAGAGATCGAGGAATCAGTGAGATACGCCCAGAGTCTGCCCAAGATAGATACGCAACTTGCATTAAAAGATGTTTTTATTAAGTAGGCTGATGAATACTAATATTTATGGAGGAATGAGATGGCAAAGATGACACTGGCGCAGGCAATTCGCGAGGCGATCCGCGAGGAGATGCGCGCAGATGAAAGAATAGTCCTAATCGGTGAGGATATCGGAATTGAAGGGGGCTTCGGAGGCGCATTTGGCGTCTATCTGGGCCTTTCCGAGGAGTTTGGTCACGACAGGGTAATTGACACGCCAATATCCGAAAAACTAATAATTGGGGCTGCTATTGGAATGGCAATAGCGGGCTTAAGGCCCATAGCTGACTTTCAATACTCCGACTTCATGTTCAATGCAATGGATGAGCTGGTAAATGAGGCTCCGATGTTTACCTACATGTCTGGTGGTAAGGTGTCGGTGCCACTTGTTGTGAGGGCACCCATTGGTGCATCCACCAGGGGTGCTCAGCACGGACACTGCCCAGAGAGCTATATATACCATTGCCCTGGCTGGATGGTCGCCTGCCCATCTAATGCTTACGATGCAAAGGGCCTACTAAAGAGCGCGATTCGCGATCCAAACCCTGTGTTTGTATTTGAGCACAAACTGCTCTATGGTTCCAAGGGCAGGGAGAAAGCCGGTGGCTTTGAGCTCGAGATAGATGTTCCTGATGAGGAGTACACCATCCCCTTTGGAAAGGCAGCCATCAAGCGCGAGGGAAAATCTGTTACGGTAATAGCCACACATCTTATGATATACAAGACCATGGCCATCGCAGATAAGCTATCTAGTGATGGTATAGATATTGAGTTAATAGATCCGCGCACCCTCGTCCCCCTTGACAAGGAAACTATATTTGCCTCAATAGCAAAAACAGGTAGGCTCATCATAGTTGAGGAGGATAACCTGACACTTGGCTGGGGCTCCGAGATATCCGCGGTAGTTGCTGAGGAGGCGATATTCTATCTTGATGCGCCGATAAAGCGCATTGCAATGCCAGATGTCCCGCTTCCATTTGCCCCGCGCCTTGAATCATTTGTAGTCCCAAGCCAGGATAGGATATACTTCGAGATAAAGCGTTTCATGGAGGACTAACATATGGCAACAGAGCTCATCATGCCAGAGCTTGGCACCACAACCGGTGACATGCAAGTTATCAAGATATTAAAAAGCATAGGAGACTACGTAAAGCTTGGTGAACCAATCCTAGAGGTACAGACCGACAAGGCAAACGTAGAGGTAGAATCATACGCAGAGGGATATTTAAGGCAACTCACCTGCAAAGAAGGTGACATGGTAGCAGTAGGTTCACTCATCGCAATTATCGGCGAAAAGGATGAAACCATAGAGGAAGCAAAGGCAATCTCTCAACCACAGAAAGTAACTGCAGTGGAGAAGAAAGAAGATATAAAAGAACCCATGGAAATAAATATTTCTACTGGTATATCCACGGGCACATCTTTTAGGATATTTGCATCTCCCCTTGCCAGGAAGATAGCCAAAGATGCAGCAATAGATATAGCCGCAATTAAAGGAAGTGGTCCAGGCGGCAGGATAGTAAAAGACGATGTGTTAAAAGCCATAGAGACAAGAAAATCACCAACATTTGTGCAAGCCGCTCCTTTGCAACAGCCTGCTTCTGCAGCACCTTCAGATAAAGAGCTATCTCAGACTTCTGCACCACCTGCGCCTGAGGTAAAGCTATTTACCCCACCTTCTACAGCAAAGCAGGAGCTAACATCAAGAGAGCTCTCCAAAATGCGAAGGACAATCGCAGCAAGGTTAAGCTATTCATTCAAAGAGATACCTCACTTCTATCTTTCTGTCAGCGTGAACATGGAAAACACAGTGGCTATGAAGAAAAGATTCCAGGAGAGCTCCCCAGATCGCAAGCTCACCTATACAGATCTTCTGATAAAAATCACATCGAGAGCTTTAAAAGAGTTCCCGACTATGAACTCTATCTATCAAGATGAAAAAATTTCGCAGCTGTCATTACCAAACATCAGCCTTGCAATATCAACAGATGAGGGCCTTATTACTCCAACGATAGTTAGCCCAGCTGACATGAGTCTTGATGAGATATCTGCTTATTCCAAAGATGTGGCATCAAGAACAAGAGAGGGCAAGCTGAGCTTAAAAGAGCTTGAGCCAGCAGCCATTACCATAAGCAATTTGGGTATGTTCGGTATAGAGGAATTTAACGCGATAATAAACCCGCCGCAGGCATCAATCTTAGCTGTCGGAGCCATTATAAATAAACTGCAGCTTAAGAATGGTATGATATATGAGGCACCATATATGAAGCTTACGCTCTCTATTGATCATAGGATAATAGACGGGGTATTGGCAGCCAAGTTTCTGAATTATATAAAGGACTGCCTGGAGAACCCTGAGCTGCTGCTGGTATAAGAATACAATATTTTATAAAAGTTTATTACCGTATTCGCCGAAGAACTTCGGTGCCACTGCATGAAACTTAAATTACAAATTGTATTTACAATTTTCGACGATTATAATCAAATAATTACATTCAAACATCAGACGAAAGAGGTTGGAGATGTATAAAAAATCACTGCTAATACTCTGCGTGCTGACGATTATAATGGCAATCCTGATACCATCAGTTGCTTATGGCCAGGGAAAGGTAATTGTCCTATACGGGGACTCAGAATTTTCGGGCAAAACCGCAGTAGCCGCAAAACTAACAGCAAAGCGAGCGGATAATGGCGACAGCGTAATCACTATTGCTGATGGCTGGACCTCACGTCACGCAAAAAAGAACATCAAAAAAGAAGTCATCAAACCTTACAACCCAAATGTGATCGTATTAAACTTTGGCCTCAATGATGCGAGCAGAGACACGAAAGGCCACAACAGGAATAAACTCTCAACCTATGTCAATAATATGAAGAGCGCAATAAAGAAAGCGCAAAAAACAGGGGCTCTGGTTATCGTCCTGACACCAATACCTGTTGATTACAACGTCAGGGCTGGATTGTGGACAGATAATGATCTTTCTCGTTATGCAAGCGAAGTTGCAGGTCTTGCAAGCTCCATGGGAATAACGGTAATAGATGCGTACACACTATTTAAGAGCCAGCCGAACTATCTAAATTTACTGGCCGATGGCCTGCATTTTAACGATCAGGGGTCAGAACTTATTGCAAATCAGATAGACGCTGCAATTCCCTAATATTTTTCTATAATAAATGAAAGCAAACAAAAATAAATAGATAGTAGCCTGGTTGGTTGTCCTACGGGTCTCTACTTGCTTAAACCAAGTTCTTCCGTTATCTCGACGGCCCTATAGTAATTTGTTTTTTTGACCATAATTTCTCGAAAGACACCGCTGCCCATATGGGCTTGCGAAAGATCACCGATCTCTACGCTCTCAATACCCTCTTCTTCAAGCACGCTCCTCAAGAGCTCTGCCTGCGTAAAACTAAACACATCAGGGAGTTTAACCCATTCTTTTTCCATGATCTCATGCCTCTTGGCAGGTGCTTCGGATCTCTTCTTCAATAATTCTCGTAAGGATTGCGGCATGGCTGACCGCAACATCTATTCCCCATTTTTTGTTATACAGCCACTCATTGCGGGGATTATTAACAACCGCAACCACTTTGGGCCTGTTTGGCTGTAGTTTGGCCAGTTGAGCTATCACGAGGTTATCCTCATCATCTCCCGTAACGGCTGCAACAACGTCGGCTGCCTGAACTCCCGCCTCCTGTAATACCAGTAGATCACATCCATCACCGCATATAACATTAATATTTTTCGTCTCCGCAAATTTACTGCAGACTACGTCATTCTTCTCAACAAGGCTGATCTTATGTCCTTTTTCGAAAAGCATCCTGGCTAGATTTGAACCTACCCTGCCAGCTCCAACTATTAATATAAACATGGTTCCCCCTAAATTCCTAACATTCTCTCAAGCTGCGAAATAGCAGTGGACATAACAGCAATATGCAAAATATCTCCCTCCTGCAAAACCGTTCCGTCAACAGGGACAAATGCCCTGCCAAGTCTTGTAATCGCCGTAACAACGATCTCCCCAGGGACATTAATCTTCTTGATGATATGGCCTGCAATATTTGGAGTCACTTCAGCTTCAACCAGCTCGACTTCACCATTACCAAAACTTAATTGAGATAGCAAACCTGGATGACAGATAAGTTCTTTAATTTCATTTGCTGCCCATGTTGTAGGTGATATAGTTGCGATGCCAAGTTTCTGATAGACGGATGCCCTCACCGGGTCGTAAATCCTGGTCACAACAATCGGCACATGGTATTCCCTCTTCGCTATCAGAGCACCTACTATATTCCTGTTATCTCCATTGGTAACAGAGGCAAAAGCGTCAGCATTCTTTATCCCAGCCTTTTCAAGTACTTCCCTGTCAAATCCAAATCCAACTATCTTTTCTCCCTTGAAACTTTTGCTCAACCTTCTGAACGAGTCAGGGGCCATATCAATAACCCTGACGTCATGTCCATCCAGAGATAAGATATTTGCTAACTGGGATCCTACCCTTCCGCAGCCCATTATTACAACTCTCATATGATCACCTTTTGCATATTTTTACCATAAAAATATTAAACCCATTTTAACCTTTATGCAGCAACAAGAGCTCTCTTTCTTTTGATTTGCATAACAGCCCTTATTATCAACTTCCTGATCTCATCCGCAATGAGCACAGAAGGTATGAACGAAATCAATAAAAGCCAGTACTCCAAGCCTATAGGATGCAGCCCAAATGCGAACCTAAGGAAAGGAATGTATATAAATCCAATTAAGAGCAAGATTTCAGTAAGAATACCCCATAACAACAGTCTGTTTTTGAAAATACCTGCTTTGAATACCGATTCAAGATTCGTCCTGCATGCAAACCCATTACCGATCTGCGTCATTACAATCGATGCAAGGCTCATCGTGGTTGCCTGTCTGTATAATGGATCACCGATATAAGTCCTTGGGCTTGTGCCCAGTGCAACCAGATTCGAAAAATTCAACCCGTTATTGAAATACATGAAGAAATATCCAAAGAGACCCACAGCCGCCTCAATTGGACCAAGAAACAGGTATGCCCTGGCGAGCACCTTGAAACTTAACAACCGTTCGGTCCTGGGCCTGGGGGGCTTATTCATAGTTCCAGGTTCCGGTGGTTCAGTCCCAAGTGCCAAAGCAGGGAGCATGTCGGTACCAAGATCCACCGCCAGAATCTGCATAACGGTAAGTGGAAGTGGGATCTTGAGAAGGACCATCGCAATAAAAGGAACCGCTTCAGGGATATTGCTCGCCAGTATATAAGTAATAAACCTTCTGATATTGTCAAAGACAGTACGCCCCTCCTCAATAGCATTGACTATACTGGCGAAATTATCGTCGGTCAGGATCATGTCAGCAGCTTCTTTCGCAACATCTGTCCCCGCAATACCCATCGCTATCCCGATATCCGCTGCTTTTAAAGCTGGCGCGTCATTAACCCCGTCACCGGTCATAGCAACGATGTGACCGTTTTTCTTAAGAGCCTCTGCTATACGCATCTTATGTTCCGGAGAAACCCTGGCAAAAATTATGTTCTCCTGCTTCAAAACATCGCAAAGCTCACTCTCGCTCATTTTCTCTAAATCGGTGCCAATGTAGATCCTGGATTCACCTTTTATTATTCCGATCTTCCTGGCGATCGCATCCGCAGTTAGACCGTAATCGCCGGTAATCATGATCACCTTTATTCCCGACATGTAGCATTGCTGGACCGCCACCTCAACTTCAGGTCTGGGAGGATCCATCATAGCCGCCAGGCCAACAAAAATCAGGTCTTTCTCGACTTCTTCAACGGTATATTCGCCGTTAAAGTCACTTAGATCCCTGTATGCCATTGCCAGAACACGCAGGGCGTGTCTTGCATAATCGTCATTCTTGTCAAGAATTTGCTTTCTTAGAGATGGTGTCAGTTCTTGAACCTTGCCATTGATATCGATTTTTGAACATATTGAAAGCATCTCCCTTGGCGCACCTTTTACGAATGCAAGAATACCGTTCTGAGTGTCATGTATAGAAGACATTCTCTTGCGCCGCGAATCAAATGGCAGCAGAAAAACCCGGGGTTCATTAGAAAGTTCATTATCAAAGTCAAAGCCTGTCTTCTTGGCAACAACCAGCAAAGCCCCTTCAGTTGGATCACCCCTGATGCTCCAGAGTTCTGTTGCATCATCAAAGGCAAGCCTGGCGTTGTTACAATACGACATCGCCCTTGCAATCGGTTTTAGCACATCAGCCGATTCCTTGTCGAATAACTTCCTGCCATCTACAAGAAAATCTCCGAAAGGAGAATAACCGACCCTGGTTACTTCGTAATTTTTGCCGCCCGCCCATATCTCCTTAACAGTCATCTCATTCTGTGTGAGCGTACCCGTTTTGTCCGTGCAAATAACCGTAGTGCTGCCCAGCGTCTCTACCGATGAGAGTTTCTTAATGAGAGCATTGCGTTTGGCCATTCTCTGCACACCCATCGCCAGTGATAACGTAACTGTTGGTAATAGTCCTTCAGGGACAAAAGCGACGATGCAGCCGATAGCGAATATGAATGCGGATATAAAACTTAGCTTGACTGCAATTAAAGCGAGCACAAAAAACAAGATGCCGATGCCGGCGGCGATATAAGCCAGAATCTGGCTGATCTTATTGATCTCTTTTTGAAGTGGACTGAGCTGTTCTTTAACAGTTTGTGTCAAATTAGCAATTTTGCCAAACTGGGTATTCATACCTGTCGCAAAAACCACTGCCTTACCGCTCCCTGAGGAGACGCTGGTTCCCATATAGACAACATTTGTAAGTCTGAGTGGATCGACGGCCTCCTCCAATATTGGAGACGTAATTTTGCGCTGAGGATCAGATTCACCGGTCAAAACCGAGTTATTCGTACGGATGCTAAAGGCTTCAATCAGCCTTGCATCTGCAGATACATTATCACCTTCCTCCAACACCAGGATGTCACCTGGCACCAGTTCACTGGAAAGTACTTCCTTGACCTCGCCAGACCTTATCACTCTTGAATAGGAAGGAAGCATTTTCTTCAACGCCTCAAGCGCCTTCTCTGCCCTGTACTCCTGCATAAAACTGAATATCGCGTTAATTACGATAACCAGAATTATAGCGTACCCCAGTTGGGGCATATCAACGCGTGGGATGAAACATAAAATCGCTGCAATCCATAGCACCACTGCTAAGAGATGAATGAAGTTATCGAAAAACCGGAGAACCATGGGTCTCTTTCTTTTCTCAACTATCAAATTGAGACCGTAGGTTTTCAATCTCCTTGCGGCCTCCTCTTCACTCAGACCGCTTGGGGATACTTTCAGCTCTTCTAAAACCTGTTCTTTTTCTAAAGTGTAATACTTCATAAAATCACAAAAATATGCAAAGGAAATTAAATATCGAGTAAATATATCATTGCTTTTTAAGCTGTCAATTAAAATATGTTTTTACCAGTAATGTAGAAATTGTCATATAATTTGATCAAGGTGTTCAAATTAATCAGGCCGATGCTAAGCAAGAAACGAAGAAATATATCAGCTATCTTGATAGTCCTGATTCTGGTCATTGAATCCATTGTGCTGACTTCTGCCATCTGCGGGGACGGATATGTTGCCGGTAACCAGAAACACCACCGAGCTATACAGTCGAGTCTCAATGCAGAGAAGATCTCCTCCACCAGGATTTACGATAGAAAAGGCAGGCTTTTATACGAAATTATCGATCCAAAAGTAGGAAGCCATGTTGAGATAGATATCAGCGATCTACCTGAATATGTGCCTGCTGCCTTCATTGCTGCTGAAGACGCAAGCTTCTATACAAACCCAGGATTTAATATAAAAGGCATCCTGCGCTCAATTTTTTACAACATCAAATCAGGAAAGATAGTCGCAGGTGGAAGTACTATAACACAGCAGGTTATTAAGAATTGTTACCTCAGCGAAAGCGACTTGAATGGCAACCCGTTCCTTAGAAAATTAAAGGAAATAATTCTTTCTATCTGGCTGACATCGACCAGGAGTAAGGATGAAATTCTCTCGCAATATCTGAACACCATCTTCTTCGGCAATAATGCTTATGGGATAGAGGCAGCCGCCAGAATATATTTCAGTAAGAGCGCAAAGCAGCTCGACCTTGCTGAGGCCGCTGTGCTGGCGTCCCTTCCTAAGATGCCCTCAAACTACAATCCATTAACGAACCCCGATGAGCTGCTAAAAAGGCAAAAATATGTATTGGAACAGTTAAGAAAACATAACCTGGTGCCCGGGGACGAAATCACCGCAGCATTAAACGAAGAGTTAAAATTTGATGTAAAGCAATATGAGATAAACGCACCCCATTTCGTGATGTCGGTAATATCCGAACTTAAGGATATATTTAAGACAGATCAGATCTACTCATTAAATCTTGATGTGTACACAACGATCGATCTTGAATTGCAGCAGAAGGCCGAGGATATTTGTAAAAAACAGCTCGAGCAAAACAGATTTTTAGAAGCCCATAATCTCGCACTCATCATAATAGACGTAAAAACCAGAGAGCTGCTGGCATACGTGGGGAATACTGATTTCTTTGACGAAGAAAACAACGGCAGCATTGACATGGTCAGTACGCCGAGGCAGCCGGGATCAGCAATTAAACCGATCACGTATGCTTGTGCTTTCGCAAAAGGGTGGACTCCGGCCACCTTTATTCTCGACGAAGGATCAATCTTCACAACCAGAGACGACAAAAAATATATCCCAGTAAACTTCGATGGCGAATACCACGGAAAAGTCACAATAAGGTGCGCGTTGGCAAACTCATATAACATACCCGCCGTCAAGACACTGGACTTCGTGGGCATCAACAGTTTTATAAACACCTCCATGAAGTTCGGCATCTCAGAGTTCAGCGAGAGACAGGACGAGGTCGGCCTTGCGCTCACGCTTGGTGGCTGTGAAGTCTCGCTGTTAAATCTGACAAACTCCTATGCAACGATTGCTGCAGGCGGAAACTGGCAGAACTGCAGGAAGATATTTAAAATATTCGATAATCAGGGCAATAAAATATACGAACCCGAAACCCAATCGCATAGAGTATTCGAAAAAGACGGAGAGGGTATCTGTTTTCTCATATCAAATATACTTTCGGACTGCGAAGCAAGATCGCAGCAGTTCGGATACTATAGCGTTCTCAACGTAGGCTTTCCCGCAGCAGTAAAGACGGGCACGACCACCGATTTTCATGATAATTGGACGATAGGATATACACCAAATGTAGCAGTGGGAGTGTGGGTTGGGAATAACGATAACTCACCAATGAAAAACGCAACCGGAATAAAGGGAGCAGCTCCGATCTGGAGTAAAGCAATTCAGATTGCATCGGAACGATATACTTACAGAGGTTTTGAGATCCCCAGAGAGATAGTCAAGGTCAAAATATGTGCAGACAGCGGAATGCTCCCATCCACTCAATGTAAAAACGTAAAGGAAGAGTATTTTATCAAGGGGAAATCGCCAAATACCATATGCCAGTTGCACACTAATTCAAATACTGCAAAATACGAAGCAAGCAAAATGAGCAGCAAAAGCACGATATCAAACGATGAAAAGAAAGACATCAATGCTGCAGGTCAGCGCTATGAACCCATAAAAATAATAAATCCGGGGGATGGAAATATCTTTATCGTTGATGAGAAGACACCGATTTCGTACCAGAAGATTAGACTTAAAGCTGATATTGATATCAAACCAGATGAAATTAATAAAATCATATGGTACTGCGATGACAAAATATTAGCCACTACGGACGATCCAGCACAGATGTTGGAAGCTGACTGGCAACTGAAGAACGGGGCGCACTCCTTTTATATTCAGGCTTTATACGCAGATGGCAGTGTGATATCCAGCGATATGATAAATATCAAAGTAATAGGTGAGATTAACAATTAATAATGGGGGGTTAAATAAGATGCTCAGGGTCAGACAAAAAACCACAATCTACCGACATTTAAAGACTATTGTGATAATGGCCATCATGGCTGCAATGATGATAACGCCACTTTCATCCTGCCAGTTGTTGTCCAGCGAACCACCTATGATCATAGGCACCTACCCCGATGAGGGAGCAGACGGCGTTTTTCTTGACTCATACATAGAAATATCATTTGACAGGCTTATGAACAAGACGTCAGTCCAGAAGGCGTTCTCAATAACACCGAAGGTTGACGGGACTTTCTCGTGGCGGGGGAATACCCTCATATTCAAGCCATCTGATCTGCTTGACCAGGAAATAGAATATACAGTAAGAATCACAAATCAGGCCAAAAGCTTCCGAATGATCCCGCTTGTTCAGGAATTCAGTATTAGCTTCAAGACAGTGGAATCATTAAAGGTAACGCTGGCTCAGCCGCAGCAGTTCGCCAACCCTGGTGAAAATATCACGATAATGTTCAACCATCCCATGGTGCCGCTTACCAAAATTTCCAATATCAAGCCGGAGGATATTGGCATAACGATAAATCCGAAGGTGGAAGGTAATTTTGCCTGGCTTTCAACATCAATGCTCGAATTCATTCCAGAACAGGGAATGCTGCCGCTCGCAACGGATTTCGAAGTAAAAGTTCCAGCGAACATCTCATCCATAATGGGCACCAGACTTGATGAAGAGTTCAGATTTGTATTCACCACGCAGATACCGAAGGTAGTTGCTTCCATACCGCTACCCGATGCCCATATAGCTGGGCCAGACCAGAAAATATACATGCAGTTTAACCAGAAAATGGATAAAAACAGCGTTGAGAATGCGTTTTTATTTAAAGAAACTGCTGAATCTGCAGCCACGATCAAAGGCAAATTTGATTGGGCCGCCGACGCCATGTCCTTTGTCTTCACCCCTGCTCAAGAGCTAAAGATGCAGACCTCTTATGAGGTGAGCCTGTCAAGAGAGGCAAAGGGATCCGAAGGAGAATATGGCCTCGAGGCTGACTATATCTTGAATTTTACAACCGTCGGTATTCCAAAACTCGTGGACAGCTCTCCAGCTGACGGGGCAGCCGATGTGCATGACGTTCAAAACGTTGACCTCTATTTCTCAAACCCGATGGAACCAACAAAATTCGAGAATAAGATAAAAATTTCTCCGAGCATAAAAAATCCGGAGTTCTGGTGGAGCAACGACCTGACACAGCTCACAATATATGGAGACTTCAAGGAAAACACTGATTACAGGATCACCGTATTAAAAGGCCTGGCTGATACCTACGGACAGGCGACTCAAGAAGATAAAACCGTTTCATTCTCAACTACTGAAAACGACCCTGTGGAACCGTACATCTACATCGAAAAACGCAGTGCATTTGGCATTTTTGATGCCAATGTCAGAAAAGAAATCTATATAAGCTCAGTAAACACAGCGA
>Ga0315280_10003234_pt1 | contig 25230 bp, 17 predicted proteins | sample YL17G06_40_MG_FD_203697 | JGI IMG/M metagenome (GOLD analysis project Ga0315280, IMG submission 203697) | Sediment microbial communities from Yellowstone Lake, YNP, Wyoming, USA - YL17G06_40 | ecosystem: Environmental > Aquatic > Freshwater > Lake > Sediment | place: USA: Wyoming | collected...
ACGAAGGCCCTTTCCACAAACGGCTGGGAAGTCTCGAGGGTCACGCCCTGCTGCTTGACGTACTTGTCCGCCTCGCTGCGGCAGTGCTGCACGAGTGCGTGGTTGCCGCGGGCCCGCTTGATCCGCTCGCCGAGCTCGGGGTAGGAGACGGTGCGGATGTCGAGTTTCCAGGCTTGCCGGGCCCGTTGGGGGGCCTTCGCGCCGTCGGCGCCCCAGCCGGCCGGCCCGCCCACCGCCACGATCCGCTTGCCCAGCGTGTTCTTCAGGCCGTACAGGGCCCGGAGCCGCCAGAGGAGCTCCTTGGGATCGTCGACGACGACGTCGTGGACGTCCATCCGCGGCTCGCTGAACTCGTCGCGCCGCTTCCGCAGGAAGTGCGTATGGGCCCCGATGTACATGTAGTAGAGCGGCCCGGAACGGTGCCGCACGAACATCAGGTTCCACTTGTCGGGGGCGGCCAGCGCTTCGAGGACCGGGAGGTTGCGGCGGGCGGCGTAGATCACCAGCACGTCGAATTTCCCCTTCGAGACCGCGGCCGCTTGCTCGACGTTCCGCACCGTCACCAACGGGAGCAGCTCCAGGGGGAAGCCGGCCGAGGAGGCCATCGCGGCCAGCTCGCCGCGGATCCGCGCCTCTTCGTCGTGCAGCTCGTTTTCGTCCTGGATCGCGCCCGTGACCCGCCAACTGGTCGCCGGTTTGCGCGGGTAGATGTCGCACTGGAAGACCGGCTGGACCACCAACGGGAGCGAGACGGGCTTGACGGGCCGCCGCTCTTGGGGCGCGCCCGCGGCCGTGCCAACCGCCGAGGCGACCGCCCAGTCGGCCGCTGTCGTCATGCCCGTCGCGGCAAGGAATTCCCGCCGCGTGAAAGCGGCGGCCGCACCGGCCGCGTCACCTCCGCACGGGCAGCACGTACACTCTCCTCGGATCGCTCGTTTTCGCTCGCCGCTGGACATAGGTTACCTCGGTTCTGGCTTTGCACAAAGTCGGCTGGGCCGGCACTTGCCGCGCAATAGTCCGGCGCTATCGAGTGTGGTCGCAGCGGCGGGACGTGTCAACCCCATCGTTGCAGGAAGGCCTTTGTAGGACAACCTACGAAGAGAATGTGCACCATTGGGGTCAAGCACGTCGGGAGGCTCTTGAAGCGCGGTGGCCGGGAGGATAGACTGGGCGGCGTTTTCATTGCCTGAAGGGGCGCTGCGGCGAGGAGGCTCGATCATGGCGGCGAGGAAAGGCTTTTCGCGGCGGCGGCTGCTCGCGGGCGCCGCGGCCGCGGCGGTCGCGGCGGTGGGATGTCCGCAAGTGGCGCCTTCGTCGGCGTTGGGCGGCCCGGGCCAGTTGCCGCCGAGCGAACGGATCGGCCTGGGTTTCATCGGCCCGGGCGGGCGCGGCACCCAGTTGGTCCGCGAGTTTGCCGGCCGGCCCGACGTCGAGCCGCTGGCCGTGAGCGACGTCTACCGCTCGCGGCGGGAAAAGGTCAAGGCGCTCATCGAGGAGCAGCAGGCCGCGCGGCGCGCGGGGGGCACGTATCGGGGCTGCCGGACCTACATCGATTTCCGCGACCTGCTGGCCCGGCCCGACGTCGACGGCGTGGTCATCTCCGCGCCCGAGCACTGGCGGCCGATCATGTGTATCATGGCGGCCAAGGCGGGCAAGGACGTGCTCGCGGAGAAGCCCTTCGCGCTGCGGATCCGCGAAGGGCAGGCGATGGTGGAAGCGATCCGCCGCTACGGGCGGATCTTCCAGCACGGCACCCAGCGGCGGAGCAGCAACGAGCAGAACCTCCGCGACTCGTGCGAGATGGTCCGCAGCGGCCGCATCGGCAAGGTGACCCATGCCGTGGTCACGGTCGGGCCTTCCCCGCGGCCGGACTTCCCCGACTACACCGCCCGCCACAAGCTCCCCGACCGCGACGAGTTCGATTGGGAGCTGTGGCTGGGGCCGGCGCCGTGGCGGCCCTTTCCCGGCGGGATGGGGGTGGGACACTGGCAGGGGATCCGCGATTTCGGCCTGGGCTCGATCGGCAACTGGGGCTCGCACGTGCTGGACATGGCCCAGTGGGCCTTGGGCAAGGACGAGGAGGGCCCGGTCGAGATCCTTCCACCCCAGGGCGATCGCCCCCTGACGCTCCGCTACGCCGACGGCGTCGAGATCCGCATTCCCCGCACGCCGGGCGATTCGGCCAACACCGCCGTCTACGGCACGGAGGGGCAGAAGATCATCTTCGGCGGGCCGAAGATCCGCGAGAAATACCAGCTCAAGCCGCTCGGGCCCGGCGACGTCTTCCTCTACCGGCCCCGCGGCAACGACCACAACGGCAACTGGCTCCAGTGCATGCGGAGCCGCGAGAAGACGATCTGCAACGAGGAGGTCGCCTACCGCTCCGGCTCGCTGTGCATGCTGATCGCCCTTGCCGACCGCCTCCAGTGCCCCCTGAAGTACGACCCGGTCAAGGCCGAGTTCCCCGGCGACGACGAGGCCAACCGGCTGCTGGATGCCCCCAAGCGCTCACCGTGGCAAGTGTACTGACGAGAGGACCGAGCGATGCACGCACGTGTAGTCGACGGCGAGGCCAAACTGCCCGCGGCGGAGGCGGAGGGTGCCGAGGCCCGGCTCGTCCGCGAGTTGACCGCCCAGACGCCCCCGGCGGCGCGAACGCCGGAGGAGTGGGAGAAGCTCTACGGCCGGCTCCTCCAGACGCTCCTTTCCGCCTCGACGTATCCGGATCCCGCCTCGGCGGACCGGCCCCGCCCGCCGAAAATGATCCTCGAAGAGATCATCGTCTCGGCCGGGGCGCCGGGTCGGGAGTCGCAGCGGACGGCCTTGGTCCAGGCGATGGTCGCGCTGCTCCAGTCGAGCGACCGGCTGAACGATTGCATCTTCCTGTTGCGGCAATTGGCCGTGGTGGGCCGGGAGGAAGCCGTCCCGCCGCTGGCACGGCTGTTGGGGGGAAAAGGGGACGGGACCGGTTTGTCGGCAGACGCGCGCAAAGCCGCGGCGGAACCGGCCCTCCGCCAGTACGCCCTTGCGGCGCTGGAGTCGAACACCTCGGCCGCGGCCGCCCATGCCCTGGTGGCCGCGCTGGAGCAGACGGAGGCGCCGGCGTGGCGGGTGGCGGTGATCCAGGCCCTGGGACGCCGCCGGGAGAAGTCGGCGGCCGCCGTGCTGGCCCGCCAGCTCGACAATCACGATGCCCAGGTCGCCGACGCCGCGGCCATGGCTCTCGGGAGCATCGCCACCGCCGAGGCCGCCCAAGCGCTGGCCGCGGCGGCAAGAACGCCCCCCGAGGCTCGCCGCGCCCTCCTCGCGCACGCCCGGCTGCTGTGCGCCGACCGGATGACGGCCCGGGGCGAGAAAGACGCCGCCTACGCGATCTTCAAGGAGATCCACGACGGAACTCAGGACCCGCTCCTGAAGACCTCGGCCCTGCGGGGCATGGGCCTCAGCAAGCCGCGGTAGTCTTCTCCCCGCCCAAAACGTGCCGCCTGTCTCCTCTTCCGTTTTTCGGGCCACGCGCCTAGAATACGCTCCTGCGGGGTGTGGAGCGTATGAGAGTCTTGGGCGGGAGTGTGCCCTATGGCATCGGATAGCTATGAGGTGAAGTCCATAAGCGATTTGGTCTCGGGCTTTCGCGCGAATCTGACGGAGCTGCGCGACCCGCAAACGAGTGAAGCCGTCGTTCGGCAGGAATACATCGACCCGTTCTGGAAGGCCCTGGGGTGGGACGTCGCCAACGATCAGCACCGCTCACACGCGGAGAAAGACGTCCTGATCGAAGCGCCGGTGGGCACAATCGAGCGAGAGAGGGTCCGCAACCGTCGCCCGGATTACCTGTTCCGCATCGACGGCTTCCCACGGTTTGTCGTCGAAGCGAAGAAGCCGGCGATCGACCTGAGAACCGACAAGGACTCGATTTTCCAGGCGAAGACCTACGCCTGGAGCGCGCAAATACCCTTCGCGATCCTCACGGATTTTCAGACATTTCGTCTCTACGACACCACGATCAAGCCCTACCTCGGAGAGCCGACCCGCGGGCTGATCGAGGAGTTCGACCTGGGCTTCGAGGACTATATCACACAATGGGACGTGCTGTGGCGGACGTTCAGCCGGGATGCGGTTGCGGGGGGCTCTCTGGAGCGCTTGCTGGGCAGGATCAAGAAGGTTCGAGCCGGCCGGCGGATTCGTGGCTTCGACCGTATGCTCATCGACCTTCGCGGCACAGAACCCGTCGACCACGTCTTCTTGAAACACCTTGAGGATTACCGGCTCCGTTTCGCAACGGACATCTATCATGGGAATCGCGCTCAATTCCCCGAGGCCGAAACGCGCCACGGTGCGGCGCAACTGGCCGAAGGCACACAACGCTTGATCGACCGGCTCGTCTTCATGCGCGTCTGCGAAGATCGCGGGGTTATCGCTTATGGAACCCTGCGCGCGATGGTAGAGAACGCCGCCAAGCACCGACTGGACCTCTACAGTCTGCTGCTTGGGCAGTTCCGCGAGTTCGACGCCCGATTCAACGGCTACCTCTTCAAGGCTCATTTCAGCGAAGAACTGTCGGTTTCCGCCGAGTTGCTGGCCGATTTCATCCGCTCGCTCTATCTCCCCGAAGGGCCATACCGCTTCGACGCCATCGGCGACGACCTGCTGGGCATCATTTACGAGCGATTCCTCGGGAGCAGCATCACCGTTGAGCGGGGCATTGTGAAGGCAGCGGAAAAACCGGAGGTGCGTCACGCCGGCGGGGTGTACTACACGCCGTCTTTCGTCGTCGATACAATCATCCGCCGCGTGGTTGGGCCGAAGGTCGAAGGCAAGACGCCGCGGGAAGTGCGCGATGTGAAGATTCTCGACCCCGCTTGTGGGTCGGGCTCCTTCCTCATTGCTGCGTTTCAACACCTGGTCGACTATTGCTGCCGGTATGTGTCCGACCATCCCGAGTCCGCCGAAGTGCCCGCCTCGCCCCGGGCGCGGAGCAAGACACGCAAGATCGCCCTCCAGAATGGCGAGGGACGATGGCTCTTGACGCCCGACTTCAAGGCGGAGTTGCTCACCTCCTGCATCCACGGCGTGGACATCGACGCCCAGGCGGTGGAGGTGACCATCATGAGCCTGTACCTCAAGACGCTGGAGGACATGCCGGAAGGGTGGCAGCGGGAGCTGCTGGAGCACCGCCTGCTTCCGCCGTTGGACAACAACATCCAGTGCGGCAACAGCCTCCTCTCGCAGAGCGATTTTGACAACTACTGGGACGAGAAGAACGGGACGCTATTTTCGCGCGATGCGGACGTGACGTTCCGCATGAATGCGTTTGACTGGTCGAGCGAGACGCACGGTTTTGGCCGGCTGTTCGCCGCGCGCCACGGGTTCGATTGCATTATCGGCAACCCGCCGTACATCCGCGTCCAGGAGTTGAACCGCTGGGCGCCCGAGGAGTGCGAGTTCTACAAGTCGCGTTACAAGTCCGCGGCCAAAGGAAACTACGACATCTACGTGGTGTTCATCGAGCGCGCGCTGGAACTGCTGGCCGACGACGGGCTGCTCGGGTTCATCTGCCCGCACAAGTTCTGGCAGGCGAGCTACGGCGAGGGCATCCGCCAGATCATCGCCGAGGGCCGGCACCTGCGGTCGGTGATCGACTTCACCGACCAGCAGGTATTCCACGGCGCAACAACCTACACGGCAATCCACGTGCTGTCGAAGAGTGCCAACCGCGAATCCGTCGAGTACGCCGCGATCGCGGAACTTTCGGACGGGGACGCCCAATGCCGTTCGCTCGACAATGGACGGAAGGAGGCCCGCGTCGAATCACACCGGGCGGAAGGGCCCCAGGGGACGAATGCGTGGATATTCGTCAACAGACGAAAAACCGGTTGGCTGAGCATCGTGCGTGGAAAACACCCAACGCTGGGAGAGATTACGGCGAAGATCGCGCAAGGACTGGTAAGCGGTTGCGACAAGGTATTCTATCTCGCCCGGGCCGGAAAGCGATTCCGAAGTGCGGCGACCCAGTCGGAGCATGAGATAGAAAGAGTGTTGATTCATCCGCTGCTGAAGGGCGCGGTTCACATCCGTCGTTGGTGGCCCGATGCGTCGCAAATGGTTGTGCTTTTCCCGTATCGACGGGTGAGCGGCGTTTGGACGCTCATTCCGCCGGAGGAAATGACCGCCAAGTATCCCAACGCCTTTGGGTATCTGCAACAGACCCGCGACCTGCTGGAAACGAGGGAACGCGGACGCTTCGCCGGGACGCAATTCTACCAGTTCTCTCGGCCGCAGAACTTTGACGTGATGCCTCGTCCGAAGATTCTCGTGCCCTCCATTGGCAGGCACGCTGAGTACTGCCTGGACCATCGGGGAGAGTTCTTCTTTGTCGGCAGCGGTGGCGGCGGGGGCGGTGGGTATGCGATCCTTCCGTCGATCAAAATCGAGTTGACGTATCTTGTAGGGCTTCTCAACAGCAAGCTCCTGGATACGTACCTCAAGGCCGTGACGACGCGGTTTCACAGCGGCTGGTATGCCTACGGCAGACTCTACCTGGCGCAACTGCCGATCAAGCTTCCCGAAACCGCCCAAGAGCGGAAACTGGCGGATCAGGTTGTCGAGCGGGTGGAACGCATCATCGACGCGAAGAAGCACCTACAAACGGGCGTGGCGGGCGACCGCGCGGTGGAACGCTTGCAGCGGGAGATTGAGGGCCACGAGCAGCAGATCGACGAATTGGTGTGCCGGCTGTACGGCGTCGATGAAATCCCCGACGCCGGCTGACGGCCACGTTGGCCCGCAAGAACAGGACTGCACTCTCGCAGACCGCAGTTGTCAGGCACTACGTGTCTACATATCTACCGGTTTGGGGAGACCTTCGGTCAGGCCGTCGGCGGGGTCAGGAGACCCGCGCCGAGCGCGATCCGCGCCGAGCGCTTGTTTCTCAGATCTCCCACCCCGGCCGGTACTGCTTACGGATGAACTGGTCGGCCTCGGGGCAGTTGGTGGCCTTGAGGCCCTTGGCGTCCCACTGGAGCTTCTGGCCTACGCGGCAGGCCACCGTGCCCAACACCAGGTTCTCGTTCAGCCGGCCGGAGTAGTCGAAGTTGCACAGCGTGGGCGAGCCGGTCTTGCAGGCCCGGATCCACTCCTTGTGATGGCCGATCGAGGGCGGGATCGAGGGCTTGGGAGGCTGGAAGTCCTTGTACTGCTCGATCGGCAGGAGCACGTGCCGGCCGTAGTCGGCCACGAGCTTCCCCTTGTCGCCGACAAATAGCACGCCGATCCCCCACTGCTTCAAGTCCACGCCCGGCGGCGACTCGGGCTTCTTGCCGCCGTCGTGCCAGAAGACGGTGACCGGCGGCCATTTGCCGTGGGCCGGGTACTCCCAGCGGACCTCGAGCCACTCCGGGTAGACCTCGGGGTAGCCCCGCTTGGGCTGCGAATCGGCCTCGACGCTGGCGGGGAACTGCAAATCGAGGGCCCAGGCGGCCAGGTCGAGGATGTGCGTGGCCATGCCGCCGATCGTGCCGTTGCCGAAGTCCCACCACTTGTCCCACCACAAGCAGCCCCCCTTGAAATACTCGGGGTGATAGGGGCGCATCGGGGCGGGGCCGATCCAAAGGTCCCAGTGGAGATAGGAGGGGACGGGAAAATCCCCCTTGGGCCGCTCGCGCGAGCCCAGCGGCACCCGGTCGCACCAGCCGTGGGCCTCGCGGACGGTGCCGATCGCGCCCGACTGCACGAGCTCCACCACCCGGCGGTAATTGTTCTCGGCGTGGATCTGCGTGCCCATCTGCGTGGCCAGCTTGCTGGTGCGGCAGGCCTCCTGGAGGAGGCGGGACTCGTGTACGGTGTGGCCGATCGGCTTCTCGCAGTAGACGTGCTTGCCCAGCCGGAGGGCCATCAGGCTGATCGGGGCGTGGGTGTGCTCGGTGGTGCCGCAGACCACGGCCTCGATGTCCTTCTGGTCGAACATCTTGCGGTAGTCGTGGTAGGTCTTGGCCTTGGGGAAGGTCTTGGCGGCCGCGGCCAGGTGGCGCTCGTCGACGTCGCAGAGGGCGACGATGTTCTCGCCGGCGCACTCCATCATGTCGCCGCCGCCGCGACCGCCGACGCCCACGGCGGCGATGTTCAGCTTCTCGTTGGGCGACTGGCCCGCGGGGAGGCTGCGGCACGACAGCCAATAGCCGACGCCGGCCAGCGCGGCACCCTTGAGCAGCTCGCGGCGGGAGCAACCGGGTCGCGAGTCGTTTGTCTCCCGGCACTTGAGCCGGCTCGTCGAGCCGCAGGCGGGAGAACGACTCCCGAGGTCTATCGTCCGTTTCATGGTCGAACCCTCCCATTTGCTCAATCGTGGTGGAAACCGAACGACCCCGGCAGAACGGTGCCGGGGCGTGGCGTTCAGGCTAGCCCGGCCGGCGCACGGCGTCAAGACGGCGAGCGGCGTTGCCGGGAGTGCGGTCTGGGGCTTGCAGGGCTTGGGTTACCACGCTGGTCGCCGATTCCACGACAAGCCGGCGATTGCCAAGGGACCTTAGACCCGCAGAGCGTGACCTCTTGGGACGCGACGCGGCGGGCTCGGACCGACTCCGGCTGAAAAGGCCCCCCGGACCGCTCCGGGCTTGCCACTCGGGCGACCCATCAAGGGGGTATCCGGCGCATCGGCAGACCTTGTGCAGCTTGCCAGTTTTCTCTCTCTTGCCCCCCCGATCGGCCGTGAGCAACCGTCAAGATTTGCGCAACCGGAACCGATAAACATGAAAGTCCCATGCGAGAGCGGCGGATTGCGCGGTGCTGCCAGCGCCCGCGCGCCCCCGCTCGCAGCCGCCCGACGTACCGCCGGCACCAGGGCAACGGCAGGCCCCCGGGCGTGGTCGGAGCCCCCCCGTTGTGAACTGGATCATTGCAGACCAAAGCCTGACGAGCTACATGGGGCACAGTTTCGAGTATGCGCGGGCGATCCGCGGCCACCTGCTGGGGCTGGGGCAGCCGGCGACGGTGCTGGCCAGTGTCCGGGCGTCGCGCCGGGTGATCGAGGCCCTGGGCGCGGTTCCCTGCTTCCGCTACGGGCTGGACCACGATTTTGCCGGACGCCTCTACGCCATCCTCCCGCGATCGCTGCGGCAGATTGTTCCCCGCGAGTGGAACTACTTCCGGCATCGCCAGGGATTGTTCCGGGACCTGGTCGGGGCGGAAAGCAAGCTCGCGCTGACCCGAGACACGATCGTGCTGTTCCACACGATCCGGCACAATCACGTGCTTCCCATCGTGAAATGGGCCGAACGATTGCGGGGCCGCGGCTGCCCGCGGTTCTCGCTGATTCTCCGCTTCACGGCCTATCCCACCCACTCCCGCCGGAGCCCGACCGCGGCGATCTACCGCCGGGCCCTGGGGTACCTGGAGCAAAGCCCGGTGCGGGACCGGTTCCGGCTGTTCACCGACAGCAACCGGCTGGCGTGGGAGTACCGCGAGCATACGTCGATTCCGGTGGCGGTCTTGCCGATTCCGCACGTCGAGGGCGGGGGGAACGGGCAGCGGGAATCGTGCCGGCAGGGCGGCGCGGGACCGATCCGGCTCACCTACGCGGGGGATGCCCGGGTCAACAAGGGGTTTCACCTGTTGCCCTACCTGTTCGAGCACTTGGAACCGCTGCGCCGCACGGAGGCCGTCGCCGGGGAGGTCCAGGCCAACGTCCGCAACGACGGCGAGTGGGAGGTGAAGACCGCCGTCCGGCGACTCCGCCGCGCGGGGGTCGAGCTGGTGGACCACGAGCTGTCGAGCGGCGACTACTATGCGCTCTTGGACCGGGCAGGGATCGTGCTTTTGCCCTATACGCTCGATTACTACCACGCGCAGACGTCGGGGATCTTCGCCGAAGCGGTGGCGCGGGGCAAGCCCGTCGTCGTCCCCCGCGGAAGCTGGATGGCCGAGCAGCTCGGGACCTTCGGGGCGGGAACGACCTTTCCCGCCGAGGACCGCCAGGGGCTCCTCGAGGCGGTCTTGTCGGGCATCCAGTGCTACGATCAATTGAGGGCCCAGGCCGTTGCCCGCTCTCGCGCCTGGACCGGGCACCACAACCCCCGCGCGTTCGTCGACACGATCCTTAGCAGCTTCTAGCAGCGTCCGGAGCATGGCACGCTCGATCGGTTTTCTGGCGTCCGAGTTGCAGAGCCCGAACCCTCGCGGCGTGACGCGAGTTGCCCGCGCCTATGCCGAGCAGCTTGCGGCAAGCGAGGAATTCGACCTCCTTTGCCTGGTCCACCCCGTCCCGCAGCAGGCCGACGTCACTTACGTCGCCTGCGATCTGCGGGAATGGCTGAGGGCCAACCCCATCCGACAGGTCTTGCCGCGGCGCCCCTTGTGGCGGCGGGCCGCCAGCCGGCTCGCCTACGTGTGCTTGTCGGAGGTCGTGCGGGCGGCGATTCATCGCGCTCGCCGGTCGTGCCGGACGTTGCTCGGCCGGTTGCGGATTCAAAGCGGCGGCCACGGCGAAGAGGGGCTGAGACACCTGGCGCTGCGGGAGCTGGACGTCCTGGCCGTCTTCGATCCCTTTTCCGAGATATATCACCGGCCGATCGAGAACGAACCGGTCTGCGTCGCCGGGTGGTTTCACGATGCCATCCCGCTCCGCATCCGCGAAGGCACGCACTGGGATCCCGATCGGTTCTCGGCCGCCGTGAGCCGCCTCACCTGCAAGGCCACGAAGATTATCTGCGGCTCGGCGAGCGCGGAGCGCGACTTGCACGCCTTCTTCCCCAGGTCGATCGGCAAGAGCGTGACGATCCTCGACGGGCACGACCACGCGCGGTTCCGCGGCGGCGCGTGCGGGGAAGACCGCGCGGCGGTCCTCGCCAAGTACGTCCGCGACCAGGCCACGCCCTATTTCATCGCCGTCGGCGCGATCGAGCCGCGGAAGAACACGGTCAATATCCTCCGCGCCTGCCGGCACCTCCGGGAGAACTCGCAGCGGGACTTTCAGCTCGTGCTGGTCGGCGAGAACGGGGCGAGCTACGAAGACAGCGGGGCCCTCGGGCGGTTGTGCCGGACGGTCAGGGTAGTGAGAACGGGATACGTGAGCGACGCCGAGCTGCCCATCCTCGCGTCCGGCGCGTGCGCGCTTCTCTACCCGTCGCTATGGGAAGGTTTCGGTATTCCCCCGCTCGAGGCCGTTTCGGCCGGCACGCTGGCGATAGCTTCCGACCTGGCGTCGCTGCCGGAGGTCCTGGGAGCACACGCCGTCTACTGCGACCCTTATGATCCCCGCAGCATCGCCGCGGCCATGCGGCAATGCCTGGAGATGCCTCCCGGGGAGCGGCAGCGGCGGATCGAAGCGGGCGTCGAGCACGCGTCGCGATTGACCTGGGACGCGGCGGCGGCGAAATTCGCGGCACTGCTCCGCGAGCATTTCTCGGCGGCCGACGCCGGGAGCGAAGCACCGGACAGTCCCCGCGCCGGCCGGGGGGTCGATAGCAGCCGCGGCCGCGCGGCGCCGGGACTGGTACCGGCCCGCCGGGACGGACCGGCACGCAAGGCGGCCTGACGAGAGCAAGGGGTCGGGAGTCGTTTTCCCCCAGGCCGCTTCGGACGGTACAATCGTGGGAAGCGGCTTTCACAGGCCCGGCGGCCCGCGTGCCCAGTGCGACGCTGCGCGTCGTGAGAGCGTGCCACCCCAATCGATGCCTTTTTCTCCCCGCCAATCATGGTGCAAAGGAAGTCCGATCATGCTCGTTGGCCGTCAGGCTCTCGCTTCGATCGTGCTCGTGATCTTGGCCCTCGGAAATGCGCTGCCGGTCGCGGCGGCGGACGACTGGCAGGCCGGCAACCTGGTGGCCAACGGCGGCTTTGCCAAGGGGCGGCCCGGGGAGCTGCCGGAAGGCTGGACCGTGGCGGCCCCCAACCCCGTGCTGCGTCCCAAGGTCCAACTGGTTGCGGGAGAAGGGGAGTCGCCACTCCTGATGGCCGAGGGCAACGGCCGCAAGGAGTGCTTCGGCATTGTCAAGCATCCCGTCTCCCTGGCGGCCGGCAAGACCTACCGCCTCCGCGTGCGGTTCCGCTTCGAGGGGTTCGACGACGTCAACCGCCACCTCGTGCACGGCGTGTTTGCCGGGGGCTTCAACAACGGCATCTTTGAGTACCGCAAAGAGGGCCCCTGGGTCATCGGCGAGAACCGCTTTCCGGGCCCCGCCGCGGCCGCAGCCGGCGAGCTGCGGCTCTACTTCCGCTACAGCCCGCAGGGCCGCGTCTGGTGGTCCGCCGTGTCGCTCCAGGAGTGCGAGCCGGTCCGGCCGCGGCCGGTGAAGATCGCCGTCTGCTCGGGCGGTGGGGACCGCAAGCGGTGGGAGAAATTCCTCGATACCGCCGGCCAGAAGCGGTGCGACGTGGCGTTGATGGGCGAGTTCTTCGAGCCCGGCGTCCACGCCCCCGACGGCCCCACGATGCAATTCATGGCCGCCAAGGCCAGGCAATGGAAGATGTACGTCTCGGGCACGCTGCGGCTGAAGCGGGGGGACTTGATCTACAACTTTCGGCAAGGTCGGGATCATGACCTGCTACGACAGTTGGCACCCCTCGGTGGCGAAGCTCCTGGCGTTGAAGGGGGCGGAAGTGATCCTCTTCCCAAGTGCCGGCTACTACATGCAGTTGATGCACGCCCGGGCGGCGGACAACGGCGTGGTGATCGCGGGCAGCAGCGGCAGCCCGTGCGGGGTGTGGGACGGCGGGGGAAACCAGGCGGACGGGGGGAGCCCCGACCCGACCCGCTCCGCCCCCACGGCCATCGTCGCCTTCGAGAACGATGACAGCCAGAAGATGCAGATCGTCACCGTCGATCTGGCCAAGAGGCCCAGTCCGCACTCGTGGGGCGGGCCGATGCTTTCAGCACCCGGGGGGAGGCGGGTTCGCACCACCAGCCCGATCTCGCTGGAAGAGGAAATCGCCCGCGAAGTCAAAAGCTGGTGGAAAGAGTAGTCCTGCCGGTCCTAAGCGCGGACCCTTCTCCAGACGAGTCCCGCCGCCAACAGTCCGCCGAGAAGCATCAACAGGGTGGACGGCTCCGGGACGGGCGTCAACTGGACGAGGAGGTCGTCCAAGGCGATCTCCTGAAGGTTCGGATCGGTACTATCGGGATGGGTGCACCTGACCACCAGTTCATCGAAACCGGCCGGGTCGGAAAACCCAAGGACCGTTCCCACGCTTACCGGGTACACGTTCCCTGAAGAAACCAACGCACCGCCAACGAGAGTCTTCCATTCCAGAACGGCGGTGTTGCTTCCCCACGGAAACGGCCCGGTGAGATCGCCGGTGGTCCAGCCGGCCGGAAAGCCCGGAGTCGCGACCGCCGGAACCATCTTGACTTCCGTGTTCACGCTGGCCAGGGCATAAGCCTGCGCGCCGCCAGCGGGCGGAGGACCGATGGTCACCGTAGGGGCTGAGGTGTAGCCTACGGGGTTGGTGACCGTGATGGCCGAAACGGCGCCGGTCAAGGGATCCACGGTGGCTGTCGCCGCGGTGAACGTGCTCCCGCCACCCGAAATGGTGACGGCAGGAGGCAGGGCAGGATTATAGCCGCTCCCTCCGTTGGTCACGACGATGTTCAGAGGGTCGGCCACGTACAGTTGCAGGTTGAGGAAACGGTCGTCGCCGGCGTTCAGGATACGGAACCGGTAGGCCTTTGGCTCCAGCACCAGGTAGGGGTAGGCCATGCCGTTGACCACGGGCGTATCCACGAAGGCCTCAGACGCCGCCGACACGTCGGGAACACCGGGGATCATCGGCGGTTCCCACGGCGCGGTGCCGTAGTAGGGATTCGCAACCGGTCCGTACGTGATGTTCGTCGGCGGCGGCCAGAACCACGGGCCGCAGTGCCAGCGGCCGAACGGGTTCATCCCGCTGGGGTCCCACGGGTTCTGGTTTGTCATGTAGACGTGGGGATACCAGAGATCCCCGGTGTTCGGACCCAGGGCGGGAGTCGTGCCCCATCGCCAGATCGGATCCTGCCCAAGGATCCGGGGCGCGTCCACAAAGGTCCTGTCCTGAATGACCAGGGGGATTCCGACGTCGGGGAGGACCTTCAGCAAGCCGGGGTTGACGCCGGAGAGGTTCGTCCCGTTAATCAGATCTTGCTCGACCTGGTCGGTGATCAGGCAGCCTGCCGCCTCGCCGGCATACACGTTAAGCCGCGTAATGCCATAGGCGTAGTCGTGGTAGAACATCAACCTCGCGCTCTGCGCGTTGGTATAGTAGAAGGTCATCGAACCGGGCCCCGGGTCCGGCATGTCCGGTACGTTCACCACGCTGACGCCCTTGGGATAGGCGGTCGTTTCTCCCGCCGGCGTGGTCCATTGGTGCGGCGTCCCGTCGCTGATCCAGACCGTGTTGTTGCCGTGCAGGTGCACCGTGGCGCGGTTCTGCGTGTACATGTTCATGCCGTCAGGACCCATCCCTGCTCCCATGATCGTGGTGTCCACGGGGAGAAAGAGGTCGCCTGCGGCGCCCGTGGGAAGGCTGTTGGTGAACTTGATGCGGACCGGCCGGTCACGCTGGGCGACAATCACCGGCCCCAGGTAGCTTAACTGCGATGCCGCTGGGTCCGTCGTATTGACCTGCCGGTAGCCCCGCAATTTTGTCGGGGGCAGGTCCGTGTGCATCTTCACGGAATACTCTGCCGGCTCGATCCAGTAGTAGTCGGAGCCGGGATAGGTCCAGGTATCCGGAACGGCAAAGACCAGGCTCGGCACCGCATCGAGGAACTTGCGGATGCCGCCGGCCGGGGCGCCGCTCGGGAGAACGTCGACGGTGGCCGTGGCGGCCGTGCCCTTCCCGGTGGCGTCCGTGATGGTGACCCGGGCAGCGCTGCCCAGCGTGTACCCGCTGCCTCCGCTGACAAGATTGATGGCAGTAATCGCACCGGTTGCTGGGTCGACTGTTGCCGTGGCAGAAGCGGGCACTCCCCCCCAGTTGACGTTGTCATAAATATCCGAGATGGTCACCGTGGGAGCGGTGTACCCAGTGCCCCCGCTCGTGAGCGTGACGCCGACGACGGAGCCCGTCGGCAGCGGGCTTTGCGGGGATCGCGGCGCGGCGGCCGGCACGAGCGACGATTGCACGGCCAAGGAAACCGGCACAGCCGGGCGCTCGGGAGAACACCCTTCCCACCACGCCGGCCCCCCCCAGCGCGCGGATCTTCGCCTGCTGTTGGCCCCAGCGGTCTTGGGCCCAGTGGATCACGTCCCGCGGGCGGAACTCCGATTGGCCCCGCGTCTGCTCGTCGAACCAGTCTGATCCCAAGGGGAACAAGGGGTCTTGTTCGACCCGACGCCGGACCGCCGGCAGCGTCAAGAAGGGCTCGACGAATTCCCGCAGCCTGGCCTCCAGGAGCATTCGGGCTTGCGCGGCGGAGATGCGGCTCAAGAGGATGCCGCCCTGAGGCTGGGCAAAGCGGTCCCAGACGGCCGGCGCGATCACCCGCCGTTGGACCAGCTCGAGCATCGTCCGCTGCTCGCCGGAGAGGATCACCAGCAGGTTGCGTGCGTGATCGATGAGGGGGGGGAGGAACTGGGCCAGCGTGCGGACCTGCTCCGGGGCCAGACCGTCCACCGGGTCGAAGCACAAGATCATCGCCCGGCCGCTCATCGACGCCAGCTCGGCCAAGGCCTGCTTGACGGCCTCGCGGACCAGGCGCGCAAGCGGCGTCTGCCGCCAACTGCCGCGGTGATCGCCGGTCAATTGCCGGATCACGGCCTTGACGACGTACCAGGGCTGTGCGTCGGAGTCGGTGGCAAGGTGGTGCACGGAGAGGCAGCAGGCGCGGCCGTCGTGCTCGCCCCACCGGCGGAGCTGGGCGAGCAAGTGGCTCTTGCCGCTCCCTGCCTCGCCCCAGAGCACCAGCCCCCGGTGTCGCCGCGTCGCTCGCACCTTCTCGGCGGACGCGACGAGCTGGCCGAGCTGGCCCTGGTGGATTGCCTCCACGTGGAGGGCGGCGTCGCGGGCCTCGCTCACCGCGCTGGCGGCGAAGGGATTCGATTCCGCGAGACATCGGAAGAACTCGTTCATCGCCGATCCCTCCGCCCGCTACAGCTACAACTTGTCATCTGCTCGGCCATGAGGGCCTGCCTTCGATGTGCCAACGCAAGTCGGAACATCCTATGGCTCTGCGGATTCGCCGGAAATCGGACAAAACCCGCTCGGCGGATTGGGGCATGCCTGGGAGACCGCTCGGGGAATTCCCGATCCGCCGATCTCGGCAACGCCAGCGGCCCTCGGCCCCGGAAACGCTCTGGGGAAAAGGCTTTCTGCGCGAGCGCCGGCGGCGTTAGCGCTGCGGGGGCGGGCATGCTCGAGGGGGTGGGCACGGCCGCAGCGGCCGAAGGCAGCCTGGCGTGCCTGGGGATCGTGACGGGATCGGCCTCGAGAGACCCTCGGCGCCGCCCGACGGCTTGGCCCCTAGGGACTGGTCAACTGGCCGGCCGTCAGTGGTCGAGATCCGCTGGCCCAAGTTTTTCGTTTCTGCCCCTCGTGAGGCCGCAGGATCGTAGGTGCAGGCAGGCTGCACATGTGTGGAAACCCTAAGGCGCTTGCTTCATCGCGAGTGAAATCAAGAATGCTCGGCCCACCAGAAACAGCAGGCACCGGGAAGACCGGTGCCTGCTTGCCTCTGGGGCGTCGGTCGCTCCGTTGCGGCCAAGCCCCTTCGTCTGTTCGCCCAGATAGGCAAAGGCGTCACCAACCGCCGGACGGAACGGCGAGGCCTTCGGCCCGGGTGACCAATCGACGCATGACCAGGAAATCGATCTCCTCGCTCAGGAAGTGGACGCTGCCGTCGGCGAAGGCAGCATTGCAACCGGCGGGGTGGAACGAGAAGGGCTCGTCATTCAAGCCGCAGTTGTTCGTGGCCCAGGGGCAGTCGGTTGGGCCGCCGAACGGCACCTTGTTGTTGTTGATGTACCGCTTGCTGTCGTTGGGCGGGCCGGAAACGCCGCTCCCCCCCGCGTCCGGATCCGCCCAGCGGTTGACCGTGCGATTGTCCGTCGTCGCGCTGCAATCGGCCGGGTCGCCGAAGCCGGCCGCGCACGCCGGGTCGGGGTACTTGGAAAGCGTGTAGAACTGGACCGTCGGATGGGTGCGTCCCGCGTCCTCGATGATCGCAATGGTGTTCGCGGTGCCGTCCTTGATCGCCGCCATCGGCCTGGCGGGGACGGCCAAAGCGCCGTCCATCCGCGCGGCCTTGTTCCGCGACCCCGTCTGCGGATCAATGTCCGTATACACCGTGGCGTAGTAGTCCAGGTGGCCGTAGCCGAAGGGGTCCTGCTCCTCCAGCAGCGGATTGCTCGGACAGACGTAGGTCTTGATTTCCGACTTGGCTGCCTCCTGGTTGGCTGGCCAGCGGGTGTCGCGGTACGAGTACTTCAAGTTCATCTGCGTACAGACCAGCTCCTGCTCGACGAACGGGAGGAGGGCCGTGAAAACGGAGACTTCTTTGGGGTCGAAGATCGTAGCGGGCGGGACGGCCTTGTAGTCCGTTCCTTCGCCGCCGCTGGGCATCTTCCCGTGCCCCGACTCGAAGTTGTGCAGCCCCAGTCCTATCTGTTTCATGTTGTTCGTGCAGGCGGACCGCCTTGCGGACTCGCGGGCGGCCTGCACTGCCGGAAGCAGCAATGCCATCAGAATGCCGATGATGGCTACAACCACCAACAGCTCGATCAGCGTGAAACCACGGCGATGTACCACGCGTTTCATGGGTCTGTCTCCTTGTGAACGTCTCCAACTTGAAGTGACAAACGACGATCTTCCTGGCAGCGGTCTCGCGAGTTTCCGGCTCGTCTTTCGCACACCTCCTTTCCCGTCCTGGTTTTCGCTCCCCGTGCCTTGCTGGGACGGGCCCACGCCGCCTCGTCCCGACCGCGCCATCATTATCCCGGTGCGTGTTAGCGGATTATTCGCCGGGGGAGAATTCCGCGTTAGATTGCCGCGAGATCTCTGTTTCCCGCGGCCGCCGCCGGGTCCAGCCTGCCGCTTTAACCGTTTTCTAACACGGCGCACACACTCCCCTAACCGCCGCGTGGTAGCATTCCCGGCAGAAGGAGGGTGCAACGATGACTCCAAGGTACTGCGTTGGGCTCCTGGCGTGCGGCCTTTGGGCGGTTGGCGGGTGCGGGCGGTCCAGCGAAGGGATCCGCATGGAAGGCTCCGACACGATGGTCAACGTCGCCCAGGCGTGGGCGGAAGAATATCACCAGATGCATCCCAAGGCCATCGTGCAGGTCCTCGGCGGCGGGTCCGGCGTCGGCATCGCCAGCTTGATCGACGGCAACTGCGACCTGGCCAACGCCAGCCGCAAGATGGAAAATAAAGAGATCCAGCGGCTCAAGGCGAAGCGCGGCGCGGAACCTAAGGAGCACGTCGTCGGCTACGATGCCCTGGCGGTCTACGTCCACAAGCACAATCCGCTCGACTCGATCTCCCTCGAAGAATTGGCCGAGATCTACGGCGAGGGCGGAAAGATCAGCAAGTGGTCGCAACTGGGGGTCGACAGCAAGGTCCTCGGCACCGACGAGATCACGCGGGTGAGCCGCCAGAACAGCTCTGGAACCTACGCCTATTTCCGCGAAGCGGTGTTGGGCAAGGGCCGCGACTACAAGCTCGGCTCGATCGATCAGAGCGGCTCCAAGGACGTGGTCGCCCTGGTCGCCAGCACCCCCGGCGCGATCGGCTACAGCGGGATGGGCTACGCCACGCCCGGCGTGAAGACGCTGAAAATCTCCAAGCACAAGGGGGAGCCGGGGATCGCCCCCACCATCGAGAACGCCAAGAACGAAAAGTACCCCATCAGCAGGCCGCTTTGGATCTACACCGCGGGGGAGCCCGAGGGCCAGGCCAAGGCCTTTCTCGACTGGATTCTCGGCCCCGAAGGCCAGAAGGTGGTGCTCGAACTGGGCTACGTACCGGTCGGCGAGCATGCGAAATAGCCGGCAGACAAGGGATCGCGCCGCGATGCTGGAACGGCTGATCCGCCTGTGGCAACTCCGCGCCGCGGTGCTGCGATGGCTGCCTCCAAGGCGATCCGGCCGCCGAGATACACGTAGCTCGACGGCATGCGGAGTTCCAGGACGCCGGGCCGCGCGGCGTCCTTGACGTGCAGCGCCGGCCCGGTGTTGTCCTCGGACCGGCTCGCCACGTTCTCGGCGGCCAGGGCCCCGGCGCGGAAGGCGCCGTCGCCCAACGGCACCTCATACTCCAGCGTGCCGCTGCCGGATCTGTCCCTGATGTCTCCTGCTATTCCTTTGCGTAGCCAAGATAGCGTTCGGCGATCCGGGCCTCTTGGTAATCGCCTTTGTGGAAGATAAACCGGTAGCGGAAGGTCGCCTCCTGGCCGTGCTTGATGGTCATGTTGCCCGTGCCCTGAGGCTTTCCCTCGAAGGCGTTCAGGCCGAAGGGGTTGGCGCCGATGTAGCCGTAGCCGCGGGCCATCCAGTGGGTCGGATGGCGAGGATTGGACGGATGGTCAAAGATGGCGATGCCCACGGTCTTCCCCTCGATCTTCCCCCAGTAATCGATCCACTTCCCCCGCTTGCCCCAGACCGCCGCGCCACGGACCCCCTCGCTGTTGATCGCCTGACCGTTGGCGGTCGTCACACCCAGCTTGGGATTGTTCTCCAATTGAAGATTGGGATGGGTGCGGATGGCCATCGTGCCCTCCTTGGAGTCCTCAAACGTCAGGTCGCCGTGCGAGGCGTGCAGGGTGATCTCGTAATCGATCATCCGGGCGCGGTCGCCGTCGGCATGGAAAGACATCTTGCGGGTATCGGTAAACACGACGCGGCCGTCCCGCGCAACCCAGCGGTTAGCGGTCTCAATCGCACCCCGCGATGAACCGCTCTCCACGCGGATCAGCTTCTCGTGCATCGTCTTGCCGGCCTCCGGAGAGTCCGACCAGAAATCGATGCCGTTGATCGGCCGGTGGGCGAACCAAAGAGAGCGGTGATGAGGGTGGTCGTGGGCCTCGCCGGGGACGTCCTGTCGCATCGGGTAGTTCCGCGTCATGCCAAAGCCGTAAGGGCCGATGACCGGGTAGAGAATCGGCTTCGGCTGGCCGCGCAGGGGGTATTCAGTAAAAAGTTCTCCGTTGATCAGGACCTGCAACTTGTCAGGCTGCTGCGTGATGGTCACCGTGTCGGCGGCAAGTGCGCAGGTTAGGAGGCGGGCGGGGCAAGCCAGAGCGGTCAGGCCGGCCAGGATGCCCAGAATAGAGAGGGTAAAACGTTTGTTCCTCGGCCGCATCGTCCAGTCTCTTTTCGTTCTTGGGTCCGTGCACGCTGGATCTTATCGCACCGAATCAGCCCGTTCCAGCACCCCGGCAGGTGTTGCACGTTCATCAGTCTGAATTCGTTTCCGCCGTTTACCGCCCGTGGGCGGCGGCGGTTTCACGATGTCACTGGAAGGCGGCTTGGACGAAGTGCTCGAGTCTTTCTTGAGCCGAGCGATTACCGCCTCCAGCTCCGCGATCCGCGCCAAAGCTGGGGCCAGTTGCTCTTTCAGCCAAGCGACTCGCGCCGCCAAACGTTCGCAGTTCTCACACTTCGTCCCTATGCCGTCCAAGCATAAGGACTACCCCCAAAATCACCTATACCAATATTTGAATCCGTGAACGGTTACAAGACTTGGAACTACTGAGATCCAGTTACAGTCGGATCTCCGGCACCTCGAACGGCTTGCGGTAGAAGCCTTTGACCAGTTCGTTGGCTCTGGGGTTGTCCTTGATGCACTCCTTTTGAGCATCGCACTCCAGCCAGGGCCCGAGCGTCGACGTGCTCGGATCGACGCCAATGTCGCCCAGATACTTGACATAACGCTCGTGCATCTCGCGCCAGCAGGCGATGTCGCCGACCTGCTTCCGCTGCTCGTCCAGCGAGGCCACGCGGCCCAGCCGGTAGGAGATGTTCCCCACGTGACAGATTGACGTGGAGATGTGCCCCTCAAGGATCTCGGCGTTGAGGTCTTCCCGCCTGCCGCTCCGCAACGCCTTGATGAAGTTGGCGAAATGGTCCTCGCTGGGGCCAAAAGACTGGATCTTCTTGCCGCTGTTGTCAAACGCCGTGGTGGACAGGGTGTAGCCCCCGTCGCACTGGACGCACACGCCCACGCGAGCGCCCTTGAAGTCGGGCTGTGTGCTCCATTTCTCCGGGGTCATGAACTCCTTCGACTTCGGCAGGTTGTGGACCTCGTAGAGGATCGGCGCCTCGGGATAGTCGTAGTAGATGATCTGCGTGTTGGGCACCTCGCCAGCGTCGTCAAAGACGAACCGCCCGCCCATGCTCATCGTCCGCCGCGGCAGGCCCGTGTAGCCGAGGATCCAGCGGGCGACGTCGACCTCGTGGACCCCCTGGTTGCACGACTCGCCGTCGCCCATGTTCCAGGTGAAACTGCAGTCGTACTGGAACTGGTTGCGGTAGATCGGCTCCTTGCGGGCCGGGCCGCACCACAGCTCGTAGTCGAGCGTCTCGGGAATGGGCAGCGGCTCTTTGCGCTTGCCGATCGAACGACGCGGCTTGTTGGCGAAGCAGGTCACGTACTGTATCTTGCCCAGGTGCCCCTCCTTGAGCCAGGCGGCCATCGCCGCGTAGCCTCTGGCGGAGCGGCTCTGCGTGCCGACCTGCACCAGCCGGTCGCACTTCCGGGCCGCGTTGACCATCTGCCGGCCTTCCCAGATATAGTGGGCCAAGGGCTTCTCCACGTACACGTGCCGGCCGGCCTGACAGGCCCAGATCGTCGGCAGCGAGTGCCAGTACTGCATCGTGGCCACGGAGACCGCGTCAAAATCTTTCCGCTCCATGAGTTTGCGGACGTCGACCACCTCGTTGGGCCGATACTTGAACTTGGACTCGATCGCGCGGGCGGCTGCCTTCAGACGCAGGCGGTCCGGATCACAGACCGCCACAATCCGCACCGCCTTCTGGCTGCCGAATGCCTGGATGTGGGAACCGCCGCGGCCGCCACACCCGACCACGGCCATGCGGATCTCCTCGTTGGCCCCCAGGACGCGCGAGCTGGCGAACATCGGCAGGCCGATCGCGGCGGCCGCCGCTGCTGAACGACGAACGAATTGGCGACGCGTGATGAACATCGTGAATCTCCTTAGGAATCGAGTGTTGGATTGCATTCCCGCCACAAAACGGAGCCGACCAAGCCCGGCGATCAAAGCTTGCCGGCGAGGTACTGCTCGTAGCGCTCGGCCACCAGCCCATCTTTGACGTCGCCGCGGTGGACCAGGATGCCCACGCGCTGTTTGAGCGATTCGCCTTTCTTCAAGACAAATGGATGGCCGCTGCGGGCGTCGGCCCGCCGGGGGCCGAACGTGCCGTAGACGCGGTTAAACCACTTGTGCGGGTACTCGTTCTGGCTGTGGCTGAAGATCGCCAGGCCCTCGGTCACGCCCTCGACCGCGTTCGAGTAGTCGACCCAATGAGCCGGCTTGCCGATGGTCTGGACCTGGCCCTTGCCACCCTCGGAATTGGCGATCGTGCCACCTTTCTCCTCGGAGAACTCCGGGCTCATCCGCACGTAGGGCCAGGCGTAGTGGGACCAGTCGCTGACAAACGTCACGTCGCCGTAGGAGGCGGTCACGGTGAAGGTAAGGTCGATGAAATACTCCCCGCCGCGCAGCGCGACGATCCGCGTCTGCCGCGTTTCATCGAGCACCGGGACGTTCTGGTCCATTTCCCACAGAAGCTTCATGCCGATCTCGGCCTGGTTGCCGGCCGTCTTGCCGGGGAGGAATTCCACGTGCCGGACGTGGTCGCGGTACGGGGAATTGGGGTCCTTCGGATCGACCTTGGAGTAGTAGGCCATGTAAAAGGACACCTTCCGCCGGCCCTCCAGTTGGACCGCGTCGGCCAACCAGATGGATCGCTGGTGCGGGAATGGATCCGTCTTCTGCACCGTCAGCGACTTGCCCGAGGGGCTGCGGACCGGGTAATAATGCACCAGGTCGAGGTCCGTGCCGTACTGGTAGACGATCGCTTCCCTGCCGTCGACAAGCACCTGCATCTGCCCCCGGGCATCGTCGCGATTGAGGTCGATGCGCGTCGCAGCTTTCTTGGGCTTCTCATTCTGCGCGGCCGGAATGCCGGCCGGAACGGCGAGCACCACCGCGAAGACTATCGTCAGGATTCGGACAAGCGGGACTGGCTTCACGGCGTGGACCTCTTGGTTAGATGGTTTGGGGAAGCTGGTACGGTTTCCGTCGCGGACGATCGAGGTAGGTGTTCATAATCTCGGCTGGCGGTGATTTCGTGCGGTCGGTGGGGCTTGCAACGCGGTGTCCGCGAGGTGGATTAATTCTCGAGCGTGAAATCCATCTCCAACGGTCCACGCTGCTCGGCCGGGACGGCGACCTTCAGAGGGCTTTGCACAGAGTTCCCATATTTTTTCGGGACCGCCCAGACCTCCGGCGCATTCGGGGTTTCCGGGGTCGGTCCGCTCGTAAGACTCACGATCATCACCTGGTACTCACCGGGGATCGCGCCGTCCCCTTTGTCGAACGTGGAGAGTTCGTACGTCCCGTCCGTATTCAACACACCGGTGGCCGGACGGAAGGGATACCCCTCCGCCGGCTTCGTGGGCTGGAAGGTCACGGTCCCTTGACTGACCGGTTGTCCTTGGTAGCTCACTTTGCCGTGCAACTTCACGGTGGGTGGCTTTGAACCGCGTCCTGAACAGCCTAGAGTGATAACCGCTAGCGCCAGGCAAATGCTCAGCATCCAACCGATGCAGCGCGCCGTTCTTCTCTTCCGGTCGATGGAATCCATAGATGCCATCCTTTCCAGCGGTCACGTCCAGGGAAACGGTTACTTTTCGAGGTTCCACGTGAAGTCGTTCGGGCTCGATTCAGAGACGGTCACCTCAATGAGGGGCCGAGCGGGATCGGCATACTTGGCCGGCAGTTCCCTGCGGCGTTTCACCGGGGGGGGGCGATACTTGACTGCCTCTTCCATGGAGAGATCCTTGGACTCCATTGCGCCTTCCACGACCTCCTTGGAAATGGTAACCTTGTGTTTTCCGGCGACGGTGCCGTCTCCGCTGTTGTACGTGGTCAGCTTGAACCGGCCCTGGGCATCTGTGGTCCCGGTGGCGATTCTTGTCGCCCCTTCCCCGCGGAAGGCCACGACCGCGCCCAAGACCGGCTTACCTTCATACAGCACGGTCCCCGTAACGGGATAGACGCGCGGTCCACTCTTCGTGCCGCACCCGGATACGACAACAACCATGGAAACAAGGACGCAAAGCCGGAGCGTGCCCTGTGGACCCATATGACTGTCCCTGTATTCAGACTGACTGGTTTGGGTGTTCGCCAATGGCCTTGGACTGCGCCCGTGGGGGACACGGCCGAGGGTCTGCCCAGCCCAACGGACGCCAGACCCTGTTGGCGTCTAGAACGGCCCCACGGGCTCGTTGCCGTCCCGCGTTCCCAGGGATCCCCAGACGCCGAAGCCGCTTGGCCCCCCCACGGCATTGATCGTTTCGCCGACGAACCGCACGGAGGCGTCCGCCATGAGGATGTTGACTCCGCCGGGGTGGCGGCTGTTGGCGGTGAAGATGCCGGAGGCGGTGCTCAGGTTGGAGCTGGCGAAATCGGAGCACGAGGGGCCGTTAGGGGGCAGGACGGTGTTGAACGAAGTCCAGAAGGGATGGCCGAACGCCCAGAGGAGTGTTGGGCCATACGTGCTGAACTGGCACTGCGAAGTGTAATGCCCACCCGAGGCGTAGGTCATGCAAATCGCCGGGTCGAGCGTTGCCCCCCAGCAGGCGCCGCCGATCACTTTATCGGTGGCTACCCCACCCCCCGCCTTGCCGGGTCCCCGCCAGCTCGCCTTCTCGGACATGAAAATGGTATTCGACGAGCCGTCGGGAATCTTCCCGAAGTCCTTGTACGACTCGCACCCGAAGATGCCGTTGGTCGGCCCGTCGTAATTGCCCACGATGGTCGTCCCGTAGCAGAAGAAGTAGTGCCTGTGGCCGCTCCCGCTGCTGTGAGTCGGACCGGGAGGCGTGTCGGAGGGGCAAAGGAGCGTGGGCAACTGCACGGAGACTTCCGGGCAGCGCGCGAAGGGGCTGGGGTACGGGCCGTCTTGCCAGAGATCGAACAGCGGCTTCTGCTCGAAAAACGGCAAGAGGGAGATGACCCCGCTGTACTCGCTCGGCCGGTTATTCGGTGCGTAAGGCCCGCCGCCGCCGCGGCAGAACACGCCG
>Ga0315280_10003235_pt1 | contig 25225 bp, 25 predicted proteins | sample YL17G06_40_MG_FD_203697 | JGI IMG/M metagenome (GOLD analysis project Ga0315280, IMG submission 203697) | Sediment microbial communities from Yellowstone Lake, YNP, Wyoming, USA - YL17G06_40 | ecosystem: Environmental > Aquatic > Freshwater > Lake > Sediment | place: USA: Wyoming | collected...
CTTTTTCGGACCAGGTAAAACCGTAGTCATCAGAGTATAATACTGCGCTTTCACCTGTCCCACCAGTCCCGACCACCCAAACTCTGCCCTGGGTATATCCACATTTAAAAAACTCATATGAATAGCGCCCATCATCTATCCAGAGCCAGGTTAAGCCTCCATCTGTCGTTATCAAACGGGTTCCGAATCTTCCCACACATAACACATAGTTCTGTGCCAGACCACCGGCAGTGTCCAAAACGGGGTAACCACACAGATCATTGATGGAGGCTTCAGCCGGCATAGGCGGAGTAAAATAGTCCCAGTTCAAGCCATCATCTGAGTAATAAATTCTTGGATTAAAACCGGCACAAAAAAAACGTTCGGCAGAGCCATCCCCTATCGGGAACCTGTTTATCGTTTTGAAATCTTCATCTTGAGGGATGTTGGTCTTATCCCAGGTTTCTCCATCGTCTGTTGAATGAAAGATCACGTTGTGGAAAGTGTCAAAAAAGCGCTCGGTTCCGCATGCCCAAATATTGCTGCCATCCTTGTAGAAATCTGCAAACTCATACATGATATCCGGAAAGTCGTAATCGTATCCAACCACACGGAAAGTCCAATCATGATATTTGTCGGGATTAGTGTTCCAACAGATGTAATTTCCTGCACTCAGCTGTAAATGCGATCCATCCGCATTGTATTCACAGCCGTCTCCTTGCATTCGTGGTAGATACACATCCCATAATCCGCCATCATTTTTGAACATATAATATGCGGTCGCGAGCTCATTATTATCTTTCAAAGCATATTCGTTGTACCATGTGACAGGTTGTATGCTATATGTCTGGTTATTCAGGTGAAGCTTTTCGCTGGAGAATTCGCCGATAACATAGTTTTGGACATCTCCAAAGTTACGGGCAAATGTATAGCGCGTGCCAAAACCACACAATTCCCTCATATAGTCAAAAACCATCTCCGGCGTTAAGCGGTCAACTATGCGATGGATGATAGGATCACCTGTGGGTGGTGGAAATGCAGGTTGCTGTTCATCTTGCGCAATGATCGGTTTTAAGGGGAGAGGTCTTAGCAATGGATATTTCTTGATCTCGTTTAATTTGTTTGTATCTGCTTTGAGCAATTTAAAGTGCTTGGTTTGATAAAGGACTTTAAAGTCTATATTGATAGGCAAATTTTGAGGACGGTCCTTTGAGTTAGTAATTATGTATATGAATAGACTTTCCTTGGGAATACCCTGTGCAACCAGTTCAAGGTTCTTGATCTCGGAGATATTTTTAGGATTAAGGATCAGAACGGTATCATCATTAGAATAGTATACAGGGACTCTCGCTTTGACCAGTGCTTTATATTCCTGAGGATTTACATTGCTCGCTACATAGACATCAACATTTGTCTGACCTGCAATTGCTAAACTCAGGAGGATCGTGAGCATTTCATCACCTCGTTCCCTTGCTTAAATCATACCACAATTATTAGAATCACAATCCTCTTTGCACTCTCTCCTCCTTTCGCTATCCTTCCCCTTTCTGTTATACTTGGGCACTCTCAACCAAATCCTTAGGAGGACCCATGTCCGGTCACAGCAAGTGGGCTACCATCAAGCGCAAGAAGGGAGCCACCGACGCCCAGCGCGGCAAGGTGTTCAGCCGCATCGCCAAGGAGATTACCGTAGCGGCTCATCTGGGCGGCGGCAGCATAGAGACCAATGCCCGCCTGCGCCTCTCCGTCGCCAAGGCACGCTCCGCCAACATGCCCAAAGAAAATGTGGACCGCGCCATCAAGAAGGGCACCGGCGATCTGGAGGGCATCAACTACGAGGAGATACTCTACGAGGCGTATGGTCCCGGCGGCTCTGCGCTGCTGGTCAACATCCTCACCGACAACCGCAACCGCACCGCCTCCGAGATGCGCTACATCCTGGATCGCAACGGCGGCAAGATGGCGGAATCCGGCAGCGTGAGCTGGAACTTTGACCGCAAGGGGCTTATCGTCATCAGCGCTCCCGATAAGGACGAGGACGCGGTGATGGAGATAGCCATAGAGGTGGGCGCCGACGATGTGAAGGACAATGGCGACGGCAGCTACGAGATCTATACCCTGCCTGATGATCTGATCACCGTAACCGAGGCGCTGGAGGCGAAGAAGCTCAAGCTGGAATCAAGCGACGCCGCCATGGTGCCCAAGACCACCGTGGAACTCAAGGGCAAGGAAGCCTCGCAGATGATGCGCCTCCTAAGCGCCCTGGAGGATCAGGACGATGTGCAGAATGTGTGGTCCAACTTTGACATCTCCGACGAGGAGATGGAGAAGATAGCCGATTAGGCACGATGGCTGAACTGGTGCTGGGGGTTGACCCGGGGCTGGCTGCCATGGGTTGGGCGGTAGTGCAGGATGAACCGCTGCACCTGCTGGATTCCGGCACCTTTACCACACCGGCATCAGATGATCTGGCAGAGCGTTTATTGAACCTCTATGGCGCGCTGGAGCAGGTGTTGGAACGCTATCCTATTTCTGCAGCGGCGTTGGAGGGATTATTCTACCGCCCGGGGCTGGCAAAGACGGCTCTCTTGCTCGGGCATGCGCGGGGGGCACTGCTGCTGGGGCTGGCGCAAGCCGGCATTGCGACGCAGGAATATCCCGCCACCGAGGTGCGGCGGGCGTTGGGCATATCAGGGCGCGCCGACAAGGAACGGGTGCATTGCATGATTCAGGCGCTATTGGGTCCCGATATCCCCAACTCCGACCACATCTGGGACGCGGCGGCTTTGGCAATCTGCCACATCTTCCGCTGCCGGCATCCCAACGCCAAGGTTATGACCCCGCCATGATCGCGCATCTCTCTGGTCGCCTCAAATCCCTCACCGAGGACGGGCTGATCCTGGAGGTGGGCGGCATAGGCTTTGAGGTGATGCTGCCGGTCACGCTCTTGCGGCAGCTCTCCACCTATCCGCCGGGGGAGCCGCTGGACCTCTTCATCTACACCCATGTAGCCATTCCGCCCAGCGGTAAGGTTGCCATCTCACTGGTGGGCTTTTTGGCAGCCGAGGAGCGTGCATTCTTTGAGGAGCTGCTCACGGTGTCGGGCATCGGGGTGAAGGCGGCGGCACGGGCGCTGGCAAAGCCCTTCGCCGAGGTGGCGCAGGCAGTGGTGGCAGGCGATATGGCTATGCTGCGCACCTTACCGGGGATTGGACCGAAGAAAGCAGAGGAGATAGTGCACACCCTTGCACCGGCAGCGGCAAAGCTGCGGGGACGAGTAGCGGGACCGGTGCCGGAGATGCTGGGGGTGTGGAGCCAGGCGCGGGAGGTGCTGGCGCAGCTGGGCTACAGGATGACGGAGGCGGAGGAGCTACTGGGGCGGGTGCGTGCCCGCCTGGGGGACGACGCCGCACTGGAAGCAATTTTGGCGGAGGTTTGGAAGGGGTAGAATAAAAGGTTGTAATTTCTGTTCTTGTGGTAATATTAATCACATAAGGGAGGTTGGATGAGACGTCAGCTTTATTATGGTGATTGTCTTGATGTTCTTAGAAGTGACGCAATTGAGAAAGGGAGCATAGACCTAATCTATCTTGATCCTCCGTTCAATTCCAAAGCGACTTATAATATTTTGTTCAAAGCTCCAGTAGAGTTAGGGAAATCATCACAGATCATTGCTTTTGAAGATACTTGGCACTGGACTTTAGAAACTCAATCCGAGTTTTCAGAAATCTTAAACAATCGCTTCGGCAATGTTAATTTAGCCAAGTTAGTCAGCGCACTTTATGATTTTTTAGGTCCGAATGATTTTATGGCTTATGTTGTCCATATTTCATTGCGATTGTTAGAAATACACAACGTTTTAAAAAATGACGGAACTATGTATTTGCATTGTGATATGAACGCGAGCCATTATATTAAGTTAATTCTTGATTCAATATTTGACAAAAAGAATTTTAGAGCTGAGATAATATGGGAGAAAATCAGAACAGGTAAATCACAAAGCTCTCATTTTCCTAAACATCACGATACCATTTTTTGTTACAGCTCTTCCGATGATTTTGTATTCTATGCACAAAGAGATGAAAAAGATCAAAATTATATAGATAAGTACTTCATCTTCAAAGAAGCTGACGGACGGCACTACCGCCTTATCCCCTTTTCTCAAGGAACTCAAGGACCGCCTCGTAGATTTGGGAACGAAATTATCCCTCCACCTGATGGAAAACACTGGATCTGGAGTCAAGATCGTATAGATGAAGCTTTTTCAAATAATATGTTTGTGTTCACTAAACCCGGAAAACCGAGTTTGAAATTCTACTTGGATGATTATAAGGGGAAAAGTATTGGCACAATGTGGACTGATATTCCCCCAATTAATTCGCAAGCAAAAGAGAGACTAGGTTATCCAACCCAGAAACCTATCAAACTTTTAGAGAGAATCATAAATACTTCTTCAAATGAAGGTGATACTGTATTAGATCCCTTCTGCGGTTGTGGAACTACTGTCCATGCCTCTGAAAAATTATCAAGAAACTGGATCGGAATAGATATAGCTTACTTGGCAATAGCTGTCATTAAAGACAGATTGATTAAAGCTTTTCCAGATATTGAAAATGAGATTGAGATCAAAGGTATTCCAAAGTCTTACGCTGATGCTTTAGAGCTAGCAAAGGCAAGTCCCGACGATTTTCAGCTTTGGGTTACAAGTTTATTAAAAGCCATGCCCGGGAAAAAAGGCGCAGACGGTGGTCGTGATGGATTTATTTTCTTCCAGTATATAGAGAATAATAAAATTCAAAAAGGGCAACTGATCATTGAAGTCAAAGGCGGTGAGCGTATCGGTGTTGATGCCGTTCACAAATTGATTAGCGTAATTGAAGGGAATAAAGCACAACTTGGAGTTTTTATTAGCGCTCACAAACCTACTAGACCCATGTTGGAACTTTCAAATACTCAAGGTTTTATTGATTTAGGTAAAAAGGAATATCCTAGATTACAAGTAATTTGGTTAAAGGATTTACTGGAGGGAAAGATGAATGTCTTATATCCAGAATCGGGACATTTGGATTATTTGAAATCTCCGAAAGAGGAATTAAAGGACAATTCCATTGAGTTATATAGCTGAGCCAGACTTTAACAATCCAACTTTTCCCCTTGACATCCCAACTTAAACTAGTAAACTTGCCCTGTTTTTGCAGGGCTTTTTTGTGTGGTCAAACTTGAGTTGCAGACTGTCGGTTTGACCCTAACCGTTACACGGAGATATAGATGTCGGAAGACCCAGGCGGACCTGGACACAGACCCAAGCCACATAGGGCGTCATTCCCGGGCGCTGCCGGTTCCCCCATGATGTAACCCGACCGGTTCGCCCCGTCGCCCCTAAGGCGGAACAGGAGGGTGAACCATGATCGGTAATCAAACCTTTCATCCCTACCTCAATAGAGCCATCAAACCCAAGCTCATCGCTTGCCGGGCTTTCCCATACCCATTTTCCCCATCTAATATAGCCGTAAAGAGGTGCCAGCCATGACTCCTTCCACCACAACATACTATTTGAGTCCCATCATCGGCAAGCCCGTCTATTCAGAGTCAGGCGAGGAGTTGGGCAAGCTGGATGACCTGGTCGTGGATGTGGAGGCAGTGCGCCCCCGCATCGTGGGTGTCCGCCTGCGCACTGACGAAGGGCTGCAGATATTTGAGTGTGACCGGCTGGATGTGGTCAAGCAGAAAGATAGTTTCAACCTGCAGATTAAAAACGCCCGCTCCAATCAGGGACTCACTGAGCACCACTGGCTGGCGGTAAAGGATATATGGGACAAGCAGATCGTGGATATTGACGGCAAAAAGGTGGTGCGCGTCAATGACCTCCGCCTGGCGCAGCTTTCCACCGGCACCTACATTGTGGCAGTAGATGTTGGCTTTGGCGGTCTTTTGCGCCGGCTGGGCGTCGCCAACCTCACTCGCTTCTTCCTGGGGCGCCAGCCGCACAGCGACCTCATCCTGTGGGACGATGTGCAGACGGTGGACCTTGCTCATGCCGGCATCCAGCTCTCCACAAAAACCAGCAAGCTCCACACCCTGCATCCTTCCGACCTGGCGGATATCCTGGAGGATCTGGACCGTAAGACAGCCACCGCCGTCTTCGCATCCCTTAACGATGAGCACGCTGCCGATGTTTTGGAGGAACTTGAGCCGGATGCGCAGGTGGACATGATGGAATCCATGACCGTGGCAAAAGCCGCCGATGTGCTGGAAAAGATGCCCGCCGACGAAGCTGCCGATGTCCTGGACGAGTTGGATGAAGAGAAAGCACACGAAATTCTGGAGGAGATGGAGCGGGAGTCATCAGAAGAGGTGCGCGACCTGCTTGAATACCCCGATAACGCGGTGGGCAGCATTATGATCACCGATTTCTGCAGCTTTTCCGCCAATATGACAGTGAGTGATACCCTTTCCGAGTTACGCACCCTCAAACCCGGCGAGGACATCATCAACTATCTTTATGTGCTGGATAAGAATAGCAAGCTGGCGGCTGTGGTCAGTCTGCGCGATTTGGTGGTGGCGGAGCCGGAGACCAAGCTTTCCGAGATCATGGACAATGAGATTACCTATGTTAAAGATACAGACCGCATAGAGACATTGGCTGAACTTCTGACCAAATACAGTCTGCTTGCCCTGCCTGTGGTGGACGAGGAGATGAACCTGGTGGGCATTGGCATGATAGACGATGTGGTGGCGAAACTCTTAAGGGCGAAGCGGCGGAGATAGCACGATGACTGCCCCGGCAATGGATAGTGTAACCGCCAAGCCACGCCGCACTTTTTGGCGCAACCTGCTCATCTTCCTGGCGATTCTTGGTCCCGGCATTATCACCGGCAGCGTGGATAACGACGCCGGCGGCATCACCACCTATTCGGTTGCCGGCGCCAGTTATGGCTACCAACTCTTATGGACGCTCATCCCCGGCTTCATCGTCCTCTTCGTAGTGATGGAGATGAACGCCCGCATGGGTGTCGTCACCGGCAAGGGGCTCGCCGACCTCATCCGCGAGAATGCCGGCGTCAAGATCACCTTCTTCATTTTCGTCTGCCTTCTTTTCGCCAACATTTGCAATACCACCACCGAATTTGCGGGCGTGGCGGGGTCGTTACAAATCATTGGGGTGAGTAAGTACCTTTCCGTCCCGCTGGTCGCTATCGCAATCTGGTTCTTTGCCGTCAAAGGCACCTACCGGCTGGTGGAGCGCATCTTCCTCGTGTTCAGCTTCTGCCTTCTCTCCTACATCGTCTCGGCGCTACTGGGTAATCCCAACTGGGTTGAGATCGGCGAGGCAATGGTTGCCCCCCGCGTCCAGTTTGATTTCGCCTATATATCCATAGTGATAGGTCTCATCGGCACTACCATATGCCCCTGGATGCAGTTCTATATGCAGTCATCGGTAATTGAGAAGGGGCTGAAGGTGGGGGATTATAAATTCGTGCGCCTGGATGTGCTGTTTGGCAGCATAGCCACCGTGGTGGTGGCGTTCTTCATCGTGGTAGCGTGCGCGGCAACGCTCCATGTGCACGGGGTGGTGATCAACGAAGCGAAGGATGCTGCCATGGCGCTGGAACCGCTGGCGGGGGCGCTGGCGTCGCAGATATTCGCCTTTGCGCTGTTCGTGGCGTCGGTCTTCTCGGCAATAGTGCTGCCGGTGGCTACCGCGTTTTATGTGTGTGAGGCGTTCGGCTACGAGGCAGGGCTGGATAAAAAATGGAGCGAGGCACCTCAATTTTACTGGCTCTATACCATCATTATCGGGATTGGCGTAATCATCGTGCTCATCCCCAACGCGCCGCTCATTGCCATTACTATATGGACACAGATCATCAATGGGATACTGCTGCCGGTGATATTGGTCGCCATGATGCTCTTGATCAACAACAAGGCGATCATGGGGAAATATACCAACAACACATTTCAAAACATAGTTGGATGGGGGACGGCAGCACTATTAACGGGACTTTCGCTCTTCCTGCTTTCGCTATCGTTTGTGAAGTAAGTATATAGTCGCGATAGCTGCGACAGGAATGTCGCAGCTACCATTAAATTAAATTGATAAGTAGCCACCACATTCCTGTGGTGGCTAGGTTAGCATCCAACGCTAGCGGCATGACCTGAAGGTTATGCCTTACATGAAGCATCATTGCATCATTGCGAGGAGGAGCTTCATCCCGACGAAGCAATCTCCCACATCAGATCATCTACTTTGAATCCAATTTGTTAAACTTGAAATGAATGAACCAAAACATCCTTCTCATATACCCCGAAGTGATTGAATCACGGGTGTTTGACCGCATGCCGCCGCTGGGGCTTGCCTGGATCGCGGCGGTGCTCCGCCAGGCTGGCTACTCCCCCCATATAGTGGATTGCCAGGTGGACGATCGCGATCCTGCCAAACTAGCGGAGGAACTCAAGCCGGCGCTCACCCTCATCGGTGGAACCAGCCATAGCCGTTTCGTTGCGTTTGCCATCGCCGATCGGATCAAGCAGGCGTATCCAACCACTAAAGTGGTTTATGGCGGACCGCATGCCGCCTTCACTGCCGAGGACACCCTGGCTCATATCCCTGCCATAGACATCGTGGTGCATGGCGAAGGCGAAAAACCCTCATTGGAACTTGCCAAATGGGCAGGGAATGGTGGGAATCTCGCATCAATAAAAGGGATTTCCTACAGGCTTAATGGCAATATAGTATCCACCGGCTGGGTACCCAGCTTCACCAATCTGGACAGCCTCCCCCTGCCCGCCCGCGACCTGCTGCCCATCCCCTGCTACGGCATGAAGCTGGAGTATCTAGGTTTGCCGGCGCTTAACATCATCACCGCGCGTGGGTGTCCCATCGGGTGCAGCTTCTGCTCTGCCTCCCGCATGTTCGGTTACTCCTATGCCATGCGTTCACCCAAACTGGTGGTGGATGAGATAGAGGGCTTGGTGCGTGACTACGGCATAAAGGGATTAAAGATATTTGATAGCACCTTCACGCTGAACCGCAATCATGTGCTGGGTTTTTGCGGTGAGCTGGAGCGGCGCAATCTGGCGATGCCATGGGAGTGTGAAGTGCGGGTCGGCACGGCGGATCAACCGCTGCTGGCAAGGATGCAGCAGGCTGGTTGCTACTACATTGATGTGGGAGTGGAATCGGGCGACCAGTCTACCCTGGATGGGATGGGCAAATCCATCCGCCTTGCCGATGCCGAGGCGCTGTTGGTGATGGCAAAGAGGTTGGGCATCCGTACCAAGGTATTCTTCACGCTGGGGCACATCGGCGAGACCTATGAGATGGGGAAGAAGACACTGGGGTTCATCCGCCGCAACCGGAGTCGCATCACAACGATTGGTTACAATCCCTCTATCCGAATCTATCCCGGCACGAAAGTGGAGGACTACGCTTGGGAGAACGCTTACATGCCGGAAGGATTCAGGTGGTCAGCGCCGTATGAGAACAGGGACAACCTGAGGCTGTATCGTCCGGTGGACAACATCCCGATACTGTTGCAGCCTGGGATGGGCTTGCGGGAGTTGCGGAAGCTGCGCAACCGCTACATTTGGAGGAGGTTATTAAGCCCGCGCTTCTGGTTCTGGAAGTTGGGGCTGCTGATTCGACATCGTGAGTTGGGCAAATATGTCGGATTGGGTGCAAAAGGAGTGATAGGTAGGAAATAAACAGCAAACGATTGGATTGCTTCGTCGGGATAAGGCTCCTCCTCGCAATTGCGAGGAGCGCAACGATGTGGCAATCCAGTATTTTACATTGATTTCCAAACTAAATAGCTGCGACAGGATTGTCGCAGCTATGAGATAAATCTATCACTTATTCATAAGCGTTGATGTGCATCACGGCACCATCGTATTGATTTTCAAACGCCGTCTTCGCCTTGTTCTCCCGATTAATGTTTCCCTCGGCTGCTGCCGGCGTGCCCACACCCTGCTCTGCCAGCGCCATCAGCTTCTTTTCCACATCAGCCTTGCTCAACTGCTTCTTGGGCGTTTCCTTCCCCACCACATCCATGGCATAGCTCTCTAATAGCTGCGGGTAGAGTTTGGCAAACAGTGTCTCGCTGCCAAAGATGTCGGTGGCAAGCATCTTATCGCCATAGTAAACGACTACGCCAAGAATATGCGGTTCCGACTTCGGCAGGTCAGCCAGCGCTTCCAAATAGGGTTTGACCATCGCCTGCACCTGCTCGGAGGAATATGCCGCCTCCATGGTGCCGGATTCCTCGCCGGGCAAGGCAGCGATGCCGGCGCTCTTGCCCAAGTCGGCACGCTTGGTGGCTACTTCCTCCCACACCTGTCCCTGCTCCTTGCCGCTCTGTGCCACATAACGCAGGGTGGAGTGCCCGACCTTGCCGGTGCCCTCAAACTTGCTGCCTTCGTAGCTCCAGCGCCCGGATTCCACACAAAACACATCCATTACCACCCAGCCGGAATGCGGTTTTATCACCGTGTCGTTGCCGATGATGCGGTCCTGGCGGGCACCTTTTATCACTTCGCCTGCCATCAGGTAAAGATGTTTATCCGAATCATTACGCAGCAGCAACTGGTTAACACTGTCACCGCTTAATGTTGCATCATTGGCAATCTTCTGTTGGGCAGCGGTTATTTTTCCTTCATCAAGCTTCGTTTGGTTTTCCGCAGGTTTGATAGGATCCTTCAGGAATTCCTCGTTCATCTGGTTCGGGATGGGAAGCCGTTCATATTCCGGCTCGTTATATCTCTGGTTATATGTTCCCCCACCACCCAGATATTCCCTGATGACATAGACTTCCTCTGGGCTTAGTTTGGTGGCGTCGGCTGCTGGTAGCGCGGTTCCGGCTTCAATTGCATTCAGGGCGTCCAGAGATATGCCAAAAAGGTTTGTAAGGGCGGCGCGACTCTGTTCGGTGATAATCACATTACCCGAGCCCAACCCTTCGTCCAAAGTGATGATATCAAAATCCAATGCAGTGGATTTGGTGGTTACTACAGGGAAGATAGTCAGGTTTCTGTATTGAACCGGTTGGGTTACTTTAAGATCCTCCAGGAAGTTATTTGTCTTTTCCTGGGGCTTTTCCATAACTTCGGAATAACCGTTGATCAATAGTAGAAATAAGCTAAGGGTGACTGCTAAGATCGTTTTCATGTTCCACCTTTCATATATTTGACATAGGTTTTGAACCCGTTTGAGTAACCGCGTTTAATAATTATTCTTTAATTCTTAAAGCCTTCTTTTAAGTTTTTAGGGGTAATTGGTTAAAAAAACTCTTGTTTATGGTAAAATGGAGTATAATAATAGAAACGAGGAGGTTCATCATGAAGAAAGGTATAATTGTTCTAATGCTGCTGGCAGCGGTTCCAGTGTTTGCCGCTACATTCTGGCAGTTGCTTCCCCAGCTCAATACAAACGAGATATTTGATATTGAAATGCGCAGCGATACCTATGGTTGGCTTTGCGGTAATAACAGCACAATAGCCAAATATGATGGCGCCAACTGGATGCTTACCACCTGCACCGGTTTTTATCATGTCAATGGCATAAGTGCGACCGATGATGGCAATGCCTGGGCGGTCTGTGATGGTGGAGTGATTCTCCATTATAACGGAACGAGCTGGTCTACTGTCTTAAGCCCCACTATTCAGAACCTTAACGACATCTGGATGTTTGATTACAACAACGGTTGGATTGTGGGCAATAATGTCATCCTGCGCTATAACAATGGATTGTGGGCGGTATATTCACAGGCTGGGATGAATTACAACTGGCGGGGCATCTGGGGCAACGCAGCCAATTATGTGTGGATTTGCGGCACCAGCGGTAGAGCCGCCAGGTGGAACGGAACTACCTTTACCGGTTATACGCTCAGTCCTGTAGCACAGTTGAATTCAATATGGTTTATCAACCCTAACGCTGGTTGGGCTTGCGGTGAGAACGGGAGAATGTACAGATGGAACGGCAGTTGGTACACCAGTTACGCCGTGACCGCAAACCCGATTTATAGCTGCAGCTTTAGCGCCACCAACAATGGCTGGTGCACCTGTGATAACGGCTATATCTACCACTGGACCACCAGCTGGCAGCCTAATTCACCGCAACTGACAACGCAACCTTTAAATGCCGTGTATATGAGATCTGCAAGTTTTGGATTCATTGGCGGCGGACAGGGCGTTTTGATGCAGTATGTCAGCGATATTGCAGTGGAGCCGGCATCGGTTGGTCAGGTGCGGGCTATGTTCCATTAATAAAGAATCATAAACAACAACCTATGAAAACCCTCCTCACAGGAGGGTTTTTTCATTTATTGTAAATTGTTTCTCAAACAGCTTTTTTTGACTTTAAAAAAACATTATAATGGAAGAAAGGGGTGATAAAAGTGAGAAAAATCTTGGTTATTCTTGGTGCTTTAGCTGTTCTGCCGTGTTTTGCGAGTCTTATCTGGTATTCACTTCCCATCATCACTTCCAACGACTTATACGACATTGAAATGCGGGGGGAAAACTACGGCTGGCTGTGTGGGACCAACAGCACAATAGCCCGTTACAATGGAACTGATTGGGTTCTTTCCACATGTCCCGGGTTTTACCACATCAATGGCATCAGCGCTACAGATGATGGCAATGCCTGGGCGGTTTGTAATGGTGGAGTAATTCTCCATCAAACCGGAACCAGCTGGACCACTGTATTGAGCCCGACCATACAAAACCTGAATGACATCTGGATGGCTGACTATAATAACGGGTGGATTGTGGGCAATAATGTCATCCTGCGCTATAACAATGGATTGTGGGCGGTATATTCACAGGCGGGGATGAACTACAACTGGCAAGGCGTGTGGGGCACTTCCACAAGCAACATCTGGATCTGCGGAAGTAGTGGAAAGACGGCGCATTGGACGGGAACTTCATTCACCATTTACAACACTGCTGCTGCTACTGTAAATCTAACCGATATCATGTTTCCATCAATGAATACAGGATGGGCTTCCGCCGACAATGGTTGCGTCTACTGTTGGAGCGGATCGAATTGGAGCCAGATTTACCCCATTACCTCCAACCCGATTTTTGGCATCTCCTTTTTAAACCCAGCGAATGGCTGGTGTTGCGGCGACAATGGATTCATTTCACATTACTCTATCAATAGCTGGCAAAGCTATCCGCAGGTCACAACCCAGCAACTGAACCAGGTTCAGATGACATCCGTGGATAGCGGGTTTATTGTTGGCGGCAATGGTGTAATTCTGCAATATGGATATAACACGGAAGCTGAGCCGGCATCGGTTGGGATGGTGCGCGCAATGTTCCACTGATTGCCAAGATGACACTTAGAAAGACCTCCCTTGGCGGAGGTCTTTTGCTTCTTGTCAATCAGACGGCGTGGGTTTACAATCAACAGCCAAGCCAATATTTACATACTGGTCATGATGCACAGGTGAAACGCATTTGGTAAAAGAAACCAACAAAGCAACCAACCGATCAAATTTGCTGCCATATCTGGCTCTACTGGCAGTGCTGGCTGCACAGCTAGCCTTCCGCCTCTTCCTTAACCAGTGGGAATTCTTTGGTGATGATGCCTGCATTACCTTCCGTTATGCCCAGAATCTGGCGTGGGGCAGGGGATTTGTCTATAACCCAGGTGAGCATGTGCTGGGCACAACCACGCCCCTCTATGCGCTGATCCTTGCGGTGCCGGTGTGGCTGGGGATGGCTGTTGGTGCAGCTTCGCGGCTTGTTAATATCGCATCCGACATCTTTTGTGTATTATTAGTCTTTCAGGTTATAAAAAGGATTTCGGGCAGATATTTTGCGGCGCTAATTGGTGCAATAATCTATGCCGTTTCGCCATTTTTCACCCTCTTCATCATGAAGGGGATGGAATACTCGCTTGTATCATTGCTGATGCTGTTAACAGTGAGCTTTATGCTGGCACGGAAGCAAATAGCATTTGGCGTCGTTACCGCGCTGGCATTAATCCTCAGGGTGGATTTAGCACTATTTGTGCTCATCATGTATATCACCGTGTGGGTTGCAGGTAAAAAATTCCCACTCAAGGAGTTAATCACAACTGCGCTGGTTTATCTGCCTTGGCTCATTTTCTCGGTCCTTTACTTTGGTAGTCCTGTTCCGGTGACTCTCTCTGCCAAGTTGGTGCAATTCGTCGCCAACACTACATTTGCCAATAACCTAGAGGCGATGGCAAACAGCCTGGGGATGTTGGCAGCACCAATTCTGGCTTATATAGTTCTGGCGGTTTTGGGGTTGGTTGCCAACTTCAAAAAGCTGGTCGTGGTCGCGTTGGCTTTGTGGTCACTATTGTATATCCTGGCACAACTCATATTCAGTCCGCCTTTCTTTGCCTGGTATTATCTGCCACTGCTGGTGAGTCTCTCCATTCTAGCGGGTCTGGGCTGGGGTGCGATAGCCGGTTTCGCACAACGACTGTTTAAATCAAAAGCGGTATGTGTGGCACTGGCAGTGCTGGTATGCTTGGCAACTGCTGCAGTGACCATTCCATTATGGACAGGAAGAATGGCGCGCATGGTATTTCTTAACACCTACGAATTCAATATCGCAAGACAGGCTGGAACATGGTGTGCCGTAAATCTGCAGGAGGAAGCCACCTTAATGAGCCCCGCACCGGGTTATGAGGGTATTTTTACCCGCATCCGCATTTTGGATTTGGGCTGCCTCGTTTCACCGCAACTGCTGAAATATTTCCGTGGCAGGAATTACGTAGATGCAAGTCGTATGGCAATACTCGCCGAGAAGCCGGATTTCCTGGAGTTGTTTGATCCGGCGGACCCGCGCACCGCATCCGAAACCGGTTATCTTCCATTGAAGAAGTTTCTTTATAAAGGGGGCAAAAAAGCGCGCCAGGTGATGATAGAGCACATCATATATGCCAATCCACAAAGTGAAATAGCCGGACGGTTGCTGGGATTAAAAAGTGATGGGGATGTCAGATTTAAAGATGAGTCTATAGAGTGATGTAATATTCAGTTATTGTCTCAATACTCATTAGTTTACAATACAATACCAAGTGTGAGTTAAAGCACTGGATAAAAAAATTGCATTTGACTTTCAAATATGTTTTACTTTAGGTAACCAAAAAATATGCAGATGAAAGGAGGGGAAATGAAAAAAACCCTTATTATCCTTGGCATTCTCATGATCGCGGCAGGTGCTTTTGCAGCAACCCGCACTGTTCTTGGCGAAGACTTTGGGTACACTGGTTGACCATACTGCCCCGTGGTGCGTGAAGCTTTCACGCATATACGCGCAGACCATACCGTCGCCCAGATCGCACATGTGGAGAACAACACAACTTTGGGTGGAACCTACGCCAGCGCCCGCTTAAGCTATCTCGGAGTCAGTGCAGTTCCCGTCAAGAAAGTTGATGTGCAGTACTCAGCATTGGGTGGCGGTGGAACCTGGCAATCCCATTACACCTGGATTGACACCTACCTGCATCAGGATCTGTTAATTGCAGCACCGGGAAACATAGCTCTTAGCTATTCCCGAAACGGCGGCGTCATCACGATTACAGCTGTCCTCACGCTGGATGCAGCATTGACAGGTGGCACTTACCGTATGTGGATGGTGTTCACCGAAGACAATCCTTCGGATGTTGACAATGCCCCCCACTATTATGCACGGGCTGGAAAAGCAGGAACTAATTCCGACATGCTCGTAACCATCTCCAGTGCAGGACAAACACAAACATTCACCTGGACCTTCAAGTATCGCACGGCATGGCCCCAGAGCTATAATCACTATGGGGTTGCGTTCCTGGAGCAGGATTTTGGAAGCAAGACTGTCATGCAAGCGAAGCAGATTACCATGACCGCAGGACTCAATGGCATTACAGCTGTTGAACCCGCTTCATTGGGTCAGGTTAGATCCCTCTATCATTAGTATTCAGCAAAACATTAAGGGTGGTCTGGTGACCACCCTTGTTGTTTAATTGATTTCTTACTGCTATAGCTAAGGTCTGGAGTTCCTGATAACCTCCAAATCAATAACCAGCGGTTTACGCAGGTTCTTTCGCTTGACAGTGATTCGTTTTTTCCATTCTCCTCTTGCCTTTATACCCTTGACGCTCCGGTTTGGTTGCGGGATCTTTCGTCCCTCACGGTGTGCTGCATCAAGCCACGTATCGATGGCAATGCAAATATCTTCCAACGCACGCTCGGGTGTTTGACCATAAACAGAGCAACCTGCCAGATCGATAGCTATGGCTATGTAACCCTTGTCCTCTGGACTGTAATAAATGATTACCGGATATTTTAACTCCATATGGTAATTATAGCAGATCAATCAAATCCCGTTGCATCCTGATAAAGTCATCCCATTGCGCACATACCGGTATTCGTATTGAAGAAAGCAGTTTTTGGTGATAGATTTTTCAAGTGAGGGAAAGGGTGGTGCGACATTTGCCCTGCTGACGGATTTATTGTTCAACGAGGAATTAGTCGGCGATTGACCAATGCCTCGGTTCTATATGATACGGGTGTATTATAATGCGTGTAAGTGATATCTTGAACTGCACTGGCTCATCCTGCACCGATGTCAACCATGCAGTCCGCATCATCCCATCGGTTGATCTGACACCCAAAGCCGTGAAGGTTATTGTTATCTCGGAAGCTGCCCCGCCCGAGCCGCGGGACTATTACTATGCTTCCGATAATTCGCTCTTTGCCCAAACCACTGTGCAGGCTTTCAGTGACGCTGGAGTTGCAGTGAAGTCAATCACTGAGCTTATGGATATGGGCTTTTATTTCACCACCGCGGTCAAGTGCGGTAAGACAGGCTACGGCATAGAGACAGCAACCATCAAGGAATGCTCACTGCTGCTGGAGAAGGAACTGTCGCTCTTCCCCGATGTGCGCGTATGTATGCTTATGGGCGATGTGGCGATACGCGCAGTGAACTACATTGCCGGGCGTGCCGGGCTGGGCAGGGTTATACCCGCTGGCTCAACCTACAAGATTCGTGGCGGAGAATTCTATTTTGGTAAGATTCGGGCATTCCCATCCTATTTACAAGCAGGTCCAAGTTTCTTTATAGAAAAGTCCAAGCGCCGCATGATCGCCGAGGACATAGCCGCAGCAGTAAAATTGCTTTAAAGCTCTGTTTCTTCGTATAATTCAAACATTACCCCATGGAAACTCTCTCCCGCTTGCAGGCGTGCCGTCTTGCCATCCATTGCCAACTACTGAATGGGTCAACCTCGCTTGATTCAGGCACCGAGGGAGTTTATCAGGCTATACAGCATCTTGGTTATGTGCAGATAGACACCATATCGGTGGTGGAGCGGGCGCACCATCACACACTATGGTCCCGCTGCCCCGATTACAAATCCCAAGCTCTGGATCTACTGCTCAGCAAGGAGCGGCGTATTTTTGAATATTGGGGGCACCTGGCGTCCTATCTGCCTCTATCCGATTACCGCTTCTACCTTCCTTACAAGGAAAAGTTCCCTTGGGGAAGCAATTGGGTAAAACGTTATTGGGAAAAGTTCAAGAGCGCGACCGAAGAGGTTTATGCTCGCATCAAGGCAGAGGGGGCGCTGGCATCCAAGGATTTTGCCGCGCCCGAAGCCGGGAAGCGGGGAACCTGGTGGGATTGGAAGCCTGCCAAATCAGCTTTGGAATTGCTGTTTTGGAAAGGCGATTTGATGGTGAGCGCCCGTAAGGGCTTCCAGCGCATCTACGATCTGGCGGAACGGATATTACCGCCCGCTACTGATACCCGCTTGCCCACCGAGGAGGAGCAGGGAGAATTCTTCGTGCGGCGGGCGTTGGCAGCGCATGGGGTGGCAACCCGGCGCGAGGTTCAGCTCTATCTATCGGTGGCGCCCCGGGCTGCGGTGGAAATAGCGTTGGGGCGGATGACAGAAGTAGAGGAGGTCGTAAAGCTGCGTGTGGAGGGGGATGAAAAGAACGAGTTTTATATGCTGCGGTCGGTATTGGAGGTAGGAACGAAAAAGCCCCGGAAAAAGATTCTGCACATCCTTTCCCCCTTTGACAGCTTTATTACCAACCGTGACAGGCTGTTTCGGCTCTTTGGCTTTGCCTACCAATTGGAGTGCTTTACGCCGGTGGCAAAGCGGCGCTACGGTTATTTCTGCCTGCCCATGTTATGGGGAGAAAAGCTGGTGGGCAGGATGGACGCCAAGGCGGAGCGCAGGCAAAAGTTGCTGGTGGTGAAGAACCTGGTGCTGGATGCAGGATTTAAACCGGATGATTGGTTCATTGCCGCACTGGGGGAGAGACTGCAGGAGTTTGCTCAATTCAACAGCTGCAATAGCGTGAAGGTGGAGCAGACCGAGCCAGAACGTTTAAACATCAACATACCGTAGGGAAGTGTCTCGTAGGGGAGTTCCTTAAGGTGCTCCCGTAACCCTTCCGGTGCGATCTCCCAAATCGCACAGTCGTGGCGATGCGGGGATAAGGGCGACAGGAGTGTCGCCGCTACACATCAAACGCTGGATTGGTAGCCATGCCGCCCACGGGGTGGCAAGTGCGGATGTTGCAATCGCCGAGCCGGGGGTGGCTCGGCTGCACAAAGTATCAAGCATTGGACGACAGACATTGCTGTCTGTTGGGATAATAACCATGGGCTTCGCTCGTGAGACAGGCAGGAATACCTGTCTTCCAAGATGATTAATGGTAGGGGTAATTCATGAATTATCCCAATTGATCCATCTCCAGAGCACGCCACGACAAGAGTGTCGTGGCTACAATGTTATTATATGTTGTGTAGCTGCGACACTCCTGTCGCAGCCCACACACCACCATTTTCATACTGCGGGGTGAGGTGAATTTATGCGAATTCTAATCACCGGTGCCGCCGGTAATTTGGGCAGTCTTTTGGCTGAATATCTGCTGGTGAACACCGACCTTCAGCTTAATCTGCTTATCCATCGCAAGCCACTGCCGCACGATTTAGCCAACAATCCCCGTGTCACTGTCGTGCGGGCGGATTTGGCGAACCCAGCGACTTTGCGACTAGCTCTGGAACAGGTCGATGTAGTGATCCATTTTGCCGGCGTGCTTTTTCGTGCTAATCCCGAGAAATTCCTGCCCCGCACCAACCTCGGCTATTTCCGCAACCTGGTGGATGCCGCTATCGCGCATAAAGTCAGGCGCATCGTCCTGATCAGCTTCCCCCATGTGGAGGGTGAAACCACACCGGATAGTCCCGCCCGAGGCAGCCTGGATGGTCATCCCACCTCGGTCCACGCCCGCACCCGCCTGCAGGAAGAGAGATACCTGTTTGCTATGGAACAAGAGCACGGCTTTGAAGCAGTAGCGCTGCGGGTGGGCATGATCTACGGTCGTGGTATCCTAATGATGGACGCCGCCCGCTGGCTGGCGGCGCACCACCTGCTCGGTGTTTGGCAGAAACCCACTTGGATCCACTTGATATCCACACCGGACTTCCTGGCAGCCACCACCGCGGCGCTGGTCAAGGATGGCATCCGCGGCATCTACCACCTGGGCGATGAAGGTCGCCAAACGCTGCAGCAGTTCCTTGATGACGCGTGTGTCCACTGGGGCTATCGCAGACCCTGGCGCATGCCGCTATCCCTCATCAACAGTGCTGCCCTGCTTTGTGAAATAACATCATCCATCTTCAACATTCCCAGCCCACTCACTCGGGATTTCATCAGAATAGGACAGGTTTCCTACTATGGAGATACATCCCGCATGCGAGCCGAGTTGTTGCCGGAACTAATTTACAGAACCTATCGGGGTGGGATGGACACTGTTTAAATAGTAATTGCAGTTCGCCATCCGACCTTTAAAAATGCTATCATTGGGATTCTTTAAGAATTTGGAGGTCTTACTCTATGGCTATGACTTTGGTAGAAAAAATCCTGGCTAAACACTGCGGGCTTGCCAGTGTGAAGCCGGGAGATGTAGTGGAGCCGCCGGTTGATCTTGCCATGTCGCATGAAAACGGGGCGCTGGTCATCAACCAGTTCAAGGAGATATTTGAGGGGACGGGTCGGGAACCAAAAGTTTGGGATCCCGCCAGAATCGCCCTCATCTTTGACCATCGGGTGCCGGCGGAATCCAGCAAGACCGCCACCAATCAAAAGAAGATTCGCCAGTTCGTCGCGGCGCAGGGCATCGCCAAGCTGCACGACATCCGCGCTGATGAAGGCGGCATCTGCCATCAAATCCTGCCTGAGATGGGCTATGTCCGCCCCGGCTTTGTAGTAGTGGGCACCGATAGTCACACCACCAGCCACGGCGCCTTAGGGGCGTTCAGCTTTGGCATCGGTGCCACCGAGATGGCTTGTGTGTGGGCGCTGGGCAGGGCGCTGAATGTTGAGGTTCCTGCCACCATAAAGGTAGTGGTGGAGGGCGAATTTCCCTACATGGTTTCGCCCAAGGATCTCATCCTCAACCTGATCGGCAAGCTAACCGCCGAGGGCGCCAACTACCGGGTGATAGAGTTCCACGGCGGCACCATCCGCAGCATGTCCACCAGCGGGCGCCTGACCATCTGCAACATGTCGGTGGAAGCCGGCGCCACCAGCGGCATCGTGCCGCCCGACGCCGAAACCCGCCGCTACCTGCAGGAAATGGCTAATGTGTGGGAGGAGTTGGATATGCCCGCTCCCGACCCCGACGCCGTGTACGAGCAGGTCATCACCATTGATGTCACCAAGCTGGAGCCGCAGATCGCCTGCCCGCACACGGTGGATAATGTCAAGCCGATTTCTGCGTTATTGGGCACCAAGGTTGATCAGATCGTGATCGGATCGTGCACCAACGGCAGGCTGGATGACCTGGAGATAGCCGCCGGCATCCTGAAAGGCAAAAAGGTAGCGCGGGGCGTGCGTATGCTCATCTTCCCCGCCAGTTGGAAGGTCTATCTGCAGGCGATGCGTTCAGGTGTTCTGGCTGACCTTGCCGAAGCCGGCGCCGTCATCATGAACCCGGGCTGTGGATGCTGCCTGGGCGTGCATCAGGGCGCGCTGGGTGATGGCGAAGTGGCGCTGGCAACCACCAACCGCAACTTTAAGGGGCGCATGGGCAACCCCAACGCCGAGGTCTATCTGGGTTCGCCGGCAGCAGCGGCGGCAAGCGCTATCACCGGCGTCATCACCGATCCACGGGGAGGGAAATAACATGGCAAAGGTAATCTATGTAGTGGGGGACGACATCTCCACCGATATCATCTATCCCGGCAGGTTTATGGCGACGGTGCTGCCCAGCGAAACGCCGCAATTCGCCTTCGCCGACGACGCCGAGTTCAACGGCAGGCTCAAGCGGGGCGAGGTGGAGAAGGGCAGCGTGATAGTGGCAGGCGATAACTTCGGCTGCGGTTCCAGCCGCGAACAGGCGGCATCCACCCTCAAGGGCTGGGAGTTGACCGTGGTGGCGAAGGGATTTGCCCGCATCTTCATGCAGAACGCGGTGAACCTGGGATTGCGCCTGGTAATCTGCCCCACGATTGAAGCGAAACTTGGTGATGAGCTGGAATTTACCGCGGACAAGGTGGTCAATAAAACGATGGGGAAGGAATTCCCGGTGGTGCCGTTCCCGCCCGCCAAGCAGGCGATAATTGACGCGGGTGGGCTTATCGCCTATGCCCGCAAGAAGCTGCTGGAGATGCCGGCATAACAACTTAAGTAATAGATTAAAACCGTAGGGGCGCAATATATTGCGCCCCTACATCGTGAGTGGGCGACCTTAACCGGTCGCTTTTTTTATTTATCCTATCCCATGCTTTGGAAAAAATCTCCTTGATGTTTTTCAGAAAAATGTTGATATAATTAAGAGTGATAAGGGGGGATTTATATGTTCAAAATGATCTCCTTCCTCGTGCTGCTGTTTTTCTCTGGATTTTCGGAAGTCCTTCAATACTGCGGCAATTCACCTGCGGGTTTTCTGGGAGGATATACCAATGCCCACTATGGCCAGGTGATGACGCCGTCAGAGAATAAAGGGATGATACAGTGGGTATCAGTTTACACCAGTCGGCTATGTACCGGATATGTAACGGGGCGATTACACCGTATAGAATTGTGGCATTTTAACGGAATACAACCCTACTCTAAGTTTTTTGATGTGGAAGTTTTCGTTCCAGCTGATGTAATCGGCTGGTTTACAACCTATACAAACCAGTATTGGGATGGTGGCTCCGAGCTCCACTTTGTGGCAGTCATGCAGACAGAATACACTTATTTCAATCCCTACGCCTGGTCAATATCACAAATGGGTTATGATGGGCTTCAACATTTTTCAGATATAGAGAGAAATTGGCAAGCCGATCAATATGGCGGTAATTGGTCAATATTCCCGGGTAACCTGGGGTACCTGATGTTCAAGGTGGGATTTCTACCGGGCGGTTCTGGCGTGGAACCAGTCTCATTAGGTGTGATTAAAACATGTTTTCGTTAGTCGTGCTTGTTTGTAAATGTTGACTAATTTGTTGTCTTTATCCCCTCCATCGCTGGCTTTTGTTCGGGCACTATCATCATGACGGTGGGCTTTTGCGGGTCGTAGCGCACCTGCAGCACATCGCCCACCCGGGGGATTGCTATGCGGCTGACCAGCGCCTCCATGCTGGCAGTGAACCCGGCGCCAAAATCGGGCTGCACCTCTATGGTCTTCTTCACCATGGGGTTGTCGTTGATGGTGGTGCCGGTGTCCTGGAGCGCAGTGATGGTAGCTTTGGCGGGGGTGCCATAGGTCAGCAGCCACTCCTCCTGTTTCTTATTGCCGGATAAGCCCAGCACAGTGCGGAAGATGCGGGAGGGGAAGATGAAGAAGAAGATGATGGTGGCGACTATAGCGATCCAGCCGTATTGATCAAAGAAGTGGGGGAACCTGTCCTCCAGGAGCATGAAGGCGGCAACGAAGACACCGCTGATGCCGATGAGTATGGCGATGAGAAGGAAGATTCTGCGCTGCATGGTTCAATCCCCCTGTGATGGATGCAAAAAGTATCTTGAATTCCTTTGCTGCAGATGGCTTGATCTTTATTGAATGCATCTGTTTATCCAGTTTTTACCTTCTCCCAATCCAAGTCAGGCTCATCCATTCTTTGTTCAATAATCTTCACATCTTCCAAGTCTTCCAACAGCTTTTCAATCCTGTTAAATGTCTGTAAATCTAATACTACCGCTATTGCCTCGCCTTTGCTGTTTCTGATTAATTGCTTCCTTATAGTAATCATAAATATCCTCCTGATTGATTATAGCAAATGAATTGGGCGGGATAATCCCGCCCATTTTCAGCATTGGTAAATTGTTTTTACTGATTATTCTTAGGTTCTTCGGTGATCGTTGCCTCTGTTGCAGCTGTTGTCTGCACTTCTGGTAAAGCTAGAGTTAATGGCTGTTTATTACGTAAGACTATAAACTTGTAGGTTGAATTTTCGGGTGCAGCACGTAGTAATGCTTCTAACTGATTTCTTGAGAAGATATCATTATCTATTCCATTAATCTGAATAGATGTAATCATATCGTTAGGTTTAAAGCCCCAAGATTTTGCTGTTTTGTTTCCGGTATCATAAGGCACTTTTGCACTTTGTTTAGTGTCAGTACAGCAGAAACCAGCCACTTGTTTGGTTTTGCAGTATTTTTCGCCATTTATTGGCTGTAATTTGCTGAAAGTTATCTCGGAAGGTGATCCTTCACTTGGAGCGAATACGACGGTATACGATTGAGCTTTTTCCGGTAGAACGGGAGTAACCATCATCACTAATTTCTTCTCACCGGGCCTCAGCAAAACACTATTCTCAGGCACTTTTGTTAGCGCTATTAGAGCTTTCTCGCTTGATTCTTTCATTTGTTTGTCCGCTGCATCTGCACCAACGAGAAAAGTAGTTAGTAATTTTGCAGAATCTCCGGCACCAGACTTTACTCCACCTCGGACGATACTTGCTGCATCATCCCGTTTCAAGAAATCAACAGAGAAACCTGTATCATCCTTCATATAAAAGCTGGTCAAAGGAATAGTTACTGGTTCTTTGCCATTGTTCTTTAGCGCGAAAGTGAATGGCATTAACCAATAAACAACATAGCCATCTTCCTCATTAGCCACACCGGGAGTCATCCAAACATCTACATTCCCGACTGTGCATTTATACTGTCCATTATTAGGAACAGTATTCTGGATCAAGTCTAATGGTCCGGCAATTGAAAATGAAATGCATGAAAGCGCGATAATAAAGACGATTCTCATAACTCCACTCTCCTTTATTGTTTGGGAAAATGTCAGAAAACCATCTTATACGATGAAAAAAAAAAAATCAAGTATTTTTTTATTCAGGATTCATACTGGTTTACAGAAAGTTAATAGACTAAACACTTTTTTAAGTGTTATTAGCTGATTCACACAACTGCTTTACAGCCTCACCCTCCGCAACCTTAGCGAATTGCTGATTACCGAGACAGATTGACCCCCACCCTAGCCCGCCCCCGTAAACAGGGGCGGGAACTATAAAGGTGGTGACCTATAGTTGGTTATTGCTACGAATGGTTTATCTATTTCCCTACCGTACAAAGGATAGTTAATACCTATTAAACGAAAGAAAACCCAACGATTATTTATATGCCTTATCCCTCTTACTTACCGCCATTATTGTGATGACCTTGATTTCGTCATTAATCAAGAATAGCACTCTGTAATCCCTCACTCTTAACCTGTATGAATCAATTCTTCCTGCAAGTTTTCGTGTTCCAGTGCCTCTAGGTTCAGTTTTTAGAAGCTCGACTGCTGTGATGACATCGTCCTTGATAGATTCGGGGAGTTTCTTGAGTTCTTTTAAGGCTGATGGTTTGATCTTTATCGCATACATTTATTTAATACCTGTTATTACTTCTTCCCAGTCCAGATCAGCTTCTCCTAATCTTTGCTCAATGATTTTTACATCCTCCAAATCTTCCAGTAATTCTTCAATCTCCTTAAAAGTTTTTAAATCCATCACTACAGCTATGGCTTTTCCTTTGCGGTCACGTATAAGCTGCTTTTTTATTGTAATCATCCCATTCCCTCCTTGTTTGATTATATCACACAGATTACGGTAGTCAGTTTTATAGCTTTACCCTCCGCAGCCGCAGCGAATTGGAAATCACCGAAAAGCGACCCCCACCCTAGCCCGCCCCCGTAAACAGGGGCGGGGACTGTAAAGGTGCTGACCTAGGTGTCTAATATTGTTACGAACGGCTCCTCCTCCCTGCTTGCGGGGAGGAGGCTGGGAGGAG
>Ga0315280_10003236_pt1 | contig 25223 bp, 23 predicted proteins | sample YL17G06_40_MG_FD_203697 | JGI IMG/M metagenome (GOLD analysis project Ga0315280, IMG submission 203697) | Sediment microbial communities from Yellowstone Lake, YNP, Wyoming, USA - YL17G06_40 | ecosystem: Environmental > Aquatic > Freshwater > Lake > Sediment | place: USA: Wyoming | collected...
CAATCCCCGATAGGATGATAAGCATGGTCGCCTCCCCGTGGGGCTCGCCCGTAAGGCTGGCCCGTAGGGCCTACGCCCGAGGGGCTACGCCCAAGGGCGTATTACACCATCCCGTGGGGATACCTGCCGGGATCATGTACTTGATGCAGGGTCGGGTGTGGACTATCCGAGGAGAGGATGGGCAAGATGCAGACTAAGCGGTCCTGTGCTATGATAAAGGTATGTGGTGGGTCGACTGGCTCATACAGCCGATATGGGGCAATGTCCTCTGGGCGGTCCTCGTCTTGGGGGCCGGCATCATGGTAGTTTACTTCAAGGGCAAGGGTGCGCCCTGGGTGACTCCGCTAATGTACGGGCTTGGCGCGTCCGCGCTAGTGTTTGCTATGCTGGTCGGCCTGGTCTCCCTTTCCTCGCTCTCCTACTTCTCGCGGAGAGTAAAGCCGCAGGTCACTTCGGACAACGTGGAAACGAAGATCAAGGACTGGCTCTATACATTCGGGGCCAGCATAAACAAGCTCTCGACGTCTGAGGCCCCAGACACGATCTTCGCGATGCGCGCCCGGCCCAAAGGGTCCGGCATCCCTATCACCATCCAGCGGCCGCGGGACATCCCGCATTACGTGGTTATCCAAGCCGCGATAACGCTGGGGCCGGAGGAGAAGACGCTGCGGGCGATGCTCAGTAAGCGACAGATTCAGGAACTGGACTTGGAACTACAGGCGGAGATGGCGCGCGCCAAGATTGGGTATCAACCCCTGAAGCCCTCCGCGTCCCTGTTGGACGGCCTTCTTGTGGAGCGCCGCATCCCTATTACCGACGACCTGACGGAAGATGCTTTCATGCAGCGATTCGAGGAGGTCCAGTACGATATTGCGGTGGCCAACAGCACGATGATACTGGGCCTCCGCAGGAAGGTCCATGAGACGCAGCCCTCTAACTGAGTGGCGAGAGGGTCGCGGTCTGTCCATCGCCGACCTAGCCGACCTCTGCAATGTGACTGAGGCAGAGATTGCCCGCGTGGAGGCAGGCGAAGAGGGGTTGATAGGCGAGGTGCAGCACTGCCTGACAAAGCGCGGCGAGAACGTCAGCGCGATGGCCAGCGCCCGCTCGGAGTTCTTGGCGGCCATTCGCGGCAGGGAACCCGCCGAGGGCGAGACAGCACCTACTGGTTCTTCGCAATGAGCGTGTCACGTAGGGCAGGGGCGTGTCTCATGCCCAGAGGTCGAGCCGAAACCGGCCAGGAGACGCGCTCCTGCCGTAGGAGTTGTCTCCTGCCCTGGCTCACGCGTCGTCGCCGTCCAAGTCATCGGGGGGTGCCTTTGGCCGGAACGCGACGGTGCCATTCCGCATTCCCCGCTCGAGGGTGCCGCCGCGGCAAGCCAACTCGAAGGCTGCCAGAAAGCCAGGGTCATACTCAAGCAGTGCAATCGCGGTGGCCGGCCCTGGCGCGTCGACAAGCGCCTGCAACAGCCGCGCTAGCTCCTTGGGGATGACCGCGCCTGTGAACTGGTGAGACAGCACCGATGCTGCCAGTGTGTAGTCGGCGTCTATCCACTTGAGTGCGCGCTTCAGACGCCAGCGCAAGAGCCAGCCCACGTCTGCCTCTCCCCGCGCCGTAGGATTGAGGAAACGGAAGCTCGGGCGCGCCCCCTTCCTTCCGTTTCGCGAGCTACAGCCCCCCCACTCCCCCTTACCTGTCTCTGCGAAGGCCTGGACAATGCCACGACGGTGAACTCGCGTCACGCATCGGGGAACCACAGGGGTCGGCGACTCAGCTTCGCCGCGAGCCAGTGAATGCCTGTGCCCAGGAGAGCGACGATGCCGCCAACGAAACCGTAGAACCAGGCGGCGACCAAGGCGGCAAGCCAAGACAGGAGCAGCACGAGTATGCCTGCTCCTAGGGCGTGGTCGCAGAACAGGCCTATGGCCTGGCGAACCATCTCGATGAGAGTCATCCAGAAGGCAGCAGAGGGCAGGAACTCGTTCGCAAGTGTCGTGATTGCATACGGTCCAGACCAGAAGTTGAAGACCCCTGCGAGTTCCTCGCTTGTCGGACCTTCAGCCATTTCCCGCAGCGAGGCCCAGAGCAGCGCATTCCGCTTCTCCGCGAGGTCGGCTGCGTGAATGGCCAAGAGAAGATTGGCAACCCAGACCAGCCAATGCCATGAAGAAGCCCACATCGCGGCGGGGGCAGCAAGTATGCCCCAGACAGCAACTGCGCTCAAGCCGAAATTCGCACCTATGTAGAAGACCCCTAGAGGACCGAAACAAAGCGCCAGGACGAACGCCAGCCACGGCTTCTTGTGCCGTCGCGCCTCGCGAAGGAAGAGCTCCCACGCCTCGCGGCTAGGCCCCGGCTCTGTCGTCTCTCTCGCGGTCGCCTCGCCGCCGTCAGACGGCCGCCCCACATCCCCTACGAAATGCAGCCTGCTGCCACAGCCAGGGCAGGCCTCCATACCCTCTTCGCAAGGCCGCCCGCATATCTCACAGTGAACCATCCCCTCGCTCGCTTGTGCGCGCTAGCACATCCAGAGCGCGGTGCGTTCTGCGCTCATTGGCTTCCTGCGTCACTCCTTAGTGGGTAGACCAAGTCTCCTTCCCGCGGTCGTCGAAGACGGTGAGGCTGGCCTTCCCGCTGGGCATGACGACCAAGAACACCCGCGGCTGTTTCGTCTCCCCGCGCAATATCAGTGAGGCAGTCCCGTCCTTCATGACCGACAGGGCAACACGAGGCCGCTTATTCCCATCGGCGAGAGCAAGCATGGGGGTGCCATCAACTCCTAGGGTTAGGGTCGCACGTTGCACTTTCTGCTTGTCCCACAACACGAGCGCAGGAGGCCCGTCGGGGGCAGGAATGCTCCCAAGCACGGCGCGAATCTGGCCCTGCGAATCAACTAGTCGGAACTGCTGCGCAGACATGACCGCTGCCGTCAGGTCATCCGTTCGTGCGCTGGCCCTCTTCCCTGGGGTGCAAAGACTCAGCCAAACGAGTAACACGGCGATTGCGGTCAGCACCGCCTTCGTGTACCTATCTACCATCTCCCTCGCTCCTGTGGCGCGGCCCTTTCTGCGCCGCCCTCTCTCCGGCCCTCTTACCGCAGGCGCTTCCGCCCTCCTGCCTTCTGCCCCTGCGAGAGGAACTCGCCGGAGGCGAGTAAACCTGTCGTCCGGTGAGGCCTGCCGGTGCTGCTCTACCAGCTTGGCCTGAGTCACGTAGGGCATGAGCGTGTCTCATGCCCAGAGGTGGAGCCGCGACCGGGCAGGAGACGCGCTCCTGCCCTACGACCAGAGAGAAGAGACTTCGTTGGCGCCCGGGAGGGTGGCGCCGAAGGGGTATGCCGGAGGTGGGGGTCGAACCCACACGGGCCTCGCGGCGCTGCAAGGTTCTGGGGTTAGCAAGGGCAACAATACACGTGACGCAGCGAGGCATAGCAAGTTCGGCCCAGGGCGTGGAATATAGGCTGTACAAGCTGTTTTCCGGCCAGTTTACACCAACGGCGAGGCGGTGTATACTCCATATGCGCTGCTTCCAGGGCGGCAGCGTCATACGTGACCAGGACTGGCAAGACGCGACTCCGCAGCAACACTCTCCGTTCGCCCATCGGACTACCGAAGCAAGTGAGCAAAGGAGACCGTAGGTGGGGCAGACGACGGAGCGGGTAGTGTATCCGTTCACCTTCGTGTTCACGCAAGAAGACGGCGAGTGGTCAGCCCTCGCGTGTGAGGTTGACGTCGCCTCGTGTGGTAGCAGCCTTGACGAAGCGAGGAAAGGCCTAGAGGAGGCCATCGAACTCTATCTTGGTTACATGATTGGGCATGGCCTGAGTTCGGAGATAGAGCGTCCCGTACCCCGTGATGACCTCGTTGAGCTCTGGCAGGGCAACCCGACGATAGAGCGCCACGCCTTGATCGTTGACATCATCACATACCCCGTAGTGCAACTTTCCGCGATGGAGTTTGTTCGGTCCGCGCTAACGCCCGCAGACTGTCGCCCTGCACTCGTGTGATCGCAGGTGGCGCAGCTGCCCCCTCGGTCATCCCAGGAGATCGAGAAGCTGCTGTCTTCGCGTGGCTTCCGCCTTGATCGAGTCGGCGGAGAAGGCCACGCCCTCTGGGTTCATCCGCAGCGCGGGAAGCCTGTGCCAGTCCCGCGTAACAGGTCGGCTGGCACGATTCCGCGTGGCACGGTGAAGGCCATTCTGAGGCAGGCCGGCATTAGCCGCGACAATGCACTCGAATTCTGGGGGATCAACTAACCTGCCGCGCGGAACGAGGGTGTTTCATCCGTCGGCCAGCGTGTCTCTTCTGTTTCTCCGCCTCGGCCTTGGGCACGGCGAGGAGGTGCTTCCTGAGGGACTGGAAGCGAGTGAAGCCCCCTGGCCCGCGCGCTTGTTCGGCAGGATAGAGCTGCAAGGTCACAGGTCTTCGCACCTGCGCACGCGTGGGGCCAGTCCTACGCCATACGACCATGCCACTATGCCGTTATAATGCCATTATGACGGTACTTTCAGGGGTCCTGGCGCGATGGTAGCCGCCTACCAGCCCACCAGCCCAGACCCTGAGCGCGTAGGCGCTGCCTGTAGCCCTAGGAGAGAGGCGCGGAAGGGCTGAGGTGCGAGGTGGGGTGTTCCCCCGTTTACCCTGGCGGTGGTGGCCGCCTGTCGGGTGAAGCCCCTGTCCCTCGCCGGCCGGCCCCCGGTCCTGCCGTACCCCCAGTTTGTTCTCGACTTGACACGGCGCAAGACCCCCTCTGTCTTGTCTCTCGCACGGCCCTGCCATAGAGGCGTTTGGTTACTAGGTAGACAAGGCTTCGTTCTTGGTTGACACGGCACGGCCGCAGGTGTATCGTCACATCACAGGCCGAGCAGTCCCGCGCGCTCAAGGCGATTTCGGTCCGCCGAAGGACTTCGCGCAGGGGCGAAAGGGCAGGCAGACCCCTTGCGTGTGCCGGAGGTGGGGGTCGAACCCACACGGGCCTCGCGGCCCGCGGGATTTTAAGTCCCGTGCGTCTGCCAGTTCCGCCACTCCGGCGGGAAGGGCTCGCCCGGAGGCCTGCCCGAGGGGCTTACGCCCGAGGGCGAGGACAGCTTAGCAGATTGCCCCCAGGCCGCAAAGGCCTTGGGGCGGAGGGGTGTGACCGCCTTCCGTTGGCTCACCAGCAACCGGGGCGCTTTGGCCTGGCCCTGTTCGACAGCAGCTTGCTGCTGTCCCCGCGTCAAGGGGCAGGAGCAAGCTCCTGCCCAACGGAGCAGATAGATCGCCCCCCGAAAAGGCCTCGGTCGCGGCGGGGTGTGACCGCCAAGCGTTGGTCGGGACAGACGCCATCTCGTAGGGGCGCACTGCTGTGCGCCCTGGGCGGACAGCTGTCCGCCCCTACAACGCGCCACCAACGGTAAACGGTCAGACCCGGGCGGAGCGTGGCGGGCCCGTTACGCTCTGCTCTGCAGCACCAACAAGAACACGAGGGCGACCACGAGGTAGGTCGCGACCCCGCAGACGAGGGTCGCCCAGAGGGGCAGGCGCCCCGCCAGCAGGTAGACCACTCCCAGGTAGACGACCCAGGGGATCGCGCTCCACATCGCCGCGCGCACCGCGGTGCGCAGAGGACCCACGCCATGCTCTCTCCCCACCCACCACCAGGTGTAGAGCGAAACCGCCGGCACGGACACCAAGAGACCGGTTAGCAGGTATTGCCCCCGCCGCGCAATGGTCAGCAGAACCGCGATCACCACTGCGCCAAGAGCCGATTTCACCACAATGTCCATGGCCTTCACCAGTTCGCCAAGGGCTTTGTTGCTCTTCTACACTTCGCGTCTAGCTGCGATGTTGCTGTTCCGTGACGCGGCGCCCTTCACCACGATCCGCGCCAGCCCGCACTGGGTGTGAGCGGCCTTTCCACCTCCGGCCTCGTGGTCCTCTGGCGCCAGAAACAGTTCCCGGCCTGTGCGAAGTTGCCGCGGAAAAATCTTCGCGCGGGCAGGTTTGACCGGGTGGTAGGTGGGGAAGAAATGAACGTCTGGTTCAACCCAGACAGGGCCCTCGCGCTAAATCCCCCTCTGACGCGCGGGGGCCCACCCTTTTTGATACGGAGTTCCACCTGGCGGACCGGGCTGGAGAGCCGCCTGGGCCTGCTGTAGGGCTTCCCCTGATTTGACAACGGCCCGCGCGCATACTACCATTCCGGCCACCGGCGACTGGACCGTTGGGCTCGGCTCCCATCGGGCTGTCAGGCACGGGCGCCGGCCAACAGCAACCTGCATGAGGATCACGAGATGGCGCTCGTCCGCTTCGGCGTCTCCATCCCGCAGTCGCTCACGGCGGCCTTCGACCGGCGCCTCCGCGCCAAAGGGTACCGCAGCCGGTCCGAGGCGATCCGGGACATCATCCGGGACTACCTGGTGGCGGGGGAGTGGGAGGGGTACTCCGGTGAGGTGGTGGGCACGATCACGGTGGTCTACGGCCACACCACCCGTGAGCTGACCCAGGTCCTGACCGAGCTACAGCACCGCCACCATGCGGAGATCGTCTGCTCGACCCACGTCCACCTCGATGAGCACAACTGCCTCGAAGTGATCGTAGTGAAGGGTCCGGCCCGCCAGGTGCAGGCGATCGCGGACCGGCTCATCAGCACCCGCGGCGTCAAGCACGGCAAACTGGTCTCGACGACCACCGGCCGCGCCCTGGCCTGATCGCCCGCGCCAGCGGCGTCTACCGCGAGTACAGCCCGACCAGTTCGGCCCGGGCCAGCACATGCCCCTTCATCGCCCGCTCCAGCTCCGCCTGCTGCCCGCCCGCTCTCAGGGTGACGGGCGCGTTGAGCGCATAGAGCCGGAAGCGATAGTGATGCACTGCCCCCGGCGGCGGCGCGGGGCCGCGGTAGCCGATACTGCCAAAGCTGTTGCGCCCTTGCTTCGCGCCCCCGAGCTTGGGCAAGGTCTCTGTTGTCGGCACGGCCTCTGGCAGCCCGCGCTGGGCCGCGGGCAGACCGTAAAGCACCCAGTGGGTCCAGACGCCGCGCGGCGCGTCAGGGTCATCGCAGACCAGGGCGAACTCGGTGGTTCCCTTCGGCGGCGCCGACCAGGAGAGATCGGGCGAGACGTCCCGTCCATCCGCCGTGTGCTTCGCCGGGATCGCCTGGTTGTTGCGGAAGGCCTTGCTCGTGAGCGACCAGGTCGCCGCTCGCTTGCCTGCGGCGCCAGCGGAAGCAGAGCCGCCCGCCGCCGGCGGGCTCGCCGCTGTACCCCCGCAGCCTGCTGCCGCGAGCCCCAGCCACGAAGCGCATGCCACTACCACCAGACCGCGCAAGCCTTCACTACACGCCGACTGATGTGCTCTCATGGATCCCTCGCTTCACCAGCGCCTCTCGCCCGGGTTGGCCGCCACCGCTGTGGGAGCCCCGTCCCCGGGGCGATCTTCGGCCCCTTCCGCGACCGCCCCAGATCGTCCTGCTCCCCCTGCTAGCAGGCGAGGCCCTGACCGCGGCTCTCAGTTTACAACTCCTGGCCCTTTCCGCAAGACCGGCCGGGCGGGCGAACCGCGCGTAGGTCGCACAGGCCGCCCCGCCCGCACAGGCAAAACGCCGTACTTCTGCCCGGCAGTAGACGAGCGAGGCCGCGGTCTGCGGGTCAGCCTCCCACCTTTGCACTGCATCGTCGCAGAGGACAATCGCCTTGTCGGGGCAAAGAGTGCCCTACTGGCCGCGCCTTCTCCAATGAATGTCGCCCAAGGAAGTGATGGGCGACATTCATAAGAAAGCCAGGTAATGTCTGAGGAAAGACGTTCGCGCAACGTTACTTCGTTGCGCGAACGTCCGTGGAGAGAGGGCGAGACCTGGGAGGACGGCCGATGGCGCGACAGAGCAGACAGAGGAAGCCAGCTCGCCGCAAGCCCGCGGCGGCTGCGCGGTCCGCCAAGGCGGACCGCAGCCGTGAGCTGAGGGTAGCGATGGTGGGCGCCGGAGACATGGCCAACTATGTCCACTACCCCTCACTGGCCTCGTTTTCCGACGTGGAGATCGCCGCCATCTGCGACCTTAATGCCGAGCGGCTCAACACGACCGCGGATAAGTACGGGGTGGAGCGACGGTACGCCGATTACCGGAAGATGATCGAGGAAATCGCACCCGATGCCGTCTACGTGATCGGCCACCCGGACCAGATGTACCCGATCTGGATGTGGTGCCTGGACCACGGGCTCAACCTGTACATCGAGAAGCCGATGGGCATCACGGTCCACCAGGCGCGGTCGCTGGCCTACGCGGCCGAGAAGAATGGCTGCATCACCCAGGTCAGCTTCCAGCGGCGCACCTGCCCCATGGTGGTGAAGCTGCGGGAGGAGTGCCTGAAGCGGGGGCCGATCGTGCACGCGGTCTGCGAGTTCTACAAGTGCCTGATCGTTCCTTACCTCGAGCCCAGGGACCGGATGACGGATGATGGCATTCACGCCGTTGACACCATCCGCTGGATGTGCGGCGGCGAGGTGACCCGCATCCACAGTCTCACGAAACGCGTGCAGGTCCCCGACATCAACTTCATCTCCGCCTTGCTCGAGTTCGACACCGGAGCCACCGGCCTGATGGTCACGAGTTGGTCGAGCGGGAGCCGTACCTTCCGGGTGGAGATGCATGCGCCCGGCATCCGGGTGGACGCCGAGCACGAGGGAAAGGGCTATCTCTACGCCGACGGCGACACGAAAGGTGTCGTCTACGATTCGCAGGAGGCGGCCGGCAGCGATCAGATCTGGGTATACGGCGGCTTCCAGGCGAAGCACCGGGAGTTTCTCGACTGCGTGAGGCACGGCGGCCAGCCCGGCTCTCACTTCGGCGATGCTGTCAAGACCATGGAGCTGGCCGAGCGCATGCTGGCGATGTCGCTCCTGGAGGGAAGATGAGGTGGGGGAGGGCAAGCGTCTCCGGCTGAACCTGCGCACTCGGGTCCTGGACCGGGACCCGAACGGTCGCAGCTACTGGCGGACGGTGACGACGCGGAAGCAGTTGCCGCCCCCCAGAGCGGCCATCCTCATCTGCGACATGTGGGACAACCACTGGAGCCGCGGCGCCGCCGAGCGGTGCGCCGCCATGGCCGTGAGGATGAACGAAGTGGTGGCCGCGGCGAGGGCCAGCGGCGTCCGCATCATCCACGCTCCCTCGGAGACGATGGAGTTCTACGCCGCCGCGCCGGCGCGGCGGCAGGCGATCGAGACGGCGCGCGTGGCGCCGCCAGAGCCGATGGAGCACGACGATCCGCCCCTGCCGATTGACGACTCCGACCACGGATCAGACACCGGCGAGACCTCCTGGCACCGGGCCTGGAGCCGGCAGCACCCGGCGATCGAGATCAAGGATGAAGACGCGATCTCCGATGACGGCGTGGAGGTGTACAGCTTCCTCAAGCATCACGGGATCGAGCACGTGGTGATCATGGGCGTGCACACGAACATGTGCGTGCTGCACCGCTCTTTTGGCATCAAGCAGATGGTGCGGTGGGGGGTCAGCATCTCCTTGGCCCGCGATCTGACGGACACGATGTACAATCCCGCCAGGCCGCCCTATGTCAGCCATGACGAGGGGACGCGGCTGGTGGTCGAGTTCATCGAGAAGTTCTGGTGCCCATCGCTCGCGAGCGCGGATCTGGTGAAGGCCCGGTAATGGCCGGCCGGCCCGAGCGGACCAGGCGCGGGCTGATTCTTCTGCTCTTCCTCCTGTCCGGCTTCTCGGGGCTCGCCTACGAGCTGATCTGGACCAAGCAGCTCTCCCTCATCTTCGGCGTCACCTCCGGCGCCATCACCACCGTGCTGGCGGCCTTCATGGGTGGTCTCGCCCTGGGCAGCGCGTTGCTGGGTGCGAGAGCCGACCGCAGCCGGCGCCCCCTCCTCTTCTACGGAGCGCTCGAACTGGGAATCGGCGCCACCGCCTTCCTGCTGCCTTACCTGTTCGAGGCGGTTAACCTCGTCTATGTGGGCCTCGCCCGATGGCTTCCGGGTCACACCCCCGCCTTCGTCGTCCTGCGGTACCTGCTCTGTTTCGTCGCGCTGCTGGTCCCGACCACCCTGATGGGAGGCACCCTGCCCGCCATGAGCCGGTTCTGGGTGCGCGAGAGGGACCGCATCGGCAGCGGCGTCGGGCTGCTGTACGGCGTCAACACCATCGGCGGCGTGCTGGGGACGATCGCGGCAGGCTTCCTGCTGCTAGGCACGCTGGGGGTGGCCCTGACCACGAGGGTGGCGGTCGCCCTCAACCTGCTGATCGGCTTCGTCTGCATCTGGCTGGCGCGGCAAGCGCCCGAGAGCCCGCCGGAGCCGAAGGCCGAGCGGCGGCCCTTCGGCAGGCTCCCTTCGGCTACGCTCAGGGCAAGCAGGGTCGCCCCCACCGCCACGGGAAGGGACACCCCGAGCGGAGTCGAGGGGCGGCCGCGCGCGACCCGGAGAGCGGCAGCACATGCCCCGGCCTGGCTCCTCCTGGTGAGCTACGGCGTGGCGGGCGCCACCTCGCTGGCCTACGAGGTGCTGTGGACGCGGGTGCTGATCTACTTCACGGGCCAGACTATCTACGCCTTCTCGACCATCCTGGCTTGCTTCCTGATAGGACTGGCGCTGGGTAGCCTGGCCCTGGCGCGGCCTGCGGACCGGGCGAAGGACCGGCTGGTCATCTTCGCGCTGCTTGAGCTTGCTATCGGCCTCTCGGCCTGCTACCTGCTGCTGATCGTGGGCAAGCTGCTCCCGCTGGCGACCGCAACTCAGCGGCACTTCTCCGGAGCGGGGGAGGCACTGCCTCGCTTCGTGGTGGCATTCGCGCTGATGCTCGTGCCGACGCTGCTGATGGGAGCGGTGACGCCTCTGCTCGTCCGCGCCTACGTCAGCGAGGTCGAGCGCCTGGGCAAGCGGCTCGGGTCTCTCTACGCGGCCAACACGGTGGGATGTGTGCTCGGATCGGTGGCGGCAGGATTCGCCCTCTTGCCGCTGCTCGGCGCGCAGCGCGGCGTGTTGGCCGTCGCCGCGGTGAATGTCGCGCTGGGCTTGCTCGTGCTGGCCTGGGGCCAGTGGCGCCGGCCTGCCAAGACCCTGGTCGGCGCCGTGGCGATCGCCGCCCTCTGTGTAGGCATTGCCGTCTCGCGCCACCCCAAGGCCCCGATCATGTACTGGTCGGACGCCATGCACCTCCAGCTCGACCTTCTCTACTACCACGAGGGAAGTGAGGCCTCGCTCGCCGTGCTCGCCAACCCCGCGGGGCGAAGAGAGCTGAACCTCAACGGTGACACCACGGCGGCCGCCGACTACGACGATGTCGTGGTCCACAAGATGCTCGCGCATGTTCCCATGCTCCTTGCGCAGCACCCGCGGAAGGCCCTGGTGATCGGGTTCGGGCTGGGCTCTACCGCCTGGGCGATTTCCCGCTACCCGCTGGAGCGAGTTGACTGCGTCGAGCTGGTGGCGGCCGAGCAGCAGTCGGCGAAATACTTCGCCTCTGAGAACAAGGGCATTCTCTCCGAACCCAGGTTCCACTTCCTGACGCAGGACGGCCGCAACTTCCTGCTCACCACCAACCAGCGGTATGATGTCATCTCCTTCAACGCGATCAACCCCAGCTTCAGCCCCTACCTCTACACGCAGGAGTTCTACCAGCTCTGTCGCAGCAGGCTGAGCCCCGGCGGTGTGGTCTGCGCCTGGGTGCCGACCAACATGGGCCGCTTCCCCACGTTGGCGGCCACGTTCCGGTCGGTCTTCCCTCACGTCACGCTCTGGTTCTGCAACCCATTCCATGCCGTCCTGATCGCGACCCCGGGCCCGCTTGAGATTGACCTGGCCGAGTGGACGGCGAGGCTGGCGCAGCCGGAGGTGAAGAGCGATCTGGCGGAGGTCCAGCTCGACGACCCAGTCCGCCTGCTGAGCACTCTGCTGCTCGATGAGAAGTCGCTCGCCAGCTACTCCGATTCGATGGCGATCAACCGGGACGACCTCCCGCTTGTGGAGTTCGACACTGAAGTCAATCCCCAAATCGGCCTCCAGAACCTCGGCCGCATGCTGGGCATGCGGGCCAGGCCCTGGGAGCACGTCCAGGGCGCGGCCGCAGGTCAGGCGCGAGCCGCGCTGGAGCGCTACTGGGGCGAGTTCCCGGCATTCGCGGCCGCCTGGGGCCGGACCTTCTCGCCTCACGCGTTCTCCGAGGCGATCACAGGCTACAACGAGGCGGTCGCGCAGAGCCCCGGAGATGCTCGGGTGCGTTATCTTCGCGCCATGGCGATGGCGCGTCTCTGGATAGCCGACCCCGAGAGGTCCGCCACTCCGGCGGCGCGGCGCGAGGCCATCTCCCTTCTCGAGGCTGGCCTGCAGCCAGACGAGATGCCGGCCGAGCGCTTTGCGGCTCGCCTCCGTGCCGTGCTGGGGATCCTCTACGTGCAAGAGGGCAAGATGGCGACGGCCCGCGAGCAGGCGCGCCTGATGCATCGTACGTCACCGCTCGCCCTCGAGCAGGAGATGCTGCTGGAGGCGATCGGCGAGGCGCGGTGACGCCTCGGCGAGCCAGCCGGCCATAGCTTGACTGCCGCTGGCCGCAGAGATATGCTCGGCTGCGCCAGTGTCTGCCGGCCGCAGGACTGTGGCACGGCCCTGGTGAAGTGCCGATAGGTATTCGTCCGGCCGCGGCGCTCTGCGTCCGAAACCAAGAGGAGGGCGCGACGATGCGAAGGCTGATCACCCTTCTGGTCGCAGCCGCGATCGCGATGGGCCTGGCGCTGCCCGTCTCCGCTCAGAGTTCCCTCTGCCGTCTCTACCTGACCGACCAGTACGACTGGGGCGGCAATCTCGGTTTCTATCTCGACCTCGAAGGCAAGACCCTGGCCGACCTCCCGCTCATCCTTGGGGTCGCAGATGGCACGAACTGGCGGTTCCCTCTCTACCGGCCCGGCTTCGTGCGAGATCGCGACTACCAGATCCACGCGGTGGTCGCCCCCGACCGCGCTCAGCTCTACCTCGACGGCAACCTGGTGGCGGACAGTCCGGGCGGATTCCGGCCGGCGGCGGGCGTGTTGGAGGTGAACTCCCGGCCCGGCTGGGCCTCGGAATCCGGCGACTGGATCGGACTCGTGAGCAGCGTCAGCGTGGCCGTCATCCGCGGCGGCGTCGAGGTGGAGCGCAGGGACTTCGACCTGACACAGGCGAGCGCGCGCCCGGTTCCGCTCCAGCTTCTCGCGGGCACCACGCCGACCTCCAGTGCGCTGGCCACCAGCCCCGGCGATACGGTCGCCATTGATGTTTCCATGCGCTTCGCCGATGCGAACCCGGCGAGTTGGGCGCCGTTTCTGGACCAGTACGGCCAGTGCCGGTATGCAGACTGGCCGGAGAAGGTGCTCAGCGACGATGATCTCACAGGAGACCTCGCGCGCGAAGATGCCGAACTGGCTCTCATGCCGCCCTCCCCGGACTATGACGAGTATGGGGGCTATCTCAAGGCCGGCTGGCAGGAGCCGCCCACCGGGTTCTTCCGGGTGGTGCAGCGCGACGGCTACTGGTGGCTGATCAGCCCAGCGGGCAATCCCTGCTTCTATGTCGGCGTCTGCTCTGTCCCGGCCCGGACGTTCTGCTACACGCCGGTCACGGAGCGCGAGTCCTTCTTCTCCTGGCTCCCCCCACATGAGGATCCCTGGACCCTCGCCTGGGGGCGCGACCCCTGGGGAGCCGGCGAGGACGCCGACTATCTTTCCTACTATGCCTGCAACCTGATCCGGAAGTACGCGGGCGACTGGTGGGCGGCGTCCGAGGACCGCGCAGTGCGGCGGCTGAAGTCATGGGGCTTCAGCGGGGGCGGCAAGTGGGGCGCACCCGCGACGGTCGTCGCCACTCCCGTGCTATCGAGGTCCAGCGCGCTGAACCTGGTGAGCCACCCGGATGTCTTCGACCCAGCCGTGTGCGCCGCTTTTCGCGCCGAGCTGGCGGCCCAGATCGCGCCCGATATCACCAATCCCAGAATCCTGGGGTGGACGGTGGGCAGCGAGCGCGCCGAGCTGTTCTTCGCCGACGAGATCACCCAGGTGCTCGCCAAGCCGGCCACCGCGCCGGCCAAGCGCGCCCTGCTGGACTACGCGGTGGATCAGCTTTACGGCGGCTCGGTCGCCGCGCTGGCGGCGGGCTGGGGCATGACGGTGACGACCCGCGATGAGCTCTACGCTTCTACCCCCACGCCCACCGCCAGCGACCTGGAACTCATGCGCAAGCGCTATGCCGACGAGTACTACCGCTTCGTCTACACCACCGTCAAGTCGCTGGACCCCAACCATCTTTACCTCGGCTGCTACATCTGCCCGGTCTGCCCGCAGAACGACGAGAACTGGCGGCTGATCGCGGCGCACTGCGACGCGATGAGTTACGATCGCTACACCGCCAACTACGAGGATGGTTCGCTCGCCCGGCTCCAGCGAGAGGTGGGCAAGCCCACCTTCTGCGGCGAGTTCTCGTTCCCGCCCTGGTATGAGGGATGGCGCGGCTTCGGCCGCTACGGGGTCTACTCGGGAGACGATGCCGATGCCGGCGACAGCTACGCGCGGTGGGTCCAGGCGGCCGCCACCGATCCCTACTGCGTGGGCGTCGAGTGGTTCGAGTATAGAGACCAGCCGCTTACCGGCCGCGGGCCGGGGCATGGGCCGGACCTCGTATACGGCGAGCACTATGCCTTCGGCCTCATCACCGAGACCGATCGGCCGAAGTGGCCGCTGGTGCGGCGGATGCGCGAGACCAATCTTCAGGCGGCGCAGTGGCGGCTGGAGGCAAAGAAAGGCCCTTTTGATGATGTGCCGCCCGACTACTGGGCGGCACGTGAGATCGAGGCCTGCGTTGCGGCTGGCATCGTCACCGGGTATGCGGATGGCACCTATCGCCCTCGGGTGACCGTCACCCGCGCTCAGATGGCGGTCTACGTCGCCCGCGCCCTTGCCGGCGGCGAAGAGCATGTGCCCACCGGGCCGGCACAGGGCCACTTCAGCGACATCGCCACCGACTACTGGGCCTACCGGCACATCGAGTTCGCCTTCGCCAATGCCGTCGTCGAGGGCTATGGCGATGGCACCTACCGTCCCGGCGTCGCGGTGAATCGGGCGCAGATGGCGGTGTTCGTCGCCCGCGCGCTGGTGGCGCCCGGCGGCGATGCAGCGATCCCCGACCCCGAGCCACCGCCCAGCTTCCCGGATGTCGCGGCCGACTTCTGGGCCTACAAGCAGATCGAGTACATCTGGTCACGCGGCGTCACGGAGGGCTACTACGACGGCACCTATCGCCCCGACTACACCTGCACGCGCGATCAGATGGCGGTGTATGTGGCGCGGGCGTTCGAACTGGCGACGTAGCAACCAGGCGCAGGCTAACTGTGGTGAGGCAGAGACCCGGTTCCAGACTGCCATTCGGCAGCGGGCCCAACGCGTCGCCACCAGTACCTGATGCCAGCTGCGTCCTCGCACGTCATGATGCCGCAGATACGGTCTTTGTCTGCGACAGTGCAGGGCGCCTCGTCAGGAAGAGCCAAACGGCCCTGAGGCGGCAGGCTCTCCGCCGTCGCCATGACGGGTCTATCTCCCCATTTGCTGTTGACCAGGGATTCCCAGTTGAGGGCAGCGCTCACCTTATGCGCTACGCCCGGCCCGCTGTTCTGCACATGGACGTGGTAGTAGTTTCCTCCCCGCCCCTGGTGGCGCTCTGTCACCACAGCGAGCGCCGGTCGGATATCCAGCGAATGCTTACGACGAGATTCAGCAAGTGCGGCCCTTGAGGTGCGGTAAGCCCCGATGGCCACGACTAGCGACCCGAAGGCCACCAATAGTGAGACAACCGCAATGATGCTGCTCATCCAGTTCACTACTGCGTGCCTCCCGCGGTCGCGCTGACGCTCCCCGTCGCACAGTCTAAGTCGTGGCTGCGCTCACGTCAATGCTGAGCTTCCCTACGGCCGCCTCACCACGCCGGCCACGGCAGCTTCGCCCCCAACCCGGTACGCGCGGCCGCGAACTCCTCTCTGGTCATGGTGATCGAGAACACCAGCAGCGGTTCGACTCCACTTCCATTGCCGACCCGCGCTGCTATCCTTCTTCGCGCTGACGCTCCCATAAGTGTAGCCAATAGCAGCGGGGCTGCCTCGGTTGGACCCCAAGGGCAGCCCCGCTCGCATCGTCGCATCAGAGTGATCGTGCACCCGCCGTCGAACGCGCCCCCCGAGCGGAATGAAGGCAGCCAGCTCGGGCCGGACGGTCTGCGGCACCCGGACCCCGTTGCTTACCGCTGCTTCCTTCCGGACCTGACGGGGTTCGCATGAAGCCCGCTGCGCAGGGCCCGACCGTCAACACCGCTTACCTTCCCACAGACCCCGAACGACGCGCCCTCGGACGGGAGTTCGACCCCGCTATAGCGGATTGCGGGTACAGGGCACCGCTAGCTCCCCATCTAGCACGATCACCGTCGCGCATTATAGCACACTCAGCCCTGCCCCGTTCCGCGTGCGACATGATCCTTGAAGAAGGCTGTGACCTGATCCTTGTCCAACTCGCCGCTCGCGATCCCTTGCGTCACTTCGTAGGCCTGCTGGTTGGTAGCCCCGAGGTGTCGGCCGTTGAGCAGTAGGAACACTTCCGCCGCGGCCAGCGCCGTGCGCTTGTTACCGTCCACGAACGGGTGGTTCCGACAGATGTGGAAGAGGTACGCTGCCGCCATCGCCGCCAGGTCCTCATGCAGGTACTCACCTCCATACTGCGCCCCTGGCATCATCACTGCGGATTCCAGCAGCCCTTCGTCCAGCACTCCTTCCTCGCCGCCGAACTCTGCGATCATCCGCCGGTGGATGGCCAGCACCTGCGCTACCGTGAGGAAGGCGGGGCGCACCCTCACTCGGCCAGTCGCCTCAACGCGCTTCTGCGCTTCCGCATCACCCGCGCCAGAGACTCCTCGAAGCGCTTCTGGCTGACGGCTCTGGGGCGGACCGGTGTCAGGACGAGGGCGCCGCCGCGCACGGTGAGCTGCACTTCACCGTTCTCCTCCAGACCCAGCAGCTCCAGTATCGCCCTGTCCAGGATCACGGCGCTGCTGTTGCCAACCTTGCGAAGCCGCTTTACCATTTGGCCGCCTCCGTTAGAACATCATTATAACGGAGCGCTGATGGCGTGTCAAACGCGCGGAGCGACCCAAACGGAGGCTGCCAGGCCGCGGGCTACTCGTGCTCGTGCCCGTGCAGGTGCGCATGCGGATGCAGGTGGAGCTCGCCGTCGTGCCAGTGCGCGTGCTCGTGCACCAGGTTTACGCGCAGCAGCAGGTCAAGGTCGCTCAGGATCTCATCGGGCGGGCCGGCGGCGGCGATGCGATGATCCTCGCTCAGGACGATCACGCGATCCGCCATCTCGGGCACGATGTGGAGATCGTGGGTGGCCGTCACCAGGGTCTTGCCCAGACGACGAAGCTCGACGGCCACCTCCACAAACCACCGCTGCGAGCGCGGGTCGAGGCCGGCAGTCGGCTCGTCGAGCAGCAGCACCTCCGGCGAGACGGCCAGCAGCGCGGCGAGAGCCACCTTCTTCTTCTCCCCGCCGCTCAGCGCGTAGGGAGGCTGCTGCGCGACCGCGTCGAGGTGGAGCAGATCCAGCACATCGCTCACCCGCTGGCGCACTTGATCGGGCGACAGGTCCAGTTGGAGCGGGCCGAAGGCGATCTCGTCGTAGACGGTCGGGTTGAACAGCATCGCGTCAACGTCCTGGAAGAGCAGCCCCACGCGCTGGCGGAACTGCTGCCTGAACTCACCCTCCCCCAGCGCGGCCTCGCCCAACTCCGTGTCGAAAGCGCGCACTGCCCCGGCGGTCGGGAAGATGAGGCCGGCAAGCAGATGCAGCAGCGTGGACTTACCACAAGCGTTTGCTCCCAGCACGACCAGGCTCTCTCTCGCCTCCACCGCGAGCGAGCAGTCCCTCAGGCCCACCCGGCCATCCGGGTAGGAGTAGCTGACCGAGATCACTCCGAAGACGCCGTTCACCATCGCAGGCCCGCCACCAGGGAACGATCGGTGAAGAGCGCCAGCGCGATCAGCGCGGCGCAGGCCGATAGCCAGACCAGCTCGGCCCGCCCCACGCGAGCGGAAGTCAGCGCCTTCGGCTCTCCCTGGTAACCTCGCGCCAGCATCGCCTGGTAGACCTCCTCGCTGAGATGCCGCGAACGAGAGAAGAGGGCGCCGATACGACCCCCGACCCAGGCGTGCTGCTCCCGCAGGGTCTGCCGGGAAATGCTGCGCGCCTCTCGGCCCAGGTGCATGTTCTCGACCGTGCGCAGCAGGACGAAAAGGTAACGGTGAGTCATCGCCAGCACCAGCACGAAGGGCGCGGTGGCCCCGCTATAGATGGCCTTCAGTAGATCCTGCCAGCGGGTAGTGAGCACAAGCGTGACCGCCAGCAGCACGCCCACGAACAGACGCGTCACCACCAATGCGGCAGCAGCCAGGCCCTGTCGGGTGATGCTCACCTCCGCCGGGAGATGCCAGGCGCCCAGATGGGGGGCGGCCTCCCGATGGTAGAGAATGAGCACTGGATCGCCAGGCGTGATCACGCTGAAGACCGCGGGGAATGCGATGAGAGAGAATGTGACCGGCAGAAACCACCACAGGCGATGGAAGAGCACACGCACCCCAAGCCGCGAGAGGACAGCCGCCATCGCCACGAAGCCTCCCAGCAGCCAGAGCGAGGGTAGATGCTGGAGAAAGCTGGCGGCGACCAGCAGAGAGAGGACGGAAAGCAGCTTCGCGCGCGCGTCGAGCCGCTGGAGGAAGCCGGGAAGGCGCGCTGCCCGCTCCGCGAAGACAGATTCCTCCAGCAGCCGGGCGCTCTGCCGGAGGGTGCGGGAGAGGAAGGCGGATGGCGCCCGGCCGCGCGCGGCCCGGGCTGAGACCGGTTCGCTCAGCCACTCAGGGAGCATGCCGTTGCTCCCTGCGGACCAGCCAGCGTCCGAGCAGCCAGGCGCCAGATGCGCAGACTGCGAGACCGATCACCGCGGAGGCGATGTAGGCCAGATACTGGTGCGCCGGGGACCTGTGTCTCCAACCCCGCGGCGCATAGTCGGGGAGTGGGGCCGACCAAGCCTCCGATCCGCGCGCCAGCTCGCGGGGCACATGGCCGACCTGCTGCTGTAGCTCCTGCGCCGACCACTCACCCCAGGGCGTGCCGGCCCGCAGCCGCTGTGGCAACCAGATTCCGAGCGGCGTCAGCAGCGCCAGCACGGCGATGACCCACCATAGCCGCCGGGCCCTCATGCCGGCCTCTCCTTCACCGCGGGCGCGGCGGCCGGCGCCAGCAGATCCGGTTCCGTCCTCGCCAGATAGGCCACCGCCAGGGCGGTTACGATCGCCTCGATCCACCCGAAGACCAGCAAGTGCTCTCCCACCATGACGGGGACCGCCACCTGCAGTCCATACGGGCTGTAGAGCGGCCGGCCGTCCGGTGCATGGGCGATCAGCGGCTGAAGGCCGAACATGACCGCGGTGGTGAGGGCCGCCAGGTTGAGGCCCACGTAGCCGGCGATCCCGGCCGCGATGACGCGGCGCCTGGAGCTAGCGCTTGATCCAACAGCTAGCAAACGATAGATAGCATAGCTGGTCATCGGCAGGACGAAGGCCATATTGAAGCAGTTGGCGCCGAGGGCGGTGATCCCGCCATCCCCGAACAGGAACGCCTGCACCGCGAGCGCGACCGAGATCACCAGGACCGCCGCCCATGGGCCGAGCAGGATCGCCATCAGGGGCGCGCCCGTGGCGTGGCCGGTGGAGCCGCCCGGGATGGGCACATTGAACATCATGACCACAAAGCAGAAGGCCGCGCCCATCGCCAGCAGCGGCGCCTTGCGAGCGCTGAGCGTGCGCTGCACGACCCGCCCGGCAGCCAGCCAGATAGGGATCATCACCGCGTAAGCGGCCCCCCACGTCTGCGGCCCGAGATAGCCCTCGGGAATGTGCATGGTGCCTCCGGCATCCCCGTAACATGATTCTGGCTTTCGTGTTACGCGCCTCTCGCCCCGGCAGGAGATCGGTGCGGCCAGGAGTACATGCTCAGCAGGTGGGCCGGATCCGCAGAGGGGTAGGGCAGGTTTCAGACCTGCCCCACCAGGCCAAAGGAGGTCGGGATGAGGTACAGCGCGACCAGCGTGATGTTGCCGGCGCTGACGATGGAAGAGCAGGCCGTGCTCTTGCGGCGCTTTGGCTATGACGGCATCGAGTGGCGGGTGCGGCGCGTCTCCGAGGCGACCAGGCGGGAGGGCTTCAGCGAATGGGGCGCGCACCGCAATGACCTGACCCCGGAGAACTTCGCCGCCAAGGCCGCCCGCATGAGACAGGTGGCCGGCGACCATGGGCTGGAGATCGCGGGCATCGCCAGCAACGCGTCAGCCGACCAACTGGAGGAAGTGAAGCTGCTGGCCGAGGGAGCGCGCGCCTGCGCCGCTCCATTCATCCGCGTGGGCTGCCCGCGGCGCTACGACGGCTCCGTGCCCTACCCGGTCCTCTATGATGAAGCCGTGGAGTCCTTCGGCAAGATGCTCGAGGCGATCGCGAGCTACCAGGTGCGCGTCGCGCTGGAGATTCACGGCGGGACCATCCATCCCAGCGCCTCCCTCGCCTACCGCATCGTCTCGCACTGGCCGCCGGAGCGCATCTGCGTGATCTACGATCCGCAGAACATGGTGAGTGATGGCTACGAGACGACGGAGCTGGCCCTGGAGCTCCTCGGCCCATACCTGAGCCATATCCACGCGGGAGGCCATCGGCCTGAGCAGAAGGGCAGTGGTGAGGCCGGCACGGTGGAGTGGGACTGGCCTGGCGTGCCCATGCAGGACGGCCTCTACAGCTACCCTCGCCTTCTCAGGAAGCTGAAGGCCATGGACTACCGCGGTTTCATCAGCATCGAAGACTTCCGGCAGCTCCCGGCCGAGACCAAGCTGAGGGAGGCGATCGAGTACCTGCGGGCCGTGGAGGCTAGGGTCTGATCCTCTGATCCGACTCCCAACCCTCGACCTGAACCGGCTTGCCTGACCTGCTGGACGGAAGCCTGCTCCTGTCCCTGGGAAGTGACACCATCCTGCGTGTAGGCCCAGCCGTACACCACGCGCCAATCGCCCATTGACACACTGCCGGCGCGATGTCGTATACTCCCATTGCTGCTCGGGCCATGTTCGCCTGGACAGCACGGGGACAATCCACGCGGTGTAGCTCAGGCGCGAGACAACAGTCCGCGCCTTTTCTGTTTCTGTGCGCCGTCCCGGCCCTGCTGAGAACCACCCAACCTACGGCCGGGCCGGCGCCAGGCACAGCCACCTGCTCCTTCCCGGTCTTCGTCGGCCCGGTCCGGCGCATGCAGACACAGCTGCATCGCAGGGATGGCAGTCGGGCCGCGTGTCGCCCGGAGGACCGGGCTCCCACAGACGCACGCCCCCCTTTGTGGGAGCCCTGCCGGCCCTGAGCCCGTTCGCTGCGCTCAGGGTGAACTTCGCCGACGGGTCCCCGGGGGGATCAGGACGAACAAGTGAGATGAGTCAGACACTCGCGATCTTCGAGCAAAGCCGGACCAGACTGGAGACAACAGACGCCCTGGTAGGCGTGGTGGGGCTTGGCTATGTGGGCCTGCGCCTGCTGATCGCCTTCGGGGAACGCGGCTTCGGCTGCCTCGGGGTGGAGACTGACGCGCAGAAGGTTGCTTCCCTGGCCCGCGGCTGCTCCTACCTCTCCGACCTTCCGGATGAAGCGTTGAAGCGGCTACAGGCGACGGGCCGACTAGCCATCTCCATGGACTGTGCCGCCCTGGCCAGAGCTGATGCCATCCTCATCTGTGTTCCTACGCCGGTGCACAAGGACAAGCGGCCCGACCTCTCGCATGTGCTCAAGGCCAGCGAATCCATCGGCCGCGTGCTGAGGCCGGGCCAACTGGTGGTGTTGGAGAGCACCTGCTATCCGGGCACCACGGACGACCTGCTCAGGCCGCTGCTGGAGCGCGAATCGGGGCTGGCGGCCGGGCGGGACTTCTGGCTCGCGTTCTCCCCGGAGCGCATTGATCCGGGGAACGAGCGCTTTCCTGTGACCAAGATCCCGAAGGTGGTAGGCGGAATCTGCACCCGTTCGACCGACCTGGCGGCCTTGCTCTACTCACACATCGTGCCCCAGGTTATCAGGGTTTCCTCGCCCCGCGAGGCCGAGATGAGCAAGCTGATCGAGAACACCTTCCGTCACGTCAACATCGCCCTCGCAAATGAGCTGGCAATCGCCGCGGAGCGCCTGAACATTGACTTCTGGGAGGCCCTGATGGCCGCCTCCAGCAAGCCCTTCGGCTTCATGCCCTTCCGCCCCGGTCCGGGCGTCGGCGGCCACTGCATACCAGTGGACCCCCATTACCTGGCCTGGAAGGCTAGGGAATGCGACATGTCTCTGCGCTTGATCGAGACCGCGGAGGAGATCAACGCCGCCATGCCGCGGCTGGTGGTGGAGCGGGTGGTGGATGCTGTCAACCGCCGGGGCCTGAGCATGCATCAGGCTCGGGTCCTCCTCCTGGGTGTGAGCTACAAGCGAGGGATCGGGGACACCCGCGGTTCGCCGGCCCTTCGCATCATGGAGCTGCTGAAGAGCAAGGGGGCGCAGGTCCGCTACCACGACCCGTATGTTCCGCACCTGGACTCGAATGGGGACCTGCTGCAATCGTGCCCGCTCACCGAGCAGACGCTCGCATCACAGGAGTGTGTGGTGTTGGTCACCGACCACGACTACGACTTGCCGCTCGTGCTCAGGGCGAGCCCGCTGCTGATTGACACGCGCAACGCGGTGGACGGACAGCCCGGCTTGGCGGGCAACTGCGTCCGGCTCTGGGCAAGGAACGGCCACGGCGCCGCCGAGAGCCCCGCCAAAGCCGCCCACTACGACCACAGTCTCGTGTTGGGGAGGAGCGAGGGGGCGGCCCCAGTAGGGCAGGTTCCCGACCTCCCGCCCCCGCCGCGGCCCGCCGTCGAGGCAGGTGAGAGATGAGAGTACTGGTCACGGGCGGCGCTGGTTTCATCGGCTCCCACCTGGTGGACGCGCTCCGCGCCCGCGGGCAGGAGGTGTGTGTGCTCGACGACCTCTCGGTGGGGCGCGTCGCCTCTATCAGCCATCACCTCTCCCCGGACGGCATCCGCTTCGTGTGCGATTCGGTCCTGAACGAGAGCTGCGTTGACCACCTGGTGTCCGGGGTTGACCTCGTCTATCACCTCGCTGCCGCGGTGGGAGTGCGCCACATCGTGCGCGACCCACTGAGCGCCATCCTGACGAATGTCCGGGGCACTGAGAACGTGCTCACATCGGCGGCGCGGCACTGGAGGCGGGTCGTGATCGCCTCCAGCAGCGAGATCTACGGGAGGTCGCACGGGGGCCCGCTGGCCGAAGATGCGGACCGGGTACTGGGTCCCACCACTGTGACTCGCTGGTCCTACTCCGCGAGCAAGGCGATAGACGAGCACCTGGCGTGGGCCTACCACGACAAGGGCGTGCCCGTCACCGTGGTCCGCTACTTCAACTCGTACGGCCCTCGCATGAACGAGGACGGCTACGGCAGCGTGGTGGCCAACTTCATCCGCCAGGCCTTGTGCCACGAGCCCATCACGGTGCACAGCGACGGCCGCCAGACCCGCAGCTTCACCTATGTCACGGACATCGTGGCCGGCACCTTGCTGGCCGGCGAGCGGGCCCAGGCCGTGGGCGAGGCCCTCAACATAGGCAACCCGGTGGAGACCTCCATCCTGGACCTCGCCCGTCTCATCAAGGACCTGGCCGGCTCGGCCTCGCCCATCGTCCATGTGCCCTACGAGGACTGCTACGGCCAGCGGCACGAGGACACGCCGCGGCGCTGCCCCGACATTACCAGGGCCGCTACCTTGCTGGGCTTCCGGCCGGAGGTGCCGCTGAGAGAGGGAATCGAGCGCACCATTGACTGGTGCCGCGCGCACTACCAGCTAAAGCGCACGCGGCATCTGGCGATGGAGGCGGATCCGCTGCTGAGGGAGGCGCTCCGGTCCACACTCGCCGATGCGCCGGGCTCACATCCCGGGGGTGGCTCTCCGCCCCAGGCGGACCCGGCGCGGCCGGCCGCCGGGTTGGGCGCGTGATGGATGATCTGCTTCGACAATCGCGGCTGCTGACGGTCATGCCCCACCCCGATGACGAGACCTTCGCCTGCGGGGGCACCATCGCGCGGGCGAAGGCGCTGGGAGCAGAGGTCTTTGTGATGATCATGTCCGCCGGTGACCTGGAGCACTACAACTCGTCGCACCGGCTGGTGCCGGGGGCGCAGCGCGTCGCCGAGCTGGCGGAGGCGATGCAGGCTCTCGAAGTGGACGCCTATACCGTGGTCTACCGCGACGCCGAACGGCATCTGCGCCTGGACGTGCTGCCGCGCCGGGAGCTGATCGCCCAGATCGAGCGCGAGAGCGAGCTGGCCGTGGATAGGATCAAGCCGGACATCGTGATCCTGCCTGCGCCCTCCTATAACCAGGACCACGAGGCCACCTTCGCCGCCGGCTTCGCCGCCTGTCGGCCCCACCTTCCCTCGGACAAGCCCTTCGTGCCGGTGGTGCTGTCCGCCGACGCCCCCCAGTTGGGATGGAGTGTGGAGCCAGCCCGCTTCACCGTCTACGTGGACATCAGCGATTACCTCGACCAGAACCTGCGGGCCCACGCCTGCCATCGCTCTCAGCTCCGGCCCGACCCCAGCCATGCCAGCCTGGAGAGCATCGAGCGCCTGGCGCGCCTGCGGGGAAGCGAGGTGGCGGTGCTGGCGGCCGAGGCCTTCGCCTGTCATCGTCTGCTGATATGACAAGCTGTTTCATAACCCCGCCCGCCTGCGGCGGGGCTATGAAACAGCCGGCCGGCAGCGTCGGGTCTCCGCGGGCGCATTTCATGCCCGCGCGCGGTCGGGGGAGCAGGTTTGAGGCTATGAAACGCGCGAGAGGTGAGAGAGTGCTTGCAGCCATTCACCAACTCCACTACCTGCCCTGGCTTCGCTATCTCGAGAAGATGGCGCGCGCGGACATCTTCATCGCGCTCGACGACGTGCACTACACCAAGAACGGATTCCAGAACCGCAACAAGATCAAGCACCCAGGTGGCTGGATGTACCTGACCGTCCCGGTCAGGGCCCACGCGGGCCAGCTCCTCTCCGAGATCGAGATCGCCCAGGAGAGCGACTGGAACGCCAGCCACTGGCGCGCGA
>Ga0315280_10003237_pt1 | contig 25223 bp, 21 predicted proteins | sample YL17G06_40_MG_FD_203697 | JGI IMG/M metagenome (GOLD analysis project Ga0315280, IMG submission 203697) | Sediment microbial communities from Yellowstone Lake, YNP, Wyoming, USA - YL17G06_40 | ecosystem: Environmental > Aquatic > Freshwater > Lake > Sediment | place: USA: Wyoming | collected...
CTCGGCCGGTTCGCTCAGCTCAACCTGTAATACTTCCTCATGTTGCCGATATGCGGATATAGAGCGTAACGCTTTCCTTCCAGGATCTGCTTCAGGTGGCCGAGGTCATGGAAGGCCCATTCGTGGAGGAATTCCCCGGCGCTCATCTCGCCGACATTCTCGTGCACGCCCTTCCGCCCCAGTTGCGCGGGCCGGAGCCGGCGCAGCCAGCGCAGATTCGCCTTGCGCCGCTTCGTGAGCGACGCGAGCGTGTGCCGCGGGTCCTTACGGTTGTATCCCCGCTCGACGGCGCGCCGTTCCTGGTCGAACGCGGGGAGAAGCGGGCGATCCTGTTCGACGATGGCCTGGAGGCGCGCCCGGAAACCAGGCTGCTCGATGTCCTCGAGATGCGCCAGGATTTCCTGTACCGACCATTTGTCGGGCGCGGGGCGAGCGCGCAACTCGCGCGGAGACATCGCGGCAATCTCGCGCTGGATTTTGTCCGGGGTCGTCGCGAGGATGGTGAAAACGGCTTTCAGCATCGAGACTCCGACGGGAAATCCGTTGGGGGGCTCGCCCGCCTGCGTCAGCCAGTTGAAACCGCCATTGTAGCGTCGCTCTCTGAGCGACGGCATTCGTTTCGGCGGTCACAGACCGCCGCTACAGAACTCCAGGCGCACACTCAGGATTTCTTGCCCTTCAGCGTCTTGGCAACGATGGCGAACCGGTTGGCCAGTTTGGGCCGGTCGGCATCCTCCCAGTGCTGGGCGCTGATACTCTGCTGCATCTTCTGGTTGCGGTCTTTGACCGGGGGATGCGTACGTGTCCAGAACGACTGCCCGCCCTGCTCGGTGGCCTGATCGAGCTTGGTCAGGAAGCGCGGCAGCCCGTCAGCGGGATAGCCCGCCGCATGCGTGTATTTGATGCCCCGCTGGTCGGCGTCGAATTCGTCCCCCGGAGCCAGGCCCTGGTCAATGATCTTGACCAGGATCCCCTGGGTCATCTTCTGCAGATAAGCGCTGCCGGGCGTGTAGGCTTTCGCCTCGTCCATGCCGGCGCGCAGCGCCTTGTCGTGCTCGACGATGTGGATGACATGCTTGCCCGCCACGTGGCCGACCTCGTGCGCGAGCACGCCCGCCAGCTCCGATTCATCCTCGCAGAGCTGGAGCGCGCCGCGAGTGATAAAGATGTACCCGCCCGGGGCGGAAAAAGCGTTGATGGTGTCGGAATCGAGCACCGCGAAGTGATAGCCGATATCCTGGCGTTCGGACTGGGCGCCGACCGTCGCCCCCACCAGGTTGACGTAGCGTGTGAGCCCGTCGTCCTTGTAAGGGCGGAAGTGCGCCACCAGCTTGGCCGCCACTTCCCGGCCCACGTCGCGCTCTTCCTGCACGGTCATGGGCGCCAGCGCCTTCTGAATCTTCTGCGCTTTGTCGGTCTTCTCTTTCGCCTTCCGGAGAAGGTCGCCGAATTGCCCCCGGGCAACCGTACCGGCGCCCAGCGCGGCGAGGACCGCCAGGATTTGAGCAACGCTCAGCCCGCGTCGCAACAGGTTCGTGCGCTTCATACGTCCTCCCTACTTGACGGGCTGCAGGCGCCCGTCCTCCTGGAATTTCTTCAGATCGGGTGGCGGGATCGAATAGCTCTCCATGGCGCTGACGGCCTGCCGGTCGGCGGAGCTGGGAGTGGCGTTCCCGATTTGCGCGCCTTCGCCCACGCCCTTGGTGCCGGCGGTGGCGGTGTCTTCCTGCTGCTCGGAACTCTGCCCCGTGACGGCCTTCAAGCCGGAGAAGAATCCGCCCTTCTTTTTCTTCTTTTCCTTCTGGTCCTTGTCGGATTGCTGTTGGTCCTGTTGCTGGGACTGGTCTTGGGCACGCAGTACGCGTGGCCCGCCGGCCACGAGCACGGCCCAGAGGACTCCCAAGGCAATGAGTCGGTATCGGCGTTTCATGATGCGGCCTCACTTTGTTGCGCGTGATCTTTCATTCCTACCAGCTCATAAACCTGGATGCGGTGTTCCTTGCCTTTCACCAAAATCTCGCCCAGCGGTCGGACTTTAGCCAGGTCGCGGACACGCTGATAGGTCGCGTCGCTGATGACGATCGAAGCGTGCAAGTCCTTCGTGGCGCTCTCCAGGCGCGAGCCCAGATTGACGTTGTCTCCGATGACGGTGAAATCCATCCGCTGCTCGGAGCCGATGTTCCCGAAAAGCATTTCGCCGCTATTGATGCCTACGCCAATCTTGAGCGTCGGCCGCCCCTCACTCTGCCACTTTTGGTTCAATTTTTCCAGCCCATCGATCATCTCCAGGGCCGCCCGCGCGGCAAGCTCGGCGTGGTTCGGCTGCGGCAGTGGCGCGCCCCAGAAGGCCATCACGCAGTCGCCCACAAATTTGTCGAGCGTCCCGCCGTACTTGAAGATGACAGAAACCATCATGTTGAGGTGCTCGTTCAGGGTTTTGACCACGGCCTCCGGCGCCAGCTTCTCGGAAATGCTCGTGAATCCGCGGATGTCGCTGAAGAGTACCGTCAGGTCACGCTTTTCGGCGCGCAGGCTCTCCCAACTGAAATCCTGCATGATGGTCTGGACGAGCTGTGGCGAGAGGTATTTGAGGAGCGTTTTGCGGTATTTCCGCTTTTCGCGACCTTCGGTGGCGTAACGGGTGAGCGTCGAACCGGTGAAGGACAAAGTGCCGGCGGCGAGCGGCGCGACCATCGGTGCCCAAAGGTTCTGGGCGCGGAAGAGCCCGCAGACGAGGCCGAAGTATGCCAGGCCGGCGAGCAAGGCCAGGAGCGTGTACATCAGCGCCGAGTTGAAGCCGTAGACGACTCCGGCCATGAGCAGCGCCAGAGCGAGCACCGCCACGATGGTCCAGCGCGGATCCGCCGAACGCAGAAAATCCCCTTTCAGCAGGTTGTCAATCACCGTGGCATGAATCTCCACGCCCGGGTAGGTCTCCGAGAAGGCCGTGGGACGGAAATCGGACGCGCCCGTCGCTGTCGCGCCGATGAGCACGATCTTGTCCTTGAAGGCTTCGGGCGGGATTTCTGGCTTCTCGCCATTATCGTAGTGGAGCGCGGAGTTGAAGACTTTCCACACGGAGTAACGCCGGTAGGTATAGGCGGGCCCGTACCACCGGATGAGCATCCGGCCCTGCTCATCGAGCGGAATTGTCCGGCCGGCGAAATGCAGCACCGGCCCGGGCGCAATCCACAATTCGGAATTCTCGCCGAGCGCCAGCGCCGCCACGGCCAGCGGGAACGAGGGTAGATAAGTATTGCGGAAGCGAAAGAGCGGCGTGACCGTCCGCACCGGCCCGTCCGGATCGGACTGGATGGTGATGCTGCCGGAGTGGGGTGAGGCACGCAGAAATTCGTCTTGGGCAAGATCGATTCCCGAGTAAGGCGGGAGGTCGAGCGGCGCTTCCTGCCGCACCTGCAGGGTGAGCGGGGTGAGTTTCTGCCGGAGCTTTTCCTGCGCTGACGGGTCGGTTTCGCGGTAGGCGCTCATGTTGAGCGCGCAGGCCAGGATGACGTTCCTCCGCTCGCCGAGCGCCGCGGCGAATTGCGCGTCATCGCCCGCGTGGGGGTCAGCACCCTGGAAGAGGATATCCGCAGCGATGGCCCGCGCTCCGCACTCGTTGAGGTACTGGATCAGCCCGGCATAAAGCTTGCGCCGCCACGGCCAGCGGCCGAAGTTGTCGAGCATCTCGCGCGAGGCGAAGCTCGTGTCATCGAGCGCCACGATGACGATGTCGCGGCTGGCGCGCCCGGACTCGGTGAAAGTGCGAAAGCGCCAGTCGAGCGATTTGCGCTCCATGGTATCGAGCCAGCCCAGACGCTCGGCACCGAGCACGAGGAGCGCACTCGTGAGACCCAGCAGCAAAGCCTGAAGGAATTTCGATTTCGCCCACTGGCGGAGGAGGTTCATTGTCGTGGCCCGCCTCGAATCGGCAACGTGCCGGTCTGCGGGCCGGCGGTCATAGCCCGCCGCTACAGCCGGGCACTACTTCAGCTCGCGTAGCTTCTCGCGAAGCTTCAGCGCCTGCCGGAAGTCGCGCTCAAGTTCACGATCGCTGAGGTGAAGCTTCATCGCTTCCAGCTTCTCGATGAGCGACTCGAGCGCTGACTGGATATTTTCGATGTTCGTGAGGCAAATGTCACGCCAGAGATTGTAGGGGCTTTCGGCGAGGCGGGAAACGTCTCGGAAGCCCGAGGCGGCGAGTTCAAGAGGCAGGAAATCCTCCGCGCCTTGCTCGGCGATCATGCTGGCGAGACCCGTGGAGACGAGTTGCGGCAGGTGGGAAAGAAACGCGACGGCGCGGTCGTGCGTGGAGGCTCCGGTGACGAAGGGTTTCGCGCCAAGTTTCTCCACCAGGGCGGAGAATGCTTTGACGCGCTCGTCCGCCAGATGATTGGGCAGGAGGGGGGTGAGAACGTAGCGCGCGCCATCGAACAGCGCAGTGCTCGCGTTCTTAAGCCCCGAGCGCTCTTTCCCCGCCAGGGGATGCCCGCCGAGGAAGAGCGGCTCGTCGCCGAAAATTTCACGGGCGCGCTGGCAGATCAGCCGCTTCGTGCTGCCCACGTCGGTGATGAGCGCGCGCGGCGAGGCCACGCCTTTGAGTTGCGGCAGGAGATCGAGGATCATGCCGACGGGCGTGGCGAGGATAATCAGGTCCGCGCCGCGCACCGCGGTAATCGGATCCGCCGAGCCTTCATCCACCACCCCCGCGGCCAGGGCGCGTTCCAACACTTCGGGCCGGTCCGCGCCCACACGACGGGCTTTCACACCTCGCTCTTTGAGCGCCAGGCCCCACGAGCCGCCGATCAGTCCGAGGCCGATGATCGATACGCGGTAAAAGTTGCTGTCCACAGTGAACAGGAAGACAGAAGTCAGAATTCAGAACAAGGCAACCCAAGCCATTGAGCACGCGCAGCACGGGAGGGGCTCCGCCTCCCTAGTCCCCAGTCCCTACCACCTAGATTGTCCTTCCCACGGCCGGCGCGATCATGCGCAATTCTTTCATCAACTGCTCGAACTGGACCGGGTAGAGCGACTGCGCGCCGTCGCTCAGGGCCCTTTCAGGGTCGTGATGGACTTCGACGAGCAGCCCGTCGGCTCCCGCCGCCAGCGCCGCTCGCGCCATGGGCGGCACCTTGTCGCGCCGCCCCGTGCCGTGCGAAGGATCGGCGACAATCGGCAAGTGCGAGAGCTTCTTGACGACCGGAATCGCCGAGACATCCAGCGTGTTGCGCGTATAACTTTCGAAGGTGCGGATGCCGCGCTCACAGAGAATCACGTTGTAGTTCCCGCCCGACATGATGTATTCGGCCGAGAGCAGCAATTCCTCGATCATGGCCGAGATGCCGCGCTTGAGCAGGACGGGCTTCGCGACCTTGCCGAGTTCCTTGAGCAGGTAGTAGTTCTGCATGTTGCGCGCGCCCACCTGGAGCACATCGACGTATTCGAGCATCATGGGGATCTGCGTCTGGTCCATCACCTCGGAAACGACCAGCAGCCCGTGCTTGTCCGCGGCGCGGCGCATCAGTTCCAGCCCCTTCTGCCCCAAACCCTGGAAGGTGTAAGGCGACGTGCGGGGCTTGAACGCTCCGCCGCGCAGAACCTTCGCGCCCTGGCTCGCAACCTGGGCGGCGATGGTTTCAATCTGCTCGGCGCTCTCGATGCTGCACGGCCCGGCCATCACCACCACCTGCGCGCCTCCGACCCCCACACCCTTGCCAATAGGAACGACCGAACCTTCCGGGCGGAAATGGCGACTGGCGAGCTTGTAGGGCGCCGAGATGCGCAATACCTTCGAGACGCCTTCGATCAGTTCGATATCGCGGGTGTCAAAATCCACCTTGGCGCCGACGGCCCCGAGCACGGTGTGCCGCGCGCCCGTCGAGCGGTGGATGTCGAATCCCATGTCCATCAGCCGGTTAATGACGCGCTGGATCTGCTCTTCCGTCGCGCCTTCCTGCATCACCACAACCATGACGGGTCACTCCTTCGTGTGTAACGCGCCGCCTTCCATCGCGTGGCGCTCCAGGGCACGGGCCTCATCAATGATGCGCTCGAAGAGCCGGCGGATGGCCGCATCGTCCAGCGGCCCCTGGTTCGACTTCACCACGTTGCGGAGGATCTCCGCCTCCCGCTCCGGCTGCCACGCCAGCAGGTTGAGCTGCTTCTTGAGATGCCCGATTTCCACCGCGCAGCGCGAGCGGTCGTTGAGCAGCCGGACGAGCTGCTGGTCGATTTCGTCAATGTGCTTTCGCCATCCATCCAGATCGTTCATGCGGGACTGCTCCCTATTCCTTCCTTAAGCCAATGGACGAGCTGCTCGATCGCTGCCGCCCCGGCTGAATGATAGCGTTCTTCGATCGCATGCACCACGGCGCTGCCCACCACTGCCGCATCGGCCAGCGCCTGCACCTCGCGCACCTGCTCGGGCCGGGAGATGCCGAAACCCACCGCGAGCGGTAAGGGAGTGAGCCGACGCGCGCGTTCGACGAGCGTTCTGGCGCTTGCTTCGAGCTTCGCCCGCTCGCCTGTCACGCCCGTGCGCGAGATCAGATAGAGGAAGCCGGTTGACGACTGTGCCGCCAGTTCCAGCCGTGCGTCCGTGGAGGTAGGCGCGGCGAGAAAGATCGTGTCGAGGTGCTGCACGCGCATCACGGCCGTGTAGGCTTCCGCCTCCTCGGGCGTCAGGTCCACGATGAGCGCGCCATCCGCGCCGGCCCGCGCAGCCTCGCGCGCGAACTTGTCCAGGCCGAACTGCAGCACGGGGTTGAAGTAAGCGAAGAGCACGAGCGGCGCTTGCAGCGACTGGCGCCAGCGCGGCAGGTGCTCGAGGATTTTCTTGAGCGTCGTGCCCGAGCGCAGTGCGCGCTCGGAGGCGCGCTGGATGACGGGGCCGTCCGCGAGCGGATCGGAGAACGGCACGCCCAGCTCGATGACGTCCGCGCCGCCCCGCTCGACGGCGGCGAGCAATTCACCCGTCGCCTCGAGCGTCGGGTCGCCCGCCGTGAGGTACACGACCAGACCTTTCGCCTGCCGCTCGCGCAGCTCGCGAAACCGGGCCTCAATTCGAGATGTGGACACAGCCGTCATCATCGAGATTTTGGATTTGCGATTCTGGATGTTGGATCAGGCAACTGCCCTAGTTCCTGCTCAAAACCACCGTCGCGAATCCAAAATCCAAAATCGAAAATCATAAGATTCCCGCCGACTGAAAGATTCCCAGGTCCTTGTCCCCGCGGCCGGAAAGATTCACCAGGATGACCCGCTCGCGGCCAAGGAGCGGCGCACGCTTCGCCACTTCCGCCAACGCGTGGGCGGGCTCGAGGGCGGGAATGATGCCCTCCGTGCGCGCGAGCAACCGGGCCGCCTCGAGTGCTTCTGCATCGCTCACGTGACAGTATTTGACGCGCCCTTGCCGATAGAGCGCCGAGTGCTCCGGTCCGACGGCGGGATAGTCCAGTCCCGCCGAAACCGAGTGCGTGTTGGCAATCAAGCCGTCCGGCGTCTGCAGCACGTAAGTGTACGTACCGTGCAGGACGCCGGGCTTGCCGCCCGCGAAGCGTGCGGCGTGCTCACCGAGCGAGAGCGAGCGCCCACCCGCCTCGACGCCCACCATCTTCACCTCGCGGTCGGGAATGAAATCGTAGAACAGTCCGATCGAATTGCTGCCACCGCCCACGCAGGCGACCAGCAGGTCGGGCAGGTGGCGCGTGGTGGTCAGAATCTGCTCCCGTGCTTCCTGGCCGATCACACGCTGGAATTCCCGCACCATCAGAGGGTAAGGGTGCGGTCCGAGCACCGAACCCATCAGGTAGTGAGTGTTCTCGACGTTGGTCACCCAGTCGCGCATGGCCTCGTTGATGGCGTCCTTCAAAGTCTTCGAACCGGATGCGACACCCACCACCTGCGCTCCGAGCAGGCGCATGCGGAAGACGTTGGGCGCCTGGCGGGCCATGTCCTCTTCGCCCATGTAGACGGTGCAGTCCATGCCGAGAAGAGCCGCCACCGTGGCGGTGGCCACGCCGTGCTGGCCCGCGCCGGTCTCGGCCACCAGGCGGGTCTTGCCCAGGCGCTTGGCGAGCAGGCCCTGGCCCAAACAGTTGTTGATTTTGTGCGCGCCGGTGTGGAGCAGGTCTTCGCGCTTGAGATAGATCTGCGCGCCGCCCAGGTGCTCGCTCAGGCGCTTCGCGTGGAAGAGCGGCGTCGGCCGTCCCGCGAAGTGTTTCAACAGATGGTCGAGTTCGGCCTGAAATCCCGCGTCGCGACGCGCCGCCTCGAACGCCTCAGTGAGCTGTTCGATGGGATGCATCAAGGTCTCGGGCACATATCGCCCGCCGAACTCGCCGTAGCGCCCGCGCGCGTCAGGCCAAGGGTGCGCCGATCGTGTTTCACTGCTAAGGTTATTCATTGCCGAATTCGCAACTTTGCCGTGCCAGGGTCGAATTGAGTGATTGAGCGATTTGGTGACTGTGTGATTGAGTGAATGAAAAGACCAAAGACTCCTTTCGTCTGGACTTCAGGAAGAGCGTTCTCCAAATCACTCAATCACACAATCACTCAATTCCTCGGTCCGCTTCCGCAACCGCCGCGAAAAACGCCCGCAGTTTGGCCGCGTCCTTCACGCCCGGCGCGGATTCGACCCCACTCGCCACGTCCACTGCGTAAGGACGGACTTCGCGAATCGCCCGGGCGACGTTCTCGGGCGTCAACCCACCGGCGAGAATGACGGGGCCGTAGCGTTTCGCCTCGCGCGCCACACTCCAATCGAACGTCTTCCCCGTTCCGCCGAGTAGGTTCGGGTCGAAAGTGTCGAGTAAAAACGCACTGGCTTTCAGCAGTGCGAGCTGTTCCGGCCTGAACCCTTCCCGCACCGACACCGCCCGAATCACCGAGAAGCCATCGAGAGGTCCCCCCTGGGGAGCTGGAAGCGGAAATCCCGGAGCGTGCAATTGGACGGCGTTCGCGCCCGCTTCCCTTGCGATCAACGCGACACGCTCCGCGTCCGTCTCGTCGGCGAAAACCCCAATCGCCGTCACAAACGGCGGTAGTTCCCGGACAATCATGCGGACCGCTGCCGGGGTAATGTAACGCGGTGACCGAGGATATAAATTGAATCCCAACGCCGCCGCCCCAAGTTCAACGGCGTGCTCCGCGTCCTCCAGACGCGTGATACCACAAATCTTCACTCGCGTCGGCACAAATCCTCCACACTGGCTGACAGATACAGTCGGGGGGCTATTCCCAATCTCCAACTCCCAATGGCGGACGAGCACTGCGACGCCGCGCGAGCTCCAAACTAGCGTACATTAATGCGGATAACTCCTTCCCCGGATCCAGTGCGGTCATGCACCGTTCCCCAATCAGCACGGCGTCATACCCTGCGTCGCCTAATCGCCTCAAATCCGCAGCCGACGTTATCCCGCTCTCGCTGACAGCAAGGCAGGCCGCCGGGATTCTCGGCCGCAGGCGGAGAGATGTTTCCAGGTCGACCTCAAGCGTCTTGAGATTCCGGTTGTTCACGCCGATGATGCGCGCGCCGGCATCCACCGCACGGAGAAGCTCCTTCTCTGTGTGCACCTCGACCAGCGCTGCAATGTTTAACGTGGTGCAGAGTCCGATTAGACGCCGCAATTCGCTTTCTGTGAGCGCAGCAACGATCAAGAGCAGCGCGTCCGCACCGGCGACAGCAGACTCATAAACTTGATAGTCGTCGATAATGAAGTCTTTCCGCAAGAGCGGCAGGCCTGTAGCTTCGCGTACTTCTCGCAGATCATTAAGCGACCCCATGAAGAAATCTTCCTCGGTCAGGACCGAGAGCGCCGCGGCGCCCGCCGCCTCGTATCCCTTCGCAATCGTCCGCGGGCGATAGTCCTCCCGCAGCAAACCCCGCGACGGTGAGGCGCGCTTCAACTCTGCGATGACACAGATTCCACTCCATGAGAGGGCTTTCCTGAAGTCGATGAAATCGGTGCGGCCCTCCGCCAATCTTTGTAGGTCAGAAAGAGGAACGTGGGCCCGTACCTCCTCGATACGGCGGCCCCGCGCGACCAGAATCTTCTCCAGGACGCTTGCAGACGGTTTCGCCATGGCGACAGCCTTTGCGGGGCGGTGTTAGCCGCCTCGAAGTGCTTCCTTTCAAAGAAGATAGACCATTACTCTAAGGGCGAGACAAAGACAATGTCAAGGATGGGTGCTGACTGCTTCTCAAGGGTGAACTGGCGCCGCCTCAACTCGCTCGCGTGCTTCAGATTAATAGTTGCTCCCGCGGGTCAGCCAGTCGGTGTGCCACTCGTAGGTTCTTTCCCAGAAGTTCGGATTTGCCCACACCTTTTGCAGGTTTCGCCAGTATCGGAGTCGCGCTTCGGCGGGAGCCTCCACGGCGTTAGGGTAAGCCTTGGTATCGACGCTGAAGGCTCCCGGGGGCTCGCTCGGCAAACGGTCGCCAAAGGCGAACACTCCGCGTGAGAGTCTCACCGCGCTCTGCCAGTAGGCCTGCCCCAAGCGTTCCTCTGCCCGGCGTTGCGCAGTGGTCCAGTCGGGGCGAGGGTCGAGAAACTCCGCCGGCGGGTTGGGGCGAAGATGCATCACCGGCTGGATGGACCGATAGACAAAGAGAACCGCCAGTATGATCGTCACGATGGCGCAGAAGATGCCGTAGACCGATCCGTATCCAACTTTGGCCATGGCTCTTTCCTCGAACCGGCGCCAACCGGTCCTTCCACACCGAATCATACCCGGTGTTCCCGTCGAGAGCTATAGCACTTCAGTAGCAGTACGTTTGGGTGCTGGGCCGGAGGCGACCAGAATGGCCTCCCCGATGCACCCGCTCGGACCGCAGTCAGGATGGGTTTCCCAAGCGGTTTGGATCCGTTCCCTCGGTCAGGAGTACAATTGGCTGGAGCGCAATCCCCGGTCTCTAAGCGCACGGAGGAATTTTGGCAAATCAGGATTTCTTTCACACCACATTGGGCAGACTAGGAAAGAGCGCATATCGCTTGGGCCTGTCGGGCACCTACCGACCCGGCAAGAAAGCCATCCACGAAGCCCTCGACGCGGGCGTAAACTTCTTCTTCTGCTACGGCTTCGACACCCAGACGGTCGGCGTCCTGCGCGAGCTCGCGCCGAGCACACGCGCTAACTGCATTATCTCGACCGGAGCCTACAACCTCCTCTGGGGCCATCCCAACCTGCGTCGGACTCTGGAGAAGCGCCTCCGGCAGTTGCGGACAGACACCATCGATGTCTTCCTGTTCCTGGGCGTCATGGGCAAGGAGACTTATCTCGACCGCGCCTTGGAAGAAATGCGCCGCTTCCGCGACGAGGGTAAGGTCCGCGCGATCGGCGTCTCCATCCACCAGCGCAAACTCGCCGGCGCGCTCGCCGCGCGGGGTGCCGTGGACATCCTGATGATGCGCTACAACGCCGCACACCGCGGCGCAGAGCAGGATATCTTCCCTCACCTGGCCGCGCACAATCCGGTGGTTATCAACCACACCGCTACCCGCTGGACCTACCTGCTAAGAAGACCGCGCGGCTGGCCCAGGGAGGGTCGCGTGCCCACCGCCGGCCTGTGCTACCGCTTTGTGCTTTCGAATCCGCACGTGCACGTCTGCCTGACCGCACCTAGCAGTGAGGGGCAATTCGCAGAGAATCTCGCCGCCGTCCGCGAAGGCCCACTCGGCGATGACGATATGCAGTTCATGCGCGACTTCGGCGACGCGGTGCACGCGCAGAAGAAGTGGTTTATGTGAAAAGCGAGAAGTCAGAAATCAGGAGACAGAAGTCAGAAGACAGAAGAAAGAGGTCCCTTCGCCCTTCGTCCTTTGCTCGTTGCGCCACCTATAATCCCAGAACACACGCTGCACACCTGGGGTTCCAGCTGCTTTTGATTCCGTCGTGTCTCTGTGTCTTCGTGGCCGCGGTCAGACCCGCTCGAAGCGCGCCTGGAAGAAGCGCAGATATTTCGGCTCATAGACCATCTTGAGGCCCCGCGCCTGCGCGCGGCGCTCGTAGACGGCGAGCACGGACTCAGCCACGACATCCATGTGAGCCTGGGTGTAAACGCGCCGCGGCAGAGTGAGCCGGACCAGCTCGAGGCTCGGAAAGCGTTCCTCGCCGGTCTTCGGGTTGCGGCCCGCGCTCACCGCGCCGCGCTCCATCGAGCGCACACCCGAGTCGACATAGAGGTCGGCGGCGAGCGCTTGGGCCGGAAACTGGCTCTGCGGAATATGCGCGTAGATGGCGCGCGCGTCGAGGAACACGGCGTGCCCGCCGATGGGCCGCACGATGGGAATTCCCCAGTCAATCATGTGCTGACCCAGGTACTCGACCTGGCCGATGCGAGCGCGCATGTGGTCGTCGTCCACGCTCTCGGCAATCCCGCGCGCCATCGCCTCCATATCTCGCCCCGCGAGCCCGCCGTAGGTGTGCAGGCCTTCGTACACCACGACCATGTTGCGCGCTTCTTCGTACAGGCCCTGGTCGTTCGTCGCCAGCCAGCCGCCGATGTTAGTGAGCGAGTCTTTCTTGGCGCTCATGGTGCACGTATCGGTATAAGAGCAGTACTCCTTCAGAATCTCCGCGATCTTTGTCGAGCGGTAACCCTCCTCGCGCTGCTGGATGAAGTAGGCATTCTCAACGGCGCGCGTGGCGTCGAGCACGATGGGGATGCCGTGCTTCGTGCAAAATTCGCGCAGCGCGCGCATGTTGGCCATTGACTGCGGCTGGCCGCCCGCCATGTTCACCGTGCCGGCAACGCAGATGTAAGGAATCTTCTTCGCGCCGACTTCGCCCACGACCTTCTGGAGCTTGGTCAAATCGACATTCCCTTTGAACGGATGCTCCTTCGCCGGGTCGTGCGCGTCGTCGATGATGACGTCCACAAACGTTCCGCCCGCGAGCTCTTGATGGAGTCGCGTCGTGGTGAAGTACATGTTCCCGGGAATGAAGTCGCCGGGCTTGATCAGGATTCGGGAAAGGATGTGCTCCGCGCCGCGCCCCTGGTGCGTGGGGACGAGGTACTTGTAGCCGTAGTGCTCTCGGGCCGCGTCCCAGAGGTGATAGAAATTCCTGCTGCCCGCGTAGGCCTCGTCACCCAGCATCAGGCCGGCCCACTGAATGTCGCTCATGGCGTTCGTCCCGCTGTCGGTGAGCAGGTCGATGTAAACGTCCTCGGAGCGCAGCAGGAAGGTGTTGAAGCCGGCCTCGGCAATGCAGCGCTCGCGCTGCTCGGGCGTGGTCAGGCGCAGCGGCTCGACCATCTTCACTTTCCATGGCTCAGCCCAGGAACGTCGCGCCGGTTTGGGATAAGGCATATTCGGCCTCCTTCGAAATTTTCACATTGTGAGATTGCGCCTGCCATTCTACTACCGAGATCAAGCCGTGACTGTAAGCTGGTGCCGAGAACCCCGCGAAGGGGTATTCGAGGTTCAGCCCCCGGGTCAATGGGTCCTGAGAAGGGCGACAGCCAAACAGGATTTCCAGCCACTTGGCGCGTACTCAAGGCTGACAAAGGGTCCATTCTCCAGGATTCTTGGCTTTTTCCAGACAACTCCATGACGAATGCTCGCCTGCCAGGGTCTAGAATTAAGCTTGTCTCGGATATGAGTGGCTGACCCATGTCCTCCCACAGCCACCGGCGCCAGATATTCTTCTTTCTCGCCGCCGTTCTCCTGCCCTGCTCAGTGCTCGTCGCATTGAGCCTTCGCATGATCACTCAGGAGCGGGAGCTGGCCGAAAAGCGGCTAGCCGACGAGAAGCAGAGGATGGTCAGCGACGTTCGCCAACAACTGCTGGCGCGCTTGGAGCAAATCAAGTTTGAGGAAGCGAGTGCCCTCACGGCGGGAGGAGAACTTGGCCGAGCGTCGCGGCATGAGAATCCCTCCATCGCACTTGTAGGACGGCTGGAGGAAGGGCGCCCGGTTTTCCCCTGGGGGCTGGTCGCGTCCGGCGAAAGAGCGCATCGCCTTTTGGGCCAGGCGCAATTCGCGGCCAAGGTCCGGCAGGGCGAGCAGCAGGAGTTCGGGAAGAGAGACTATTTGAATGCTGCCGCCCGCTACGGCGAGGCCCAGCAAACAGCACGGCACCCTATTCAGGTCGCCTACGCGCAACTTCTGCTCGCCCGAGCCCTGGCCAAGTCAGGCCAGAACCGCGACGCGCAGGCGCTCTACCGAAAGATTCTGGCGCTCGCCTGGGATCAGACTGAAGAGCAGGGCATTCCCCTGTCACTCTATGCCGCTTCCGGCTTGCTGGAAACGGGGGCCGACCACCGAGCCGTCCAGGAACGCATTCAAAGCGAAGGCGAGAGGCTGCGCGGGTACTCGCCAGCCGTGGCCTATCTGTTGCGAGACATCCTCCAGAGGCTCGCCGAGTCAGCCCCGGCGCCCATTGCCGCCAAGGCCAAGGATGAGCTTCAGGCCGTAGGGGCTCGTATCCGCTATGTCGAGCAGGCGCTCGCGCTGCAAAGAGACTTCCCGAATCTAGGTCTGGGGAGAGCCTCGACCGGCTCGGCCGGGAACCCCGAGCCGCTGTGGGTTCCCTATGAGGGAGAAGACCTCTGGCTCGTCAGCGTGGCTCCAGCATCCGGCACACTGCCGGCCATCGTGATTGCGGTGCGGGCGGAAGACATCTTCAAATCTGTCCGCGACGCGGGGACTTTGTCCAGCGCTTCTGTCGGCCAGGCTCAGTTGCTCAGTGGCCCGTCGGCAAAAGGGGAAGCCTTGGGCGCGAACTTCCCCGGCCTGAAGATTTGGTTCCCGCAACAAGACGTGACCGCGCTGGCAAAGCAGTGGAATCCTCAACGCGCCTTTTATCTCGTTACGCTTTTGCTGGTTTTGAGCATCACCCTGTTCGCCGCCTATCTCCTCTGGCGCGATGTACGCCGCGAAGTGCGCCTGGCGGAGATGCGCTCGCAATTCGTTTCCAGCGTCTCGCACGAACTGAAGACGCCTCTCACCGCCATCCGCATGTTTGCGGAAACCCTGGGCATGGGCCGCGCCACCGACACGCAAACGCAGTCGGAATACTTGGAGACGATTGTCAACGAAACCCAGCGCCTCACACGGCTGCTGAACAACGTGCTGGATTTCTCCAAGATCGAACAGGGAAAGAGAATCTACAGGCTAGAACCGACCTGCTTGGCCGAAGTGGTCCAGGCAGCCGCGCGGACGCTGCAGTATCCGCTCGCCCAGCAGGGATTTCAATTGCGCGTGGAAATTGAAAACGGCCTTCCCGCAGTGCGAGTGGATGCCGACGCCATCGAGCAGGCCATATTGAATCTCCTCACCAATGCCATGAAATACTCCGGCGAAAGCCGCGAGATCGACTTGCGGCTGCACCTGCAGGGTGGCCGGGCGGTGATCGCGGTTCGCGACAAGGGTATAGGAATTCCGCGCAAAGAACAGTCCCGCATTTTCGAGAAGTTCTACCGCGCCCCGACTCCGGAGAACCTGCACGTCCCCGGAACCGGACTCGGGCTGACGCTGGTCGAGCACATCGCGAAGGCCCACGGGGGACACGTGGAAGTCCAAAGCGAGCCCGGAAAGGGCAGCGCGTTTTCAATTCATCTCCCTCTGGAAGGCGCCGCATGAGTCGCATTCTCGTCGTCAAAGATGATCCGGCCATTCTTCGCGGGCTCGCGGATAACCTCAAGTTCGAGTCGCACGAGGTTCTGACCGCGACGGACGGCGAGGCGGGTTACCGCCTGCTTCGAGAGAAGAAGCCGGACCTGATCATCCTGGACCTGATGCTGCCCAAGCTGAGCGGCTATGAAGTCTGCCGCAAGGTTCGCGACGAAGGGCTGACGACCCCCATCCTGATGCTCACGGCACGTGGCGAGGAGGCCGACCGCGTGCTGGGTCTCGATCTCGGCGCCGATGATTACGTGACCAAGCCTTTTTCTGTGCGCGAGCTGATGGCGCGCGTGCGCGCCCTGCTGCGTCGCGCGCATCCGCCCAAGGCACTGCCCGATGAACTGCGCTTCGGTGACGTGGTCGTCAACTTCCGGAGATACGAGGCGAAGAAGGGCGACCGAGCACTTGAGATGACCCGCAAGGAGTTCGGAGTGCTGCGGTTGCTGGCCGCGCGCGCGGGCGAGGTGGTCACACGTGATGATTTATTGAACGAGGTGTGGGGCTACGAGAACTATCCTACCACCCGCACGGTAGACAACCACATCTCGCTACTCAGAGCCAAGCTCGAGCAGGACCCATCCGAGCCGCGCCACCTGCTGACGGTTCACGGTGTGGGCTACAAATTCGTCCCCTGAGCATGACGTTTCCATGACCCCGGCTCAACAGTTCGCAGGAAGAAATATTGCGGCAAACTTGCACGGATTCCACCCATCCATGACACCTCTTGCTCCCGCTCGCGCTAGGGTTGCGGACGTAGGGAGCGAAGCATGGCAAGGAGGACAGCGATGAAAAAGATTCTGGGATTGATCACCATCTCGATAGTTGTCGCTCTGGGTGCGGCGATGGCCGCGCCGCAGAGCGGCCACGATCTGTTTCAAAAGGCACTGGTGAAGGAACGCACGGAGGGGAATCTCGAGGACGCCATCCAGCTTTACCAGCGCATCGTGCGCGATTTTTCGAACGATCGCCCGCTGGCCGCCAAGGCCCTGCTCCAGATGGGCCAGTGCTACGAGAAGTTGGGCAAAACCGAGGCACGCAAAGCCTACCAGAGAGTGATTGACAACTATTCCGACCAGCAAAGCGAAGTTGCGCTGGCGCGGGAAGCAATCGCCAGGCTTTCCAAAGCATTAGTGGAGGTTGCTGCCAAACCCCGTTTCACGAAGATTCGCATTCCTACGAAACTTTCAATGTTAGGAGTTGGGGCCTTGTCGCCCGACGGCGGAAGATTCGCATTTGCTTCCGAAGGCAGCATTTGGGTCGTGCCGGTTCACGGGAAGGTGGATCCCGACATCTCAGGCGAACCTCTGAAGCTGACTGAATCGATGGCGGGTTGGGTCGTTACCCCTGCCTGGTCTCGAGATGGCAAGTGGATAGCCTTCAATCACATTGACGAGGACCACGCAGCGATCTATGTGGTCCCATCAGAAGGAGGCCAAACTAAGAAAATCTCCGTCGAGGCATACCGTAGCGCCTACCATTACGATAATCGCCTTAGCCTTTCGCCCGACGGGAAGCAACTCGCTTTCGCCTCTACCAAGGAGCAAGAGAAAGGTAAACGAGAAGCACTTCGAATCTACACTGTTCCTGTCGAGGGCGGCGCTGCCAAGCCATTGACCGATACCTATACCCGCGAACCAGAATTCTCTCCCGATGGAAACAAGATAGCCTATGTCAAGGTTCGCGACGTGAAAACCTACGAGACGCGCAGCGATGTGTGGGTCATGCCCGTTCAGGGGGGGGCTCCAGTCCAGGTCGCCGATGTGCCGAATCGCGCAAGAAGTCCCGTGTGGTCACCCGACGGCAAGATGATTGCCTTCCTCACCGAAGCCGGCGGAGACTGCGAGAGCAGAGAGCTTTGGATCGTGCCCGTATCGGAGCGAGGCAAGCCTGTGGCCGCGCCGACCAAAATTGGCCTTCCGAACTTGACATGTCATTTGCTGGGAGGATGGACTTCGGAGAACAAGATTGCTCTCTTTTTCCCGAGCCCCGAGCATGAGGCCATCTACACGGTTCCTGCATCCGGGGGCAAAGCGACTCAGGTTACGCCCTCAGGCCTTGCGTTTCACCCCAGGTGGTCGCCTGACGGAAAGAGGATCTACTACAGGTCGGGCCTTGGAGAGCTGGCTTTCGTCCCCACGGGAGGAGGTGAACGCTCCTTAATTCTCAAGCGCTCCGATCCCGTGGTAATAGAGGCTACACCTGGGGGCGGAAACGCCATTTCGCCAGATGGGAAGAAAATCGTCTTCTCCGGATTCCAGAAAGGTCTGGAGGGAGTGCATATCTGGACAATTCCTGTCGGAGGAGGGGAGCCGACCCGGTTGACGACCCCACCCACGGATAACCGATTTCCTTGCTGGTCCCCTGACGGGAACACCATAGCTTTTATCAGTGGTAGGAAGACTGAAGAGAACATCTTCCTCTCGCACATCTATACAATTCCCGCGGAAGGCGGAGAAGTCAGGCAACTCACCTCTGAATCAGATAGGGTCGCTTGGTCAACCATAGCATGGTCACCGGACGGGAAGTTGCTTGCCTATTTCTCCAGGGACATGACGATCAAAGTCATTCCTGCTGCGGGTGGAGAATCTCGAGACGTGGTGAAGGTAGGCCCCACAACCCCTCACTCAGGGCTGGCTTGGTCCCCCGATAGCAAGAGGCTGGCCTACACGCCAAAAGGAAGCATCTGGATCGCTACACTGGATGGGGGAACTCCCACAGAGGTCAAGACGGGTCTGGATGCAGAGGCATTCCACATGGCGTGGTCACCAGATGGAGAAAAGCTAGCTTTCAGTGCCGCAAGGGGCGGATTGGAAGAACCGGAGCTTTGGCTCATGGAAGACTTCCTGCCCCCGGCGGCCAGCTCGAAATAAGGATGGTCTTGGGGAGGGGATAGAGGAAACCGTGCTCGCTCCCCTTCCCAGCCTGCTTGCTGCAAGACCAAACGCTCGAGTCCGAAGAAGACTCGAAGCTTGGGTTAGAGGCCGAAGGCCATGAACACGACATGGGTGGATGCACAATTCGTGCTCGATTTCTATCAAGCCTTTCTCACCCTGCTGGTCTGGCTTCTGGCAACTTTCGCCTGCCTCGGCGTCTTGGCCGCAGTCATGTTTCTATGCTGGGAATGTTCCCACCCTTTTGCCCGATCAGCCGGCGCCATGGTTGACCAAATAGCACGTACACCGTAGGGAGGTAAACGGTCATGAAAAAGATCTCCATCCTCATCATTTTTGGATTGCTCGTAGCGCTGGGCGCGGGATTCGCCGCGCCGCAGAGCGGCCACGATCTGTTTCAAAAGGCGCTGGTGAAGGAGCGCACGGAAGGCAACCTCGAAGGGGCCATCCAGCTTTACCAGCGCATCGTGCGGGACTTCTCGGATGACCGCCCGCTGGCCGCCAAGGCCCTGCTTCAAATGGGCCAGTGCTACGAGAAGCTAGGCAAAGACGAAGCGCGCAAGGCTTACGAGCGCGTCCTGAGGGACTATGCCGACCAGAACGAGGCCGCGGAGCAAGCCCGCACGCGGCTCGCCGCCCTGCGCAAGCCCTCAGGCGTCAGCAAAGAACCGGCGTTTGCGACGCGGCAAGTCTGGACTACTCCTGACATGGGGAATATCGAGGGAGCACCCTCTCCCGACGGGAAATATCTCTCCTTTGTGGACTGGGACACTGGGGACTTGGCCATTCGGGCCCTCGAAAGCGGGACAAACCGCCGCCTCACGAACAAGGGTCCCTGGGAGAAGTCTGACGAGTTCGCCCTATTCTCCCGATGGTCTCCCGACGGCAAGCAGATCGCTTACGACTGGTACGACGGCAAATGCTGTGTTGACCTGCGGGTCGTCGCGCTGAACGGGGAAAAGCCGCGGGTTCTCGCCAAGAACGATGAGTGGATGCAAACCTACGATTGGTCACCGGATGGCAAGCAAATTCTCACATTCCTCGAAACGAAAGGTGGCACACGTCAGATTGTGCTCGTGTCAGCCGCGGATGGGGCGACCAAAGTTGTCAAGACCTTCGAACGACGCGGGCGCTTCCCTCAAGTCATGCGCTTTTCGCGCGACGGGCACTACATTGCCTACGACCAGCCGCAGGAAGAGAACGCTCTCGAGCACGACATCTTCCTGATCTCGGTCGATGGCAGTAATGAAGTCCCCTTGGTCAAGCACCCGGCCCAGGATCTCTTCCTCGGGTGGCCGCCTGACGGGAAGGGAATTCTCTTTGCCAGCGAGCGGACTGGATCTCTGGATATGTGGTTTCTCCCCGTCTCGGCGGGGAAAGCTCAAGGCGGGCCTGAACTCGTCAAGAGAGGCGTAGAACAGATTGTACCCTTGGGATTCACTCAGAACGGGTCTTTCTACTACGCGCAAGGGCAGTGGATGCTTGACGTCTATGTCGCCAGGATGGACCGCGAGAGCGGCAAAATCCTCGCACCACCCGAGAAGGCGATCAGACGTTTTGAGGGTGCGAATTCCTGGCCACAGTATTCTCCCGACGGGAAGTATCTGGCCTATGTTTCGACCCGGAGTCGCGCGTTCCAGGCTGCCGTCCGCCCCAATATCCTCTGTATTCGCTCGCTTGAGACCGGCAAAGAGCAGGAATTCTCCACTAAATTCATGCGGCTTGCCGGCACTCATTGGGCTCCAGATGGCCAATCTATCTATCTCGCCGCTTGGGATTACCAGGGTGCGGGAATCTACCGGGTGGACGTTCAGAGCGGCGAGTTTAGCTCGGTTTTGCGAGTGGACCGACCCACCCAAGGATTTGCTCACGAAGTCTCCCCTCATGGGAGGCTTCTCATTTATGAGCGCAGAGATAAACCGACACCGGAGGAGCCATACCGAATCCTCAGCCGGGACCTCATGACCGGCGAAGAAAAGCAACTCTACGCGGGTGACCCCGATTCTGGCCGCCTCAGCATCTCCCTTTCTCCTGACGGTCGGTGGCTAGCCTTCATGAACTTGAGCAAGAAGAAAGTCCTCCGAGGAATGCCCGCCAGCGGCGGGAGCCACGGGACCTGCTGCGATTCGAGGAAAATAGGAGCTTCTTCGGTTGGATCGAATGGACCGCCGACGGGAAGTACATACTCTTTCCAAGGGTGCACCCCGCGAAAGACAAGCCGGGGTTCGCCTTGTGGCGGATTGCCGTGGATGGTGGAGAACCTCAAGAACTCAACCTGGTGATGGCCAACTTCGAGAACCTGAGCGTTCATCCAGACGGGGAACATCTTACGCTTTCCTCGCCCGGTTTCACGGGGAAGTCTCCGGCGGTCTGGGTCATGGAGAACTTCCTGCCGCCAGCAGCGGGTAGCCCGAAGTAACGATGGTCTTGGGGAGGGGATGAGAAAACCCATACTCGCTCCCCTCCCCAGCATCCTTGCTTGAAGACCACGCGCTTGATTCCGAAAAGGACTCGAAGTTTGGGTTGGAAGCCGCAGGCCATGGACACGGCGTGGGTGGACGCGCAAATCGTGCTCGATTTCTATCAAACCTTCCTCATGCTGCTGGTCCGGCTTCTCGCGAGCTTCGCCTGCCTTGGGATCCTCGCCTCCGTGATGTTTCTTTGTGTGGAATGTGCCGCCCCTTTGCCGGATCTCCGAGCCGCTCCCTGAAACCTCCCAGCGAGATTGCCGTCCGGCTGTGAAGCGATTCATCCGCCTCGCCCCCCTTCAGCCCCGCTTACAGCGCGTCGCGCGCCGCATGAACTTCGCGGAAGGCGTCCTCGCGTTGGGTTGCCTGCCGGTGCCGCCAAGGACGGAGACCGACAACGGACATTCTTACCATTTCGCGGCCAGCCCAACCGCTGCCCGACCGGACGGCGCAAGTGCATGATTTACTTCATCAAACATCGGCGCCTGTCAACATGGCCGAATTGAAATAAGTTGACATCGGCGGCTTGTCATCTCTTGCGTATTGCGCGACCATAAAGAACAGACCTACGGTGGCCCCAACGCCGGAGAGACTCTTCCTTCGGCCTGATTTCGATCTGGGGAGGTCACCATGACAGACAACACCATTCGCCCCCATGAGCAGCCACTCGAATCCTGGAAAGAGATTGCTGCTTACTTGAAACGAGATGTCCGCACGGTCATCCGGTGGGAGAAGTCGGAAAGCTTGCCGGTGCATCGCCAGATGCACCAAGCGCGCGGCAGTGTGTTTGCCTATCCGAGCGAGCTTGAGGCCTGGAAAGGGAGGCGCGAGCTGCGCCTGGATACGGCTCCTCTGATTACTCCCTGGCGACGCGCCGCCTCCGCGGTGGGATTTGCCCTGGTTCTGCTGGTCGCTTTAGGAACCGTCTCCAGCGGGCCGATCCTTTCTCCGACCCGCGCCGCGGCCCAGCAGGTCAAAGGAATCATCACGCGACAAGTCTGGGCAGGCGCCGGCGAGGATTTCCTTGGCGCTCCTACCCCTGACGGCCGCTATCTGACTTTGCAGGATTGGGAGAGCCAGGATCTGGCGGTCCGCGACCTCGCCACGGGCCAGAAAAGACGGCTTACAAACAAGGATCCCCGGTCCCTCGAGTTCGCAATGCTCTCCGTGCCCTCGCCTGATGGTAAGGAGGTAGCCTACGGCTGGTACAACAAGGACAACTTCTATGACCTGCGCATCGTCGGGTTGGACGGGTCTAACCCGCGTGTTCTTTATGCTAGTGCCGAGGTGGAATACCTGGATCCCACCGACTGGTCCCCGGACGGCAAGAACATACTGGCAATCTTCAACCGAAAGGACAAAAGCAACCAGATCGTCCTGCTTTCCGTAATGGATGGCTCTGTGCGGGTGTTAAAAACCTTCGAACGGGAATCACCCCAGCGGGGGCGCTTTTCCCCGGACGGCCGCTATATCGCTTACGACTTCCCACAGCGGCCCCGCTCCTCGAATGAGCATGACATTTTTCTGCTTGCCCTGGACGGGGGCCGCGAAATGCCGGTGGTTCAGCACCCAGCCAATGATGTGGTTTTCGACTGGACGCCGGATGGCAAAAGAATCTTGTTCGGCAGCGACCGTAGCGGGACCATGGGCGCCTGGTGGATTCAGGTCGCCGATGGCGAGCCTAAGGGAACACCCGAGCTGGTCAAACCTGACCTGGGGCAAGATGTTAGGCCCATGGGCTTCACGCAGGACGGTTCTTACTACTACTCGGTTCAGACGGGGATGAGCGATGTGTACATCGCCGAGCTTGATCTTGCGACCGGCAAGCTCCTGGCTGCGCCGCGCCCGGCCACCGAGCGCTTCGTGGGCTCCAATAGTAGTCCCGACTGGTCGTCTGATGGCCGGCAGCTTTTGTATCTTTCGAAGCGCGGTCCCGGGGCGTGGGGAGCCAGGGCGATTTGCGTCCGCGACGCCGAAAGCGGGGAGGTGCGCGAACTCGCCTCCAAGCTCGACCGGGTAGTCTCTGTCCGCTGGTTCCCTGACGGCCGGTCCTTGCTTGCTGCCGCAGAACATCCCAGCGGTGAGTTCGGCCCCTTCCGCATCGATGTTCAAACCGGCGACTTCGAGCGTGTGGACCTGCGGAGTCCCCTGGGTTGGGGGGCAGCTTGGTCCCCTGACGGCAAGGCAATTTTCTACCATCAGTGGAACAACACCACCAAAACCGCTTCCATTGTGGCGCGGGACCTCGCAACCCGTCAGGAGAAGGAACTCTATAGCATCGCCGAGCTCTCCTACCATTTCTGTGCTGGCGTGGCTCTCTCCCGCGACGGACAGCAGTTGGCCTTTGCGGTCCGCGAGGCGGAGAGCGGATCAAAGGTCCTCAAAGTCCTGCCGGCAGCAGGAGGAAAAGCGCGTGACTTGCTGCGCGGAGCGCAACTGCCATTCCCTGGCTCGGTGGCCTGGGCGCCTGACGGCCAGAGCGTGCTCTTCGTCAAGCAGCCCAGCCCCAGTGATTCGAAAACCGAGCTGTGGCGGATCCCTGTCCAGGGCGGCGAACCCCGAAAGCTGGATCTCACAGCAGAAAACATGCGCGAACTGTGCGTCCATCCGGATGGCCGGGACATCGCGTACACCGCCGGGGAGGACAGACAGGAGGTCTGGGTGATGGAGAACTTCCTGCCGCCCTTTCAAGCCTCACAACAGCAGTGATGCGAGGGGGGGCGAAGCGAGCCCTTCGCTTCGTCCCCCCCTCGCCTGGTACTGCTCGCCGCGTGGATTCATGGCACGGCGGGGCGCATCAGCTTGGCAGCAGGTACGGTCGAGGCCGCGGTTACCGCTCGAGCTTGAAGCCGATCTTGAGCGTGACCTGGAATTCCTGGACTTTGCCGTCCGCGATGCGGCCGCGCTCTTCGACAACTTCAAACCAGTCCATGCGGCGCACCGTCTTGGCCGCTTCTTCCACACCCGTCTTGACGGCTTCGGCAAAACTTACCGGCGACGTGCCGACAATTTCGGTAATCTTGTAAACGCCTGCCATGTTGATGAGCCTCCCTCCAGTGAGATGCAGCTTGACACGGCCTGCATTTTACCCTTAACTGCCGGAAAGCCAACGGGCCTATACTGAGGCTCCTGCAAAATCGCCTGGCAACCCTGGAGGAACTCAAAATGGTTCTCTCATCGCGCATCACATATTTGGTTGTGAGCATCATTTGTATGACAGGGTTGGCGCTCGCACAAGGACTCAAAGCGCCACCGACCCGCGTGGAGAACTTTCGTGAGGTTCTGCACGGCGTCGAGCTGGTCGATCCTTACGGCTGGCTGAATGACCTCCAGAGTCCCGAAGCGCGGGCCTGGATCAATGCGCAGAATGCCTACACCCACTCGGTGCTTGACCCCCTTCCTTCGCGTGAGGCGATTAGCAAGCGACTCCAAGAACTGATGGTTTACGACACCGTGGGCGCACCGGAAGAGCGCGGCGGGCGCTACTTCTTCTCCAAGCGCGTCGCGGGCCAAGACCAGCCGGTGTTGTACGTCCGCACGGGTCGGGACGGCAAGGACGAGGCGCTGATTGATCCCCGGAAGCTGAGCGACGATCCTTCCACCGTCGCTCTGCTCTATGGTGTCTCCCGCGACGGCAAGCTGGTGGCTTTTGCGGTGCGCCAGGGCGGTCAGGACGAGGTCGAGATCCGTTGCCGCGAAGTCGACTCGCGACGCGATTTGGCCGACCGCCTCCCGAAGGGTCTGTATTCCGAATCGATCGAGTTCACGAGCGACGCCCGCGGCTTCTACTACGCTCGCCGCTCGCGCGAGACGGGCAGCCGGATTCTCTATCATGCGCTCGACACCGACCCGGCCCGCGACGTCGAAGTCTTCGGCCAGGGCACGACCATCGACCAGTTCGTCTCACCCGACATCTCCGAGGACGGAAACACGCTCCTTTTCGTCGTCCAGCACGGCTGGGCGAAGACGGAAATCTTCATGAAGGATCTCAAGGCCGACGGCGCGGTCCAGCCGCTCGTCACGGGCATCGACGCCAACTTCCAACTGCGGTGGGCAGCCGATCGGAAGCTTGCTCTGATGACGGCTTGGAAGGCGCCCCGGCGGCACCTGCTTCTGGTTGATCTCGACCGCCCCGCACCCGAGAACTGGCGCGAAGTCGTGCCGGAATCATCCGACAGCATCGAGAGCTTCTCCGTGGTGGGCGGCAAGCTGTTCGTCCGCTACCTCCACAACGT
>Ga0315280_10003238_pt1 | contig 25219 bp, 18 predicted proteins | sample YL17G06_40_MG_FD_203697 | JGI IMG/M metagenome (GOLD analysis project Ga0315280, IMG submission 203697) | Sediment microbial communities from Yellowstone Lake, YNP, Wyoming, USA - YL17G06_40 | ecosystem: Environmental > Aquatic > Freshwater > Lake > Sediment | place: USA: Wyoming | collected...
CGCACACCAAGTTTCGGGCCCAGGTGTACGTGTTGACCAAGGAGGAGGGGGGGCGGCACACGCCGTTCTTCACCGGCTACCGGCCGCAGTTTTACATTCGGACCACGGACGTGACCGGGGTGGTGGCCCTGCCGGAGGGCACGGAGATGGTGATGCCGGGGGACAACGTGGAGCTGAACGTGGAGCTGATCACGCCGGTGGCCATCGAGAAGGAGATGCGCTTCGCCATCCGCGAGGGCGGGCGCACCGTGGGCGCCGGCACCGTCACCGAGATCGTGGAGTAGGGGGCAACGTGCACTTCGAGATCCTCAGGGACCGAATCAGGCCACCTGCGGCGAACAATCTGACGTGGGTGTTCCCTGTTCGAGTCAGTGAGGCAAACGGTCCTTTTGAGCAACAATGGCTGGTCGATAGTTTCGATCTCCATTTGTGGTTCAAGGAGACGGTGGGACGGTACCCGCGGCACGAACGCGGCGACGCAGACACACTGCAGGACCTAAGGGAGAATTGGGATCATTTGGAGCCGCGTTTGAGGCGAGAATTCGCCCGTGACGCAGAGCTGGACGTGGTGATCGAGGTCGATAGTGCCCGTACTAGCGTCACTGAGTGGCGGGCCGTGCAACAGATTCCCAAGGACGAGCTGCCTCCTTTGAGGAAGAGTGAGCGCGAAGCTGCAGGCGCCTTCAAGAGGTCCGAGGAGGATTATGCCCGAAGTCTGCTGGCAGCCGAAAGAACCAGAGCCGAGCTGATCGAAAAGGCCGAAAGGCTGGCCCGGTTTCTCAAGCAGTTGCTGAATTCGGCTCGTCCCAGAGCAGCGGTCAAGAAGGTGTCGCTCCGAACGCTGGACGGCAAGTTTGACGTGGAAGTGGACGTGGAGGGAAAACGCTCGACCATGCATATGGACGAGGGAATCTTTGATGACCTCTTGGAGCGTGGTTCGGAGGAGGCCGAACACAGGCTGAGGAAGATTCTTGAAGTAAATCTGCCGGTGCAGGCGCTCCGGTGAGAATCAGCGAAACAGTCGTGTCGGTAAGGCTGACGGACGATGGTAACAGAGTTCTGGAGATGGCTGGATTGTGGAAAGAGAATGCACTGTCATTGCTTGTGAAGGAAAGTGACCAGGCGGGTCTTTGGGCGTGCGTTACGATAAACGGGGCTGCCTCTCTGCTACTGATCCGCTGGGAGCACGTGTTTTCGGTAGAGATGCGCGAGCCGAGGCTGCGGCCGCGAGGAACTGCCAGATAGGTTTTTATGCCCCGCGACATCATTACGTTGCAGTGCATGGATTGCAAAGAGCGCAATTACAGCAAAACGAAGAACCGCAAGACGATGACCGAACGGTTGGAACTGAAGAAGTTTTGCCGCCGCTGCCGGCATCACACGGTTCACAAGGAAGTCAAGTGAGTGCGGAGTGCGGAATGCGGAGTTCTTCTACTCCGCACTCCGCATTCCACACTCCGCATTGGGAACAGGGGCGTAGGTTCAACGGTAGACCGCCGGTCTCCAAAACCGGTTGTGGGGGTTCGAATCCCTCCGCCCCTGCCAGCTCTCGGCAAGAGACCCGGGCCGGACATCGGCCGGGGAATTGACTGTGAAGGACGCCAAGGTGCGGACAGCCATCGGGGTACCCAGAGAGCAACGACGTGAGGGGGCGCTTATGGGCGCGATTGATACCGTCCGCTCGTGGCCGGTTCGAATCAAGGAGTTTTATACCGAGACGCGCCTGGAGATGAGGCGCGTCACCTGGCCGGAAGTCAAGACCGTTCAGGCCACCACCGTGGTCGTCATCATCACTACGTTTTTCTTTGCCTTCTATCTCTGGTTTGCCGACAAGGTATTCGACAAGTTGATCTACGACCTGGTGATTAAGAAGTTTCGAGGCGGACAGTGACGGAGCAAGAGCAGCAGCGGGAACAGGCGGAGCAGCAGCCGGAACAGGCCGAGCAGCAGCCGGAACCGGCGGAGCAGCAGCCGGAACCGGAGGGCGGCAGCCAACCCGAGCCGCCGCCTGAGACCTCGAAGCAGTGGTACATCATCCACACCTACTCCGGCTTCGAGCGCAAGGTGGCGGAGAGCCTGCGCAGCCGCGTTCAGGCTTTCGGCCTGGAGGACAAGATCGGCCGGATCGAGATTCCCACCGAGACGGTGGCCGAACGGCGGGCGGGCAAGACCGTCGAAACGCAACGGCTGTTCTATCCTGGCTACGTGCTGGTCGAGATGGAGATGAACGACAACGTCTGGCACGTGGTCAAATCCACGCCCCGCGTCACCGGTTTCGTGGGAACGGGGCAGACGCCGACGCCGCTTTCACCCGAGGAAGTGGACCAGATCCTGAACCGGGCCGCCATTTCGGCCGAAAAGCCCAAGCCCAAGCTGACCTTCGAGAGAAACGAACCGGTCAAGATCATTGAAGGTCCGTTCGCGAACTTTACCGGTGTGGTGGACGAGATCAACCCGGACCGCAACACCCTCCGGGTGCTGGTCACCATCTTCGGCCGGGCCACGCCGGTGGAGCTGGACTTCCTGCAGGTGGAGAAGGTTTAGCCGCCATGGGTGTTTTCAAGACCAAGATGATTGTCTGGAACCCCGCCGTCGGCGAACGGGCGGAAGAGTTCGACGTGTGGGTCGATACGGGCGTTGCGTTCAGTTGGCTTTCCCGCCAGCGACTGGAGGCGCTGGGCGTTCGAGCGTCGCGACGTGTCGAGTTCCGGACTATCGAGGGCCATACAATCGAACGGGAACTGGCGCCGGTGTTTATCCGCGTGGACGGGTATATAGGCGGCGACAACGTAGTCATGGCCGAGCCGGGCGACCTGGAGGTCATGGGAGCGCATACCTTGGAAGCGCTCGCCGTTGCTGCCGACCCAGTTCACAAAAAGCTCCTCCCGATCATTCCCTTAGCGCTGGTTGCCACCCTGCGGCGTCAGCGGCGGAGAGGCGGAGTTCCTTAAGGCGGACTATGGCCAAAAAAGTCCAAGCGCAAGTGAAGTTGCAGATTCCGGCGGGCAAGGCCACGCCGGCCCCGCCGGTCGGCCCGGCGCTGGGCCAGCACGGCGTCAACATCATGGACTTCTGCAAAGCCTTCAACGGCAAGACGTCCTCCAAGGACATGGAAGGGCTGGTCATCCCGGTGGTGATCACCGTCTATGCCGACCGCTCCTACAGCTTTATTACCAAGACGCCTCCGGCGTCGGTGCTGCTGAAGCGGGCCGCCGGCATCGCCAAGGGCTCCGGCGAACCCAACCGCAACAAAGTGGGGCGGGTCAGCCGGCGGCAGGTGGAAGACATCGCGCGGACCAAGCTGCCCGACCTCAACGCCGCTTCGCTGGAGGCGGCCATCCGCAGCGTGTCGGGCACCGCCCGCAGCATGGGCATCGAAATCGCCGAATAGAGAAGAGTCATGCCGAATCACCGCGAAGGCAAGAATTACCAGAGGGCGCGCCAGCAGGTGGAACAACGGCCGTATAAACTGGAAGAAGCCGTTCCGCTGCTGAAGAGAATCAAGTACGCCAAGTTCGATGAGACCGTGGAGCTGGCCATGCGGCTGGGAGTGGATCCCAAGCACGCCGACCAGATGGTGCGCGGCACGGTGGTGCTGCCTCACGGACTGGGCAAGTCCAAGCGGGTGCTGGTGGTGGCCTCCGGCGAGAAGGTGAAGGAAGCTCAGGACGCGGGCGCCGATCTCGTCGGCGGCGAAGAGATGGCGGCCAAGATCCAGGGCGGCTGGATGGACTTTGACGCGGTCATTGCCACCCCCGACATGATGAGGTCGGTGGGCCGGCTGGGAAAAATCCTCGGGCCCCGGGGGCTGATGCCCAACCCCAAGACCGGCACCGTCACCTTCGAGGTGGCCAAGGCGGTGCGCGAGATCAAGGCCGGCAAGGTCGAATTCCGCACCGACAAGACCGGCATCATCCACGCTCCGGTCGGCAAGATCTCGTTCGACGCGCCCAAGCTGGTGGAAAACGCCAGCACCCTGATCACCAGCGTCATCAAGGCCAAGCCGGCGGCGGCCAAAGGCAAATACGTCCGCAGCGTCACGCTCTCGGGCACCATGACGCCGGGCATCGCCATCGACATCGCGCCGATTGAGACCAAACCGTAGCACAGGCTGAAAGCCTGTGCCACCGAGGAGTTCATGAAGAACCGGTCGGAAAAGAAGAAGGATTTGGACGCCCTGAAGGCCGAGCTGGAGCGGAGCAACAACCTGATTGTTTCCGCCTTCTCCGGCATGACGGTGGCGCAGGACTACGAGCTTCGCAGGCAGTTGCGGGCCGTGGGCGGCAAGTACCGCGTGGTGAAGAACACGGTGGCCGAACTGGCCGCGCGCGGCACCGCCGCCGAAGGCCTGCTGAAGAACCTGGCGGGCCCCACCGCGCTGGCCTACACCGACAGCGACCCGGTGGCGCTGGCCAAGGCCCTGATCGCTTACGCCAAGGCCAATCCGTCCCTGACGTTCAAGGCCGGCATGGTCGAAGGGCGGGTCATCTCCATCGACGAGATTACCCAACTGGCCACCATGCCCGGCAAGCCGGAGATCATCGCCAAACTGCTGTTCTTGATCAAGGCCCCGGCGCAGCGCCTCACAGCGGCCATCGGCGCGCTGTCGCGCAACATGGCCGTAGTGCTGAACCAGGCGGTCAAGGAGAACAAGTTTGCAGGGCAGTGACGACTGACAGGTGACGAGTGACGAGTGGCCCGTTTTGCTCTTCACTCATCACTCATCACTACAAGTTCGAGGAGAAGAGATGTCGGAGAAAATCGATAGCATCGTGGAACAGATCAAAGGCCTTTCCCTGCTGGAAGCGGCGCAGTTGGTGAAGCGGCTGGAAGAAACGTTTGGGGTCTCGGCTGCGGCTGCTGCTCCGGTGGCGGCGGCCTCCGGCGCGGCCCCGGCGGACGGCGCTGCGGCGCCGGCCGAGGAGCAGACCGAGTTCAGTGTGGTGCTGACCGCGGTCGGCGCCAACAAGATCAACGTCATCAAGGCCGTCCGCGAGGTTACGAACCTGGGCCTGAAGGAAGCCAAGGAGTTGGTGGACGGCGCCCCCAAGCCGATTAAAGAGGGCGTCAACAAAGAGGAAGCCGAAAACATCAAGAAGAAGTTCACTGAGGCCGGCGCCACCGTCGAAGTCAGGTAACAAGGATCCGGTCTGGCGGTTTTTGCGGTCCGTCTGGAATTGGGGAGTGGTCCCGTGTGGCGGCTGCTCCGGCAGTTGCGTTCACGGGACACGGTTCGATCCGGAATTGGCTGTGTGCGTGATTTCATTTGCGCGGCTGGCAAAGGAGGCGGGAGAGGTGTCTGCTCCCGCCGCCACCGGGGTCCGGGGCCTGCCCGCGCCACGGCCACAGCGTCATTGCCAGCGATTGGCCCATGGCCCGCTCCCGTTTTTCTCTGCGGTGCAGCGGGCATGGGCCTTCTTTTCGCTGCGCGGAGTAGGGCGAAATGGGGCTGCGGGCTGCAGGCCGTGGCCTGTCGGGCAATCGGGTCGCCCACAGCCTACAGCCTACAGCTTACAGCCTACAGTCTGGGTTTTGAGGAGTATCGATTCTTATGGAGAACAAGCAGCAGGGGACGCGCGAACGGATTGATTTTTCCAAGATCAGGGCGGCGATCCAGATTCCGAACCTGATCGAAGTGCAAAAGAAGTCGTACGACCGCTTCCTGCAAATGGACCGGCTGCCCGCCGAGCGGGAGGACGTGGGCCTGCAGGCGGTCTTCAACTCCGTGTTCCCCATCAGCGATTTTCGCGGCGTGTCGTCGCTGGAATTCGTCGATTACTCGATCGGGAACTGGGAGTGCAAATGCGGCAACGTCAAGGGGCTGCATCACCTGCGCTCCACCTGCCGGAACTGCGGCGCGGCCATCATCACCGACCCGTACGCCATCGGCAAAGAGGTGCTGTGCACGCGCTGCGGCACCTTCAACAAGAACCTGGTCACCTTCTGCAACAAGTGCGGCGACCCGGTCGGCCTGCAATTGAAGTACGACGTCAACGAGTGCCAGGAGCGGGGCATGAACTACGCCGCTCCGCTGAAGGTCACCATCCGCCTGACCATTTACGAGAAGGACCCGGACACCGGCTCGAAGAGCATTCGCGACATCAAGGAGCAGGAAGTCTTCTTCGGCGACATCCCGCTGATGACCGACAACGGGACGTTCATCGTCAACGGGACCGAGCGAGTCATCGTCAACCAGTTGCACCGCTCCCCGGGGGTCTTCTTCGAAACGGCCAACCAGCGGACCTACTTCCTGGGCAAGATCATTCCCTACCGCGGCTCCTGGGTGGAGTTCGAGTACGACAGCAAGAACGTCCTCTACGTCCGAATCGACCGCAAGCGCAAGTTCCTGGGCTCCATTTTCCTGCGCGCGCTGGGCCTGAAGACCGACGAGGAAATCCTGCGCACTTTCTACCTGGTGGACCGCATCACGCCGCGGGACAAGAAGCTGTACTGGAACGTGTCAGAAGGGTTGCTGGGCCTGAAGCTGTCGCACACCGTCGCCCACCCGAAGACCGGTGAAGTGCTGCTGGGCGCGGGGAAGAAGGTGACGCCCTCGGTGCTCAAGGAGATCCAGAAGGCCCGGGTGCAGCAGGTGGAGGTGTCGGTGAACGACCTGGAGGGAGCGTTCACGGCCGCCGACGTGGTCAACCTGGAGACCGGCGAGGTGCTGGTGGAGGCCAACAACGAGCTGACCACCGGGGACCTGTCCAACATCCTGGACGCCGGCATCGCCGAGCTGCACGTGTTCTTCCCCGAGCGCGACGAGGCCGGACCGGTCATCAGCCAGACCCTGAAGAAAGACGCCATCAAGACCTCGCAGGAGGCGCTGATCGAGATCTACCGGAAACTGCGGCCGGGCGATCCGCCGACGCTGGACACGGCCACGTCGCTGTTCCAGGGCATGTTCTTCGACCCGCGCAAGTACGACTTCTCGCGCGTGGGCCGGCTGAAGTTCAACATCAAGCTGGAAGTCGAGACGCCCCTGGACAAGCGCACGCTGGACCAGGAAGACTTCTACGCCACCATCCGCTACCTGCTCAAGCTGCGGCGCAACGTGGGGACGGTGGACGATATCGACCACCTCGGCAACCGGCGGGTGCGGGCCGTGGGCGAGCTGCTGGAGAACCAGTTCCGCATCGGCTTGGTGCGCATGGAGCGGGCCATCAAGGAAAAGATGTCGGTTTACCAGGAGATGTCCACGGCCATGCCCCACGACCTGGTGAACGCCAAGCCGGTGATGGCGGCCATTCGGGAGTTCTTCGGCTCCAGCCAGTTGTCGCAGTTCATGGACCAGACCAACCCGTTGTCGGAGATCACGCACAAGCGGCGCCTGTCGGCTTTGGGGCCGGGCGGGTTGAGCCGCGAGCGGGCCGGGTTCGAGGTGCGCGACGTGCACCCCACGCACTACGGCCGCATCTGCCCCATCGAGACGCCGGAAGGACCGAACATCGGCCTGATCTCCTCGCTGTCCTGCTACGCCCGCATCAACGACTTTGGGTTCATCGAGAGTCCCTACCGCAAGGTGGAAAAGGGCCGTGTGGCCGATTACGTGGCCGTCATCAACGGCGGCGACAGCGAGTTCAAGGTGGGCGACCACGTTGATAAGCGCAAGGCGGAGGAGGCCAACGCCGATCTGAAGGCCCGCCGCAAGCGCATGCTCGACCACGAGCCGTACTCGTTCTACTTGTCCGCCTGGGAGGAGGACAAGTACGTGATCGCCCAGGCCAACGTCGAGCTGGATGAGCACGGCAAGATCGTGCCGGAGTTGGTGAACGCCCGGCAGGCCGGCAACTTCGTGCTGAAGAGCCGCGACGAGATCGACTACATTGACGTGAGCCCCAAGCAGCTCGTGTCGGTGGCCGCCTCGCTGATTCCCTTCCTGGAGAACGACGACGCCAACCGCGCGCTGATGGGCTCGAACATGCAGCGGCAGGCGGTCCCGCTGCTGCGCGCCGAAGCCCCGCTGGTAGGCACGGGAATGGAACATGTCACGGCGCGCGATTCCGGCGCCGTGGTGCTGTGCCGCCGCGACGGCGCCGTGGAGACGGTGGACAGCGAGCGCATCATCGTCCGGGCCGAGGGCGAGGGAGAGCCGGGCACCATGTCGGCCGCCATTCACGCCGACGTCTACCAGCTCACCAAGTTCAAGCGCTCCAACCAGAACACCTGCATCAGCCAGAAGCCCGTGGTGCGCCGGGGCCAGCGGGTGACCAAGGGCCAGGTGCTGGCCGACGGCCCCTGCACCGATCGCGGCGAGCTGGCCCTGGGCCGCAACGTGCTGGTGGGCTTCATGCCCTGGCGCGGCTACAACTTTGAAGACGCCATCCTGGTCAGCGAGAAGCTGGTCAAGGATGACTATTACACCTCCATCCACATCGAGGAGTTCGAGATCGAGTCGCGCGACACCAAGCTGGGCCCGGAAGAGATCACCCGCGACATTCCCAACATCTCCGAGTCGTTCCTGCGCGACCTGGACGAGAGCGGCATCATCCGTATCGGCGCCACCGTCAAGCCGGGCGACATCCTGGTAGGCAAGGTGACGCCCAAGGGCGAGACCCAGCTCACGCCCGAGGAGAAGCTGCTGCGCGCCATCTTCGGCGAGAAGGCCGGCGACGTCCGCGACGCCTCCCTTTACTGCCCCCCGGGCATTGAGGGCACCGTGGTGGACGTGAAAATCTTCTCCCGCAAGGGCCAGGAGAAGGACGAGCGCACCAAGGCCATCGAGGCCGCTCAGGTCGAGCGGCTGGAGAAGAACCTCAGCGACCAGATCCGCATTCTGACCGACGAGCGGCTGAAGCGCCTGGCCGCCCTTCTGGAGGGCAAGAGGCTGACCGCCGACCTGCACGACGAGCGCACTAACAAGCGCCTGGTGACCAAGGGCACCGAGCTGACCCCCGAGATCATCTCGCACATGAAGCCCCGCGACCTGAAGCGCATGAAGTTCTCCGACAAGGACCCGCGGCTCAACGAGCAGATCGACGAGATCGAGGAGATGACCTCGCGGCAGATCGACGTGCTGCAGAAGATCACCCGCGAGAAGGAAGAGAAGCTGAAGAAGGGGGACGAGCTGCCGCCGGGCGTGATCAAGCTGGTGAAGGTCTACATCGCCATGAAGCGCAAGCTGTCGGTGGGCGACAAGATGGCCGGCCGGCACGGCAACAAGGGCGTCATCGCCCGCATCCTGCCGGACGAGGACATGCCCTACCTGCCCGATGGGACCCCGGTGGAGATCGTGCTGAACCCGCTGGGCGTGCCCTCGCGCATGAACGTGGGCCAGATCCTGGAGACCCACCTGGGCTGGGCCGCCCACTCCCTGGGCCTGCGTTTTGCCTCGCCGGTGTTCGACGGCGCCACCGAGCCCGAGATCAAGAAGATGCTCAAGCAGGCGGGCCTGCCCTACCAGATCAACGCCGGCAAGACCGAGCTGCGCGACGGGTTGACCGGGGAGAAGTTCGAGCAGCCGGTCACTGTCGGCTACATCTACATGTTCAAGCTGTCGCACCTGGTCGATGACAAGATCCACGCCCGTTCGATCGGCCCCTACTCGCTGATCACGCAGCAGCCGCTGGGCGGCAAGGCGCAGTTCGGGGGCCAGCGCTTCGGGGAGATGGAGGTGTGGGCGCTGGAGGCTTACGGCGCCGCCTACATCCTCCAGGAGCTGCTCACCGCCAAATCCGACGACGTTTACGGCCGCGCCAAGATTTACGAGGCCATCGTCAAGGGCGAGGCGGCCATCGAGCCCGGCGTGCCGGAGTCGTTCAACGTCCTGATCCGCGAGCTCCAGTCGCTGTGCCTCGACGTGGAGCTGATGAAGCGCCAGCCGGCGCAGTTGCCCGAGCCGATGACCGCCGTGGCGGATTAACGAGTGCGGAATGCGGAGTGCGGCATTGCAGGCCATTCCGCATTCCGCACTCCGCATGGGAAAAGTTTTGGGCGCAAGCCCGGGAGGACACCTTGTATAGAAGCAGTCCTTATGACCGAGCTAACCTGATCGCGGATTTCGATTCCATCCGCATCAGCCTGGCCTCTCCGGAGAAAATCCGGAGCTGGTCGCACGGCGAGGTCACCAAGCCGGAGACCATCAATTACCGCACCTTCAAGCCGGAGCGCGACGGGCTGTTCTGCGCCCGCATCTTCGGCCCGGTGACCGACTGGGAGTGCTTGTGCGGCAAATACAAACGCATGAAGCACCGGGGCGTGATCTGCGACAAGTGCGGCGTGGAAGTGACGCTGTCGCGGGTGCGCCGCGAGCGGCTGGGCCACATCGAATTGGCCTCCCCCTGCTCGCACGTCTGGTTCTTCAAGGGCCTCCCCAGCCGCATCGGGCACCTGCTCGATATCAGCCTGCGCGAGCTGGAGCGCGTGCTCTACTTCGAAGCCTACGTGGTCGTGGACCCGGGCGAGGCCCCGGAGAAGGAGCGCGCCATCCTCACCGAGGAGCGCTTCCGCCAGCTCCAGCAGGAATACCCGGGGAAGTTCGTGGCCATGATGGGCGCCGAGGCCATCAAGGCGCTGCTCAAGCGCGTCGACGTCGAGGCGCTGGGCGAGGAGCTGCGCGACAAGATGAAGAACGAGACCAGCGCCCAGAAGCGGGTCAAGCACGCCAAGCGGCTGAAGGTGGTCGATTCCTTCCGCAAGTCCGGCAACAAGCCGGAATGGATGATCCTGGACGTGCTGCCGGTGATCCCGCCCGAGCTGCGGCCGTTGGTGCCGCTGGATGGCGGGCGCTTCGCCACCTCCGACCTGAACGACCTGTACCGGCGGGTGATCAACCGCAATAACCGGCTGAAGAAGCTCATCGAGCTGCACGCCCCCGACGTGATCGTGCGCAACGAGAAGCGCATGCTGCAGGAGGCGGTGGATGCGCTGTTCGACAACGGGCGCCGGGGCCGGGTGCTGCGCGGCGCCAACAACCGCCCGCTCAAGTCCCTTTCCGACACCCTGAAGGGCAAGCAGGGCCGCTTCCGCCAGAACCTGCTGGGCAAGCGCGTCGATTACTCGGGCCGCTCGGTGATCGTGGTGGGCCCGGAGCTGAAGCTGCACCAGTGCGGCCTGCCCAAGAAGATGGCGCTGGAGCTGTTCAAGCCCTTCATCTATCACCGGCTGGAGCAGAAGGGCCAGTGCACCACCATCAAGCAGGCCAAGGAAATGGTCGAGCAGCAGGAACCGATCGTGTGGGACATCCTGGAGGAAGTGATCCGCGATCACCCGGTCCTGCTGAACCGCGCGCCCACGCTGCACCGGCTGGGCATCCAGGCCTTCGAGCCGGTGCTGGTGGAAGGCAAGGCCATCAAGATCCACCCCTTGGTGTGCACCGCGTTCAACGCCGACTTCGACGGCGACCAGATGGCGGTGCACATCCCGCTGTCGCCGGAGGCCCAGATCGAAGCCAGCGTGCTGATGCTCAGCTCGCACAACATCCTGTCGCCGGCCAACGGGCAGGCGCTGGCCGTGCCCACCCAGGACATGGTGCTGGGCATCTACTACATGACCAAGGCGCGCCACGGCACCAAGGGCGAGGGCCGCACCTTTGCCAACGTGGACGAGGTGGTGCTGGCGCTGGAGATGGGCGAGGTGGAAACGCTCAGCCCCATCCGCCTGCGCTACAGCGGAAAGGTCGCCGACCTGACCAAGGCGCGGGACAACCAGGACCTGCTGCACGCCGAGCCGGTCACCTTCCGCAACCAGTACATCGAGACCACCGTCGGCCGGGTGATCCTTAACGACCACCTGCCCCAGCAGATGCCGTACGTCAACGGGCTGCTCAAGAAAAAGGGCATCGGCCAACTGGTGCAGTATTGTTACCTGCACTTCGGGCTGGAGACCACCGTCCAGATGCTGGACGAGATCAAAAACCTCGGCTTCCTGTACGCCACCCGGGCGGGAATCTCGATCGGCATCGACGACCTGGTCATTCCGGTCAACAAACAGGAGCTGGTGCGGAAGGCGGAGAAGGAAGTCATTTCCGTCCAGCAGCAGTACATGGACGGCGCCATCACCAACGGCGAGCGCTACAACAAGGTGATCGGGATCTGGTCCAACATCACCGAGCAGGTGGCCGACGAGATGTTTCGGGCCATGGAGGAGGAGGATAAGAAGGGCGAGCACTTCAACCCCATCTACATCATGGCCGACTCCGGGGCCCGCGGCTCGAAGCAGCAGATTCGCCAGCTCTCGGGGATGCGCGGGTTGATGGCCAAGCCCTCGGGCGAGATCATCGAGACGCCCATCACCGCCAACTTCCGCGAGGGGCTGACCGTGCTGCAGTACTTCATTTCCACGCACGGGGCCCGCAAGGGCTTGGCCGACACGGCGCTGAAGACCGCCGACTCCGGCTACCTGACGCGCCGGCTGGTGGATGTGGCGCAGGACGTCATCATCAGCATGCAGGACTGCGGCACCAGCGACGGCATCTTCGCCGAGCCCATCTACGAGAGCGGCGAGATCATCGAGCCGCTCCGCGACCGCATCGTCGGCCGGGTGTCGCTGGAGCAGATCAAGGACTACGAGGGCAACATCATCGCCGAGGTCAACCAGGTGATCGACGAGGAGCTGGCCAACGCCATCGAGGCGGTCGGCATCGAGCGGGTGAAGATCCGCTCGGTGCTGACCTGCGAAGCGCGGCGCGGCGTCTGCGTGATGTGCTACGGCCGCAACCTGGCCGGCGGGCGCCTGGTGGAGATGGGCGAGGCGGTGGGCGTCATCGCCGCCCAGTCCATCGGCGAGCCCGGCACCCAGCTCACCATGCGCACCTTCCACATCGGCGGCACCGCCACCCGCGTCAGCGAGCAGTCCACGCAGGACGCCAAGAACAACGGCTTCGCCAAGTTCGTCAACCTGAACACCGTCCGCTCCAAGGACGGGGCGCTGATCGTGATGAACCGCAACGGCGCCATCGCCATCGTGGACGAAAAGGGGCGCGAGAAGGAGCACTACTCGATCGTCTACGGCGCCCGCTTGAAAGTGGAAGAGGGCCAGCCGGTCACCGTCAGCCAGATCCTGGTGGAGTGGGACCCGTACACCTTCTCGATCCTGACCGAGGCGGGCGGCACGGTCCAGTTCAAGGACCTGCACGAGGGCGTCACGCTGCACGAGGAAGTGGACGAAATCACCGGCCTGTCGCGCCGGGTGGTCACCGACTCGCCGGACGAGAAGCTGCAGCCCACCGTCGCCATCCGCGACGAGAAGCACAAGGTCTCCCGCAAGTACCTGATGCCTTCGCGCGCGCACCTGATGGTGGAAGACGGCGACCAGGTCTTCCCCGGCGACGTGCTGGCCAAGATGCCGCGCGAGACCACCAAGACCAAGGACATCACCGGCGGCCTGCCGCGCGTGGTCGAGTTGTTCGAGGCCCGGCGGCCCAAGGACCCCGCCGTCATCAGCGAGGTCGACGGCATGGTGAAGTACGGCGACCTGACCAAGGGCCAGCGCAAGATCTTGGTCAGCGCCGAGGACAGCAGCGAGCGCGAGTACCTGCTCCCGCGCGGCGTCCACATCCGGGTGCAGGAGGGCGACCGGGTGCGCGCCGGCGAGCCGCTCATGGACGGCCCCCTCAACCCCCACGACATCCTTTCGGTGCTGGGCGAGAAGAAGACCCAGGACTACCTGGTCAACGAGATCCAGGAGGTCTACCGCCTGCAGGGCGTCAACATCAATGACAAGCACATTGAAACGATCGTGCGGCAGATGATGCGCTGGGTAAAGGTCGAGGAGGTGGGCGACAGCGACTTCCTGCTCGAGGAAGTGGTGGACAAGTTCAAGTTCACCGACGAAAACGAGCGGGTGACGGCCCGCGACGGCAAGCCGGCGGTCGGCCGGCCCCTGCTGATGGGCATCACCAAGGCCTCGCTTTCCACCGATTCCTTCATCTCCGCCGCTTCCTTCCAGGAGACCACCCGGGTGCTCACCGAGGCGGCCATCTCCGGCAAGGTTGATTACCTGCGCGGCCTGAAGGAGAACGTGATCATGGGCCGGCTCATCCCCGCCGGCACGGGCATGGAGTACTACCGCAACCTGCGCCTCTCCACCGATGCCGTGGCCGAGGCCGAAGCCGCCCTGGCCGCCGCAACGCCGCCGGAAGAGGCCCGGCCCACCCCGGCCGACTTCCTGCTGGAGGACGGCGAGGAAGAACGGCCGACCATGTAGCGGCGCACTTCAGCGTGGCATCACAATTCAGCCGTCCCGGCTCTCCGCCGGGAGGGCTTTTTTGTAGCGCGAACGGTGGTTTGGTTTCGGATGGTTATCCGCCCAGGAGCAGCTTCAGGCCGGCCAGGCGGGCGAAACGGCGGAAATCCATGTCGCGGGTGAGGAGTGGCGTGTCATGGTCAAGGCAGCTTTGGGCGATCAGCGTGTCGCCGAGTCGTGCCTTGAAACCCTGGCAGAGCAAATCTGCGCGGAGCAATCCGGCTCTTTCCCAATATCCTTCACCCACGGCCAGGAGAGGCAGGGCTTTCAAGAAAGCCAACGCTTCTTCGCTCAGGCGCGGATCGCTCAGCAACTCGGTCAGAACGGCGGGCGGTACAACTGCCTGGTGTTTTTCGAGAGCCAGGCGGACAGCCTCTACATCCCGGCCTTCACCTCCGGCTAGAAAAGCAATCCAGGAACTCGTGTCGATTGCGATCAATAGCGGTCTTCCCGTAATTTCTTGGGATCAATGGAAAACTTCACCTTGCCGCGCAGGCGGAGCAAGCCTTCATACGCGTTCTTGGCTCCGACTAGTTGCAGGCCCTGTCGGATCGTTGCTGTGATTCCTTGGCTGGTTGCTCGCTGTGCGCGTTCGAGCAAATCAGCCGGCAGATGAACCGTTACTTTCCGGATGGCGCCCATAGGGCAAGTATACCAGCAGGCATGCCATAAATTCAATATGGCATGGCATACTGGCAGCCGGCGGGACGCCGGCGGCACAAAGGAGGCCGGCGCTAGGTCAGCTCGATGCGCTCCAGGTACTGAGCGACGTGCACGTCCCATCCCAACTCGCGGGCCACGCGATCGCCCATGGCCTGGGCCGCCGACGGCTCGCCGTGCACGACGAACGTGCGGCGCGGCGGCCGGGCGAAGCCCTTCAGCCAGGCCATGATTTCCTGATAGTCGGCGTGGTCCGAGAACTGGCTGAGCGTCTCGATTTTCGCGCGCACCGGCACCTCCAGGCCGTGGATTTTGACAGTGGGGCGACCGGCCTGCAGCAGCGCGCCTCGCGTGCCTTCCGCCTGGAAACCGACGAACACCACGGTGTTGTGCGGGTCGGGCAGCCGCTGCGCCAGGTGGTGCAGCACCCGTCCGCCGCTGGCCATGCCGCTGGAGGAGACAATCACGATGGGCACGCGGCTGCGGTTGATCTGGATGGATTCCTCGCGCTTGGCCGCGAAATGGAAGCCGTCCCATTCGACCGGCGAGCCATGCTTGCGGATCAAGCCGCGCGTCTCTTCGTCGAATTCGTCCTGGTGGCGGAGGAAAATCTTCATGGCCTCGATGGCCATGGGGCTGTCGGAGTAGACCGGAATGCGGGGCATCGCTCCCTCTTCCATCAATTCCTTGAGCAGGAAGATGAGCTTCTGGGTACGCTCCACCGCGAAAGCGGGAATAACCACGCTGCCGCCGCGCCGCGCCGTCTCGGTGATGATGCGCGCCAGTTGCGGGTGCGGGTCCTGGGCCGGATGCAGGCGGTTGCCGTAAGTGGACTCCAGCAGCAGGTAGTCGGTGTCGGGCGGGGCCGACGGACCGCCTGTCTCCGAGTGCGGCCGGCCCATGTCCCCGGTGAACAGCACCACCCGCCCATCGGCGCGTAATTCGATGAAGCTCGACCCCAGAATGTGTCCGGCCCGGATAAAACGGCAGGTGATGCCCGACTGCAGCTCAACCGCCTGATTGAAGGGCGCCTCGCGCAGCAGGGCCAGCGAGGCGATGGCCTGCTCCTCGGTATACAGCGGCAGCGCCGGGTCGTGTTTGGAAAAGCCTTTATAGTTGGCGTGCTCGGCGTCTTCTTCTTGCAGATGGCCGGAGTCGGGCAGCAGGATGCGGGCCAGCTCCGCGGTTCCGGAACTGCAGTAGGCCGGGCCGCGAAAGCCGCTCTCCGCCAGCCGCGGCAGCCAGCCGCAATGGTCCAGGTGGGCGTGCGTCAGCGCCACCCACTCCAGGTTCGGCGCCGGAACCGGCAGCGCCTCCCAGTTCTTTTCGCGCCACTGCTTCGGCCCCTGGAACAGGCCGCAGTCCACCAGCAGTTCGCGCTCGCCGTCGAATCGGACCAGGTGCTTGGATCCGGTCACGGTTCCGGCCGCCCCTAAGAATTGGATGCTCAGCATAGTTATGAGTTATGAGTTATGAATTGCCCGGGGCCTCAGGCCGATTCCGAATTCATAACTCATAATTCCCAATTGCTTTCACGCTTTGCCGGGGATGAACTGGCCCAGATAGCGAAGCGCGAGCCGGAACCCCTGCTTTTGCCCCTCGGTGATATCGGGGGCTCTATTGGGGTGGTCGAACATCGGGTCTTCGTGCTCGATGTCGATGCCTCCCGAGTAGTTGGCTTCCAGAAGGACCGTCATCAACTCCGCCCACCTGACGCGGCCGAAACCGGGCAGCCGGTACCGCCACCATCCCTCGCCGCTGATCCCGCGCTTCTGAAGCACCGGCTCGATGATCTCCGTGTCCTTCCCGTGGACGTGATAGATGCGGTCCCGGAACTGGCGGGCGGGGGCCACCGGGTCGATGAACTGCCGGACGAAATGGGAAGGATCGTATTCCAGGCCGAGCCAGCGGGATGGCAAGGCGGCGAAGATTTTCTCGAAATTCTCCGGCGTGGTGGCGAAATTCTGGCCCGGGTAGTTTTCCAGCGCGATGTACACCTCGTGCTTGTCGGCCAGCTCCAGGTAAGGTGTGAAGGCGCGCTTCAGGGCTTCGAGATTGGCCTCGATCTTGGCGTCCCTGATCAGGCCGGTGTGCGCCCCGATCACCTTCACGCCACTGTCGCCGGCCAAGGCGATCAACTGGCGGAAATAGGCCTGGTTGCGCTCGGCGGCCTCGGGTGTAGGCCCCAGGTGGTTGAAGGTGCAGCCGCAAGCGGAAACGGTGATGCCCAGCGAGGATGCCTTCTTGATCACCTGGCCGGCTTCCGCGGCCGAGACCTTGGTGGGGTCCAGCCGGCTGCCCGGCCCGGCCTGAAGCTGCACCGACTCGCAGCCGATTTGCGCGGCCGTCTCCAGGTTCTTTTCTGTGTATGACATCAGGATCCCGAGCTTGGGGAAGGCCCGGGGCGGGCGCTGTGCGAGAAGCTGTGGGGCGGCGGCAACCGCCAACCCGAGCCTCAAGAAGTCGCGTTTCGTCAGTTTCATTGTCGTCTGCCCGCCAACGTGGTTTCTGTTGCCTACCCGGCCCATTGTACACGCTCGGCCGACGGCGACAAAGGACCAGCGCTCGGGGCGGCAGATTCCCCCGATGCCACAGACTATCTTGGCAATCGGCGAAACCCGCGGCCCCGGGAGCCCAAAAGGCAAGTCGCCGCCGGGGCCGCCGCTGTGGTGGGAAGTCTTGCCCATGATTCAAGATTGGCCGTTTGCCAGGTCTGGAAATCCAGCAAGTGGTTCTGGTAGACTTACACGTCCGCTATTTGATTTCTGACATGAGGGTAAGCGCCTGCCTACTATTTGCCCGAACTGCTACAGCAACCTGACGCGAAGAAGCCACCGGCACGGCTGGGAGCGCCTCATCCCCTTTTTGCACGCCCACCGCTGCAAGGAGTGCGGCCGGCGTTTCCTGGGAAGGCCCAGGCCGCCGTTTGCCGTCTGTCCTCGTTGCAGTTGCTCCAATTTGCAGGCCATTTCCGGCCACAAAGTGCCGGGAACGGTGGCCAACCGGTTGTGGTCGCTGTTCGGGGGCCATAGCTATCGTTGCCCGGAGTGCCGTATGCGCTTTGTTGCCTGGCAGCCAATCCGCAAAACTGCCCCGCCAACGCCGGAACCGGATAAGCAAGGCGCGCCGGCCTCCCCGCCGCAGTAGAAGGACTCGCAAAACCCAACCGTCCGGGGCGCAGCATGTAGGGGCCAGCCCATGTGGTGGCGCGCGGCAGGGGAGCAGGCTTGTCCAGGCTTCGCCCGGCGGTGTTGCGCCCTGAAACGGGCGACCACGCCGGGTCGCCCCTACACCGGCCGAGCCTGGTTCGTCACTTTGCTAAAATAAAAACTTCGATGTCGCTTCTGGACCAACTTAACGAGTGCCAGCGGGAGGCAGTCACGGCCATCGAGGGCCCGCTTCTGGTGCTGGCCGGGGCCGGCAGCGGCAAGACCCGGGCGATCACCTACCGCGTGGCCTACCTGATCGACTACCTGGGGGTGCCGCCGGAACAGATTCTGGCCGTGACCTTCACCAACAAGGCCGCGCAGGAGATGCAGCAGCGCGTGCAGCGGCTGCTGGGGAAGCGCGCCGGCAAAACGCCGTGGATTTCCACCTTCCACTCGCTGTGCGCACGCCTGCTGCGGCGCGACGGTCCGGCGGCCGGCCTTTCCCGCGACTTCGCGATCTATGCCGAGGACGAGCAATTGATGCTGGTGCGCCGGGTCATCAAGGAACTGGGCCTCGACGAGTTCTCCCTGCAGCCGCGGGCGGTGCTGTCCCGCATCAGCCACGCCAAGAACCACGGCATCAGCCCGCGCACGTTCTACCAGGCCGCCGCCGATCAGCGCGCCGAGCAGTTGTCCGTCGTCTACGAGCGCTACCAGGCGGCCCTCGAACGCGCCAACGCGCTGGATTTCGACGACCTGCTGCTGGAGGCCGTGCGCCTGCTGCGAACCAGCCAGGAAACGGCCACCAAGTACAACGCGCGCTTCCAGCACATCCTGGTCGATGAATACCAGGACACCAACCGGGTGCAGTACGAGCTGATCCGGCTGCTCACCCAGGTGAACCACAACCTGTGCGTGGTGGGCGACGAGGACCAGTCGATCTATGGCTGGCGCGGCGCCGATATCCGCAACATCCTGGAGTTCGAAAAGGATTTTCCCGAGGCGCGCGTCATCCGGCTGGAGCAGAACTACCGCTCCACGAAGAACATCCTGGGGGCGGCCAGTTCCGTGGTGGCGCACAATATCGCGCGCAAGGGCAAGACGCTCTGGACGCGAAACGAACAGGGCCCCCTTATCGGCCTGTACGAGGCGCTCGACGCCGAGAATGAAGGGTTGTTCATCGCCGACTGGATCGCCGGCTACCTGCGGGAAACGCCGGATGGCCGCGCCGCCGTGCTCTACCGCACCAACTCGCAGTCGCGGCAGTTCGAAGAGGGCATGCGGCGCTACGGGCTCAAGTACCACATGGTGGGCGGCTTCAGCTTCTACGAGCGGGCCGAGGTGAAGGACCTGCTGGCCTACCTGAAGTTCGCGCGCAATCCGCAGGACACGCTCAGCCTGCTGCGCATCCTCAACACCCCGCCGCGCGGCATCGGAGAAAAGACGGTCGAGCAACTGGAGCTGTACGCGCTGGAGAGCAACGCCGCGCTGTGGGAGGGGATGGAAGGGGCGTTGGGCGCCGGCACGCTGCCGCCGCGCGCGCAATCGGCGGTCAGTGGGTTCCGGCGGCTGGGCGAGGACCTGGTGGCGCTGTCCCAGGCGGGCGCGCCGGCCGCCGACCTGTTGCGCGCCGTGCTGGACCGCACCGACTACAGCAAGGCCCTGCACGAGGAGGACACTCCGGAGGCCATCAGCCGCCTCGAGAACATTCAGGAGTTGATGAACGCCGCCCAGGACAGCCTGGAGCGCGGCGAAACGCTGGCCGACTTCCTGGATCACGCCGCGCTGGTGTCGGAAGCCGACGACTACGACGAGCGCGCCCAGGTCACCTTGATGACGCTGCATTCCGCCAAGGGGCTGGAGTTTCCCGTGGTCTTCATGGCCGGCATGGAGGAAGGGCTGTTTCCGCACAGCCGCTCGATTCATACTTCCCTCGGCATCGAAGAGGAGCGGCGGCTTTGCTATGTCGGCATGACCCGCGCCCAGGACCGGCTGATTCTTACCCGCGCCCAGTACCGCCGTCACTACGGCTCTGCCATGCAGGACTCCAGCGAGCCCTCCAGGTTTCTGGCCGAAGTTCCCGCGGAGCTGGTGGAGCACCTGGGCCGGGGGCCCCGGCCGCGCCAGCGCCAGGCCTACGCCGGCGAGGTTCACAACTCGGTGGAGAACATCGCCGAATTTTTCGCCAAGCGCGGCATCGCCTTGCCGGTAAAATCATCGGGGCCCAAGGTCGAGGCCCGGCCGTCGGAGGAGGGCCTGCGCGCCGGCCAGCGCGTGCGCCATCCCAAGTTCGGGGTGGGCACCGTGCTGCGCCGCGAGGGCGACGGCGACGATGCCAAACTCACCGTGTCCTTTCCCGGCTTCGGCCTGAAGAAGATGGTGGCCAGGTACGCCGGCCTGGAAAAAGCTTGAGGGCCGGAGCTGCAGATTTCGCAGATTTCACCGATTGAATCCGTGTAATCTGTGCAATCTGCGGCCAAGAACAGATTATGAACACGAAAAACCTGTCGAGAGAAGAACGCAAGAAAGCCAAACGCGCGGCGCGCAAGAAGCAGCCGCCCAAACCTAAATCAACCGCCGACCGCGGCTCCCAGAAACGCAAGATGAAGAAGAAGGGCCCGGGGGCCCCGAAGCGGCGGTAAGGGAATTTCGGATTGCGGATTTCGGATTGCGGAATGCAAGGCGACGACGCCGGAAATCCGCAATCCGCATTCCGCAATCCGCCATCAGGCATAACGTGGCTTCACAACTGTTTCGGACCAAGTCGATCGACCGGCTGATCGCGCACTCCGAGGATCCCGCGCACCGCCTGAAGAAGACGCTGGGGCCGTGGAGCCTGGTGGCGCTGGGCATCGGCGCCGTGATCGGGTCCGGCATCTTTATTCTCACGGGGACGGCGGCGGCCGGCGAGACCTTCCAGTACAAGTCGATCCTGCATGCGCCGGTGCTGGACCTGCTGCAGCACGGCAGCCAGGCGCTGGCCTTGCACGGGCGGCCGGGCGCCGGCCCGGCCATCGCCCTGTCGTTCCTGCTGACGGCCATTGCCTGCGGCTTCGCCGCGCTGTGCTACGCGGAACTGGCCTCCATGATTCCCATCGCCGGCAGCGCCTACACCTACTCCTACGCCACGCTGGGGGAGATCTTCGCCTGGATCATCGGCTGGGACCTCATCCTGGAATATGCGGTCAGCAACGTGGCCGTGGCGGTCGGCTTTTCCGGCTATTTCAACAGCATCCTGCAGGGCTTCGGCATCGTCTTGCCGCAAAAGCTGAGCGCCCCGGTGTGGGAGGCGGGGCGGTTCACGGGCGCCTGGTTCAACCTGCCCGCGTTCCTGGTGGTGGCGGCGCTGAGCACGCTGCTGGTGCTGGGCATCCGCGAGAGCGCGGAGACCAACAACGTCATGGTGCTGATCAAGATCGGCGCTATCGTGACCTTCTGCCTGGCCGGCGCCAAATTCATCGCCGTCCCAAACTGGAGGCCGTTTGCCCCGAACGGGTTCCAGGGCGTGCTGACCGGCGCCGCCATCGTCTTCTTCACTTACATCGGGTTCGATTCGGTCTCCACGGCAGCCGAGGAGTGCCGCAACCCACAGCGCGACGTGCCCTTCGGCATTATCGTCTCGCTGATCGTGTGCACGCTGCTGTACGTCTCGGTGGCGGTGGTGCTGACCGGCATGCAGCACTGGACGAAGCTGAACAACGCGGCGCCAGTGGCCAACGCGCTGCGCGAGCTGGGCGCCAACCTGTGGGTGCAGCGGGCCATCGTGGCCGGGGCCCTGATGGGGATGGTTTCGTCGATCCTGGTGTTTCAGCTCGGCCAGGCGCGCATCTGGTTCGCGATGTCGCGCGACCGGCTCTTCCCCGGCATCTTCAGCCGCGTGCATGCGCGCTTCAAGACGCCGCACGTCAGCACCTGGATCGCGGGGCTGGTGGTGGGGCTGCCGGCGGGCATCTGGGGCATCGGCGATTCGGCCGACCTCGCCAACATCGGCACGCTGTTCGCCTTCGTGCTGGTTTCGGCCGGCGTGATGGTGCTGCGCCGCACCCAGCCCGATCGCCCGCGCGCCTTCCGCGTTCCGCTCGGTCACATCCTGCCGCTATTTTCGATTGTTTGCTGCCTGGTGCTGATGCTCGGCCTGCCGCTGGTTACCTGGCTGCGCTTCTTCGTGTGGCTGGCCATCGGCCTGGTCATCTATTTCACGTACAGCCGCAGGCGCAGCGAACTGGCCTCGGAAACCCCCTCCCCGCGCTGAAGGCGGACCGCAGCCGACCGGTTGTCCGCCCCGGCGCGCCTGTTGGCTAGGGTGATTCCTACGCCCCGGACTGCACTATGGGGAGACACGCGTCTGTTGTATAATGGGCGCGGTGAAGTATCGGAAAGCGGGTGTCTTCAACGAACTAGGGGGGAGTACCAGGCGGATGTGGTCGCGGTTGGTGGTTTTCGCCATCGCCGTTAGCCTGCTCGGGCTGTCGGCTTGGGGAACGCAGATTACGTATTACATCGACGAGCGCGGTCGTCGTGTATACATCAACGCTGAAGAACCGCCCAAGAAAGCCGAGCCGGCGCCCGCAGCCAAGAAAAACAGCACCCGGCACAGTGTGCTGGTGAAACGCGATCCGCGCACCGGCAAAGTGGTGCCCCTAGCGGCCCCGCCTGACCCCAGGGAAACCGCGCCGGCCGTGGCGGCCCCGACAGCGGGCGGCGCCGGCGCTCCCGCTCCCGTAGCCGCCGCCGGGGCAGCGGCCCGGCCGCGGAACGAGGCACGGCCCGCTGCGGGCGCGCCCAGGCAGGGCGCAGACAAGTCCGTGGACGAGATCATTGCCGGGGCGGCCGAGAAACATGCCGTCGATCCCCACCTGGTGCGGGCCATCGTAAAAGCCGAATCGAATTTCAACCCGGGGGCCGTTTCCCGCAAAGGCGCCATGGGGTTGATGCAGCTTATTCCCCAGACGGCCCGGCGCTTGGGCGTCGACGACATCTTCGATCCGGAGGAGAACATAGACGCCGGCGTGCGTTACCTGAAGTACCTGCTGGAGCTGTACAACGGCAACCTGCGGCTTTCACTGGCCGCTTACAATGCCGGAGAAAAGGCGGTGGACCGGCACAGCGGCATCCCGCCCTATCCGGAAACGCGGCAGTACGTGAACAAGATTTCTTCCCTTTACGGCAGCGGATACATTGTCAACCCCTTTGGGTTGTCGATCTCGAGCCAGGCCAGGCAGCCGCGGCCCGACCGCTGGGGCATCATGAAGCGGCTGGACGAGAACGGAAGGGTGCACTTCAGCAATACCGAGGGCTGGTAGAAAGAGTTCTGAGTGCTGAGTTCTGAGTGCTGAGTCAGGGCGAGCGACTCAGCACTCAGCACTCAGCGCTCAGCACTTAAAACTGAGGTGGCGAGTGGTGACACTCCCCACGAGGAATCACGCGAGCGTGAACGACAGGGGGGCCATGGGGCGCCACAGCGTGGCGGCCGTTCTTCTGCTTCTTCCCCTTCTTGCTTTCGGCGCGACTCCCCGCAATCCCGAGCAGGCCCGGGCCGAGTTTCAGAAGGCCGAGCAACTGCGCGCCGAACTGGAAAAGAAGCCGGAAGCCGGGCGCGAAGCGGCCGAGTATCTGGCCGCCGTCCGCGCTTATGAGCGCGTGGTGCGCCTGGGCCCCGCCACCTCCCAGGCGCCGAGCAGCTTGATCGCTGCCGCGCGGTTGCTGGCGGAAATGGGGCGGCTGTTCGGCGAGGCGAAGCGGCTGGAAGCATCCGCGGAGAAATACCGCTTCCTGATCAAGGAATACCCGCGCAGCAAGCTGGTCAAGGAAGCCCGGCAGGAAGTGGCCGAGCTGGAACAGCAGGAACCGCGCCGGCAACGTTTGGGGGCGGCTCCAGCGGCCACAGCCGTCAAGCCGGCCGCGGAGCGCGCCACCGGCAACGAAGCCTCAAGGTCCGCTGCCGGCGCGCTGCTAGGGGAGCGCCCGTCGAAAATCGTCGAGATCATTAACATCCGCCATTGGGCCACGCCCAGCTACACCCGGGTGGTCATCGAGCTGAGTGGGCCGGTTCAGTACCAGGCCGCCCGCATCGCCAATCCCGACCGCATTTTCTTCGACCTGCACGGCGCGCGGCTGGCGGCGTCGCTGCGGCAGCTCGCCCTGCCTGGCGACGAGGGACTGCTGAAGCGCGTGCGGGTGGCGCAGAACCAGACCGGCATCGCGCGCGTGGTTCTGGAGGTCGGCGCGGTCGCCAACTACTCGGCCTTCGTGCTGCCGGATCCGTACCGGCTGGTGATCGACATCAACGGCGGGTCACCCCGTCCCGCCGCCGCGCCGGCGGCCGTGGCCTCGGCCAAGCCGCCCGTATCCGCAGGTGAGCAGGCCGCGCCGGCCGAAACGGCGCCGGAGAAGCAGGAAGCCAATGCCGCCATGGCCGCCGCCGAGGCGCCCAGCAGCAAGCCGGTCTTCGAGCGCGTGACGCCCACGCCGCAGGCCGCCAAGATTCGGCAAGCCGGGGGGCCACGCGGCACAAGGGCTCAACCGCCTGACAAGCAAGCCAGCGTGACCGACAAGTCGGCGGCGAAATCCGAGGCACCGGCGCCGCCGCGCGCCGCCCAGCCCGCCAGCGACGGCCATCGCTCGCTGATCCGCGCGCTGGGCCTCAAAATCGGCCGGATTGTGATCGACCCGGGGCACGGCGGGCACGATACCGGAACCATCGGCCCCACCGGCCTCATGGAAAAGGACCTGGTGCTCGACGTGGCCAAGCGGCTGGGCGCCATGCTGGAGGACCGCCTGGGTGGCGAAGTGATTTTCACCCGCGCCGACGACACCTTCGTTCCGCTGGAGAGCAGGACGGCGCTGGCCAACCAGAAGCAGGCGGACTTGTTTGTCTCCATCCACGCCAACTCCAGCCGCAGCTCCAGCGCCCGCGGCGTCGAAACCTATTACTTGAACTTCACCAGCTCCCCCGAGGCCCTGGAGGTGGCGGCGCGCGAGAATGCCGTCTCGGAAAAATCGATTCACGAGCTGCAGGACCTGGTGAAGAAGATCACGCTGAAGGAAAAACTGGACGAATCGCGCGAGTTCGCCGCCAACGTTCAGAAGTCGCTGTACGCCACCATGTCCCGCGGCAACGCCAGCCTGCGCAACCGCGGCGTGAAGAAGGCGCCGTTCGTGGTTTTGATCGGCGCCAACATGCCCTCCATCCTGGCCGAGATTTCTTTCGTCAGCAATCCCTCCGA
>Ga0315280_10003239_pt1 | contig 25219 bp, 20 predicted proteins | sample YL17G06_40_MG_FD_203697 | JGI IMG/M metagenome (GOLD analysis project Ga0315280, IMG submission 203697) | Sediment microbial communities from Yellowstone Lake, YNP, Wyoming, USA - YL17G06_40 | ecosystem: Environmental > Aquatic > Freshwater > Lake > Sediment | place: USA: Wyoming | collected...
TGGTGTGCGGGTTTCTACCTGGGTGCCATGGCTACGCTTGCGTAGCCATGTTCCAAGCCAAGAAGAGAAACATGCTTACGCGAGCGTAAGCATGGCACCCACCCACAAGTTTAGAGTGGTCGGAGTACTACGGATGACACACGGCGCGTAGGGTGCGTATCACGCACCGCTTGATCGTTGCATCGAACAAAGGAAGATGGTGCGTGATACGCACCCTACCGGCCGACGCCGCGGGTGGCCAGATCCTTGAGCTCGGGCAGGTGCTCGACGTAGACGCCGCGCGGGGTCGTGCGGTGGTTCTTGCAGATCGAGGCGGCCATGCCGACGACCTCGCCCATCATGCCGCAGGTCCGCATCACGCGGACCGTGCCGAGGGCGACGTGCGTCACGCTGACGTCCCGCCCCGCCATGAACAGGTTCTCCATGTTCCGGGAATAGAAGCAGCGGTAGGGGACCGCATACGGCTTGATTGCCGGCGTCTTGCAGATCGTCTTGAATTCCTCGCCGGGGAAGTACTTCGTGTTCGCCGGGTCGGGGTAATGCAGATCGAGCGACCACGTCGTCGTAACGAAGGCATCCGGGTACTCCCGCTGCTCCTGGACATCCTGTTGCGTCAGGAGAAAATCGCCCACGAGCCGGCGCGACTCGCGCTTGCCCGCGATATAGGCCACCCACGAGAGCTGGCGGTTGGCGTACTTCACCTGGTCCTTGCTGTGGTTTTTCAGAAAGGCCCAGTTGCCATAGACGGCCCGCAGTCCATGATCGCGAATCGACTCGAAATCGGCGATCTGGTCCCTGTTCAGTCCCGTCTCCCAGTTCCAGTCGCCCCGCGTCGCACGCTCGCAACTTTGCTCCGTGAAGCCCAGCGCCCAGGGACACTCCGGGAAGGGGCTCGGCGCCGGCGTCTCAACCGAATACCACTGCACAGAAGCTCCCATCGTCATCCTATCCGGCTCCTTCGGGGCCAGGGTCTCGCCCGTCTGCTCCCAACTCTCGCGCCCCATGCGGTAGTCGGCCCCCGCGAGAAAGCCGATCGTGCCGTCGCCGGTGCAGTCGGCAAAGAGCGGCGCGGCGAAGCGGAGGTCTCTCGAGCTGCGGATCTCCCGGCCGATCACGGCAACGATACGGTTGCCTTCTTTCTCGACCTGGTAGGCATGGACATCGAGGAGCAGATGGATGTTCGACTCCGCCCTTACGATTTGCAGCTTCTTCTCGTCGTCGTAGAGTGCGGCGGCCTGGGCATTGCCGCGATTGTCGGGGTCCAACTCTCGGACGACATCGCCCAGGCGCGGGTACGGCGGCAGGTTGATCTGGCCGTTGAGGTGGACGCGGACCTCGGAGCTGTTGTTGCCGCCGAGGACGGGCCGGTCCTGAACCAGCGCCACCTGGAGCCCCAAGCGTGCGGCGGAAATGGCCGTGCAGGTTCCCGCCATGCCGCCGCCGACCACGACGAGATCGAAGCGCCCGGCATTCTCCGGCGTCTGCGGCAGACCCAGCGCCTCGCGGCGGAATCCCGCCAACTCTTTGCTGCCATTCGGAGGAGAGAAACTCAGGTCTCTCGTAAAGAGGATCGCGTCGCAGCGGCCGTCAAAGCCCGTCAGATCGTGCAGCGCGAGCTTGAACGTTCGGTTCTTGATTTCGATCCGGTTGCCGTCCTGCCAGTGCCAGTCGGGACCTTCCGTGCCAAGGCTGGGCACGATGGGCACCCCGTCGAGGACCAACTGAAACCTGCCTGGTGCTTGGGAGGCGTCCCCTGTCATCGCCCAATTGCGGGTGCGGACCCAGACGTGGTACAGGCCGGGCGTTGAAAGCGTCACGGTCGTGACAGCGTCCTGGACCGGGACGCCCAGACCATGCGCCAGCAGAAAGGGCGAGCCCATCTGGTCCATGAACTGCTGATCGACCACCCAGCCGCCGAGATCCTCGAAGGCTTCGGTCTCGATCAGGACATGATCGCTCGCGGCGGATGCGGCGTGGCAGGCAAATGCCGCGAGACATACTACGATCAGAGTGCACCGTGGCTGATGTGGTTTCACCGTCGCCTCCTTATGAGGAGCAAATTCGAAATTCGAGGCACGACAACCCTCTTGCCCCGTGTCGTTCGGGCCCTTCGAAACAAGCACGAATGCTCAGAATCCCAGATTCGAAACGGGGCCGAGCGGGTCCCGCGTTTGGGTCATTTGGATTTCGGATTCGTTTCGGATTTCGGATTTCGGATTTCGGATTTTCCGCCCAGGGGCTTCAGAGAACATTTGTCGAGGGCCGTGATCTTCTGGACCCGGCGGGTGTGGCGGCCGCCGTCGAAGGGCGTGGTCAGCCAGATGTCGATCATCTTCAGCGCCAGGTCGGCAGGCACCGTCCAGGCGCCGATGGAGATCGCATTGGCGTCATTATGGGCCCGGCTGAGCCTGGCGCCCTCTTCGCTCCAGCAGATGGCACAGCGGACGCCGCGGACCTTGTTGGCGACGATGGTCTCGCCGTTGCCGCTGCCGCCCATGACGATGGCCCGGTCGCACTCGCCTTGGGCGACGGCCAGGGCTGCCGGATAGATGAAATCCGGGTAGTCGCACGACTCGGCCGAATGCGTCCCGAAGTCCTTGACCTCGTGCCCCTTCTCGGTGAGGTACTGCTTGATACGCTCCTTGAGCTCGTAACCTGCGTGATCGGTGCCCAACGCAATCTTCATTGTGACTCCTTAGATCCAGTTACTCACGCAAATCCCCAGTGTAACCGTCCCCGGCCGGGATTTCAATTTCAAATGCCAGGCTCTTTCTCCGCGGGTGCGACTACGCTTTGTGGGAGGGGACGAACCCAACGCGCGGTCGTGATGCCCAACGGAGCGAGACCTCCGGTCCGGTAGGGGCAGGCCCCCGTGCCTGCCCTTCCTTGGAGGGCAACCACGGGGGGTTGCCCCTACAAAACTCTGGGATCCTTCGCTGTCGCTCAAGATGACAGAACGAGCGTACCCGCTCCCACGAAAGTCAGTCACACACTTCTGCGCGGGTGCCGGCTGGAAATCTGTTGACATTTGAAGATGGGCAAGGTAGGGTATAAGCGAAAGGAGCGGTGAAATATGGGGCATGGCGTCGCATCTTTGCCGTGCACACCCCGGACCCCATGCTTTTCCTGTCCTGGTGCGGCCGACCCGTCGGCGTCCGCCTCGACCCCGTTTCCTGACTCGTGCCATCGGGAATTTGTGTTGCCAGCGGCGGGAGAGAAGGCAAGGGCGGTATGAAGGCAAATCACAGTCTGACGTTCCGGGCGCTCGTAGCGCTGGTTATGGCGAGCGCCGCACTGGCACCCGCGGTCGAAGCTGCCGTCGTATTCGACATCAATCCCTGGCCGGACGGGATCATACCCTACCGATTCGACGACGGCACGCTGGGGCCCGTGGCGGTGGACGTGAACGATCAAGTCAAGATCGAGAAACAAATGGCGCGATGGGAACGAGCCTTCACCCTCACGGACCCGAGCGGGAACACCAAGAAATACTTCAGTTTCGTACGCTGTGACGGCCACTGCCCCACGAGCCATCTCGTCATCCGATACAATCACGTGGACAGTAACGGCATAGAAATCGAATGTAACAACTGGTCCGAGCCGCTCGGGATGGAGCTCAGGGGTCCCCACGGTCATCCGGACGGGATCACCGAAATGAACCTGCGCCGCTGGTGGTGTCCAGACCTCCCCCGGCCGGCCGGCAGAGGGCCAACCGTCCCCACCACCGCCAAGACCAACCAGGATGGCAACACCATCCTCCATGAGCTGGGCCATGTTCTCGGTGTGCGCCACGAGTTCAACCGCGCCGATGCCGAAGCCTATCTCGTGGAACAGCCTGATGACCTGGATGGAGATGCGTTCAGCGATCCTCTGGCCTTCAACACCCAACCCGTCACGGTGATGCCGCTGCTGGGCAACTATGACTACGACTCGCTCATGGCCTACGCCGGGCAGCAGGATCTGCACCGGAATCCCTTCAGCCGGCAATCGGCGCAGCGTAAGACGGACGATGCCGCCGACCCGAACGGGAACTACCGGGTCGATTACAGCATCTCTCCGGGCCTCAAGTCCCGTCTCCTCCAATACTACGCCTACGGATACAACAACAATTGGGGCTTCTTCCGCTCTCTGAGCCCTACTCGTCCCCCCGCTGTCGGCAACCATGACACGGACCTGACTCTACACCGAAATCCGTATTTGGCTCCGGGCGTCAGTGCGGTAGGGACACCGGCCGTCGCCTTTGAGAGCGAAGGCAACTACGACGTTTTCGCGCGTGGTTCGGATGACGGCCTGTATTGGAAGGCGGTGCGCAACATCGTGCAGCACGCCTGGGAGGACCTGGGGTGTTGCTTCGGCTCCGACCCCGCCGCGATCTCTCTGGGCGATGGCCAGGTCGACGTCTTCGCGGTCGGCGCGACCTCGGGGAAGGTCATGCGCAAGAGCTGCCGGAGCGGCCAGTGGGGCGCCGCGGTCTACATCCAGGGCGGCTATCCCGTGGGAGGCATCAAGCGGACGGCGGACGGGGGATATCTCGGCCCCGCCGTTGCCGCGCGCGGCTCCAATACGCTTGATGTGTTCGTCGTCCGGACCGATAGCCGGCTCGCCGTGACCACGCTCAACAACGGCTCCTGGGGTGCTTGGCGGACACTGGGGAACGGCTACCACGTGACGGCGCGTCCCGCCGCGGTGGCGTTGTCCCAGACGCAAGTCCAGCTCGCCATCAACGAAACAGATTTCAGTTTGTACGAACCCCTGGTCACCTTCGGCCAAAACGTGTCCTTCAACCTGGGTGCCCCCAAGGGTGTGACGGCCCGCCAAGCCCCGCCGGCGCTGACGAAGCGGGACGACGTCGCGAGCCCCTATCGCGTGCTCGTCACGAACGCCGAGGGCCGCCTCTCTCATCGGTTTGCCCACGGTTCCTGGCGGGACATCGGTGGCATGCCGCAGTCCGGCACAGGCCCGTCGGCGGTTGCCGCCGGGCCAACCGGCGCGTACATGGTCATCAACGGAACGGATTTGATCGGCGCCGACGCCACTTGTGACGATCCGAATGCTCCGAACGCGAACGGCACGTTCATTGAGCCAGGCGGTCTTTGGATACGGCATTTCGAATAGAGTTCCCCGAGCCCGCGTTCATTGCCGGTCACGCCCCAGAATCCTGTCTTTCTGCGGATTCGGGCGCCAAGGCGCGCAGCCTCGCGGCTTTTTTGTCGGAGCTAACGTAGAGCCGGGCGTGGGGCCGCCCCAGGGACCCTTGCGCTCAGGGTCTCTCCGGGCCTGCGAAGGCAGAAAGGAAGGCGTGAGATGCGATGGTCTGCAATCCTGAGGAGCGTACGCTCTGCAACGATGGTGATGGAAGGAGGTCGAACCATGCAAAAGACAATGCGATCGGCAATCGTGATGGTGGCCCTTGCCACGACTGTGGCCCTGGCACAAGATCCGTGGCCGCCCGAGGTGTCCGCGAGTCCCCAAAACCCGGGAACCTCGGACCGGATCACCTTGACCATATCCGACACGTGGTCGAGCGACTGCGTTCCCAAAGGGGTCTCCTCCACGGAAATCCGAGGGCAGGCCATCTACGTTACCCTGAATCAGCCGTTGTATCTCCTGTGTAACCGCAAGGCAACTTTCTGGCAGACTTCCTGCTCGGTAGGTCCTCTCGCCGCCGGCTGCTACGACGTGTACGTGCAATTGAGCGTCAACAGCCCCCATTCGTACCCGACGGCGAAGGCGGCCACCTTCTGCGTGGGCAGCAGCGGTCAAACCCCGACCGCGGGAACGTTGTATACGGTGGGAGCCGACGGCGTCCACAGGATTTCCCTGGACGGGAGCGTGGAGCACCTGCTCGCCTTGCATAAGGACAGCTACGACCTGGAGATCCGCGACAACTGCCTCTACGTGACCGAGAAGAGTCGCGGTGGCGCCATCTTCGTCTACACTCTCGCGGGGGACTACATCGAGAGCATTCCCACGCCCGCCGTCGCCAGTGAGTACCTCAATCTTGTCGCTCTGCCGGAGCGGAGATTCGCCCTGTTGGACAACCATAACGACAAGGCGTTCTTCATCGACGAGGACGGGAAGCTATTGGCTACGACCGTCCTTCTCTCGCCGGCGGACAGTTGGCTGCAAACCCTCAAGGGGATCGTCGTAGGCAATCGGCTGATTCTGTCGCACAACGGGAAAAGGCAGGTGCTGGCGATCGACCTGACGAACTATCACGCGTCGGTCTTCAAGGATCTGAGCAGCATATCGGAGACCTTGGGCGACATCGCCTATGCCGGTGAAAAATACTATATCATTGCCGGCGGGCGGTCGGTGTTCCGCTTTACGGAGTCCGGGGCGGCTGCCCTGGTGGGTCAAGTCCCGGAGTCCAACGCGACGGGAATCTGCGTGATCGGGAACTTCGCCTACGTGACGGTGAATGCGGCCAACAAGCTCTACAAGATGGATCTCAGCACCGGGGCCGTCAGCGTGCTGGTATCCGGTCTGAACTACCCCCGGGATATCGAGTGCGTGGAATCCACTGGGGGGGAGACGGTGACCTGCTGCGGTCTCAAAGCGGGTGCACGCGTCATGCTGCTGAGGAACACCCCGCCGGATTCCTCGGGCGCACCGGCCGTCGGACTCGTCGCCGGGACGCTCGGTACCGTGATCTGCTGCGACTACGGTGAGTCCCGCCGGCCTCTGTTCGTCAGTTGGGACGGCTGGACCAACGGCAAAAGGGACAGCGGCACCTTCTGCGAGGTGATCCCCTTCGTTCCCTATTCCGGTTGGTGGATGTCGTGTGACGATATCGCTCCCTGGAGTGGGGGCGGCGAATCGTGCCAGGCCGATTTCTGCCAGTATGAGCCCTTCGATGCCGGCTTGTCTCCCACCAGCATCCAGGCGGGGCAGTCCCTCTATATCTCCTTCGGCGTCGCGAATTGCGGCACCGTCAACATCCCGGCCGGCTGGAGGATCCGGTACTACGCGTCGGTGGACCCGACGATCACGTCCAGCGACTATCTCCTGTCGGAATCGATCGGCGACTTCAGCATCGTGGCGGGCCAGCAGTTGCCCCTGGAAGAGGAATTCCTCTTCCCCAGTGGCGTGCCGGCCGGGTCCTACTATCTCGGCTGGGTTTTCGACCCGGGCAATGACCTCTGCGAGTCCAACGAGAACAACAACGCCGGCTACCTCCGGAGCACGCGACTGATCGTGATCGGGTCCAGCGGGGGTACGTGCAACGCGGACTTCTGCCAGCATGAGATCACCAACCCCGACCTGTCTCCCACCACCATCCAGGCGGGCCAGTCCTTGTACCTGGCTTTCGGCATCGGGAACTGCGGCACCGCCAGTATCCCGGCCGGCTGGAAGATCCGGTACTATGCGTCCCTGGATACCACGATCACCTCCAGCGACTACGTCTTGTACGAGACGACGGCGAACCCGGCGATCGGGGCGGGCGTGGCATTGTCCGGGACCGACGACTTCCTCTTCCCCAGCGGCGTGCCCGCCGGGCAATACTACATCGGCTGGATTCTGGACCCGGACAACCAGATCTGCGAGTCCAACGAGAGCAACAACGCCGGCTACCTCCGGGGCATGCGCGTCACCGTGATCGGCTCCGGCGGTAATCCGTGCAACGTGGACTTCTGCCAGTACGAGATCACCAGCGCCAGCCTGTCTCCCACCACCATCGAGGCGGGGCAGACTCTCCATCTGCACCTCGGCATCGCGAATTGCGGCCTCGCCGACATCCCAGCCGGCTGGAAGATTCGCTACTATGCGTCCACCGACACCACGATCACCTCCAGCGACTACTTCCTGTACGAAACGGTGGAGAATCCTGCGCTGGGGGCGGGCGTGGCGTTCTCCGGGACGGAGGATTTCACCTTCCCCAGCAGCGTGCCGGCCGGGCAATACTACATCGGCTGGATCCTGGACCCGGACAACCAGATCTGCGAGTCCAACGAGAGCAACAACGCCGGCTACCTCCACGGCATCCGACTGACGGTCGGGTCCCAACAGCACTACTAGTCGGCACGAGAACGGCAAGACCGCCGGTGCCTTGAGCTTCGACGACTTAAACGGCGGGTGGCAGCGGGCAAGAGGTCCCTGAAGCGGAATCATGCGTTGGGAACCTCGCGACGGGTTTGCAGGTAGCGGCGGCCTGGGGTGTCGGAGCCGGCGAGGATCAGATCGTAGGCCCGGTCTCGGGCGTCTGGACCGCACAGGCCATCGTCCGAGTGAGCCGCGGCCACGACCACAATCCAGTGGCCGCCGTAGAGTTGCTCGAAGCGCACCCGCAGGGGCTCGACGCTGGCCCGGAGGTGGTCGGGGTCGCGGTCCTGCGCGGCGGCCGGGACCGAGACCGCCTTGTGCACGCCTACCAGGTGCGGCCTATCCGGCGGCGCTTCGAGACATTCGAGAAAGACCTCCGTCGTCGGTCCCTGCGGTGTGGGGGCAGGACCGGCCGCACGCCGGGACAAGGCTCGGACCCGGTCCAGGAATTTGCCCAGGACGGGGCGATGATAGTTGACGGTCTGCTCCGCGAAGCACGCCTGCGCGGCGGCGCGGGCCGCGCCGTAGTCCAAAGGCTCCAGGCAGGACATCCAGACGCGCAGCTCCGCGTCCGTCGGTTCCCATTGCGGCCACAGGCCCTTGATCTCGCGGTCGATGAAACGCAACCGTTCCTCATAAGTCATAGCGGGTCCTCCTGCTCCAGTCTGTAGGGTGCGTACCACGCACCATCCTTCTGTGTTCATTCTGTTGGAGGCTACAAGGTCTCTTCCTGCTCCAGATGAGCGAGTCGGTCGGCGAGGCTCTCGTGTGGCGGGTGACGGGCCATCTCCAGCTCCAGCCGGTCGAAGTGCTTGCGCAGCGCGAAGGTGCTCAGGATGTTGTTCTGCCAGAACTCGTCTGTCTGGCACCAGCGGATGACCGCCTCGATCCGTGCCGGCGTGCGGCCGTCCAGGCGGAGCATCCGGTCGATCTCGACCGCCCAGCGCGCCGGGGTGGGCCGCCGAAAGTCCGGTTTCCTTTCGACAATCACCTCCAGCAACAATTGCGCCAGACGCGACTCGTCCGAGTCGGCAGGATACTTCTTTTCCTTCTTCTCTTTCTTCTCCTTCTTGTTAGGCGTTATCCGTTCGTCATCGGGCCGTTCTTCGTTCGTTTTGGGCTCGTCACCCGTCTGCTCAGGCGGGACCTCGTTGATGTCGTAAATCCCGGCATCCAGGAGCCTTGCCACGGTGCCCCGGGTCGTTCGTGTGAAGCTCGCCAAGCCCCATCGCTCCAGTCGCCGCTTGGCGCCGCGGTATTCACCTTCCGTCAGGCCGTAGCGCGTGTGGTCGCCCAGGAGGGCCTCGCCGGAGCGGAGGTTGTGACAGTTGAACTCGTCGGTCCGGCGGGCCCGCAGGGCGATGACCGTCAGGAGGGTGAACGCATTCTTGTCCTTGAGAAGCTCCCAGGTCTCGGGGCTACGCTGGAGCTTGATGAAACCGTGGTTCATAGTCGGATCTCCATTGGTAGGGTGCGTACTACGCACCATGCGGGTGTCGTGTGTGTGTCACAACGGATCGGTGCGTGGTACGCACCCTACGAGGTCAGCAGGGCAGGAGTGGTTGACCCGCTATTCCAACATTCCATTATTCCAGGTCAGTACCGCCGGGTGGTCGTGGGCGTGCCGTGCTGGCGGTTGATGAAGAAATAGCGCAGGGCGTCGATGGGGTGGTCGTAGAGGCCGTCTTTGAAGGGCAACTCGCTGCCGGCGGCTTGGCCGATATCCGGATAATGATAGCACTGCAGCGCTTCGATCAGGCGCGGGCAGTTCGGCGAGATCACGAGGGAGCTTTTGCCGTCGCCGGAGCGGATGGCCCGGCGGATCAACTCGATCCCTTCCAGGATCGTGCTGCGGCGGTACTTGACAGCGACGCCGAGGCTGCGCAGCTCGCGCACGGTGCTGGTGCCTGTGACATCGTTCGGGCCGGCGCCGGCCGGGTCGCAGTACGTGGCCGCGATCTGCTCCTCGGGACACAGCGTGCGGGCCTTGATCTCGCCCGCGTGAACGTCGATCGTTGCCCGGCGGCGGAGGTACTCGTCGATGACCCGCACGGTGCCTTCGCGGTCCACCTGAATCCACAGGCACACGAACGGGTTGACGAAGCCGAAATCGAGCGTGCGATAGAGGGGCAGGTTCGGGTCGTAGTCCACCGACCGGACATGAGCCGCCGGATCGAACTCACCAAAGACGACATTGTCCAATGACGGCCGGATGCAGAGCATCTCGGACTCCCACCCCGAGCGGCTGCTGCGGCGCATCTGCGTGATGCAGTCGTCGATCTTCAGATAGCCCCCGGCGGCCTTGGCCCGGCCCTGGCAGTCGCCCCACAAGGGACATTGGGAGCAGTTGCGATCCGTGCACTTCTCGATGGTTTCCCAGACGCACCATTTGAAGACCGGCACGCCCGCGCGGGACGCCGCCGCGACCTCTTTCTGCATGAGACCGTAAGGCCGGTGCATCGTGCTGATCAGCTCCATGCCCGCGACGATCTCGTTGGTGCTCTGGGTCGTGAACTTGGCCGCCGCGAAGACATCCTCATCAAACAGCTCGACCTCGTCACACCGCAGCTTCTGTACGTGCGTGCCGCGTACGCTGGTGGCCGATTGGGTGAGCACCTCGACCGCCGAGCCGTTGGCCAGCCGGCACTTGCCCTTGAGGACCGGGCCGGCCAGGAGGCTCTCGAAACCTTTGCGGAAGAACGTGGTGAGATACTCATACATGCGCCGGGACTGCTCGCCTGAGCCGCCGAGGATACGGATCTGGCAGTTGGGTTTGAAAATCGCGTCGAGCAGGGTCGCCACGGCGGCCAGCTCGGTCTTGCCGCCCGCACGATTGGCCCAGACGACGGCATCGGCGCTGGTCGCGTCAGGGCGGGTCCCTTTCCTCGGCTGCGGGGAATCGCCCGCAAAGCTGTGCCACAGGTAATCCATCGGGGTACTGTGCTCGGGACAAATCCGCTGGTCCGGCACCTCGATATCGAGAAAGACCTTGATATAACGGTGCAGGTCCGCCTGCGTCATCGGCCGGGTCCGCCGTAGTGCTTCGTGTGCCTCGGATACGCGTGCGGCATCCTGATTCGTCGGAGTCTCCGCACAAGGTGAGATCGTTTTGGTCATGGGATTTCCTCCAGTTCGTGATACGATTATCTTTCGGTTGCAGAGATGTGCTTGTGAGGCGCATCAAACCGGTCGGGACGCATTTGGGCGTCGGTTCGACCGGGGTCGTGAGCCTAGGCCCTTTAGAGTGCGAGGAAAGGGGAGAGCGTGGCTGCCGAGAGGAAAACGGCTTTAGTGACCGGTGCATCGAGCGGGATCGGGGCCGAGTTAGCACGGGTCCATGCCCAGCACGGCGGCGATCTCGTCGTTGTCGCCCGGCGACAGGAGAGGCTGGAAGCGCTCAAGGCCGAGCTCGAGAAGGCCCACGGGGTCGCGGTGCACGTGCTGCCCCAGGACCTGACGCGAGCCGAGGCCCCGCAGCAGATCCGTGAGGAGTTGCGGTCACGAGGCGTGTCCGTCGATTACCTGGTGAACAACGCCGGCTTCGGCTATCGCGGCCTTTTTCACGAGCAGGACTGGGCCACGAATGAGGCGATGATCAAGGTCAACATCCTCGCCGTGACGGCGCTGACGCGGTTGTTCGTGCCGGACATGATCGCCCGGGGCCGCGGCCGGGTTCTCAATGTCAGCTCGATGGCTGGCTTCCTGCCGGGCCCGCTGAACGCGGTATACTATGCCAGCAAGGCGTTCGTCCTCTCCTTCAGCGAGGCCATCGCCAACGAGTTGCGCCACACCGGCGTGACCGTCACGGCCCTGTGCCCTGGGCCGACGGAGAGCGAGTTCACCCGCACGGCGCAAATGTCAGATGTGAATCTGACCAGGAGAATGGCCTCGACTCGCGAAGTCGCCGAGGTTGGCTACGAAGCCATGCTCAAGGGCAAGACCGTCGTTGTGCCGGGCCTGCTCAACAAGGTGGTGAGCCACGGCCTGTTACGCCTGTCCCCCCGGCGGCTGGCCACGCGCATCTCCCGCACGCTGATGGAAAAACGAGGCATGGAACAGGCTGAGCAATCCGGTTGAACGGACTCCCCTGATGGCCGGCCCACCCGGCTTGACTGAATTCGCCTGGGTCGGGCGGAAAACCGGGGTGGGCACACCTTCGGGGGACGAGGCGAGATAATTCGCCACGGCCAGTGCGTGGCGCCACGGAAAAGCGCTCCGGACCTGCAAAAATACGTACTTATACGGATAGGCAAATCCTGCCGTCTCGGTAAGATTCGACAGTCAAAAGGCTGTCAGGTCAGCGACTGGATGGTGCCAGGGAGTCAGCCTGGGAGACAGACGGCCGGCGCACAAGAAAAATGCCAATTTTCCTATCAACATGAAGGCGCTGGCAATCGCCAGTACAGGTGTTTTGTTTTCTTTGGCAGGAACGATGACAGGTCGATCGTGCAAACGCATCTACGTTCTTGAGAAGGAGCCGGAATTCCGGACCCTTCTGGAGACTTCGTTGGCGCCGAACGAGGCCTCGGTCAGCGGGTTTTCCGGGCACCAGGAGTGCATCGAGAGGCTCGCGATCACGCCCTGCGATCTCCTGCTGATTGATTTGGACGGCTGCGAGCCGCAGGGTCTGGATGTGCTCGAACAAGTCCGGCGTCTGGCTCCCTGGGTCCCGAGCCTGGCCATTGTGGAGCACGCGGCCGTCTCCTGCGCGATCAAAGCGATCAAGGCCGGAGCCACCGATTGCCTGGACAAGCCGGTACAGCGGGACGAGCTGCTCGCGGCCGTGGGGACGCAATTGGCCCGCGTCAGTGCCTCGATGCGCCGCCACCCCAGGGCCCTCACCGAGATGGAAGTCCAGATCCTGCAACTGATCCTGGCCGGCCGGACAAGCTACGACATCGCCGCCGAGATCCATCGCTCGAAGCGAACGATCGATGTGCACCGCAAGAACATCATGCGCAAGCTCCAAGCCACCGGCCTGGTCGATCTCATCAAGCGGGCTCTCGGGATGGGTCTCGGCGGCCAGCAGGAGGCGACCGAGTCTCCCGCTCCAGACCATGCCACGGATCGCCCTGAGGGAGCCCAACCGGATCCAGCGGAAGGCCAGAACAAGCAGGATGAGAATCCGCACGAGCCCCCCGCCGAATAGTCCATGCCGTGGCAGCGAGATAAGAAGAACCTCTATGAACTTGTCAAAGAGCAGGTTAGCACGCTACGGGTCGACCGTAATCGTCGATCCTGCACAGGTGCCGTTGACGGCCATCGCCTGCTCCTCATGATCGAGGAATTGCTGCGCCAGGTGCAGGAGAGCCGTCGCTCGTCTTGCCGCTCGAGTCTGCCCCTCCGGCAGGCCGGCGGCGGCCCGCGTGATCGCGTCCTCGATCGCGTGCCCTTGCGCCGGGTCTACAAAAAAGATCATGGGTATCGCAAACAGGTTGCGCGGGCCTGCTGTGCCTCCTACCGGTGGCCTGGCGCTCACGAGGCGTTCGATCTGCCCGCAGGTCAGGGGCAGCAGTTGGGCAAGCTGGCGCGCCGCGATCCCGGCGTTCAAACGCCGCAGGAGAGTGAGTTTCTGGTCGAGGGCATCCCGGCCGGTGAGACGGTTGAGCGTGGCCAGCAGGAGATCCGTCTGCTCGTCGTCCACGTTCCAAACCACGACCTCGGCGGTCCGGTGGCCGAGCCGGTGGAGCGCCGCGCAGCGCTGGTGTCCGTTGATGATCTGGAAGAAACCGCGTCGCCCGGGACAGGGGCGGACCACAAGCGGCTCATAGCGGCCGGTACGCTCGATATTACGGACCAGCTTCTCCCAGGTTGCCCGGCTCATCCGGTTCGGCTGAGCCGGGTGCGGCACGAGCCGGTCCAGGGGGATTTGCCTGGTTTTGGTACTCATGATGCTTGCACCTCCACGAATTCTCCAGGTCCCTTGGGTCTTTTGGGCCCTTCGGTCAGAGACCTAAGGGACGCAAGGGACCTAAACGGGTGGTCTGACAGGGGATTGATCCAGATATAGTACGCCGGCCGGTGGGTCAGCTTGCCCAGAACGTACCGGGTCCGTTCGAGTCCGCTGGGCATGGTCCGCCGGCCGCCATGACTCTTGAGAAACCGCTGCGTTCGCGTCTCGAGGAACGCGCCGGCGGACGGCGCCAAGCGGTCGAGCTTTTGCTGCACGGTTTCGGGATCGATCAAGTCGTCTTCTTCGATCCCCACGGCGCTGAACGCTTCGAGTAATTCAACGTGCTCCACGGGAATGCGCGGCTCGAAGGACTTCAGACCCGCTCGCTCGAGGAAGGGGTTGACCTGCGGCATGACCCCGAGCGCCTCGACGACAGGGACGTTCAGCCTGGGCATGGTCTCACGCACGAGCCGGACCGCCAGGCCGATGCCGCGAAAGCGCGGCTCGATGATGACCCGGGCGATGCAGCGGATGTGACGGTTGAGCAACTCCAGCTCGGTCTGCCGGTCGAGCCCGCTGAAGGCGCCGTCCGTAGCCAGGGTGCGGAGCTCGACGCGCGGGTTCGGCATCGTGTAGACAATGACGCCGACCGGCCGGCACCCGAGCGATCCCAGCGCGCGCTGCAGCCGGATCGTGTAGACCGCCTTGACGGCCACGGGCCGGCTGTCGCGGTAGTGGTACGCAGCCAACGACCGGTAGTCGCTCATGTCGCCCGGCACAATCTCCAGCTCTCTATGGAGGGAACAGACGTGCATGGTCATAACCTCCGATTCTTGTAGATGACCTCGGCGGGGCCGCCGAAGTCTTTGACGATGACAACGTCCGGGTCCAGGTCCACGAGGATGTCGTCGCGGCTGGACGCCAGGACGAGAGTCGTCCGCGTGCGCTGGGCCAGCCGGTGGACGTTGAAGGCGACGGTGGCCGCCGTGATCCGGTCCAATCCGCTGCAAAACTCGTCGGCAAAGACAAACGGCTTGCCGGCCGCCAGGGCCCGGGCCAGGCGAAAGCGATACTTTTGCCCCGCGCTGAGCCAGCCGGGCCGGTTCAGAACGGAGAACACGTCGCTCAGTCCGACCGTGCTGAGCGTCCGCAGGCTCGTGACCACGTCGCTCTCGAAGCAGTCGATGACGGTTCTGTCCTGAGGCAGGTCGATGCCGGCCAGACTCACCGCCTCCGCCGGGGGTACACACCGCTCGAGCTCCCGCAACAGCACGCTCTTGCCGGCGCCCGAGGGGCCGGTGAGGTAAACGATGTCCCCGGGCCGGATCTCGACACGGCACTGGTGCAGGGGCGCCCGGCTCGTGAGCCTGTCGATGGTCAGGCCGAACATCCGGCAGATGCGGACCACTCTGTCACTGACCGGCCCCTGCCAGGAGAATTGCTTTTCCACGACGTATGTTGCCATCCGATACCTCCCTTCCATCGATTGTGGATTGCGGATTGGTGCTTGCGGATTGAAGAAGGGCTGTGTCTCTCATCCGCCATTCGAAAGCCGCCATCTCACGCCGTCTCCGGTGCCTGCGCGAATTGACGGGCCTTTTCCACGAGCGTGCGAACCCGGTAGTCACCGAGGCCGTACTCGCGGCCGATGCGCTTCACGGACAGACCTCGGACGAAGTGATCCCGAAGGATGGCCAGTTCCAGGTTGCTGAACGGGCCCCTCTGGCACCGGGCGTAGGTCGCATCGCAGAGCCGGCGGAGGATGCGGTGAATCCGCCGGCACACGGTCGAGCGGTTCATGCCGGCCAGCCGCGCGAGTTGGTCGAAGCTGCTCCCCGCCTCCAGGTACATCTTCAGCAGCGCCCGGTCCACGCCGCTGAGCAGGTCCAGTCTCGCACGCAACAACTCGACGACCTCCCGCCGGTCCGGAATGCGAGCAGTGTCCAATTCCGTCGGCTCCAGGCGCTCCAGAACGTCAAGGCTACTCCACCGTCCCATTCTCCTGACTCCTCTCAACGAACTGCTTCACGTTCGGTGATTCTCACGCTCCTACCTCTCGCTTGTGTGTTGCATAGACAAGCAATTGAGTAATATATTTAACATTCACCTGAGATACGTCAAGCATTTTGTTAGTTTTTTTATGAATATTTTCGTGACTGCATGTAAGCCCACGCCGGTGCAGAGGTTGCGCGTACGGGAATTTGCGGGGGTGCCCAGGGCAAACGCAAAGTCGCAAGACAGGGTGGGTGGCAGCGTCAAGCGGAGTCTTCGGAGCTTGGCGATGGCGGATTCCCCGGGCGCAGGACCATCGCCAAGGCCTTCGGCCTTGACGATGCCACCCGGTTGACGCTATCCAGGTACCTGTTTTCGGGACTTTGCGCTCGCCCTGCGTGGGTGCCCTTCCCCCATTGCTTTAGCCATCGACGACAGCTATGATTTAAGAGTCTCTAACGGGATGAGGTTGGTTCTGTCACTGCAATGACAGGGAAACACTCTTCCTCGCGTTTTCATTCTGTGAGAGACTTTTCAGCAATTTGGCGGAGATGTGCGATGAAGACGAAATCGAATAGGCGAGTCAATACGATTCTGATCCTGTGTCTGGTCTTGGCGGGATGCCGGGAGCCCTCGACGAAGCCATCAGAGTTGGGTGAGCAGATGAAGCGGGAAATGACCCTCGCCACGCCCACCGTCGGGGGTCCCAGCCGGGAGTTCTCCGTGGAGAAGAAGCCGGCGGATATTGCCACTGCCGCGCAAACCGTGTTGGAGGAGGCCGGCGTTCGCATCGTTCGCGAAGGCACTTCCGACGCGGGCCGGTGGCTGCTGGGCAAATCCCTGGCCGATCGTAGCGTTCTGGTGCAGATCCTGCCCATCTACCCGGGGCGTTCCACGGTCAAGGTCACGGTCGAGGGGGCCGACGCCCTGACGCGTGAGCTGCTGAACCGCCTGTCAGCAGACCTCGAGCACAGAGTGCGTTAGGCGCCTCTGCCAGGGTCGTATGCAAGTTGTTTCATGTACAAGGCTTACAATGGGTGGCAGGAAAGGGATCCTGTTTGGGATCGGGAGAAACAACTATGTCCAAAGGAACAAACCGCGATTGGATCAGGAGCCATCGGACTATCGCAGTTGCGGCGGGGATCGTGGGGCTTGCCGCCGCAATGCTGTCGGCGGGCCCATCCAGGAGAACAAGGACAAGGTCCAGCGCGCCAATCCGATCACGTATGTGACGAAAAACGATCCCCCGTTCTTGATCGTCCACGGCGACAAGGACCCGCTCGTGCCGCACAACCAAAGCGAGATTCTTCTGGACGCTCTCAAGAAAGCCGGCGTCGAGGCGACGCTCTATACCGTCCCAGGCGGCGGCCACGGCGGCTTCAAGGACCCCCAGGTCGAGGTCCTCGTCGCCCAGTTCTTCAACAAGCACCTGCGCAAATGAGGATGGGACCAACGAGAGTTGGGGTGACGCAGATCGCTGAGTTGACCTCTTCCGCCTGGGCGCAGAGACCTTCCCGTTTCTGAGATAGACATGACAGCCGCCCATCTGGTATACTATGTTTCAGCAATTCTCTGTTGAAGCATCGTCTGGTATGCCGGTGGGCAGGCGGTTGTCGTTCTGCCGAGAGTTGGGGGACGGAGGAACGGAAGTGTTAGGAGCGAGTCATTCTCAAATCTTGCGGATAATCCCTGTTCTGACCGCCACCTGCCTTTTCACCTTTCCGGCTCAAGCCAGATACAGCGGTGGGAGCGGCACGGCCCAGGACCCGTACCAGATCGCCACGGCCGCGGATCTGATTGCCCTCGGCGAAACGCCCGCAGACTACGACAAGCATTTCATCCTGACCGCCGACATCGACTTGGACCCCAACCTCCCCGGCCGCAAGGTGTTCGACAAGGCGGTCATTGCCGACTGGCGGCAGACTCCTTTTGTCGGTGTCTTCGATGGCTGCGGTCATGTCATTGCGCATTTGAGGATCATAGGCTCCCAGAACTTGGGGCTATTTGGTCAATTAGGGCACTGGACGGCGCCTGGCGCTTACGTCAAGAACCTTGGCGTAGTGGATGTCAACGTAATCGATATCGGTTCCACCGGCCGTGCCGGCGCGCTGGCAGGCGACAATTGTGGCACTGTGATCCAGTGTTACACCACGGGTGTGGTCAGCGGCAACTGGTCTGTTGGCGGGCTGGTAGGGGACAACTCGGGCCCTGTGACCGACTGCTACAGCACCGCCGCGGTCAGTGGCACAGGACACGACGTCGGCGGGCTGGTGGGATGTAACTGGGGTTCGGTCACCCAATGTAACAGCACCGGTCAGGTTACGGGCCACGGGCCTGTCGGCGGGCTGGTGGGCGCGAACGCGGGTGGAGCTGTGATCCATTGCTACAGCGCTGGCATGGTCAATGGGGATACGGAAGTCGGCGGTTTGGTGGGTGACAACTTCGGTTATGTGGGCCATTGCCATAGCATGGGGCCAGTCAACGGCCGTCTGCGGGTGGGTGGGCTGGTGGGATCGAACAGTGATGTAGAGCCGCCTCCTATTTACGGTTACATAACCCTGTGCTACAGCACCGGCATGGTCGCTGGAAAAAGCGCGGTCGGCGGGCTGGTGGGAGAGAACTCTGAACCTATCACGAACTGCTACTCGACCGGTTCGGTCAGGGGAGATGAATATGTCGGCGGACTGGTGGGGCACAACCTTCGTGGGGTGACCCAGTGCTACAGTGTCGGTGCGGTCGATGGCAATGACTGTGTTGGTGGCCTGGTGGGACTTCACGGGCCGGGGTGGTCGGCTGAACGTGCGACTGCCTGCTTCTGGGACATCCAGACGAGCGGACAGACAGCCAGTGACGGCGGCGATGGCAAAACAACGGACCAGATGCAAGACATGCGGACTTATCTGGATGCAGGCTGGGACTTTGTTGATGAGCACACGAATGGGACCTGCGAGATCTGGCAGACACCGGGAGAAGACGAATATCCCGTCCTGGCGATTCCGCGCCAATTGCAGGGGGATGGCACGGCAGACGACCCGTACCTCATATCCGACGCGCTGGAGTTGGGTGCGATAGTCCACTATAGCCCTCATGCACATTATCGGCTGGTAGCGTCGATTGATCTTTCGGGCATACGATGGAACATGCCGGTCATTCCTTACTTTAGAAGCACGTTTGACGGAGCCGGACATACGGTCTCGAACCTCACCATCACAGGTAAGAGCTACCTGGGACTATTCGGTCGGTTGGAAGGGGCGGCGGAGGTGAGGAACGTAGGCGTGGTGGATGTCAACATCACCGGCTCAGGTGACTATATCGGCGGTCTCGCGGGCGACAACTCCTGGGGTACGATAACCAAATGCTACAGCACCGGCTCGGTTAGCGGTAACCTCGCTGTCGGGGGCCTGGTGGGAAAGAATGGTTGGTATTGGCCTGCCAACATCACTAACAGCTACTCAACTGCCCGCGTCGGCGGAGAGAGCAAGATTGGCGGGCTGGTGGGGTGGTATACATCGAAATGGCAGCATGGGAATGTGGCACAGTGCTATAGCAGCGGCCCAGTCAGCGGAATTGGCGATGTCGGCGGATTGTTGGGGTACGTCTTGTATGGTGATGTGACCGCCTGTTTCTGGGACACGCAGACCTCAGGCCAGGGCGGCAGTGCCGGCGGCACAGGCAAGACCACAGCCCAGATGCATATGGCCCGCACGTTTCTGGAGGCCGGCTGGGACTTCGTGGGCGAGACGGGCAATGGCACGGAGGACATCTGGTGGATCGACGAAGGGAAGGGCTATCCGCGATTGTGGTGGGAACTGATTCCTAAGAACTGATTCGTGCCCGTTCTTTGAGGGTCGTCATGGGTGCACTTCGGCGGACGCTTACGACCCATGTGCAGGCCGGTTGACGCTCATGCGTGACCTGGATGAGCTATTCGAGGCGTTGGGGAGATCGCAGTTCCGCAGCCGGTTCCGACTGGGGGGTAAGGAGGCCGCATACCTCCGGGAGAAAGGGCTGGACACCATACTGGCGCACGCGCGCGACTTTGTCGAACGGCGGCTGGCCCCGGCCGAGCCGGCCAACGACGGTCGCCAGACGCCCATGCGGAATCACCCGGTCTTCCTCGCCCAGCACGCTACGGCGACCTGCTGTCGCGGCTGCCTGGAGAAATGGCACCAGATTCCTAAAGGCCGGCCCTTATCTGACCGAGAAGTGGAGTACGTTGTGGCCGTTATCAGGCACTGGCTGATGCGGCAGCAGAATAAGTGACCAGCGCAGTGTGGTTCCGGAGCATAGCCTCCTCCGATCCGTAGCAGTGCGGCGGAGTCCGAAAAAAACCGTTGCGTCCGTGCAGCGGTGGGACTACACTGGATGGCCGCAGAAAGAGTTACCCGAGAATGGAAATGCCGGAACGGAATCCGAAAGTCGTTGTCATCGGCGGCGTCTATATCGATTTAGCCGTCCGGTGTTCTCACATCCCTGCCCCCGGCCAGAGGCTCGGAGGCTCCGCGTTGTCCTGCACCGTGGCCGGTCCCGGACCCCTGCAAGCCGTGCAAGCGGCCCTGTGTCATTGTGACGTGTCCCTGATCAGCAAGATCGGCGGCGATGCTTTCGCGCAGATGGCTCTCAAAAGCCTGGCCGAGTCCAAGGTGGACACCGAGTACGTCTTCTTCGCCGAGGCCAAGAGCACCGGCGTCATCGTGACGCTGGTCAACGCCGAGGGCGAGAACGCCGTCTGTCATTATACCGGGGCCAACAGCGCCCTGCAGCCGGCGGATATCCAGATGGCCGAGGAGCGGATCGCCGAGGCGAAGATTTGCCTGGTCCACGGGTGCCTGCCCCAAGAAGCCATCGTGGCCGCCATCCACTGTGCGAACCTGCACCGGACTCCGGTGATCCTGAATCCCGCCCGACCCATCGAGCAGACGAATCAACCGGGTGCCGACCTGCCCTCCGAGTACTTCTCCGCCGATATCCTGGTCTGCAATCTGGTCAATGCGGCTCAGATTACGGACCAGTCCGGTGCCGACATCCGCACGGCCAAGATGATCGGTTCTGATCTGGTCGCCCGCGGCACGCGCTGTGCCATCCTCACGATGGGCCCGCGCGGCTGTGTGATCGTGGATCGCAACGGGGCCGACCACCTCCCGGCCTTCGACGTGGACGTGGTGGACCGCACGGGCAGTGGCGAGGCCTTCGCCGGCGCCTTGGCCGCGTATTGTGCGGTCAAATATGACCTGCGGGAGGCTGTGAAATTCGCCTCCGCCGCCGGGGCCCTGGTCTGCACGAAGTTCGGCGCCATCGAGGCCTTGCCCACCGAAGCCGAGATCATCCAACTCCTCCAACAAGAAGACATCGACCCCCTCCCTCGCGACGCCTAGTGGCCCTGCCAATGCCCGGCGGGCCGGATCGAGACTCTGGTAGCGAAACACCTCACGACAGTCTCCGGCGTCGTTGCCCCTATCCCGCGTCTGGTCACCGCACCATATCCGTAAGAGCCTCGCTCTGGAGGTACACCGGGATCGTGGCATAGGCTGGGCCGGGCGGGGAATCGCGGCGCAGAAGGGGAGCCAGTCCCTGCTCCGGACACGGGATGAGCCTGCGCACGTTTTTGCGGTCACACCGCAATTTGCGCGCAAATCCATACCCGGTCGCTGGGTAGGAATAGCAAAATTCGTGCAACACTTGAAAAGCAAAAACACCCGCAACGCAAAAAAATTTTTATTCCTTGCTCAACAAATACTTGCGCCATTTTCCGGCCCTCGCATGGCACAGAATTTTCGTCAAATTCGTGCAACATTGCCCAAGGGTAGAGGGACGCATGAACGTGAGCGTCCTGGAAATGAGATGACAATGATGACGCCAGTCACGGTCAGAAAGGGCGGCCGAAACATGGGATTCGAACTGGAGATCTTCGACCAGCAGCTCGACGCCAGTTTTCTCGAATGGCTCGTGGACGCGCACGCGGCGGCGATCCAGGAACACTTCGCACGGCTGTGGGATTACTACGCCAATCCGATGGTCCCGCTCACCGGGGGTGGGGCGGCCGAGCGCAAGGCCGGCGAATCCGGCCGGGGCTATGTGCAGGCCCAGGAGTATGGTCTGCCGGCCCGGATCACCGGTCTGGTCCGCAGCCCGCAGGCCGGAGGACTCGGTTCCCGGCCCCTCCCGGACATTCAAAGAAAAGAAGTCGTGATTGAGAACGATATCGCCTGGCGGGTGAACGCCGCGGCGGATTTCCTGTTCGGCAAGCCGATCAGCCTGATCTCCCGAGCCGCCGAGGGCCGGAAGCGCGAAGAGATTGAAGCGATTCTAAAGGCGCTGTTCGCGGCCCATGGCGGTCTCGGTTTCTTCCAGGACATGGCGGTGCTCGGCAGTGTCTACGGGTTCGTCGACTGCTGCCTCCGACCCGGTGCCCCTCTCACCGCGCGTCTGTCTTCTTCCGCACCGCCATCCCTTCCGCTGGCCTCCGTGCTGCCACTGGCACAAGCAATCGATCTGGAACTGATCGAGGCACCAAGAGCACTGCCTGTCCTGGATGAGGATGACTACCGCATCATTCGGCACTACGTGCAGCATTTCCAGCAGCGGAAGAACGCGGTGGGCCAACGGGGCTCGTTCTTGTCGCGGCTGCTCGGAGCGACGGCCCATCGGGCCGACGCCCGGCAGATGGTGACCGTGACGGAGATTACCTCCCCTGAGCACTGGCAGCGCTACGAGGACAAAGAACTGGTCGCCGAAGGGGACGTGCCGTGGGGTTTCCTGCCCCTCGTGCACATTCAGAACATCGCGCAGCCGTACTACTACGAAGGCGTCAGCGACGTGGAGCCTTTGATCCCCTTGCAGGACGAACTCAACACGAGACTCAGCGACCGGGCCAGCCGGATCACGTTTCAGTCGTTCAAGATGTACCTCGGCAAGGGCATCGAGGGCTTCGAGGACAAGCCCGTCTCACCCGGGCGGATGTGGCACACCGATAATCCGGAGGCCTCCATTCAGGAATTCGGCGGCGACGCGGCGGCCCCCAGCGAGGACCTCCATATCGCCGAGATCCGCGAGGCGATGGACAAGACCAGCGGCGTGACTCCGGTCATGGCGGGCCTCCTCAAGGACCGGCTGGGCAATCTGACCAGCGCGGTGGCCCTGCGCCTGACCTTCATGGGCATGCTCAGCAAGAACGAGCGCAAACGCCACACCTACAGCGAGGGTCTCAAGAAGATCTGCCGGATGGCCCTGAGCATCCTCGACACCGCCCGCGTCTACCCGACCAGCGATCAGGAGCGGGACGTCGACGTCGTCTTCGCCAGTCCCCTGCCCGAAGACACGATGGCCAAGCTCCAGGAAGCCCAGATCAAGAGAGAGTTGGGCGTTCCCGCCGAGCAGGTACTCAAGGAATTGGGCTATCAACAGTGATCGTTCCGCGGCGGTCACGGTGCCCGTTGGTAGTGTGCTCGTAAGAGCATATCCAAAGAAACGCCTCACGGCGTCACTACAAACGGAAACGAGCCGCGCAACGGCAACCGATTTACGATCTTTACGAAAGGGAGACGTCATGGATTCGAATCCAGTGCCACAAGACACAACCAACGAGACCGCCGGCCCGGCCGAGCAACTGGCCGAGGCCAACGAGAAGATCGCCCGGATGTCGCACGACCTGGACGAGCTTCAACGGGAACAAAAGCTGACGCGCAAGCTGGCGGCCGCCGGCGCGGTCGATCTGGAAACGGCCGTCCTGGTGGCCAAAGCGCGACTGACCGGGCCGACCGGGGCCGACCTGGACGGCTGTGTCGCCCAACTGAGAAAGGAGAAGGCTTATCTGTTCGGTGGACCGACCGAGACCACCGCGCCCCGCAGGACCGCCCCGGTGAAAGACCGGCTGACGACCAGTCAGGCGACGCTCGAACAAGCGGCCCAAAAAGCGGCGCAGACGGGCAGCCGGGCGGACCTGCATCACTACCTCAAGCTACGGAAGAACCTGTTGTGATCGAAGTGTGAAGTTTGAAGTTTGATGGTTGATTCTTACTTCAAAAATCACAAATCAAAAATCTCACTTCTCATTCTTAAGGAGGCCAAACATGGCTTTTACGGGAAAAGCGACGTACTCGGCGGGAACGAACCTGCCGGAACTGGCGGAAGATGTGGCGGATCTGGTCCGCGTGATCTCGCCGCACGAGGCGCCGTTGCTGGAGCTGCTGGGCGATCCGCTGCACGAGGCGACCAGCTCGCGCCACGAGTGGCTCGAGGATGACCTGCTGCCCAACAAGGATGCGATCGACGACGCGACCTGGGTGGACCCGGACGTCGATACGACGTTCAACGTGGATCACGGCAGCCGGTTCCGCGTGGGCGACCAGATTCAGGTCGAAGGCAGCGAAGAGTTGCTGCAGGTGACGGCGGTCAACGGCAACGCGCTGACGGTCGTGCGTGGGTACGCCGGCACGACCCCGGAGAACCTGGCGGACAACCAGATTCTCAACATCCTCGGCAACGCGGCCCTGGAGGGCGACGACAAGCCGAATACCCGCTTCACGAATCGCCTCCGGTGCGCCAACTACACGCAGATCTTCACGGCGGCCGTCGAAGTCAGCGGCAGTAACCTCGTCGCCCGCCAGCTCGGTCTGGCCGACGAGATGGAGAACCAGAAGGCGGCGCGCCTGTGCGAGCTGATGCGGGATCTGGAGGGCACCGTCATCAACGGGGGTCAGGCCGCCAGTGACCCACAAGGCGGTGACACGGTCCGCCGGACCATGAAGGGCATCATCCCGCATCTCACGACCAACATCTTCCGCACGGGCGACAGCGGCTTCCCGGCCGGCAACGATCTCGACGAGGCCAAGATCAATTACGCCCTGCGCCAGATCTGGGAGAACAGCAGCGCCCACATCGACCTGATCGTCGTGGGCGGCTTCCAGAAGCGCAAGATCAATGCCTTCTGCTCCGCCAGCCGCCGGTACGCGCCGACGGACACCACGTTCCGCGACCACCTCAGCGAGTATGAGAGCGACTTCGGGCTCTGCCAGATCTTGACGACGCGCTGGGTGCCGCACGATGTCGTGCTGCTGCTGGATTCCTCTCGGATCAGCGTGCTGCCGCTTTCCGGCCGGAGCTTCCACTTCAAGCCGTTGGCCAGCGCCGGCGACTACGAGTGCGGTGAGCTGATCGGCGAGTACACCCTAACGTTGCATAAAATCGGCGGATCATGCGTTGTCTGGGATCTGGCCGAGGATGTACAACAGGCGTGTTCTGATCCAGGAATTGGCGCTGATCGTGAGCGTCAGGAGACCTTGGGGCCGACTG
>Ga0315280_10003240_pt1 | contig 25218 bp, 25 predicted proteins | sample YL17G06_40_MG_FD_203697 | JGI IMG/M metagenome (GOLD analysis project Ga0315280, IMG submission 203697) | Sediment microbial communities from Yellowstone Lake, YNP, Wyoming, USA - YL17G06_40 | ecosystem: Environmental > Aquatic > Freshwater > Lake > Sediment | place: USA: Wyoming | collected...
TGAAAGAAGATGTGAGATTCCGCCAAGCTCGAAAGGATTTTGCAAAACACGGACAAACATTAACGGCAAACTTTACACGGTCGTCTACGGCGACATAAGCGCAATTGAAAGCCGCCCCATAGAGATCTGGTTTTGTAGATTTGAACTATCATCAAAAGCCTTTTCAAAGAGTTACCGAATAACGTTTAGCGCGCGCTCAGCCCATTACATGGGTGACTGGCTTGGTCAAGAAAAGGTATTTGATCGGAGTAGATTTAGGAGGCACTTGGACAAGAGTCGTCCTTTCTGACGAAAAGGGCAATTTCATTGAAAAGGTAAACGAAAGAGTTGACAAGAGCAGTTCTGAAGCAATCAGCAAGCAGATTACTAGGCTCACGCGTTGCTTGTGCAAGAAACACGCACTTGATATTGCAGCCTTAAGAGGTGTGGGAATAGCCGCAACAGGCCCTTTGATCCAAGAGGAAGGAGTACTCATTAACCCTACTAACCTGCCGTTTGAACATGTCTCTCTTACGAAGCCAATTACAGAGGAATTGACGATACCTGCGTTTTTGATTAATGACTGCTCAGGGGCGGCTCTGGGCGAAAACATTTTCGGCGCTGCCATAGGATTGGATAATTATGTCTACATAACAATAGGTACAGGAATAGGTTGTGGAGCCATTGTGAACAGCACTTTACTTTTGGGTAAGGATGGAAACGGCCACGAAGTCGGCCATATCACAATAGATTACAGCGGGCGTCTTACGTGTGGATGTGGAAAACGTGGACACTGGGAAGCTTACTGTTCAGGCAGAAACATACCGAACTTTGTCAGAATGAGGTTCAAAGAGATAGATGAAAAAACAGTAAAACAAAGCTCACTTTTCAAGAAAGTAAGAGGCGACTTGTCTAGGCTGGGTGCCGCTGACCTGTTTGCTGCTGCGAAGGAAGCAGACAGGATCTCTCTGCAACTCGTCAATGAAATTGGAATTCTGAACGCCATAGGCTTTGCCAACGCGATAAACGCATACGATCCATCCCTGATCACAGTCGGAGGAACCGTGACCCTGAAGAACAAGAAGATGATTCTCAGCCCAATCAAGAAATATGTAGAAGACTACGCGGTGAACAGGGTCCCGAAAATAATGACAACACCCTTAGGCGAAGATGTTGGCATCTATGGAGCTGTTGCGGCCGTTTTGAAATATATCCCGTGACGAAAGAGAAATTCAAGGACCTTGGCTTCAGGCTATGGTTTGGATTTGCGGAGACAAGCTTCAACTCTTTGACAGAAAAACAACAGAAAGAGAATTAAGAGTTGGAGCCTAGTTGGCCTAACCGATCGTCTTGTTGCTGTGCAAAGTCTTTTATCATAGCATCCCGCCTTTTTTAGAATTTGATGACCTGAATGTTGGTTAATGTCTATGGATGGCTTAGGTTTAAGAGACGTGAAGGACATTAAAGCTGTGCTCTTCGACATCGATGATACTTTGTTTGACTCTACAACGCTTGCAAAGATGGCAAGGATGAACGCTGTCAAGGCAATGATTGAATCCGGATTGCCCCTCAGAGATGTGATGAAAGGATATAGCCTTCTTATGAAAATAGTGCAGAAATATGGGTCTAACTATGACCAGCATTTTGACAGACTCTTGGAGACTTTAGGATGCAGCAGAGACCCCAAAATTGTAGCTGCCGGGATCGTTGCTTATCACGACACAAAACTTGCCTACATAAAGCCCGACCCGGATGTTATTCCAACTTTGATAGCGCTCAGGGACAGGGACTGCAAGCTCGGAATAGTTTCAAACGGCAGATCAGTTAAGCAATGGGAAAAGATAATCAGGCTGGGGCTTCACCACTTCTTTCACACCGTAGTCATCTCAGAAGATGTTGGATTTGAGAAGCCAGATCCGCGGATTTTTGAAGTTGCCCTGAAGGAGTTAAGAATCAAGCCAAGAGAAGCGGTTTACACTGGAGATAGCCCGGAAATAGACATTCTTGGCGCAAATAAAGCGGGACTCATATCCGTCAGGCTAATCAAACAAACACGCAAAGAACCGACTTTAAATAAAGGTATGCAGCCGAAACTCAGGATAAGAAAAATATCAGAGCTTCTTACAATTTTTGCGCCAGCTTGATCAGTTTTCTACAATATCATAAAGGCATCAGGGGCGCAAACATAAGTTTTGCGTACATAATCGGATTGAGACGAAAAAGATAATAGTTGTTGGATTCAATCTTCAAAACTCTCACAGACAAAGACTTTGAAAAACGTGGTCTCTGCTCTGAAAAAGTAACGGATAACGCAGATATACTGAAACAGTAGAGAACGTATTGAGATACTCTCTTCACCTTGATGATGGAGATTGATTTGAAATTCGCTCATAAAATGATTGAAGAAATCTACGAAGAGCCTCGGGTAATTGAAGCTTTCGTAAATGAAGGCTTCAAACAGGTTCAAGAGATAGCAGCGGCAATTTGGTCTAAACAATATGAAATGGTTTACATCACGGGCAGCGGAACTAGCTATCATGCTGGGTTAGCTGGTCAATACGCTCTTTCCACGTTAACAAGGTTTATCACAAGCTTGATCCCAGCTTCTGAGTTTCCACTGTGGATTCCTTCTAATCCGCCTAGAAAGTCACTTCTAATCGCTATTTCTCAGTCTGGTGAAAGCTCAGATGTTATTGCTGCTGCAAAGGCAGCTTTAGATAGAGACATAGATGTGCTAGCCATCACAAACACGCCGAACAGCACACTTATGAAAATGGCACAATACACGTTGCTAACACGGGCAGGCGAGGAATTTGCTGTTACAGCCACAAAAAGCTATATCACACAACTGATGGCACTGTTCTCTTTTTCTGTGGAGTTTGCAGAAACTCAGAGAACTGAAGTTGCGAATGCTGTGCAATTGCGAAAAAAGTTGTCTACGGCGCCAAGAATCATCGGTGAAACAACAAATTCTGTAAACGATCAAATGCGACAGCTTGCACACAAGTATAGGCGTCAAAATTTCTTTTTCATCTTGGGCAGCGGCCCGAATTATGCGACTGCTCTGGAAGGAGCACTTAAGCTGAAAGAGGCTTGTAACATTTTCGCAGAAGGTTTTGCCAGCAGAGAATTCCTGCATGGACCTATACAACTGGTGGACAAAAAGACGTCGGTGTTCTTTATTCTAACTGAAGACCAGTTGGAAAGCTCTTTGAGCGAAATCAAGAGGATGAGGGGTTTTGATGCGTCAGTGCTTTCGATTTCTGAAAAAATGGATAGGCGTTTGAAGGAAGCTTCAACTGAGCTCGTTTGCGTTGGGGCGGATTTTCCAAAAGTTTTTTCTTCGATGCTATACATAGTTCCCTTGCAATTGTTTGCCTATTACAGTTCAGTTGCAAGAGGTTTAAATCCAGATAAACCAGAGAAATTGACTAAAGTGGTGAAGTGAGAGTATGAAGATTAAATGTGTTCTCTTTGATGTTGATGATGTTTTATATGATGCTTCGCTTCAGCTGAGCACTGCTAGGTTGAATGCTATAAAGGCAATGATTGAAGCTGGATTGCCCACAGACGTGGAGATGACATACCGTGTCCTTCAAAATGTAGTTAAGGAATGCGGATCTGACTACAACAAACATTTTGATGTACTTTTGGAACGGCTGGGATTGAAATGGAATCCTAGAGTGATTGCAGCAGGAGTCGCGGCGTACCGAGAAACAAGCTCGGCATACTTGAAACCATACGCAGATACTTTTCCTACCTTGCTGAAGTTACGAGAGGCAGGATACAAAATAGGGGTAGTTTCAGAAGGACGTGCAGTAAAACAGTGGCAGAAACTTATACAACTTGGCATTCAGCATTTGTTCGACTGCGTCATCACATCCGAAGAGATCGGCGCGGCAACCATGAAACCTGAACTGTTCAAATCAGTTCTGAAAGAGTTTAAGGTCCGACCTGAAGAAACCATATTTGTCGGCAACAAGCTGGAGACAGACATACTATGCGCGAACAAAGCAAAGGTCATTTCTGTTCGAATTAGAAAAGGTGAGAACAGAACCCAAGAACCAGAATCGGTCGAGACCAGCCCCAAATACGAGATAAACAAGCTTTCAGAGGTATTCAAAATATTAGAAAAAATTGAAAAGAAAGATCCTAAGAACTAGAGATTATCATTCCCTATTTTCTGCGAGCATCATCCATGTCATTGACAAGGTTATCCTGCCGCCCCCGCGGATTGCGCCTTAGAAGAACCTTTGACTTGAACGGGGAGCACGCTGGCCACAATCGCCAAGGCTGGGCCTACTAGTAAACCAGCCCACAGAAAGAGAGCAACAATCCCCAAGATAGCCAGATATATCCTCTTCCGCCTGTCCACTTTTCCTGCACTTCGCAGAACGATACGAAGGACTCCAATACCTAAGAGAATGGGTGCTAGAGCCAGAATAATGGTAACTGCTATCTCCGGTACCAAGGCAGTTTGGGTTAAGCCCATGATCATCTGGAAGAGGACGTTGATGCCTGTGCCTAAGAAGAGGAGTCCGGCTAGAGTTGGTATCCAATCAAGAAGCGCAGGGGCAGCGGCTTTATTCCTTTGCCACCAAATCATAAGTCCTAAGCCGACAACTACGGTAACTGCCAGAGGGGCAAAAATGACGATTAGGCTCTGACCTTCCCATTGATACACTGATATTAGATTGAGGGGGGATGAAGATCCATTCTTCTAGCGTGTATGATTCACGATCGCCTACGGCTAAACCATAGTGCCCTCCTCTGGATGGTTCGTATACTGCTATGTAGTAAGTGCCCGTGCTAGGGGCGTCTAGAGTCAAATCGGCAAGTGAATAGAAAATGCTGGGTGAAAAAGGTTCGTAGGTAGCTTGGTCGGGCTGCTTCCCCTCCACAACAAGAGTTTTGGCTCCTGAAGGTACTTCTACGTAGCTGGGAACATTGCCCTGGGTGGTTATTCCGGGACCCATGAGGACAAATCCCGGTAGAAATTCTCCATCTTCAGGATTTGGAGACTTGTATAGCATTACGTGTATTTTCTGCCCTTGATTTATGTCGAAGCGGTAGTATTGGGCCTCTCCGCCTTCATGCAGCTCTGCATATACGGCCCACGATTTTGTTGGGTCAGATATCGGTGTAGCTGTTTCAAGGCTTTCGTTGTTACCTGGGGATAGTGGAGAGTGAGCTGAAGCTTCTGATAGTAGAAGTAGACATAGCAAGGCAGATGTGAACAGGATAAATGTCAATGATGATCTATTCAATTGATCTTTTCACCTTGAATTCCTTTATCTGTGATACCTGTCTATATGTGTTTCGCGTCAAAGCCAATCACCTTCGAAGTTCTTATATTATAACAAGATGTTATAACCATTGAGGGATTTGTAGATGAGTTCGGAAGAAGAGCTGAAGTTTCAAAAGCTGAGAAGATTCAACGCGGTGATGGGTGTCTTCCACTTAGTCCAGTTCGTGCTTATGCTGGTGCTCAGTAATGATTTCGCGTTGCCCATGACAGCTTCATATCTGAAATTCAACCCGGCGACCCAGTCACTCGAGTTGGCAACATCTACCATAGCGAACATAAGGCTGGGGCCTTTGGTGGCTCTTTTCCTGCTTATCTCCGCCATAGCACATTTTTCACTGGCGTCTCCTTGGGGATATCCGTGGTACGTTAAGAACTTGAAGAAGCACATCAACTACGCAAGGTGGTATGAATATGCGTTAAGCTCCTCTGTGATGATAGTTGTGATCGCCATGCTCACAGGCATCTACGACATCGGAACTTTGATCCCGCTGTTCGCTCTCAACGCCTGTATGAACCTGTTCGGGCTCATTATGGAACTGCATAACCAGACAACGGAGAAGACCAATTGGACCTCTTATTACTTCGGAGTGTTCGCTGGAGTCATCCCGTGGATTGTGATAGCAATCTATCTGGGCGGTGCAACCCTGGCCTCCAATGGCGGTGTTCCTAGCTTCGTGTACGGGATTTACGGATCCATAGCGTTCTTCTTCAACATCTTTGCGATAAACATGATCCTGCAATACAAGCAAGTGGGCAAATGGAAAGATTACCTCTACGGCGAAAGGGTATACATTATTTTGAGCCTCGTGGCCAAGACGCTGCTCGCATGGCAAGTGTTCGTTGGAACACTCCGACCTGTCTGAGCTTCAACGCTCCATTCTTTTTCTAATACTAACTCCTCCTTGTTCAGTACGAGCTAGAAGCGGAAGATATTTACTTGTAAAAAAAGAAAGCTACGCTAGATTCGAAAAGTAAAAAATGATTTTTGGTTATATGAGATATGTTAATAAGCGATCAACAAGTTTGAATAACACTTTTTCTAGAAGTTGGCCGTCTTCAACGGACTTTTTGGTCAAACTCCTTTGCTAGTTCTTCGAGCAGGGCTCTCTGTTGCCGTGTTAGTTTTTCAGGGACCGATATGTCAACCCTTACAAGCAGATCGCCTCTGCCGTATCCTCTAAGTCTCGGCATGCCTTTATTCTTGAGCTTGATTATTTCCCCCGGTTGGGTGCCTGGACGGATTTTTATGTTGGTTTTTCCGTCAAGTGTGGGCACTGAAACTTCTGTGCCGAGTGCTGCTTGAGGGAAACTTATTGGCAGTCTGTACAGAAGGTCTTCTCCTCGTCTTTTGAAATATTGGTGGGGCGTTATGTGAATTAGAACGTATAGGTCTCCAGGAGAACCTTCGTCTGCAGGTGCTTCTCCTTCCCCTTCTAATCTGAGTTGAAAGCCTTCATCTATGCCCGGAGGAACCTTCACCGTGATCGCGCGTTCCCTCGTTGTGAGGCCGGTCCCTCTGCACTTTGGACATGGTGTGTCTATGATTTTGCCTTTTCCTCTGCACGTGGGACATGGTGCAACGCGTACAAACGTTGCGAAGCCATTCCTGCTGACGTTCTGAACCTTTCCAGAGCCTCGGCACTTGGGGCACATTCTTGATGAACTGTTGGGAGCTGCGCCACTGCCGTCGCAGACATCGCACTTCTCGGTTCTCGAAATCTCTATTTCTTTCTCTGAACCTTTTGCCGCTTCTTCTAAGGTGATTTCAAGATCATATACCAGATCTCTGCCTCTGCTGATTTTCTCGCCGAAGTCGCGTCCGCCAAAGAAGAAGCTGAACAGGTCTCTAAAATTGAATCCGAACCCTGAATCCCTGAATATTGACTCGAAGTCTGCGCCTCTGAATATGTCTTCCGTGGTGTAGCGCTGATCAAACCCGATATGACCTAGTTGATCGTACTGCATTCGCTTTTCATCGTCGGAAAGAACGGCGTAGGCTTCCGATATTTCCTTAAACTTCTCTTCAGCGTCTGGCGACTTGTTTCTGTCCGGGTGATACTGCATCGCCAGTTTCCTGTATGCATCTTTGATCTCTTCTTTAGACGCAGTTTTTGGAACGCCGAGGACTTGGTAGTAGTCTCTTTTGCTGGCCATTCTTTTTACCATCAGAACTGTGAAGCTGTCAGCAGATCAAAACAGGCTCCAGAGCTTATTTTACTTTGTAGTCTTCTGAGTCAACGACTTTGTCGCCGCTGGGCTTTTGCCCTTCTTTTTCGGGTTGACCTTTCTGTTTCGCATATTCGGAAGCTGCTTGTTGATATATCGCTGTGCCCACTTCCTGAAGTATCTTGGAAAGTTCTTCTGATTTTGTCTTTATCTTGTCTAGGTCAGTGCCGGCTAGGGCATCTTTCAACGCGGAGACGGCTGTGTCTATCTTGTTCTTTTGATCTTGGGTAAGCTTTTCTCCCAAGTCTTTTTTGGTTTTTTCTGCCGTGTAGATGAGACTGTCAGCGTTGTTCCTCACCTCAGACTCTTCGCGTTTCTTCTTGTCTTGTTCAGCGAATTGTTCTGCCTCCTTGATCAGTCTCTCTTTCTCTTCTTTTGAAAGCTTTGTTGAAGCCGTGATTGTGATCTTCGCCTCCTTGCCGGTGCCCAGATCCTTGGCAGTCACATTGAGTATTCCGTTTGCGTCAATGTCAAACGTTACCTCTATCTGCGGTACACCTCTGGGAGCTGGCGGTATGCCTTCCAAATTGAACATGCCAAGGGACACGTTATCCGACGCCATCGCTCGCTCTCCTTGGAGCACATGGATAGTGACAGCGGTCTGAAAGTCTGCGGCAGTTGTGAAGATCTGGCTTCTTCTGGTGGGGATGGTGGTGTTTTTCTCCAGTATTCTTGTGAATACGTGGCCGAGGGTTTCAACACCAAGGGACAGCGGCGTAACATCAAGTAGGAGCAGGTCTTTCACTTCTCCTGCGAGCACCGCACCTTGTATTGCAGCGCCTATTGCAACACACTCCATTGGGTCTACGCCTCTCTCTGCTGGTTTTCCCATTATCTGCTCGACAAATCTTTGGACAAGGGGCATTCTTGTCATTCCGCCTATGAGAATTATTTTGTCTATGTCTTTGGGGGTTAATTTTGCGTCTTCAAGAGCCTTTATCATCGTGCGTTCTGTCTTTTGGACTATCGGTTGCCCCAGTGCCTCAAGTTTCGCTCTGGTCAGCGTAAAATGCAGGTGTTTAGGCCCAGATGAGTCGTTGTATATGAATGGTAAATCAATATCTGTGGTCATTAGTGTCGATAGCTCTATCTTTGCTTTCTCAGCAGCCTCCTTCAGCCTTGCCATTGCCATTTTGTCGCTGCGCAGGTTGATGCTTGTTTGTCTTTTGAATTCTTCTAAGAGGTAGTCCATGACTGCATTGTCTAGGTCCGTGCCGCCGATCTGTGTGTCGCCGCTGGTTGATAGCACTTGGAAGACTCCTTTGCCGAAGTCCATTATAGTCACATCGTGCGTGCCGCCGCCGAAGCTGAAAACCAGTATTTTCATCTCTTTTTCCAGTTTGTCAATGCCATACGAGAGGCATGCTGCAGTCGGCTCATTTATTATCCGTGCAACCTCGAAGCCAGCTATCTCTCCTGCGTCCTTTGTGGCTTGACGCTGGTTGTCGTTGAAGTGGGCCGGAACCGTTATAACCGCTTTCTTCATCGGAGCGGCCAAATAGGTTTCAGCGTCCTTCTTTATCTTCTGCAGTATGAAGGCAGAGATCTGCTGTGGGGTGTAGTCCTTTCCAGAGATGTTGACTTTATAGTCAGTTCCCATCTTCCTTTTTATCTCGTATATTGTTCCCTCAGGGTTCGCGGTCGCCTGTCTTTTCGCAGGTTCTCCCACTAGTAGTTGGCCGTCTTTGGTGAAGGCAACAACTGAAGGAAACATCTTTCCAGCCATTGTAGGCCCTTCAGCGCTGGGGATTACAGTCGCCCGTCCGCCCTCGTAAATGGCTGCTGCAGAGTTTGTTGTTCCAAGATCGATTCCTAACACTTTTTCTCCAGCTTTTACATTACTCATTTGAACTCATCTCCGTCTGTGATTTTGAAGGTTTTACCACAACCTTAACGATGCTCGGTCTAATCACCTTTTCCCTCATAGTATAACCCTTCCTTACTTCCTCAACTATTGTGCATTCTTTAACATCTTCTTTTTCTATCTTAGCAACGGCGTTGTGTTTCGAGGGATCAAAAGGTTTACCAACGCATTCTATTGGCGACACTCCCTCATTTTCAAGCACCTTTTTCAGTTTCTTAAGGGTCATTTCAACCCCTCGAACCACAACCTCTACAGAGTTTGAAAAGCGGCCGGATTTCACTGCCATCTCCAATTCGTCAGCAACATCCAGCAATTCAACAATGAGACGCTCATTACAGTATTTCTTCACTTCCTCTATCTGCCGGTCAAATCTTTTCTTCAAGTTCTCAATATCTGCCTGCGCATACTTCAACCGTGTAAGATACTCTTCTGAACGCTTCTTTTCCTCCTCTAACGTCTGTTCCAGTTTCTCCTCTTGCGTACTATCTTTCTGTTGTTCTTGCTGTTGCTCTTTCGGCTGTTCTTTTGGCTGTTCGCTCATTGGAGCATCTCCACATAAGAGGCTACGGATTTTTAGCTTATACAAACAGAAATATATACCTCACTCTTGCAACGGCTGGACATTTTCCTAGCAAGAATGTGTGTGCAGTTGGAACTCAATCTGTGATTCTTCTATAAGTAATTGAAATTGAGGGCGGAGCCCAGAATGTTCATTGTTACGTTTATGCGTAGCCGAGATTAGCAAGCTTGGGTAAGGATCTAGCCGACGAAGCTGGTCGTTATGAAAACCGAGTATATAATGAGTAAGACTGCGCTCTCTCTCCAAGTAGCCTTTCGCTTGATAAGAAATACCACAAGAATACATTGGTAATAAGTGAGAAGATTGCTAGCTTGGAGAAGGCAGTTATGTCAACATTTAATGGTGAGGCTACTAATGTGACTCCTAGAATGCATGTTATGTTTATGAAACAACTTCCAATAATGTTTCCTAAGGCTAATTCTAGATGCCCTTTTTGAACTGCAGCAACACTAGTCGCAAGTTCTGGTACGCTTGTGCCGAAGGCAACAATGGTGGAGCCGATGATCAGCGGAGGTACTCCTATACTTGTGGCGATGTAGGATGCTGAATCAACTATGAAGTAGGAGCTGGCAACTACTCCGGCAGCTCCTAGAAAAGTCAGAATCGTGTATGTGCGAAGCTTTTTTCTTTCTCCGCCCAAGGAACCTTCCTCCTTGAAGCTTCTCGCTTTCGAGAGCTGATAGAGGTAAAAAACGAAGATCACCAGGAGGATTATTCCTATGAATCTGCTCGCATATCCTAGATAAAGTATGATTAGCGGGATTATTGAAGCTATGAAAAGGCCGAAGTATAGGCTTCCGGTTTCTTCTTTTGCCATGTTTGGATAGATACACGCGTATCTGGGACATTTTATGACCATGAGGAGAAAGCATAGCCCGAGTATCAGGCAGATGTTCACGATGTTTGAGCCTGAAACATTTCCAATGGCGACTCCTATGCTACCCTGTCCTAATGTAGCAAAGATTGACACGAAGAGTTCAGGTAACGATGTGGACAAAGCAACCAAGATAAATCCAACGGTGGTTTTGCCAAAGCCAGTTACATCTGCAACTTTGACTGAGTTATTGATCGTCACACTGCTGGCTTTGGCCAGAGCAACTAATGATGCGGCAAGAATAACCGCGTTACCCATATTCCTAACAATTCCTCCAGCAAAGCCAGCCCACACCTGCCTATATCACTTTCAAAGTATTTCTAAAAATATTCTTGCGCTCGGTGCTATTTTTCAGTGGGGTCGCATGTCAGAACACAATGTGGCCATTTCGTTTTTAATTCGTTAGTCCACTTTTCTATCAGCTCTGCTCGATTGGTGTTTTTGATTTCCAATAGGTCTTCTTTTATTTTAGGATGGCTTTTCTCTAATTCTTCAAAGTTTTCGCATTTTACAAGTAGCTCACATTGACTGCAGTCATTTAGGCCCTTCTTCAATGCGCAGACTCTGATTTTGCAAGTTGGAGCCCCGCCGCCTTTTTTGCATCCGGGACATAAGGACATGGCTTGTATGCTGGTAAGTCCTTTCGCGAATTCTTTGAAGTCGAATTCCTTGGGAACCCACTTTTCCAGGTTATAGTTTTGGACGACATGTTCATATCTTCTTGTCAGTTCCAATATAGCGCCATTGCCCGCTGCACAACTGCCGCACCAGATTCCGCAGAAGCCAATCTGGTCTTTAACGTTGTGGAAACCTTTAATTTCCAATTTCTATGTCTCCAAACCGAGAGATTGAAACCTTGCAAAAAATATAAGCGTTCCTAGCTGTGGTTCAAGGTTCTCCACCTATTTTTGTAAGAATCGTAATAACTAGAAGAATAGAAAAGAGATTTTGTCAAAAGAAAAAGATGGGGGTTTATTGGACTTTTGCTGCGCCTCTCAGTAATAGCAGCATTGGATTTTCTGTGGTTCGAAGCACTGCCTTAGCTCTGAAGGCGAAGAGTTCTCCGCCCCACCAGAAGTACACCGTCTGAATCCACAAGCTTATTTCGTGGCCCTGTGCGTCAACACCTATGAAGCGTGCGACTACGACGTGTCTGCCTGTGATGATCAAGCCCTTGCCACTTTGGATTGTGTAGATTGTTCCGTTAACATCCACTGAGCCGCTGGCACTGGCAATCGCAACTATCTGGCCTTTTCTTCCTCCGAGTTCAAGTGTTAATTCGAGCATGACATTGTGCTGTTTGATGGTTTCACTGTCTACTCTTTGGAATGCCCAACCCTTAGCTTTGACCGCAATATGCTTGCTTTGGATTTCTGGTTCAGTGGCTGCGAACGCGGGATACGCGACCATTGATGTTGCTACAGCTGCCATCATGGCGGCGACAGCAAAAGCCAATATTACCTTTTTTCGAGACTTTATTCCCAACATGTTTCTAACCTCAAAAAAGGCTTAAGGCCTAGTGTTTAAAAGGCGTGACGCATGATTCGTATGGACGATTCGTACATGCCTAGATGGTTATTCCAAAGGCTTCAGCGAATTTTTCCACTTTAACAAACTCTAAAACGAAGGTTCTGCCCTTATCTGTTAACTTGAAAATGACCTCATTGTCTTCTTTTTCCTCTTGAACAAGTCCCAACTCGATGAGCTGGCTTAGATGTTTCATGAGCCGATCATAGGAAATGTTTGCACCATAAAGAATCCGTGTTGGCCCGGATTTTCCGCCATGCTTCAGTATAGAGTTCAAGATGTCAGCGTAGATGCGGGCTTTTGAACGGTACTCTTTATGTTCCCTGCGCATTTGTTTTGCTCACTCTAGCCAGCATCGTCAGTAGACAGAGGAAGCCGGCTAGCTGAGTTGCTTGCCCAAGAACAAGGAACGTAAGGGACAATTCTTCTATGACTATTAACAAGAAGAACAGGTGGCTCAGAAGCATGAGTCCGAATCCTAGGAATACCAAGGCAGCTCCGCTTCCCCGTTTTAGCAACCAATTGGTGAAAGTGTATACGGTTATGAACCCGAGTAACGTTATTGCAATTAGCTCAAGCTGGGGAATGACGAAAAGTCTGACAATTGGCACTGCCGCAGCTGCAACGGCGCCTGCTTCTGCTGTTCGAACATTTGTACTTGTGGCTTGCAGAACATAGGTGGCTGTGAAGAGCCCGTAGGCTATAAGCTGCGTTATCATGTAGATCAGGGCGGCGAGGTTCGCGAGTCCTGTTAAGCGGTGCTCTATTGTTGGGAAGGCTCGGAGTATGATGCCAAAGTAGGCTGCCGTTACGAAGCGGAGAAAAGTGCCTATGCCAAGGATTAGAAACCCCAAGTAAAGGAGCAGGAGTCCTTTGGCCCATGTGGTTTTGTAGGCTTTCAGCGCGTAGTATCCGAAGATGAAGCTTATGATGGAGCTTGCCAGTTCCATCAGGAATATCAGTGAGCGCACATCCAAACTGGTTTTCACCTTTAACTGGCTGCGTGTTTTGCCGGCTTCTTTTAGGTTATGTATGAATCATCTATCTTAATTTTCCTCCTTTCCCTATTAAGGAAAAACTTTAATTCGACCAATTTTTCTGTTCAATAAGATACGGTGGGGAAACTTTGCCTGGATTAGCCCAGTTGAAAGCGGCAATGGGAACAAGCATATTTCTAGTGGCTTTCATCTTTGCCACATTCTTGGCAGCCGTATTGTTCATCATCCAGACATTCGTTGTCCAGCTGAGCTTAACATACGATCTGATCCTTATTATCGTGCTTCCAATCATTTTTATTCTGTTTCAGTACCTCATTGGCCCAGCCATCGTTAGGATGTCGACGCGTCTGCAGTACTTGAAGGCTGGTGAAAACCCGTGGCTTGAATCTACGGTGAAGGGACTGGCAGACAAGAGCGGGGTGCCGATGCCGAAGCTGGCCATAGTTCCGGAGAACACGCCTAATGCCTTTGTTTTTGGAAGAACCGCTAACAGTGCCACTTTAGCAGTTCATGAAGGACTGCTTAAGAATCTAAATAAAGATGAGGTTAAAGGCGTTATCGGCCACGAGTTGGGACATTTAAGACATAAGGATTACATTGTGATGACTGTGCTTTCAGCACTGCCGTTGCTTGCTTATCTTGTTGCAAGGGGAACATGGCAAGCCGCCTGGGTCTCGGGAGGCTCCCGCAGGCAAAGAGACGAAGGTAGCATGCGAGCAGCCTTGTTCGCCGTTGGAGCTCTTTCTTATGTAGTTTACATAATTTCACTGTTATGTGTGATGAGACTTAGCAGGTTGCGGGAGCACTATGCAGATGCCTACTCAGCCTACGTGACAGGTGCGCCTAGAAACCTTGAAAGTGCACTGGCAAAAATCACTTACGGGCTTTCGCTTTCACCAAAAGCGCCGTCTGGGGTCAGAGCCTTCTACATAGGCGACCCTGCATTGGCTAAACAGGAAATTCATGAAATAATGGACAAGAAAGACCAATACGACTTGGATCATGACGGAGTGTTAGATGAGAGAGAATTGGAGCTGGCCATGGAGAAAGAAGCCAAGTCCACTTGGAAAACGATAAACAGTTGGTTCTCAACGCATCCGCCAACCTTCAAACGAATAATGCTATTGCACGAAATAGAAGAGGAAATGCACAGCGGAAAATACGCAAGCGACCGCGTCTACGCACATGTCTAACAGAAAATGCCGCATCTCTTACTCGTTTTCATAATCTTGGTAAAGACTTGGTTCTATTCCTTTGTCGGGCAGTGAAGACCAATCATAGCTGCCGCCCGCCGTGTATACCAACGGATTTCATCTCTAGGCTTTTGATATTTCGTTCCAAGGGAATATTCCAGCAAACCATAAGAGCTTGTGTGCCTTAGAATTTTCAAAATTAGTTGGATTGGGCAGGATATGGTGTTTGAAGTTCTTGCTTTGCTTTTCTTAGGTTTCCTCGCTGGGCTTAGTGGGGCCATAATTCCAGGGCCTCTCTTAGCGTTTACGGTCTTTGATACTTCAAGGAAGCAGAAAATAACGGGTCACATGATAATATTGGGTCACGCCATATGGGAGTTGGGCATAGTCCTCATAATTCTTGTTGGATTCGGAGGAATAATAGCCCAGTACGAATTGTTTATCTACGTGATCGGTGGCCTAGCGCTCGCGCTCATGGGAATAAGCATGATCAGAAGCAAGAGCGGGGAGATAAAGATGGAAGCTTCTAGAGTAAGCTCCTCGCTGTTCGGTGGAATATTCTACACGGCCTTTAACCCTACGCAACCTCCATGGTGGGCCACGGCGGGTCTAGCTCTGCTTCTCAGGGGCATCGAGATAATGGGCGTCATTGGAGTCGTTATAGTGACCATTGGTCACTGGCTCTCCGACTTCGCCTACTACGTATTCGTCTCATTCATGGTTCACCGACACGAGAAGTACATAAACCCACGACAAAGAGAGATATCAATCCTGCTCGGGATCTTCATGGCAGTCTTAGGTGTCTACTTCCTAGTTCAAGGTCTACAAAAGTTCATGCTCTAGTAACTATTTTGAGTCAGAGCGCACTTTTTATGATATGTGGGAGTTTTCAGCCCAATTCTTTAATCTAAGGAAACTAGTCCACATCAACTAAGAATATTTCTTGTGGTTATTCTTCCATTTCCTGATGCTAGCGTAGAGAAGTGGTTTCCGTACGACTAAAGCGTAGAATTCTAGGCTGTGAGTAGTCTCTTTTTCGCAATTATCTTTTCTATGTCTTTTTTGGCGCCCATTTTCTGGAATATTTCCAGCGCTTGGTTGAGTAGGTTGTGGGCTTTTTCCTTGTCGCCTTCTTGATCTCTTTCCAAGTACGCTCGGGCATATTCACAGAGCACCATCTTAGCAAACCAATAGACGTTCCATCGCCTTGCGGTCAGGGCCTCATGTTCTTGAAGGCTTTTTTCGAAATGCTCAATGGATTCTGCCCACTTTTTCTGTGCACGGAACAGCATTCCTCTGAGCGCATCCACGGTGGCAATGAGGCTCTTGCTCTCAACTTCGAGGGCATACTTGTGCATATTGTCAATCAGGTTTTTGGCTTTCTCAATTTCTCCAAGCTCTATGTATGTCCAAATAATCCATTGAGAGGTCGCCATTTGGTGAGCTTTTGCGCCATGCCTTTCAAGGACCTCATACATCTTTTCGAGGAATTCCTTTGCTTTGGCGTGTTCCCCTCTTTCAAAATGGAACACTCCTAGTAGCCCGCAAGCGAAGGCGATTGATTGAAAATCGTCCAGCTTTTGAGAGATGCTCAATGCTTCTTTGTAGTATTGCTCGGCTTTCTCCCACTCTCCCAATATCTGATAATCCAATCCAAGATGATCCAGAGACATGGAAAGGTGAGTCAAGTAGGCAGTCTTTCTATCTAATGCAACAGATTCTTCGGCCAATAGAACTGCTTTGTTTATGTTTCCCATGCGCAAATAGGTCCACGCAAGATTAACTGCAATCCAAGACATCCATGAAAGGTCTCCGACTTTTTTCGCAAGTTCAAACCCTTTCTCCAAATATTCCAAGATTCTCTCATGTTCCTCTGCTGGTAGAAAACCAGTATCATTGTACACCCAAAGTGCCGTATCCATGTAACCGTTATCGAGAGCTATTTTCAAAGCTCTGTCCATGCATTCAGCAGCTCTTCTCCTGTTTCCAAGCATGCCCAGGATCTCTCCCAAACAGGTGTAGGAGCGTGCCACAACTTCATAGGCGTTCAATTTCTTGGCAAGCTCAACGGCTTTCTCAGCCCAAGACAGAGCCTCAGTCAGGTTTCCAGTAGCGCCCATGCAGATCATGCCCGCCATGTCCTCGTAGAGCCTCGCTAACTCAACGCTTCCAGCCTCTGTTTCCAAGATTTTCAACGCTTTTTCATGGTGATCTTTGGCTTTTTCTCTGTTGCCTAGATTGCTCCAAAGAACGTTTGCCATTTTACGGTGCAATGCTGCAGCTGTTTCCTTTTCATTTAGTTGTTTCCAGAGTAGCAACGCATCATCCCAGTACCTTACACTTGCATCATATTCCCCAAGTAGCTTCTTGATGTCACCGAGCTTCTCAAGAACACATGCCTTTTTCCGAAGTTCGTCTTCCTTATCTTCAAGGAGATTAAGGGCAGATTGGAAGTAAGAAACCGCCTCCCCGTTGGCATAAATCTTCGCGGCTTTCTCTCCTGCCTTCAAGAAGTAGCCCAAGGCCTTATCCTTGTCCCCGCCTTCAAGAAAATGGTAGGCAAGCTCTCCAAGATGCTCGTCAATCTTCTTATCATACACTTTTTCAAGGGCGCATCCTACAACGCCATGGAGCTTTTTGTGCCTCAGAAGGCTGACTTCTTCATGCACCACGTCTCTCACTATGATGTCTGCAAAGGAGTACACGTCTTCGCCGCGGATCAGTCTCTCCTTGATCAATCCGGTTTTGAGCATTTTCTCCAGCAATTCAAGCAGCTTGTCCTCTTCAACACCAGTGACACCGCACAGAGCTTCAAATGTGAAATCCTTTCCAACAAAAGAAGCCATGGTTAAAACGTTTTGGCAATCATCGTCTAGGCGGGTTATTCTCGCCTTTATGACGCTCTTGACGGTTTTCGGAAATTCGATTTGGGAAACTTCTTTAATCTTCCACTTGTTTCCCTCACGGTAGATGACTTCCTCTTCCTTTAGGGATTTTATGACTTCTTCAGCAAAGAACGGGTTGCCCTTCGTCTTCTCATAGACCAGTTGACAAAACTCCCTTTGAACAACATCTTGCTCCAAAATCTGTTTAATCATCTCTGAAATATCATCGAAAGACATACGCTTCAGTTGGACGGATTGAAGTAAGCGTTCTCTGTTCAATTCTGTTAAGACAGGAGTTAATGGATGTCTCTCGTCAATATCGCTGTCACGGTAATCGCCCAGAAGAAGCAGATGCTCTCTGTGGACGCCGCGAGCCAAATAATGCAGCAGCAGAAGCGAAGACTGGTCAGTCCACTGCAGATCATCAAGGACAACAAGCAACGGCGCTTCCTTGGAAATGTTTGTGATGAACTGTGAAACTGCTTCAAAAAGCCTGTCACGCTCATGTTCGGGACTTATTGGAAGAGACTGAGGAATTGTGCCCAACTTTTGTTTGACTTCGGGAACCAGCTTGCAAACTTCGCCTGGATAATAGCCAATCACCTTGTACAGTTGTTCAGGAGTGCAAATTTGCAGATAGTCTTTGATCACCTCGTTCCATAGAACATAAGGCGGCACGCCGTCCATTCTGAACAGGGCTGGACATCTTCCATACAGAACTTGCATACCGCGTAAACGTGCATAAGCTCCCAATTCTCTTGCCAATCGTGTTTTGCCGATTCCGGCTTCTCCGTAGAGGAAAACGAGACCACCTTCGCCGCGAACTGCCCTATCAACTGCCTCTTTGAGAATAGTCATCTCTTCAACTCTGTCGATAAGCTGGATCTCTTTTATTGCTGAAGGACGGAGACTTGGGACAACAACGCTTGGCTTTCGAGAGGGCACAAGAGTTTCCCTTAAGAAATCTTCACCAATGCCTCTCAATACTTCAAGTAAAGCTGCTGCATCTTGGTATCTCTTTCCAGGCTCTTTTTCCAAAAGCTTCACAATACAATCGGCCAAAGCATGCGGAACCTTTGGATTCAGCCTGCTCGGCGAAACCGGATAATCGTGAATATGACCAAAAATAACCTTTACAGGGTCTTCTCCGGCGAAGGGCGGTTTTCCAGTCACTATCTCGTAAAGCACTGCACCGAAGGAGTACAAGTCAGATCTGGCGTCAGCACCTTTTCCCAACGCGTTTTCAGGAGCCACATAAGCAACTGTGCCAACAATTATTCCTTCTTGCGTGATGCTAGGTTGGCCTAGCATTTTAGCCAAGCCGAAATCCATCAGTTTAGCAATGCCTTCTTCGCTAATCAAGATGTTCTCTGGTTTGATGTCTCGGTGCAGAACGCCTTGAGAATGTGCGTATTGAAGGGCACTGCAGATGTCTATGCTGATTCTTAGGACTGTCTGTATGTCGCATTTGCCTTCTGGATATGTCTTCATAAGCTCGCGAAGACTCATTCCATCAACAAATTCAAGAACGAAAAACTGTTTCTCCTCTTCCTTTCCAATGTCGTAGATTGAAACGATGTTTGGATGATTAAGCCTCCCCACGGCTTGTGCTTCACGAATAAAACGGGAATACGCGTCTTCACTTGAAACTGCACTTTTAAGCATCTTGATCGCAACAACGCGGTTCAAAGCAGTGTCTCTAGCCTTGTATACAATGCCTTTTCCACCTTCGCCAAGCTTTTTTAAAATGGCATATCTACCGTTCTGTAAATGTTCAAGCGAAGACAACAATACCCACCAGCGGCTAATTTCTAGTATATTGTACTCTTCCCCGGTTTTAAAAGATTATCTGAACCAAAATCTGTAATGGTTAGACGTCAACAAAGCATGGTCAAATATATTGGCGCAGAATGCGGTAAGGGTCTCAGTACTATGGTGAACACTAGGACTGCGGCAATAGTTAACACTATTGTGTCTGCTCAGGCCATTTTGAGCATTGAAGAGATTGCTGGGCTTTCAGCGTGGGGTTTGAGCATATTCGCCAGTGCAAGTGTTAGAGTTTCACGCTGGTGATTTTGTCAGGGCTTACATATGTAATTTCAGCAGGACGTATCTCCAATAAAGTGTAGTCAGGGTCATCCACGCTTTCCCAATGTTTGCTGAAGAAATCACAATGCTTAGCTATCTTTGCCTTTGTTTCTCTATCCTTGATTATGTCGGCCAGTCCGCCGACTCTTATACAACAGTCATCATCTGCCTCTGTGAAAAGCAAACAGAACTCCACATTGGGATTATCTTGTATCTGTCTGACCTTTGCGCTTCTTGTTCCCGTTGTAACCCAAAATCTCTTGTCAAAATAGATCAGCGTTACAGGTCTGACTCTTGGATGATCACCATCCATAGTTGCTAGGAACACGTGCTGAAAATCCTCAAAGCGACCCCATACATCTTCAATAACATCCAAGTTGTCACCCATTGAAACACCTCCTCATCTTCAGACTTTATAGTTGGTCTTGTAATGTATATTTTTCTCTCAGCGGTGAAGTGCACACACGTGCTCCTGCCGCCACGGGTATCAGTTGCCAACCAAGATGGAAAGACTGCCCAATCAAAGAACCTATCCGTGGTTGCTTTATTGGCACTATTTTATATGCCTTGATAGATAATTTATACGTGATTTTCCAATTGTCTATTACTTTCGTGTCAAAATCAAAGGGTGGGTTGAAAATTGAGGGTTAAGCTTCTCCGTTACACAGCGGATGCCGAACTTTTGTGCGGAGCTGCAGCGTCAACGTCAATAAGGAGCGGAAGCCCCTCAGAGATTCTGGCGAAAATGGATCTTGAAACTGCCAAGGGAAAAATCAGGCGGGTGACTGGTTATGGTCATGCTTCAGTTATTGAGCACGCCTCATTCACTTTCAGCATTGAAGACGTCTCGAGAGCATTGACACACCAGCTTGTCAGACACCGCATCGCCTCGTATACACAACAGAGTCAACGCTACGTGACGTATGATACTTTAGAGAAATACGTGACGCCGCAAAGTATTGCAGGCAACGCTGAAGCAAAGAGAGTCTTTGACGAAACCTTGGAGAAAATCTCTGAAACCTATCAGAAACTTTTGAAGATGAAAATTCCGAAAGAGGATGCAAGATTTATTCTGCCTAACGCTGCCAAAACCAACATAATCGTGACGATGAACGCTAGAGAACTGCGGCACTTCTTCAATTTGCGATGCTGCGCACGGGCTCAATGGGAGATAAGAGAAGTCGCAATAGAAATGTTGAGGCAAGCAAAGAAAGCTGCACCCGTATTGTTTGAGAACTGCGGACCGACCTGCGTTGAACTAGGCTGGTGCACAGAGGGAAAAATGAAACCGCCAGAATGCAAAATTCCAGAAATAAAAGAAAAATTCCGAAGCCTGTAAGAATAATGATGTTCTAGCGTGCACTCTATTTAGAACTAAGGCTAAACAAAGACAACTTAGACCCGTAAGTGCCTGCCTGCCACAAGCAATGAATCTAATCCTATTTAGATATGAGCATGTCCTCCACCGGTTCAAGTTTTCGGCGGTTTAGGCCTAATGAACTCCTATAGTTGCATGATTTGCGAAGGTATCCTTATAAGTTTTGACATCTAAAATGGATAGATTGTTCGGCTCAAGAACCAGAGTATCCCTACTGTCGAAACTTGTCATGAATCCTAACAAGAGCTTCTACATACGTGAATTGTCTAGAGAGCTGAAAATACCTTATGGTATGCTGTATAAGGAAGAGAAAAACCTCGTTTCTCTAGGCTTAGTTAAAGAGGAAAAAAAGGGCAAAATCACTCTAGTGTCAGCAAACAAAAATCTTCCATATTTTGCTGAATTGAAAAATCTGATGATCAAAACTGCGGGTTTGAGCGATGTGCTGAAGGCGGCACTTTCGGGACTGAGAGGAATACGATATGCGCTTATCTATGGCTCTTTTGCAACAGGGGATGAGACTGAGTCAAGCGATGTTGATCTTTTACTCATAGCTGACATTGCCGAGGAAAGAATACTTGATTTGACAGGGCAGATTGAAAAAGAGGTAGGCAGAGAAGTTAATTACACACTATGGAGCGAACAGGAGTTTATGAAAAGGATCAAAAACAGACATCATCTTTTGAGAGATATTTCAAGCAAGCCGGTTATGATGCTTGTGGGTGAAGAAAGTGAGTTTAGAAGAACTGTTGAGAAGTAGAGTCAGAAAGAGAATAAGACCAGATCATAATCTAGCGCCCAACTCCATTAAGCGTGCAAGTAGAGATATAGATAGGCCCAAGACGTTAATCGCAAACGAAAAGTTCGACTGGTTTTTAGCAGTTTCGCACAGTGCAATGTTGAGCACTGGAAGAGCCTAGATATTCGGCTCAGGCTAGAAGACTTATCTCCTTTTTACTCAATATTGATTTGATTTCGATGTCAGACGTTTCAGAAGAAGGTATTTGGTGTCCAGATGAAGCAATTGTTGTACACATGCATGAAACCATGTTAGAAAAATACGGTGGATGGCCTGGGTTTGAACGGGGCATAATCGTTTTCAGAAGCGTGCTTGCTGATATGAAAGCTGCCAAAGGGATTTACCGTAAGGCAGCGTTCCTTCTCAGAAGGATTGTCACCGGAAGGATCTTCAAAGATGGTAACCATAGAACGGCATAAGCGGTCACCGAAACTTTTCTTGAAATGAATAATGCGCCAATGAAGATTCAAGATTCAAAAGAGATAATTAGGTTTATTAAAAACATCCTATACTATAATATTGACGATTGAAGCTTGGTTGAAGCATGGCACGACGAAAAGACCCAATGAAGGTGTTCAATGAAATAGTCAGGGAACACGATGAAGTTTTCCGCGAGTTAAACAACGGGTCTAAAAAAGCGAGAAAATAGCTGAGGAAAGTTTCTTTCTGAATCATGCAGACGTTAAGTAATTGACAGTTTTCTCTTCCACATTGTAAGGATCGTACCAAAATCACAGAACTTGCGAGAACCCTCTCTCTGTCGCTGAAAGCGCCAATGAAAATGCTGTTAAAATCGGCTGCAACTAGTTATATCTAATATAATATGAACACGTTGCTTTTACACGGTTGCGTTCATGACCAAGTTTAAAGTGCTGGCGGTAACGACAAGGTATTGGAGGCCGGGAGTGCATTACCTAGAAGAGATAGTTAAAGGGGTTGGGAGAAAAATTGCTGATGGGGATTTTGTGGTTGTGTCTGAAAAGGCAATTTCGACTGCTTTGGGCAATATTGTGGATGAAAGCAGGGTTAAGCCTGGTTTAAATGCTATGTTGATTGCTAGGTTTTGGATGCGGATTGGCTGGGGCTACTTTCTAGGTCCGTTGTGTCGTCTTCGGGCAAAGCTGTTGTGGCAGCTTCGTGGGTATCCGTTGAGCATAGGTGGTTGTCATAAACAGGTGGCTTTGCAGTATGCGGGTTTGTTGCAGGCTTTGATGTTCGGATCTGAAGGCGGCATAGATGGAAGCAATTTACCCTATTCATACGTGAGTTTGCCTTTGAATAATGCTGATGGGATAGCTGAAAAAATACGTAGCCAGATATGGTCTGTTCTGCGGAAGAAAGTTTTTGTGATGATTGTGGACACTGATAAGACGTATTCGTTTAGGAATTTTCATTTTACGCCGCGTCCAAAACCGATTAGGGGGATTCATTCTTTTGGGGGGGTTGTTGCCTATGTTTTTGGCCGGATGTTTAGGTTTGAAAGGAGGGCTACGCCTTTGGCTGTTGCTGGATGCACGGTGCCGGTTGAAACGGCTTTGGAGGTTGCTGAGGTTGCGAATCGGTCTAGAGGTTTCGGTGCCGGGCGGACAGTGTGGGATATGGCTGACAAGTTTAAAGTAGATTTGGCAGGTGTGAGTTGGGAGATGCTTGATACAGTAAAACATAAACCCATAGTCATTGTTAGAAGCAAACGGTGAAAAAGCTTATGGACGAGGCAACTAAGAGATTGCGTGCCTTTTTTAAACCCAGTTCAGTCGCGGTTGTTGGAGCGACGAAAAAGATAGACAAGGCAGGGCACGTAATTTTCAAAAATTTTGTCGATAACAAGACGAGGCAAGTTTTCAAAGGCGAAATTTACGCTGTTAATCCGAACGAAAATTCGATTCTGGGAGTAAAGTGTTACCCGACTATAATGAAAATCCCTGATGAGGTGGAATTGGTTGTGGTTGTTGTCCCTGCGGATGTTGTGCCGAAAATAATGAGGGATGCGGCGGCTAAGAAAGTTAAGACGGCTGTAATAATTAGTGCGGGTTTCGGGGAGGTTGGGAACCATGAGCTTGAAAATGAAGTGGCAACCATAGCTAAAGAGGCGGGAATACGGGTTTTGGGTCCTAATTGTCTTGGCGTTTACGATTCCAGAACAGGTGTGGACATGCTGTTTTTGCCCGAGACGAAGGTTCTGACAACTGGGGATGAGGTTGTAGCGACGCCGCGTCCTATGCCTGGAAACATAGCGATCGTCACACAGAGCGGTGCGTTCGGCGCAGCGGCTCTGGATTATTTGGCCGGTTTGCACACAGGGGTCAGCAAGTTTGTGAGCTTTGGTAACAAGATCGACGTGGACGAGGCAGAGATGCTGCGCTACTTGTTACATGACGAGGAAACTAATGTGGTTTTGCTGTATGTTGAAGATATCAGGTCAGGAAGAAAGTTTCTGAAAGCGGCTGAAGAGATTACGAAGATAAAGCCTGTTGTAGCTTTGAAATCTGGCAGAACAGAGGCTGGCGCACGGGCCGCTGCTTCGCACACCGGCGCTGTAGCTGGGTCGGATAAGATTTATGATGCTGCTTTTGAGCAGACGGGAATTTTGAGGGCAGAGGACATGGATGAATTTTTCCATGCTGGAAAGTCGTTATCGATGCAGATACCTGCCAAGGGGAAAAACGTGGGAATCATCACTGATGCGGGAGGCCCAGGCATAATGGCGGTTGACGAATGTGGGTTGAAGGGATTAACAGTTAAACGGTTTTCCGAAAAAACAATTAGCAAATTTGAGAAGTTGAAGGCGGATGGTAAGCTTCCGAAGTTTGCAACAAACTTTAACCCCATAGACGTGACTGGCTCAGTAACATCAGAAATGTTTGAGCTTGCAACGGAAATTCTTTTCCAAGACCCGGAAATTGACGGCATAATAATGCTCGGTTTGCATCATACTCCAGCTTTGCAGGAGGATTACGTCGACAAGGTGGCGAAGGTCGCCAGCAGGTATGAGAAGCCTATGGTTGCATGTGACATTGGTGAAACGGAAATGGCTTTGAACATCCGTTCAAGGTTTGACAAGTTGAGCATTCCAGCCTACTCTTCACCAGAAGACGCTGCAAGAGCGATGAACGCTCTCGTAAGATATGGGCTGTACCTGCAGAAGAAACAATGTCTGAAAGAATATACTGATAGCTTTCTGCGAAGCAATCGAAAAAGACATGGCGTCAAATCATAATCTTAAAGTCGACTATGTCGCCATCTGCGAGATGAAGTTTTTCCCTCAAGTTTGTTGGCGCTATAATTTCTATTATGTCTTCCGGGTAACCGGCGACTTCTGGAACAACGACGGCACATTCCACGTTGCCCATCAAATAGGCCTTGAGAAGTTTCCCACGGCGAAAGCCTGCAGTAGGCCAGATTTCTATGCCTTTTGCATCTGTTAACCCTTTCTTGAGTTTGACGTTGTCTTGGCTCAACCTTATGTTCAATGTTCCAGGGTAGGGAGTAAACCCGAGTTTTTCTTTTATCTGGTTCTTT
>Ga0315280_10003241_pt1 | contig 25217 bp, 20 predicted proteins | sample YL17G06_40_MG_FD_203697 | JGI IMG/M metagenome (GOLD analysis project Ga0315280, IMG submission 203697) | Sediment microbial communities from Yellowstone Lake, YNP, Wyoming, USA - YL17G06_40 | ecosystem: Environmental > Aquatic > Freshwater > Lake > Sediment | place: USA: Wyoming | collected...
CTGCCATGGTGTGTGCTCCTTTGAGGTTCGAGGTTCTATGTCCAAGGTCCGAGGTCCAACGTCCAAGGTCCAAGGTCTGAGGTCTAACGGCTAAGGTTCTAGGTTCAAGGTTCTAGGTTCTAGGTTCTAGGTTCAAGGTTCAAGGGCGGAGAACGACGCCAGCCCGCGCTCGGCGCTCGGCGCTTCCTACTCGGTTCTCCGTTTCTCCGGTTCCCCGGTTCTCCGTTTCCCCTCTCGGCGCTCAGTTCGTCTTATCGCTATCGGATCTCGCTATCGCTATCGGTTCTTCCTTCGTGGCTCACGTCTCACGTTTCACGTCCGCCGGCATCCCGTGGAGCGCCCAATCCAGAAGCTCCACCGGGTGAACGGCCCGGACAGGCACCTTCGCCTGCCGCAGACCGAGGGTGATCTGAAGCAGACAGCCAATGTTGCCGATGGCCACGTGGGTGGCGCCGGTCTCCCGGATGCGCTCGACCTTGCGCCGCAGGATCCGGCCGGCCATTTCGGTCTGAAGCAGATTGTACGTGCCGGCACTGCCGCAGCAGAGATCCGACTCGGGAAGCTCCACCAGCGTGAGCCCCGGGATCTGCCGGAGAACGCTCCGCGGCTCCTTGCGGATCCCCTGGGCATGAGCCAGGTGGCAGGCCTCGTGATACGTCACCGTGAGGGGGACCTGCCTCAGCGTTCCGTTCCAGGAACGGTCCGCCAGAACCTCGGACACGTCCCGCACCCCGGCGCTGAAGGCCTCCGCCCGCCGGCGCCACGCGGGATCGTCCTGGAAGAGGTGTTCGTACTCCTTCATGGCGGCCCCGCACCCGGCCGCGTTGACAACCACCGTGGACACCTGGGCTCGCTCGAAGACCTCGATCATGTTCCTGGCCAGCCCGCGAGCAGTCTCCCGGTCGCCGGCATGCAGATGCAGCGCGCCGCAACATCCCTGCTCTTGCGGCGTGACGACCTCGTATCCCGCCGCCGCCAGGACGCGCACGGTCGCCTGGTTGATGCCGGGAAGCAGGGAGCGCTGGAGGCACCCGGTCAGGAAGCCCACCCGGCCTACCCCCCTGCCCACTGCGGGTGTGAACTCCGGGAGGGGTCTTCGAGCCGCGGGCGACGGCACCGGGGGCAGCAACGCCTCCATCTGGGCCAGCCGCGGGGACACGAGGGCGAGCACGCCCGAGGCGCGCAGCACGCGCGACAGCCCGAGGCGCTGGTACCAGTACAGCGCGGACAGGACCGGACCCATCCGCCCCGGATGCGGGAAGAGGGACAGGATCATGCGCCGCCAGAAGCGATCCCCGGCCCGGCGCTCGAATTTCCGCTCGATCTCCGCGCGCGCCGACTCCAGCAGGCGCCCGTAGGGCACGCCGGATGGACACGCCGGCTGGCAGGCGAGACACCCGAGGCATTGGTCCAGGTGCTTGACGAAAACGGCGCTGATGCCGCCTTGCCCCTCCTCCACGGCGCGCATCATGTAGATGCGCCCCCGCGGAGACGCCATCTCGATCCCCGTGGTCAGGTACGTAGGGCACGTGGGGAGGCACAGCCCGCAGTGGACGCAATCCAGGATCCCCTTGCCGTTGAAGCTACCCGCAGCGTCCAGAGATGAGGAAGAGTGTCCGATGTCCCTGTCGTGATTCGTGGTCACTTCGGTCGTCACCCAGACCTCTTGAGAGTTCGGATGTCTAATGTGCTGTGTCCGAAATCCGCCTGCATAAGCGGAGCCCCGGGGCCGCTCCAAGCCGCCGGGCCCGCGGGGCCAGCCGGGTTCGGTCGCCGGGGGCACAGCGTGACAGCAGGAATAGAAGACACCGTCTCCCCGGCGCGGCACGCCCGTTCTGTGGGCGGTGCCGCCGGAGCAAGGCTGGCCCGGCATCGACGAGGCCCCAGGCGGCGCGGGGTGGGCCCGGGGCGAACGATGGCGGATTCCCGATACACATGACTAGATGCCGCCCACGAAGCGGCCGGGGTTGAGAATCCCTTTGGGATCAAACGCGGCCTTGAGCCGCTGCATGACACCCAGGCCCTCCGGGGGCGTCCCCCAGACGTCTATCCCGTCGCGAGCCGCGTCGGGAAGCGCCATGACCACCAGGTAGCCCCCCAAGCTGACCAAAGCTTCGCGGGCCGCAGCCAGGCTTTGCACGAGCGCGCCGAGCGTTTCAGCCCGGGATACGCCTCGGAGCGCGCCGTTCGCCACCGTCGCAGCCATCGCCGTCACCACCCCGCGGGGCGTGGCCTCGCGAATCGCCTGGCTGGCTTTGGCGCAGTCCGCGGGCGGGACGCCTGCCCGCCAGAGAGCCCGAATGCCCCGGCCGTCCCAGCCCGGATTCCGCCAGGGAAAATCGCTGAGCCTGCGCCAGGCCCCCTCTGCGTCGCGAATCTCGGCCGGCCAAGTTGCGAACTCGCCGGCCATCCGCTCCAGATCCACCCATTGTCCCTGAACGGTCTCGGGCAGGCCGGAAATGGAAACGATCAAGCCCGGCCCCGGGACTCCGCACGCCCGGCCCGCAACCTCCCCCACAAGCTCCACTCGATTCGGCACCAGGTGCGAGCCGAGGATCCGGTTCGCCAGGGCCTGGCCCGTGGCCGGATCGGGCGCAGCCAGCCACCACCCCCGCTCCACTTCCGGCAAAGGATACAGCCTGAATGTCGCCTCCAGGATGATGCCGAGGGTTCCATGCGAGCCGAGATAGAGCTTGGTCACGTCGTAGGCGGTCGCGTTCTTGACGACCTTGGCTCCGCCCTTCGTGATCGTCCCGTCGGCATGGGCGACCCGCACGCCAAGGATCAGGTCCCGTGCCGTGCCGTAGCGACAGCGAAGCGGCCCGGTCAACCTGGTGGCAAGAGCGCCACCAAGCGTGGCGCGCTCCGGCATCGACACATCCAGAGGCAGAAACTGACCATGCTCGCCCAGTTGTTGCTGCAGGTCGCCCATCCGGATGCCGGCCTGGGCCGTCGCCGTCATGTCGGCGGGCTCGTGGGCGAGCAGGCGATTCAACCGTCCGATATCCAGCGCCAGGTCGTAGCGCTTGGGCGGATAGCCGATGGACTGGTGGCACCCGCCGCCCCAGGGAACGATGCCCAGATCCTCCTCCCAGGCCAGCGCCAAAAGCTTGGAGACCTCGGCCTCATCCCCCGGCAAGAGGACGGCTTGCGGCCTCTTCCCATCCAGGCGGTAGGCCTCAAGGCCATCTCCCTCGAGGAAAAACCCGGCGCCCACGATGGCGCGGAGCTCGGAACTGGGCATCGTTGCAACACTCATGGCGTCGAGACCGCCGATCCACGCTGCGAGGAGCCGCCCACAGCGCCCGGCTCGTCCTCCACAGGGAAGATCTTGCCGGGATTGCACAGGCCCGCCGGATCGAAGACGCTCCGCACCCGATGCATGACGGCAAGATCCGCAGGAGAATACATGAGCCGAAGGTACTCGCGCTTTTCGATCCCGATGCCATGCTCGCCGGTCACGGTCCCGCCGGCCTGGATGCAGGAGCGCATGACCTCCGACCCCGCCTCCATCGCCCGCTCTTCACAGCCCGGGACGTTCCTGTCCACGCAGATCATCGGGTGGACGTTGCCGTCGCCGGCATGCGCGACGTTGGCGATTCTGATCCCGTAGCGCGCGCCGATCGCCTCGATCTCCCGGAACACCTGGGGCAGCTTGGTGCGCGGCACAACGGCGTCCTGGAGATAATACTGATGCGCGATGCGACTGAAAGAGCCGGCGATCTCTTTGCGGCCCTTCCACAGGAGGGCCCGCTCTTCTTCCGTCTGCGCCACACGAACGTCCAGGCAGCCTTGCCGGTGGCAGATCGCCGCCACACTCACCGCCTCCGCCTCGATCTCCGCCCGGGGACCGTCGAGTTCGATGAGCAGCACCGCCCCCGCCTCCAAGGGATACCCGGCCTTGACGTTGGCCTCGACCGCCTGGATCGTCTCGCGGTCGATCAACTCCATGGCCACGGGGATGATCCCGCGCGCGATGACGCCCGACACCGAGTTGCTGGCCTCTTCGATGGTCCGGAAGACCGCCAGGATCGTCTTCACCGCCTCCGGTTGCGGCATCAGCCGAACCGTGACCTCGGTGCAGATGCCGAGGGTTCCCTCGGCCCCGGTGAAGACGCCCACCAGGTCATAGCCCGGCGCGTCGCCCACCTTCCCGCCCAGCCGCAGCACCTCGCCATCGGGAAAAACCACGGTGGCTCCCAGCACGTGGTTCGTCGTCACCCCGTACTTGAGACAGTGCGGGCCGCCCGCGTTATGCCCCACGTTCCCGCCGATCGTGCACGCCGGCTGGCTGGCGGGATCCGGAGCGTAGAACAGCCCGTGTCGCTCCGCGGCTTTCGTCAGCCACAAGTTGACGCAACCCGCCTCGACGGTGGCCGACCGGTTGGGGAGATCCAGGTCCAGGATGCGCGTCATGCGGGTCAGGACGATCATGACCCCGCCAGCCAGGGGGGTGGCACCTCCGGAAAGACCGGTGCCGGCCCCTCGCGGGAGAAACGGAATGCCCAGCTTGTGACAGAGCCGGACCACCTCGGCGACCTGTGACGTCGAGGTGGGCAGGACCACGAGATCCGGCGGGCATCGGTGGAGGAACGTGAAGGCGTCGCAATCGTAGACCCGGAGCTCCTCCGGATCGGTGACGACACCCTCCGCTTCCACGATTCGCTCACAGGCTTGGATCAGGCGAGCCCGTATCTCGGGCGCTATGCCGCTGCCCTTCATGACGAAGCCCGTGCCAATGAAAAATGGGAACCCGACAACCGACAACGCAACAATGCCTCGGTTTTCAGTTTCCCATTGTCGGTTGTCAGTTTGAAAATGGCATCACTCGACAACCCACGTCTCACCGCGATTGAACAGGGCGTTGATATCCCCCGGCCCCAATTTCTGGCGCGCCGCCTCGAGCTGATTGTGCATGGCGTCCTCGTACGCCGGCCGGACGCTGGCATGAAAGACGCCGATGGGTTTCGGGCTCTCCAGGTGGGCCAGCATGTACGCCAGCGGCCGGTTCGTCTCGTCGTGGACGAGAATATCCGCCTCGGAGGTCCCCTCCCCCAGGGACACCACCTGGAGGCGTCCGTCGCTTCCCAGCTTGATCCCCTTGTCCCGGTTCTTGCCGAAAATGAGCGGCTTGCCGTGTTCCAGGAGCAGGACCGTGTCCGCCTTGGTGGCCTTGTCGGTGAGCGGCTCCCAGGCGCCGTCGTTGAAGATGTTGCAGTTCTGCAGGATCTCGATGAAGGCGCCGCCCGGGTGCTCGGCGGCCCGCCGCAGCATGTCCTGAAGGTGCCTCGCCTCCACGTCGATGCTGCGGGCGACGAAGGTCGCGTCCACGCCCATGGCCACCGCGATGGGATTGAAGGGGTAGTCCACCGATCCGACGGGGGTAGACTTGGTCACCTTCCCCAGTTCCGAGGTGGGCGAGTACTGGCCCTTCGTCAAACCGTAGATCCGGTTGTTGAACAGCAGGATCTTCAGTCCCACGTTCCGTCGCAGGGCGTGGATCAGGTGGTTCCCGCCGATGCTCAACCCGTCTCCATCCCCGGTGACCACCCAGACCGAGAGGTCCGGCCGGGAGATCTTGAGCCCGCTGGCGACGGCCGGGGCCCTCCCGTGGATGGAGTGGAAGCCGTAGGTGTTCATGTAGTACGGGAAGCGGCTGGAGCATCCGATCCCGGAAATAAAGACGAACTTTTCCCGGGGCAGCCCCAGCTCCGGCATCACCTTCTGCACCTGGGCCAGGATCGAGTAATCCCCGCAGCCCGGGCACCATCGGACATCCTGGTCCGAGACGAAGTCCTTTCGGGTGAGCTTGCGCGCCTCCGTGGCCACCGCCGCGTCGTTCATGCTAGCCCTCCAGCAGCCTCATGATCTTGCCGGCGATTTCAGAGATCTTGAACGGTTGCCCCTGGATCTTGTTCAGCCCGACCGCATCCACCAGGTACGTTGCCCGGAGAATCGTCAGGAGCTGTCCCATGTTCATCTCCGGCACCAGGACGGCCTTGAATCGGCGCAGGATGCCACCCAAGTCGGGCGGCAGCGGATTCAGGTAGCGCAGGTGGACGTGGGACACCTTCTTCCCTCGGGCCCGCACCTCGTCCACAGCCGCGGCGATCGCGCCGTAGGTGCTGCCCCACCCCACCACGAGGAGGTCGCCGGCCTCATCGCCTCGAATCGTGGTCGGCGGGATGTCCTGGGCCACCGCCGCGACCTTGCCGGCGCGCGCGCGGGTCATCAACTCGTGGTTGGCCGGCGAATAGCTGATGTTGCCCGTGACGTCCTCCTTCTCGATGCCGCCGATGCGGTGCTCCAACCCGGGAGTGCCGGGCTTCACCCACGGCCGGGCCAGCGTCTCCGCGTCCCGGAGGTACGGGAAGAAACCCTCGGGCTCGGTCCGGAAGCGGACCGGGATCGGCGGAAGTTTCTCGAACCTGGGGATCAGCCACGGCTCCGCCCCGTTGGCCAGGTAGCCATCGGTGAGCAGGATCACGGGCGTCATGTACTTGATGGCGATCCGGATCGCCTCGTAGGCCATGGAGAAACAGTCGCCGGGCGTCGCGGCGGCGATGACGGGCAGCGGCGAATCGCTGTTCCGGCCGAAGATGGCCTGGTACAGGTCGGCCTGCTCTGTCTTGGTGGGCAGGCCGGTGCTGGGCCCGCCCCGCTGGACGTTGCAGATGACGAGGGGCAGCTCGACCATCACGGCCAGGTTGATGGCCTCCTGCTTCAGGGCAACGCCGGGCCCGCTCGAGGTTGTGACGCCCACGGCCCCGCCGAACGCGGCGCCCAGGGCCGAGCAGACGCCGGCGATCTCGTCCTCGGCCTGGAAGGTCAAGACGCCGAAGTTCTTGTGCTGCGCCAGCTCGTGGAGGATGTCGCTGGCCGGCGTGATGGGGTAGCTCCCCAGGAACAGGGGCAGCCCTGCCTTGCCGGCCGCGGCCACGAGGCCGAGCGACAGGGCGGTGTTGCCCGTCACATTGCGGTACGTGCCCGGGGCGATCCGCGCCGGCTTCACCTCGTACTGGACGGCGAACAGCTCGGCCGTCTCGCCGAAGTGGTACCCCGCCTTCAGGACGCGGGCGTTCCCCTCCACCAGCTCGGGCGTCCGCTTGAACTTGTCCTGGATCCACTTCAGCGTCGGATCGATCGGCCGGCTGTACAGCCACGAGCAGACTCCCAGGGCGAAGAAGTTCTTGCAGCGACTGGCCACCTTGTTGGAGAGCTTCAGGTCTTCCAGGACCCTCAGGGTCATCCCGGTCATGTCGACCACGAAGACCTGGAACCGGGAGAGCGAGCCGTCCTCCAGGGGATTGGTGGCGTAGCCGGCCTTCTTCAGGTTGCCCGTGTCGAATCCGTCCTGGTCGGCCAGCAGGATCCCGCCGGGTTTGAGATCCCCGATGTTCACCTTGAGGGCCGCCGGGTTCATCGCCACGAGGACGTCGGGATTGTCACCGGGGGTATACACCTCCAGGCTGCTGAAGTTGACCTGGAAGCCGCTCACCCCGGCCAGCGTGCCTGCCGGGGCCCGGATCTCCGCCGGGAAGTCCGGCAGGGTCCCGATGTCGTTCCCGGCCAGGGCCGACTCGGTGGTGAACTGCATCCCCGTGAGCTGCATCCCATCGCCCGAGTCGCCGGCGAACCGGATGACGACTCTGTCGAGTTGCTCGCGTCGCTTGGTGGGTGACGCGGCCACCGCCTGCGTCTCGACTGTCATGAATCCCTCCCGCTCCTCTTCGCCGCTCGATGGTGCCAGGGAACGGACGCACTCGGCCTTTGTCCCTGGCGACCGCCCGTTTCCCTCTCAGGAGGTCGCTCGCTCCCACGGGAGGTTGATGAGGTCCCTGCGGGCGTGGCGCTCGCTCTTGATCTTTTCCTGCAGCAGCATGATCCCGTGAATGAGCTGCTCCGGCCGCGGCGGGCAGCCCGGGACGTACACGTCCACCGGGACCACCTGGTCCACCCCCTGGACGATCGTGTAGGTGTTGAAGACACCACCGCAGGATGCGCACGCCCCCATGGAGATCACCCACTTCGGCTCCGGCATCTGGTCGTAGATCTTGCGCAGGACGGGCGCCATCTTCCGGCTCACCCGCCCGGCCACGATCATGAGGTCCGCCTGGCGCGGCGAGGCGCGAAACACCTCGGCCCCGAAGCGCGCCAGGTCGAACCGGGACGCCCCGGCCGCCATCATCTCGATGGCGCAGCACGCGAGGCCGAACGTGGCTGGCCAGATGGAGGACCGGCGCGCCCAGTTCACCGTCCAGTCCACCATCTTCTCCAGCGTGGTGAGCAGGATTCCGCGCTCGACCTCCGCAACCTCCTCCTGCGTGATGCCTGGCACCGCCACGAGGTCGGTGCTCATTCCGGACCCCTTTCTGCTGGCAACGCTACACCGTGAGACCTTAATCCCTGGATCTATCCGCAGCCAACTGCAAGTCGGTTCGTGCCGCCGACGGCGGCGTGATCCCGCCTATGCCGTGAAGCTTGACCCGCAGCCGCAGCTGCCCTTGGCGTTGGGGTTCTTCAGAGTGAAGCCGGCTCCGGTGAGGGAATCCACGTAGTCGATCTCGGTGCCGCTCAGGTACAGGAACGACTTCGGGTCCACCACCACCTTGACCCCGTCCTGCTCGAAGACTTGGTCCCCGGGCTGTGCGGCATCGAAGACGAGCTGGTACTGGAAACCGGAACAGCCGCCGCCCACCACCCGGATCCGCAGGCCCGTGTCCTCCGGAGCCTGCTGGGCGGTCTTGATCCCTTTGATCTTCTCGGCGGCCACTGGGGTGACGGTGATCATGAATAGCCTCCTCTTTCTTGTGGTTAGTCGGTGTCGCTGTGACGCGACGCAGTCGCGGCCGGCCAGCTTACGAGGCCTCCGCCTTCCTCGGCGTGGCGGCCCGCCACCGGGCTGCCGCCCTGCGCCGACTCGATGACCGCCTGCATGTGCAGGGGGATCTCGGAACGCGATGTGATCACCGGGCAGCGGGGGCACACCTCCGGGCCCGGCTCGAGCGAGCACGCCGAGCAGCAGCGCAGGATCTCGATCGTTTCCCGAAGTGAGGCCGCCATCGCCCCGAATTGCGCCATGCGCTGCTCCACCTCCCTCAGTTGCCGCTCGAGCAATCCGCTGAGGCCGGCGGCAATGTCCGAGGCCACTCGCCCTCGCCGCCGCTCATCGAAAAAGGCCTTGATTTGCGACAGCGGGGTCTCCACCAGCTGCAGGTTCTTGATCAGACGCAGCTTGCGCAGATCGTCTTCCTCGTACAGGCGGAAGCCGCCCCGGGTCCGGGCCGCGGGCGCGATCAATCCGAGCTGTTCGTAGTACCGGATCGTTCGCATCGTCGTCCCCGCCTTCCTGGCGAGATCGCCGATACGCATGAACCGACCGTTATTTCCGTTGCCCGCTGCCTCTCGCATCCAAACCCGTCCCGGTTTTCTTGGTGTCCGTAATCCTGATCAATCTACTCCGCAATATACAAAAACTTCACGCAAGCGTCAAGGTCGTTTTGGCTATCAGGCTAAGGGAAGCGTAAAAGCGGGGAAGAACCAGCAAAACCTCCCAAAACTTCCCGAATGTAGTACTGAGACTTTGTACGCTAACATACGGAAATCCTTGACGCCTCTAGCGAAGACGCATCCGGCGCAGGTCCCTCCAAAGACAGGAGGCGTTCTCGTGGAACTTCTATTTCAGGATTCCCCCGGCTTCCATGTCGCCGATCTCGTTGCCCAAGGCCCGCAACCGGGAATAGCACTCTGCGATCTCGGCATGGGGAAGCGCCGGCAGCGTCCGATCCAGGACGTTGATCCGCTCTCCCAGGGCGCGCGCCTCCTTGAGAATCTCCATCACGCGCTTGGCGTGAGTTTCCAGCGGTCGTCCCTCGAAGAAGGCTTCCATCCCCTCCTCATCCTGCCGGTCGAGAATGGCCAGGAACTTTTCGCGGTCTTCCGGGGCAAGGTCCCGCGGACTGAGGCGCGCGTACACCTGCATGCGAAACGTCCGATAGCGAAGATCCGGCATCTAGACCTCCAATTCCTTGGGGTACATCGTGAGGTTCCGGCACCCCGTCTCGGTTACGACCACGACATCCTCGATCCGGACGCCTCCCACGCCGGGGTAGTACAGGCCGGGCTCCACCGTGACGACGTTCCCGGCGCAAAGCGTCGTCTTCACCTTGGACACGCGGGGGAGCTCATGGACCTCCAGGCCGAGGCCGTGACCGGTCCCGTGGAAGAACCCCTGCATCCTTCCGTTCACCTCGCCTGTCTGGAAGCCCTGTCTTTCCATGGTCTGCTGAACCTCGCGGTGGATCCCCTCGCCATCCGCCCCGTCGCGAATCAGGTGCAGGGCGCACTCCTGCCCCGCAACCACCGCCTCGTACGCGCGCCTGACACCGTCGGGAGCCTGGCCCTTGACCACCGTCCGGGTGATGTCCGCATGATATCGGCTCGCCAGATCCCGAGGGAAGATGTCGATGATGATGGGGCAGCCGGCTCGCAAGGGCCCGCTCCCCTCGTTGTGCGGATCGCAACCCTCCTCGCCGCAGGCGACGATGGTATGCTGGGCAATGAGGCCGTCATCCAGAAGCTGCCGGGCGATGAGCCGCTTGAGAGCCTCGGAGGTCAGCACCGCACCCCGCCACCACAGCAACCCGTCCCGCACCTCGGCCTCGCGGATCGCCGCAATGGCCGCATCCATGGCCGCCTCGGCCCGGCGCATCGCCTCGGAGATCGCCCGAACCTCGTCGGGGGATTTTATCAGCCGCTCCTCGAAGAACGGCGCCGCCTTGACCTGGAGGACGATTCCCTCGTCCCGCAGCTCGTCCGCATGCTCGATGGGAAAATTCCCGGGCACGAGCAGACTGCGAATCCCCCGCTCCTTCAACAGCTCGGAGAGGGCGTCGATCTGCGTGGGTCGCTCGATCCCCGCGGCCTTGGCCCGATCCTCGTAGCGCCGGATGGGGAGGACAGTGTTCACGGCGGCCTGGGCGCGCGCCCGGTCCAGCTCCAGGTCCGACATCAGGAGGATTTTCTCCTGTCCATGCCAGAGGAACACGAATGGGTCCGGCGCCAGGAAGCGCGTCGCATAGAACAGGTTCGCGTCCACCTCGCTGGCGGCGATTATGAGCTTCGCCTCGGTTCGAGGTTCGAGGTTCGAGGTTCGAGGTTCTGGAGTCACGGTTGGCGGCTCCTCGTTCGAGGTTCGAGCTTGGCGGTCGAAGTGGGAGCACGACTGCCTGAGCGGGAAAGTGTGGCCGATCGCAGGTAGCGGCGGAACCCGCCGATGAGATTCTTCACAGATCGTGATTGACCATATAGCAGTGCGAACGATTTGTCATCCAGATAGCCTTGGTCCAATGCGACGTAGAGGTGAGACTGCACCTCGGAGCTGGATCGCAACGCGTAGAGAAGGAATCGCTGGAACTCCTGGGTCGATCCGGCATCGAACCCCTCGGCGATGTTCGCCATGACCGATACGGCGGCTCGTCGTAACTGATCCTGCAGACCCCGATCCTGTCGGAACCCGCCCTGCCTCGTGACCTCATAGATCTCGCGCACTAGCTTCCGTGCTTCCTTCCAGGCCTCAATGTCCTCGAACCGCTCGATCTTCGCCATAATGGCCTCCTTCTGGTCAAGGCGTTCAATGCTCGAAGTTCGAGGTTTTCTGTTCGAGATTCGCAGTTCGTGTTCTCAACCGCAGCACCTGTAACTTCGAACCGCAGCACCTAGGCCTCGTGCATCGTCATCAATTCGCGCACCGTCTTTCCCGTCCGGAAGCGGTCGAGGCTGAGCGCGCTGATGTCGATCGAGGTCTTCCCGGTCAGGATCAGCTCGGCCATCAGCTTGCCCGTGGCCGGGCCGTGCATGAACCCGTGGCCGCTGTGCCCGGTCGCCAGGTAGAAGCCCGGAAGCTCGGGGACCGCGCCCAGGATCGCGTTATTGTCCGGGGAAAGGTCGTAGGAGCCGGCCCAGCCCCGCTTGATCTCCGCCTGCTCCAGCACGGGGACGCGCGCGACGGCGTTGGCCACGCTCTCGGCGAGGTGCTCCCAGTCCACGTTGGTGTCGAAGGTGCTCTCGTCATCCTTCGGTCCGGAGAAGAGACAGCCGCCCATCTCGCCGCGAAAGTACCAATTCCGGTGGTAGTCGATCGTGAGGGGCGGCTCCTGGCCGAACTCCGGCAACGGGCCGGTAACGAAGAGCTGGCGGCGGTACGGCTTCACGGGGACGTCCACACCGGCCATTACTCCGACGAGGCCTCCCTCGGCCCCAGCCGCGTTCACAACGACGCGCGCGTGGATCGGTCCCTGCGAGGTCTCCACGCCGGCGACCCGGTCGCCGTCTTTCAGGATTCCCGTGACGACCCGCTGCTCGTGGATCTTCACACCCAGCCGGCGGGCCGCCGACGCATAGCCCATGGTGACCTCGTAAGGCGCCGCGTAGCCGTCGGTCGAACAGTAGACGCCCCCGATGATGTCGTCCAGTCGAACGTAGGGAACGATCCGGCGGATGTCGTCGGGCGAGACCGTTCGGACAGGGATTCCATACCCTTGCAGGAAGTCGGCCTGTCGGCGGAACAGGCGCAGCTCCTTTTCCATGATCGCCATGAAGAGATATCCGACCGGCCGGAACTCGGGGTCGATGCCCAGCTCCTCCCGCATCCGGTGGAACATCCGCAGGCTTTCGACGGAGAGGCGAACGTTCACCTCCGTGGCGAACTGCTGCCGGATTCCCCCCGCCGACTTCCCGGTGGAGCCGGAACAGATGAGGTCCTTCTCCACTACCACGACCTTGGGGGCGGCCTGCACGGCGAGATGATACGCGATGCTGCAGCCCACGATGCCTGCCCCGATGACGACGATATCCGCGGTTTCAGCCATCCCGTTCGCCGCAAAAAAGCCCGCGCCATGGCCGCCATCACTGGCAAAAAGCCTCGCGGGAGCCGGAAGCCTTTGGTAACATTCACCGTGAACTGGGCGCTGTAATTTATCCCTTTGGCCGGCGCGGCGTCAAGCAGTCTTCGAAGAATCCGCGCGAGGGAATTCCACCGTAAGGTGCCTCCGTCCCCTGGCCCGAAGCGTAGCGCGCTTCCGGAAGAAAGCATGCCTCACCGGGCGAGAGAATACCCTTGACGTGCCGGATGGATCCCTCATAGGATGAGGTTGTCAGAGTCTGCCGAGTTATGCAGTTCGGCGCAGCCGTAGATCCAATTCGTCCAACCGTGGAAGGATCATTCGATGCAGTTCGAGTGGGATCCACGGAAGGCCACTGCCAATCTCAAGAAGCACGGGGTCTCCTTCGAGGAAGCTGCGACTGCGTTTCGAGACCCGCTGTCGGCCACGGCGCGGGACCCCGATCATTCCGTTGGCGAGGATCGTCTCATTACGTTCGGGGTCTCCAACCGAGGGCGACTGCTTATCGTGTCGCACACCGAGAGGGGCGACATCCTCCGCATCATCAGTGCGCGTCAAGCGACGAAGGGAGAACGGAAAATCTATGAAGAAGGCTAGAGCCAGGTCGGTAAGTGACCTCCGCCCCGAGTATAAGCGCTCGGACTTTGGTGAGTTTGTCCGCGGAAAATACGCCGCTCGCCTGGCGGCGGCAACGAACGTCGTCGTCTTGAAGCCTGAGGTTGCAAAGGCCTTTCCAAACGACAAGGCCGTCAACGAGGCGTTGCTGTCGTTGATCAAGATTGGAGAGGCATCGACTCGCCCAACCCGCGCTTCAACTCGACCGGCTCGGAAATGACGCTTGCTCGCCGCCGGTTAACCGTTCCTCGGCCATTGCTTCTTGACTTACCCCTTCGCTTGGAGATACCGTTTCCCCGCAGTTGCCGCGGTTTGGGCACATCAGCAGCGCTGTCGTTTTGGGTGGGCGATTTTGCTGCGGAGCGAATCGAGCATTCCAAGGAAGGAGCCGAGCGTCACTTCCGGGGGGCCCGGACAAGTTGTTTTCAGAACCTACGTCCCGTATACGGACATCACGCCGCATGACTATCGGAGCGTATAGGATGAAGACCTTTCGTCCGGCGAGAAAGCGCATTGAAGTATCCGTGGGAGAGTCGGTGCGCATCATTCGAGAGTTACAGGGGTACAGCCAGAATGAGTTGGCCGGGCTGACGGGCATTCCGCAGGCAACCCTCTCCGCGATTGAAAATGATCGGGTCCGGCTTGGCGTCGAGCGGGCCAAGATTCTCGCGCGAGCTTTGAAGTGCCATCCTGCGGTCTTGGTCTTCCCAGGATGGGAGGTTGCCCGCGACTCAGCAGCCTAACTCTTATAAGGCCCCCGTAATTAGGGGACAGGGCCGAGTATAGCAAGTTGCGCTGGGGTACAGCCGCCATGCCTCCTCACGTCCGTCTCGATGCCCCCAGGGCCATGCGGCGTCGTGACCGGCGGGCGGGATCCACTTGACACCAGCGCGCGCCCAGGGGTACCCTTCCGCCAGTAACCCACCACCGCATCCGCGTAGAACCGGTGTCCCGTTGGGGCGCCCATCCCACCACGGTCCCTCGGGCCACCGTCACTTCTTTGTTCCTTTTCTTGCTATAGCCATTTCGCTTGGCGGGGGAATCGCCTCCAATCGGTCGTTCGCTTCCTCGCGGGAGGGAACTGCTGAGGTCCCAGTGCACGGCTTAAGATCGATCGGTCCCTCGTGGCTTCCTGGTGATCCGGCCCAACTCGGTGTACCGGGCCACCGTCCGGGGTTGAGCGTCTCGCGCACAGTGGATCCGGCTGCTCGCAAGGTGACGAAAGTGGCAATGTAGTATTACCCCCACGACCAAGCCAGCAGCGAACAGACTCCCCAACGATGACCCTTTTCCAGAGAAAATGGCAGCTTGGAAAAGGGGTTTCTCTCCTGTAGAAGTGCGAGTGCGACGGCCAAGTCCCACTTGCGCCCCTAGCAGAAGGAGAAACCCCATGACAAGTATCCGGGCAAACGCCATCCGAATCAAGCGCTTTCGGGAGCTGAAGGCAACGTTGCGGACCTCGCGGGACCGGCTCCTCGTGGGGATCGACATGGCGAAGGACCGGCACGTCGCCCAGGTGAAGCTGGCCCACACCCAGATCTTGGACCAGCGGCTGGTGATCCCCAACACCCAGGCGGGGTTCACGACCTTCTGGACGCACCTGCTGAGGCGCCAGCGGGCGACCGGCCTTGCCGAGATCGTCTGCGCCCTCGAGCCCACCGGGACCTACCACCAGGGCCTGGCGGAGTTCCTGAGTAAAAGAGTAAAAGGGGACGTAGGTGAGTAAAAGGGGACGTAGGTGCAGAAACAACTTGCGACGTGGGCCGGAGGGCGCGCCTCGCGGCGCAGTACGAGTTGACGCCGTGGGTCAGCGCGCAAGCGTCAGGCGACCTTGAGGGCGCGACGGGAGGGCTTGAGGACGAGCCGAACACGGACGCCGAGGCGGGCGAGCATGTCGATGAGCGCGTCGGTGCTGAACAGGTCGATCCTGCCTCGGAGGAGGTCGCTCACCCGAGGCTGGGTGACGCGGAGGACCTTCGCGGCTTCAGCCTGCGTGAGACTGCGAGACGCGACCAGCTTCTGGAGCTGGATCATCAGGTCAGACCGGACCAGCAGATGCCCGGCCTCCTCACGGGGGAAGCCGAGGTCGCGGAAGACGTTGCCGCTCGATCGAGTCACCTTGAGCTTCATCTTGAGTCTACCCTCCTGCGGCATCCTCGGACCGTCGCCTCATGAGCAGGGCACGAAACCGGTCCTGCGCGAGCTCCAAATCACGCTTTGGCGTCTTCCTGGTGCGCTTCTCGAAAGCGTGAAGCACGTAGACGCCCTCCGTGAGCTTCACCACGTAGAAGAGCCGATGTTCGAGCCCGGTGTGGATACGAATCTCCTGAACACCGGGACCAATAGTGGGCATCGGTTTCCAGTCGTTCGGTTCAAGCCCCTGCTGCACGCGGCGGAGCTGGAATCCAGCACTGCGGCGTGCGTCCGGAGGAAACGCCCTGAGGTCGCTCCGGGAAGACCCGAGCCAGAACAGAGGCTTATCGGACACGGCGGAATATATAAGTTTTCGTATAAGATGTCAAGTCGTCACGCTTCTCCGGCGCGACCTTGAGATGCTGCGATGGGAGCGCGCTGGGAGAGGAGCCGTCGAGGCTTTGGTGAGCTTCCTTCAGGACACCGAGAATCTGGCAGACTCCAGACTGGCCGTCAAGGCAGGGTCGTCGAGCCCATCAGATACCGGTCGATTCCCCTGGCGGCCTGACGACCCTCGGCGATGGCCCAGACGATCAGGGACTGCCCCCGCTGCATGTCGCCCGCGCTGAAGACGCCGGGCGCGCTGGTCATCCAGTTCTCGTCCACCCAGACGTTTCCCCGCTCGGTGAACTTCACCCCGAGCTGGCCGAGCAGCCCGTCCTTCTCCGGCCCCAGGAAGCCCATGGCCAGCAGGACCAGGTCCGCCTCCATCTCGAACTCGGTCCCCGGAACCTGGCGCATGCTCTTCCAACCGTTGCCGTCCGACACGAACTCCACCCGGACGGCGTGCAGCCGCTCCACCCGGCCGCCCCGTCCCGAGAACCGCGTCGTGGAGATGCAGTAGTCGCGGATTCCGCCCTCCTCGTGCGCCGACGAGGTCCGGAGGATGTTCGGCCAGAGGGGCCAGGGGTTGTCCTCGGCCCGTTCCTTCGGGGGGGCCGGCAGGATCTCGAATTGATGCACCGAGAGGGCCCCCTGCCGGTGCGCCGTCCCCAGGCAGTCGGCGCCGGTGTCGCCCCCGCCGATGATGACGACCCGCTTCCCTTTCGCAGTAATGAACTCCCCCTCAGGGATCACCTCCCCCTGGCAGCGCCGGTTCTGGAGCGACAGGTACTCCATGGCGAAGTGGATGCCGTGAAGCTCACGCCCGGGAACCTTGAGGTCCCTCGGCAGCGTCGCCCCGCCCGCCAAGAGGATGGCGTCGAAGTCGCGCCAGAGTTCCTCCACGGGGACGTTCACACCGACGTCGGCGTTCACCCGGAACCGGATCCCCTCCTTGCGGAGGAGTTCCAGCCGCCGATCCAGGAGCCGCTTCTCCAGCTTGAACTCGGGGATCCCGTAGCGCAAGAGGCCCCCGATCCGGTCGGCCCGCTCGAAGACCGTGACCCAGTGGCCGGCGCGGTTGAGCTGCTGCGCCGCCGCCAATCCGGCCGGCCCGGAGCCGACCACCGCCACCTTCTTCCCGGTGCGGCTGAGCGGCGGCTCGGCCGTGACCCATCCGGCCTCGAAGGCGCGGTCGATGATCGCCAGCTCGATGGCCTTGATCGTCACCGGATCGTCGTTGATCCCCAGGACACAGGAGCCTTCGCACGGCGCGGGGCACAGCGTCCCGGTGAACTCGGGGAAATTGTTCGTGGCGTGGAGGCGGTCGCTGGCCTCCCGCCAGCGGTCCCGGTACACCAGGTCATTCCAGTCCGGGATGATGTTCCCCAGGGGGCAGCCCTTGTGGCAGAAGGGGATGCCGCAATCCATGCAGCGCGCGCCCTGCTTCTGAAGGATCTCCGTCGGGTGCGGGAGCATGACCTGCTTCCAGTCCCGGACCCGCTCCTCCACCGGGCGGTAGGGCTGCTTGGCTCGCCTGATTTCCAGGAAGCCGGTCAGCTTACCCATGGGCGCCTTCCATGACCGCCTTCTCCCAGGGGATCCCCTCGGTCTCCGCACGCTTCATCGCGGCGACGGCCCGCTTGTAATCGCGCGGCATTACCTTCACGAACTTGGAATGGATGTGATCCCAGTTGGCCAGGATCTTCCTGGCCAGGGTGCTCTGCGTGCACTCGGCGTGCCTGCGGATGAGGTCCTGGACCAGGTCCAGATCTTCCCGCTCCGCCAGCGGCTCCAGGTCCACCATCCCCTTGTTGCACCGGCGTTCGAAGTCCCCCTCCTCGTCCAGAACGTAGGCGATCCCGCCGCTCATCCCGGCGGCGAAGTTCCGCCCCGTCCGACCCAGGATCACCACGCGGCCGCCGGTCATGTACTCGCAGCCGTGGTCGCCCACCCCTTCCACCACGGCCAGGGCGCCGCTGTTCCTAACCGCGAAGCGCTCTCCCGCGACGCCCCGGAAGAAGGCCTCGCCTGAGGTCGCGCCGTACAGGACCACGTTGCCCACCAGGATGTTCTCCTCCGGGACGAACGTGGATCCGCGCGGCGGAACGGCGATGATGCGCCCGCCGGAGAGCCCCTTGCCCAGGTAGTCGTTGGCATCCCCCTCCAACGTCAAGGTGATCCCCCGGGGGATGAAGGCGCCAAAGCTCTGCCCCGCCGAGCCGGTGAAGTGGAGCCGGATCGTGTCGTCGGGCAGGCCCTCCGCCCCGTAGCGGCTCGTCACCTCGTAGCCGAGGAGCGTGCCCACCGTGCGGTGGACGTTTTTGATCGGCAGGCGCAGCGACACGCGCTCGCCGCGCTCCAGCGCCGGGCGACAGCCCGGGATGAGGACGGTCCCGTCCAGCGACTTGGTCAGGCCGTGATCCTGCCTGCGCACCTTGCGGATCGCGACCTCGGGGCCGACCTCGGGGCGATGGAGGATCGCCGAGAAGTCCAGGCCGCGGGCCTTCCAGTGGTCCAGCGCCGGTTTGACGTCGAGGCGGTCGATCCGCCCGATCATCTCGTCCATGGTCCGGAAGCCGAGCTTGGCCATGTACTCCCGGACTTCCTCGGCGATGAAGCGGAAGAAGTTCTCCACAAACTCGGGCTTGCCGGCGAACCGCTTGCGCAGCTCCGGATCCTGGGTGGCGACGCCCACCGGGCAGGTGTTGAGGTGACACACCCGCATCATGACGCAGCCCATGACCACCAGGGGGGCCGTGGCGAAGCCGTACTCCTCGGCCCCCATGAGGGCGGCGATGACCACGTCGCGCCCCGTCTTCATCTGCCCGTCCACCTGGACCACGATGCGGTCGCGCAGCTTGTTGAGCACCAGGGTCTGCTGCGTCTCGGCCAGCCCCAGCTCCCACGGCACGCCGCCGTGCTTGATCGAGGTGAGCGGCGAGGCGCCCGTGCCGCCGTCGTGGCCCGAGATCAGGACCACGTCCGCGTGGGCCTTGGCCACCCCGGCCGCCACGGTGCCGACCCCGACCTCCGCCACCAGCTTCACGTGGATGCGGGCCTTGGGGTTGCCGTTCTTCAGATCGTAGATAAGCTGGGCCAGGTCCTCGATGGAGTAAATGTCGTGGTGCGGCGGCGGGGAGATCAGGCCCACGCCCGGCGTCGAGTGCCGCACCTTCGCGATCCAGGGATAGACCTTGTGGCCGGGCAGTTGGCCGCCCTCGCCGGGCTTGGCCCCCTGGGCCATCTTGATCTGGAGGTCGTCGGCGTTCACCAGGTACTCACTGGTCACGCCGAAGCGCCCCGACGCCACCTGCTTGATGGCGCTCCGGCGCGAGTCGCCGCTCGGATCCGGCCGGTAGCGCGCCGGGTCCTCGCCCCCCTCGCCGGTGTTGGACTTGCCGCCCAGCCGGTTCATGGCGATGGCCAGCGTCTCGTGGGCCTCCTGGCTGATGGAGCCGTAGGACATGGCCCCCGTGCAGAATCGCCGCACGATCGACTCGACGGGCTCGACCTCTTGGATGGGGATTGGCTGGGGGGCGTATTTGAAGTCGAAGAGCCCCCGGAGGGTGCACAGGTTCCGGCTCTGGTTGTCCACCAGCGCCGAATACTCCTTGAAGATCTTGTACTGGCCGCTCTGGGTGGCGTGCTGCAGCTTGAAGACGGTGTCCGGGTTGAACAGGTGGTACTCGCCGTCCCGCCGCCACTGGTACTCGCCGCCCCACTCCAGGTCCGGCTTCCTCACCAGCCGGTCCGGGAAAGCATGCCGGTGTCGCCGGATGGTCTCCTCGGCGATGACGTCCAGGCCCAGGCCTCCGATGCGGGACGGAGTCCAGGTGAAGTACCGGTCCACGAATTCCCGGTTCAGCCCGACGGCCTCGAAGATCTGGGCGCCGCAGTAACTCTGAATGGTGGAGATCCCCATCTTCGACATCACCTTGAGGATCCCCTTGTTGAGCGCCTTGATGTAGTTCTTGACCGCCGTCTCATGGTCCAGACCGGGCAGCATCCCCTGCCGGATCATGTCGTCCAGCGTCTCGAACGCCAGGTAGGGGTTGATGGCGCCCGCGCCGTAGCCCATGAGCAGGGCGCAGTGGTGCACCTCGCGCGCGTCCCCGGTCTCGATCAGCAGGCCCACCTTGGTGCGGGTCCCCTCCCGGACCAGGTGATGGTGGACGGCGGCCGTGGCCAGAAGACTCGGGATCGGCGCCTGCTCCAGGTCCACGCCCCGGTCCGACAGAATCAGGATGGTGTAGCCACGCTGGATGGCCTGGCTCGCCTGGCGGCACAGCCTGTCAATCGCCCGCTCCAGACCCGGGGTTCCCTCGGCCACCGGGAACAGCATGGACAGCGTCGTCGACCGGAACCCGTGGACCGTGATGTGGCGCAACTGGGCCGTCTCGTAGTTGTCCAGGACCGGCGCTTTGATGGTGATCTGGCGGCAGCTTTCCGGCTCCGCCTTGAGGAGGTTCCGCTCCGGCCCGATGGTGCTCTCCATCGAGGTCACCAGCTCTTCCCGGATGGCATCCAGCGGCGGGTTCGTCACCTGGGCGAAGAGCTGCTTGAAATAATCGTAGAGCAGGCGGGGACGGTTGGAGAGCACCGCCAGCGAGGTGTCGGTCCCCATGGAGCCCACCGGCTCCTCCCCCTTGGTGGCCATGGGGGCCAGCAGGATGCGCAGGTCCTCGTGGGTGTAGCCGAAGACCTGTTGCCGCTGCAGCACCGTCTGGTGATCCGGCTCGTGGACGTGGGGGGGCGGCGGCACGTCCCGGAGCGAGATCATGTGCTGCTTCAACCACTCCTGGTACGGGTGCTCGGTGGCCAGGGCCTGCTTCAGCTCCGCGTCGTCGATGATCCGACCCTGGGCCGTGTCCACCAGGAAGATCCGTCCGGGGTGCAGCCGCTCCTTGATGAGGACGTTTTCCGGCGGGACGTTCAGGACTCCCACCTCGGACGCCATGATGACCAACCCGTCCTTGGTCACGTAGTAGCGGGAGGGGCGCAGGCCGTTCCGGTCCAGCACCGCGCCGATGACCGTCCCGTCGGTGAACGCGATGGAGGCCGGGCCGTCCCACGGCTCCATCAGGCAGGAGTGATAGTCGTAGAACGCCCGGCGCTCCGGGCTCATGCTCTCGTGGCCCTGCCACGCCTCGGGGATCATCATGAGGACGGCGTGGGGCAGCGACCGCCCGGCCATGACCAGGAACTCCAGCACGTTGTCGAAGATGGCCGAATCGCTCCCGCCCTCCAGCACGATGGGCAGGATCTTCTTCAGGTCGGGAAAGAGCGGGGACTCGCACAGGGCCTCGCGAGCCCGCATCCAGTTGATGTTGCCGCGGAGCGTGTTGATCTCCCCGTTATGGGCCAGATACCGGTACGGGTGGGCCAGCGGCCAGGAGGGGAACGTGTTGGTCGAGAAGCGTTGGTGGACGAGAGCCAGCGCCGACTCCACGGCCGGGTCCGTCACGTCCGGGTACATGGTCTCGATCTGGTCGGCCGAGAGCATGCCCTTGTAGATCAGCGTGTTGCTGGAGAAGCTCGGCACGTAGAAGAATTTTCGTCCCGGCATGTCCGAGCCGCTGATGGCGTGCTCCACGCGCTTCCTGATGACGTAGAGCCGCCGCTCGAAGGCCCGGTCGTCCGTGAGGCCGGCGTTTCGCCCGATGAAGATCTGCTTGATGACGGGCTCGACCGCCCGGGCGCTGGGCCCGATGGGGGCGTCGTTCGTGGGGATATTCCGCCACCCCAGGAGGATTTGCCCTTCCTCCCGGGTGATCTCTTCGAAGATGGCCTGGCAGGCAGCCGCCTGCGACGGATCGTTGGGGAGGAAGACCAGCCCCGCGCCGTACCAGCGGGGGGCCGGCAGGTTGATGCCGATGCTGGCGCACACACGGCTGAGGAACGCGTGGGGCATCTGGATGAGGATCCCCGCTCCGTCCCCCGTGTTGACCTCGCAACCGCAGGCGCCCCGATGAAGGAGGTTCTTCAGGACTGTCAAGGCCTGGGTGACGATCCGGTGGGACTTCCGGCCCTGGATGTCCACCACGAACCCGACGCCGCAACTGTCGCGTTCGAATCGGGGATCGTACAGCCCCTGCCTGGGCGGCATCCCCGGAGGCATCAGATCATTTGCCTCTGTCACCTTCATCCCCCTCCGCCCGCGCCTTTCGCGCGTTGTCGTCGTCCATCGCTGCCCGCTGGGTCTGGACTATTCGGCCCCGCCCATTCCCCTGTTCTCCCGTGCTGGTCCCGTCGATCGTTGCCGGGGAGAGGGTCGGCCGGCCCAGCGAAAAACCGGGTGGTCCCTCCGCGTGAGTTGGGGTACAGTACCTCAGTGTCAAGCATAAGTCACGCGGAAATTGAAATATACTTTACATTAGCAGTGCTTATGGATATACTCCCGGGCCATGAATCTTGAGATGCTGAAGCTCTACTGCGACATCGTCCGGCTGCACAGCTTTTCTCAGGGAGCCGCGGCCAACCAGATCTCCCAGTCCGCCGCCAGCCAGGCAGTCCAACAGCTCGAGAGTGAATTGCAGGTCCTCCTCATCGACCGCAGCAAGCGACCGTTCATGGTGACGCCCGAAGGCCGGACTTTTTATGACGGGTGCCAGGCCCTACTGCAGGGGTTTGAGAAGGTGCGCGCCCAAATCGCGTCGGTGCGGACCCAAATCACCGGAAACGTCCGGGTCGCAGCCATCTATTCCGTCGGCATCCATATCATGAGCGACCATATGCAGCGGTTCATGTCGCTCCATCCGCAAGCCAAGGTCCGTCTGGAATACTTGCACCCCCACAAGGTCGTGGAGGCAGTCCTGAACGACGAGGCGGACCTCGGGATCCTCTCCTACCCGCCGTCCAACCGCTCGCTCACCATTCTGCCCTGGCGGGACGAAGCCATGGTCTTCGTCTGCCATCCGACCCACCGCTTGGCCCGGCGCAAGATCATCACCGCCGCGGATCTACATGGTGAGAACTTCGTGGCCTTTGACGCCGACCTGAGCATCCGCAAGGCGATCGACCGCTGCCTGCGCCAGCACGACGTCAAAGTCAACGTGGTGATGGAATTCGACAACATCGAAACCATCAAGCAAGCCATCGCCATCGGCGCCGGGGTAAGCATCCTGCCGCGGCCTACCATCCTGAAGGAAGTGGGAAACCGGACGCTGGCCGCTGTCCCCCTCTCGATGGCGGAGTTGGTCCGGCCACTGGGCATCATTCACCGGCGGGGAAAGCTCTTCACTCCGACGATCGTCCGCTTTCTCGAACTGCTCCGACAGTCGGACCAGGGCCCCAGCCGGACCTGAGGCCGCAAAAGATTACGCTGGGAGGCTGGGAGGCTCGGATGCATCAAGCCTCCTGGTGTCCCGAGTCGGAAATGCGCGACCAAATCCAAGGCCCGTGGCGGCACCCCGAGCACGCCGGGCCACAGCCAACCCGTTGGGTTGGGTACCCGGCCAGCCGGCGGGGCACCCATTGCGCGGCAGCCCTGCAATGGGTCGTCGCCGGGGCGAGAAGCCTGCGAAATCTTTGCCAATCCACGTTCCCCGGCGTGACGCGCCCGCACCCAGCGTCTGCGCTGGGTACCCGGGCGGCGGCGCCGGAGCAAGGCTGGCCGGTTCTCGACGGAGCCCGGCGTCCGCAGGGGTGCTGTCACAGGCCGCCGAATTAGTAAACGAACTTCCAATTCGGGACACCAGCGTTCTTGGGGCTAGCGGCCGCTCATTTGCAGGAACCGCTTCCAGAGAGGAGCGGGAACGGGCATGACGGAGAGACGGGGAAGTCGGGTGAGTGGGATCCTGCTTCGCCGGGTCAGGGTAGGGATCCGTTGCGGCCCGCGCCAAGTCCACTGCAACGCGCACGCTTCCGGAAAAATCCGGCTGCTCACGCCGCGGGCTGGAGCAGGCGAACCTCGCGCTGCGGGAACGGGATCTCAATGCCCTCTCGGCGGAAGCGCTCCAGGAGGGCCCGGTAGACCTCGTGGTGCACGGGCCAGAACTGCTCCGCCTTGCACCAAGGGCGAAGGGTGATCTGGATCCCCGAGTCGGCCAGCCGGCTGATCCCCACATCCGGCGGCGGATTCTTCAGGACCCGCTGGTTCTCCGCCAGCACCTCCCGGACGGTGCGGAGGGCTCGGTCCAGGTCTGCATCGTAGCCCACCTGCACATTCAACGTCACCCGGCGCTCCCCGGAATAGTTGTGAATGATCTCGCCCACGATCTTCCGATTCGGCACGATCACCCGCGCGTCCTCCAGCGTCCGCAGGACTGTCATGGTCAGGTCGATGCTCTGCACCTGCCCCTTCACCGTCCCGATCTCGATGTAGTCGCCGATGCGGAAGTGCCGCGAGAGCATGATACTCAGGCCGGCCGCCAGATTGCCCAAAACCCCCTGCACGGCGAAGCCGGCCGCCACCCCCGCGACGCTGATCCCCGCCACCAAGGCAGTCACCTGAACGCCGAACTTGTCCAGCGCCAGGATCGCCGTGAACAAGAGGACCAGCGCCTTCCCTGCCCGCATCAGCAGGCGCTGCAGATGGAGGTCGATCGTCGTGCGCCCGAGTGACCGCTCGATGAACCTCCCCACCACCCGTGCGCAGAGAAACCCGGCGAAGAGGATGGCTACCGCCGCCAGCACCTGGAAGCTGTAGCGGACCAGCAGGTCAGTCACGATCTTTGCGACATCGGCGATCTCCATGGCTGCCTCCTTGAGCGAATGCATCATCGCGGCCATCGGTCAGGCATCCCGAATGGGCAGGGAATCGGTAGGGCTGCCGGCAGACATATCACGACTCCGGCGAATCGCACCAACAAGAAACCCGCCGGGCGATCGGCCGGCGGGTTCGCGTGGCGGCTCCTGCATTGCCTACATCCGGTACTTTCCAAAATCCTCCGGCTTGAGATTTTCCAGCCATTCCTTCCACTTGTCGGTCTCTTCCTTCTCCTCGGAGATCTCCACGCTCTTGGCCTGGGAGACCACCTTCTCCGTCACGAAGATGGGGGCGTTCACCCGTAGGGCCAGGGCGATGGCGTCGCTGGGACGGGCGTCGATGTTGATCATGTTGCCGTTGTGATTCAGCTCGATCACCGCGAAGAAGGTGTTGTCCTTCAGGTCGTTCACCACCACCTGCCGCACCGTCACCCCCAGCCCGTCCAGGATGCTCTTCAGCAGGTCGTGGGTCATGGG
>Ga0315280_10003243_pt1 | contig 25205 bp, 24 predicted proteins | sample YL17G06_40_MG_FD_203697 | JGI IMG/M metagenome (GOLD analysis project Ga0315280, IMG submission 203697) | Sediment microbial communities from Yellowstone Lake, YNP, Wyoming, USA - YL17G06_40 | ecosystem: Environmental > Aquatic > Freshwater > Lake > Sediment | place: USA: Wyoming | collected...
GCGGCTCGCCCTGGAGGCTTATGGCAACCGCTTGAGCGTTCATCGGCTCCCGGCCTATGCCCCGGAACTCAATCCCGCCGAAGGCCTCTATGCCTACCTCAAGGGGCACGCGTTGCGCGGCTACTGCTCGCCCGATTCCGCCGCCCAGCAACGCGCGATTCGACGGGCCGTCGCCCAGGTGCGATGCCGGCCCACGCTGATTCGCTCCTTCTTCCTCCGAACCCCTCTCTCTTTTTGACCCTGTGTCAACCTATTATTGCAGGTCTCCCTAGAGCCGTTCGATGCGTCGGCGAAGTCGCTTATTGCCCATCCATTGCTCGGGTCGGAGATGAGCGATACCGGGATCAAGACCGGGTAACTCGTACGGTTCGACCCGCCAGAATAGCGTCGGCGTCACGATGTCCGTCTCAGGGTCCTTTACTCTCGCGAAGATGAAGTCGCGACCGGCCGGCTGAGCCATCACCCGCAAAGCCCCGTCCGTCACAGGATCAGTTATGAAATGCCCGAACTCCTTGACCAACTCCTCGGGCGGCTCAACGAAATCGGGGGTGATCGGCACCGCCTTGCCATCGGGGCCGATCTCCACTTCGCGGGAGCTGACATACGCCAGGACGCGCCGGCAGTTGATGTGGGGCGGCAACGCCCACTTTAGGAAATCCGGGGATCGCCTGTCCAGGAGCATCCCATCCAGATATCTACAGAGCGGGCAAGTGCGGTTATCGAGGACCTCGACGATCTCCGCCAGAGGATAACGGTCCAGATCGGCGAGTTCGGCCTCTGCCTCGGCGTCGAGTTCGGAAATCACCACCTGGACGCTCATCGCTAATGGGTCGTTCAGGGTGCCCGTCGGGCGAGGCTGAGGAACCGGCGGGTGAAGAATCGCGCCGCACTTGTAGCACATGGCGCGCTTGGTCGAGTTGTCAGCCCCGCAGCCAGGGCATCTCATCATCTCCAAGGGCATGGCGCGACCTCTGTATCATCGTCATGTTAACGCGCGCTCACAGCCCCACGTGGTCCTTCAGATCCGCGAAGCGCTTGGGGCCGATCCCCGGCACCTCCATCAACTGCTCCACGCGCGTGAACCCTTGGCCGGTTTCCGCCTTTAGCCGCTGCCGGTATTCGACGATCTTGCGCGCGTAGGCCGGGCCGATGCCCGGCAGCTGATCGAGTTGCGCGGCGGTCGCCGTATTGACGTTGATCCTGGCTGTGGGCGGCGCGGGTCGTACAAGCGCGCCGCGCTCGCGTCGGACAGAGGCGGGCGCCGATGGTTTGTTGGGGCCGGCGCGCGCCGAGCTTTCCCCGGCGGCTGCGCCCCGCGCCGGCACGTACACCTGCTGCCCGTCCTGCGCCTCCGCCGCCAGGTTGACCGCATCGAGATCGGCAGCCTTGGTTGTTCCCCCGGCAAGCCGCAGCACCTCGGCGATTCTGCTGCTAGCCGCGACTTTGTAGAGGCCCGGCTTGGCGACCTCGCCGCAGACGTGCACGGTTATCTTGTCGGCGCTGCGGGCGGCCGTGGGCGCGTCGGTGAAGAATGGCGCGGCCGGCTCGCTCTTACGCGACCCTACCCACCACATCGCCCCCGCCGCGCCAACCAGCGCCGCCACCAGCACCGCCAGCGCTACCCGCTCGCCTCGGGAGAAGAAGAACATGTGCGCCTGCCAACCTGCATCATTCATCTTCGGTGGCGCAGGCGTCTCGCCTGCGTGCGTCCGGGTTAATATCCCATGCGGCAATGCCGCCGTCGCCTCCGCCTACATCGCACCCAACGCCGTCGGTTCGATCAGCCCTCCCCCGTACTTCACAAACGCGCGGCACGCGTGATCCTGCCATTCCGGCCGCACGCCGATGGCCTCGTTGGCCCCATAGTAGCCGGCGATGAATCCCGCCCTCCCGCCGTCGCGGCCGAAGCCGCCGAGCTTGTCCACCAGCTCGCGCGCGAACGCATCAATCGCGTCCAGGTCGCCCGTCGGCAGCACCTTCTGAATGTCCACCGGGCACCAGAAGTTCACCCGCCCGCCGAAATGCCTCGCCAGCCGTTCCACGCCGAACAGCCTCGGCTGGTCCAGTTGCAGCACCGAGATTCCGCATTCGATGAGGTCGGGGATGATGTCCCAGATGTAGCCGCAGGAGTGCATCCACACCGCCAGCCCGCGCCGCCGCGCCGCCCCGCACAGCCGCACGAAATCCGGCTTGAACAGCTCGCGCCACATCGCCGGGCTCACCAGCAGCCGCTCCTGCGTGCCCCAGTCCTCGCAGAAGAACACGCCATCGGCGCCCACTCGCGCCCAGTTGTCCATGCACGCGACCAGCAGATCCACCACGCGATTCGCCAGCCGTCGCACCTGTGCGGGGTAGAGCAGCAAATCCGCCAGGAAGATGTCCATGCGCCGCAGGTAACGCATGATGGCGAATGGGAAGCCGTCGAGGCCGCCGATGCGATAGCGATGCGCATGATCCTCGAACCGCTTGCCCGCCGACTCGTAGCGCGACGGCTTATCCAACGCCGGCATGACATACGCGTCGAGGTCGGCCCAATCGCGTAGCGCGCCCTCCGCCACCTCGCCGTTGTGGGCGTCGTTGAGCCGCGCCCAGACGTTGCCCCATTCGTCCTCCCACCGCGCCCCGCGCGCGAGCTGCCAGGTGCGCTTGGGCTTCCAATCGGGATCGGGCTCGATGCCCGCGCTCAGGACATCATGGGGATACGGCCCGGGCAGCGTCATCGGAATCCGCGGCGCGCCACTAAAGCTCAGCGACCTTGTCACAATCTCGCGGCTTTCCATTCCTATGCTGCCGTTCTTGCGGCAGGACTGTCACCCCGAGCGCAGCGAGGGGGCCCCTACCGGGGTTGCTGAAGGGCGATAGGGGACGCCTTCGTCCGCCGTAGGGGCACGGCATGTGGCTAGTGCTGTCTTGTATGTCCGTTGTTCCCTCGGCGCCGCGGCGAGCACGGCCTGAGACCCCTCTCCCTCTCAGGGAGAGGTTGGGTGAGGGTGACCTCCCACGGAACAGCAATCTCACAAGAAAGCACTAGTCTATAGTTCGGCCATTTTTCAAAGGGCACTAAATCCTGTGGGGGAGTCCCGAATAAGACACAGATGTTGTACCCAAAATTTCGGCAAATCTGGCCAAATCAGGCCCTTGCGGGCAAAATGGCCGAACTATAGACTAGTACCTCGTGACATAAGAACCATTGCGCGTTATTGAGCGTGGCAAGTGTCCGACCAAGCTCAGCATCGCATGCGCCTATCTCTGTCACGATGTACTAGGCAGGCCGGGCCTGCCGCCACGGCGGCCGAAGGCCTAGCCGCCGTGTCCCTACATTGTCGCCCGCGAAGGCGGATTCCCGCCACAGGCGGGCAAGCCTCGCGGAGTCTACTCCTTGGGCCGGCCCAGGGCCGGCCCTGGGCGAAGCCCAAGGGCTCGGATTGACAGTTCGTTCACCTTACGCGTAATCCGAGTCTACGACAGCAGCTCCTCCGCCCGGATGCGCAGCTCCATCGGCGGGCAGGCATAGATCGCCGCTAGCCGCCCTTCCACCAGCAGCCGGTCGCGCAGCCGCTTCACTCCGGGCGACTCCAGCGCGCAGTCGCCGACCAGCACCACGCGCCCAGGGATGTTGTCCGGCGCCTCGACATTCCTGCCGATGACTATCGTCAGCGGCCGCTCGCGGCTCAGCTTGCCCGTCTTCGCCAGCGCATCCAGGCCCCGCCGCGTGTAATACGCGCACGCCCGACAGTAATCCCCCGCGCAAACCGTCAGCCCCGGAAACTTCGCCGGCGACAGCTCCAAATCAGGTCGCGCAAACTCGCGCCGGACCTCATCCAGCGCCGGCCCGGCGATGGCGATGCGCCGCAGATCGGCAACGCCCAGGCCGCGCTCTTCGGCGATGCGGGTCGTGTCGACCTCCAGCGGATCGAAGCCCATGACATAGCTCGCCGCGGCGTCGAGCGCAACCGGATCGGCGCTCGCCATGATCAGCCCCATCTCGACCGGGCTGCCGCTGGCGGCGTGGTCAGCCTCTTGCGCGAGCAACCCGTCGAGGATGGTCAGCGCCGGGCGCTTGACGAGCAGCAGGTCAACCAGCTTGCGCGGCAGATGGAAATCGCGGTAGCGGTGCGAGCACGCCTTGTCGAAATCGGAGATGATGCCGTGGAGATTCTTCAGCGCCAGCGTGACCAGCGTCAGGCTGTGCACTTTCATCACCGGCAGATTGATGAGCACGTCGGCATCGAGGATTGTGCGCGCCGCGTTCGCGCGCTTGAGCAAGTCCGCGCCCGGCGGCTCGACCTCGACGAACTCGTCTTCCTCCAACGCGACAAAGGGAATGCCCGCCGACTCGAGCGCCGCCGCCATGCCGGTAACCTGGGCGCAGGCGCGCGTGGTATTGTTGGCGGAGCGAAAGCGCGCGGTGGACAAGCTGCGCCCTTCGGCGACGATGACCTCGTCCGCACCCGCCTCGCGCGCCAGCTCCGCGGCCGCGACGACGACGCGCGCATCGGTGGTCGCCGGCGGGGGATAGGGGGCGAAGATATTCGGCTTGAGCACCACCCTCGCGCCCGGCCTGATGATGCCCCGCAAGTCGCACGCGGCGCCGACCGCCTCGCGCACCGCCCGGCGGACCGAGTCGTTGTTGCTGCAGTCGCCCCGGGAAATGCCGACCACCGCCGCACATACTCCTCTCCCTTCCAGGGAGAGGTCAGGGTGAGGGTACGTAGTTCTGCGCTCTGCGCCTGCGCGCCCTTGCGGGTCATCCTTCATTGCGGTTTGACGAACTCTATCCCATCCGCCCGCGCGCGAAACCACGTGGCGCGGATGCTCGATCCTTCGCCCTCCTCATAATAGACGCAGAAGATCGCGCCGTCCGGCAGCTCGATCATGCTGGGGTATGCCCCGCCGACCGTGTCTATGACGAAGGGGCCCTTCCACGTGGCGCCGAAGTCGGTCGAGATGTGCAGCGCGGTGCCGGGCAGCCGGTGTGCGCACAGCAGCAGCCCGTCGCGGGTCACCAGATGATACGGCGCGTGGCCCTCGAACCCCGTCCGCGTGGGCGCGGTCCACGTGTGGCCGTTATCGGAGGAGTACGACTGGCACATGCACGGGCGCAGCGTCGTGAACAGTCGCCCCTCGGGAAGCCTGATGATGTGCGGCTCGGAATCGTGCTGGTGGTCGCTTTCGGGATCGATCACCGTGAAATCGCTCCAGGTCTTGCCGCCATCGCTGGAGCGCACCAAACCCGACTTCGACGGTTTGCCGGGCTGCATGAAATAGAGGGGCAGTATCAGCTCGCGGTTCGGCAGCTCGAGGATAGGGGAGGAGCACGCCCACGTGATGCCCGGCGGCGCTGCGATGCGCTGCGGCGTCGCCTCCCACGTCTCGCCGTTATCGCGCGACCTGACGATGCAGATCTCGCACTGCTCGGCGGCGCCCTCGCGGCGCGGGACGTAGGTGAAGAAGTTGCAGATCAGCCTTCCGTCGTGGGTCTGCATGACCGATGGGTCGCGGTCATCGAGGTCGGTGTCAGCCAGGATCTTCGGCGAGGTCCACGTCCTGCCATTATCGCGCGACCGCATCCAGCACACGCGCCCGCCCTTGGGCAAGGCAGCGTTGGGGGTCGAGACGTGACCATAGCCGGCGTAGAAGACGCAGAATAGATCGCCATCGCGCAGTCGCGTGACATCGGGAAACGCCTCGTAGCCGCCGGCGCCGGCGTCGTCGGTGATGCGAATGTAATGAGATGACGTGCCCACATCTGCCTCCCTGGCCGCAGCGCCCATCGTGCCGGGCGCGAGCACCAACGCCGCGAGCGCCGCGAGCAAGGGCGTCATCATCGCCGCCGGCTTCATGGCCCCATGTTATCCCACGCTCGTGGGGGTGTCAACCGCAGCCGGCGTGATGGGTGTGAACTCAGAGTGTTGGTCTGGCGTCTTCCATGTAGCACAGCCGCCTCGGCTGTGTGGGGCGCCGCTGCTGCGGTGCCGGATTCACAGGCGAGGCTTGCCCGCAAGCGGCGGGGCGCCCTTCGACAGGCTCAGGGCAGGCTCTGTGCCACATCCTAGCGTGCACGGCATCGCCGAAGTGCAGCCGCCCTCACCAACGAGACTCGCACACAGCCGGCGTGATGAGGGCCAGCCTCGCCTGGCGCGTCCCGCGAGAGGTCTCGCCGCGTGATGCGTGGAAGGCGAAGCTGTGCATGGGGTGTATTCGCAGTTCAAGCCGGGAGTCGGGAAACCATGGTGAGATCGGAGTCGATGATGGCAGGCGCGGCCACTTGTCTGCTCGCTGCGGTGCTATTGCTGGCGGCGGGCCAGCCCGCGCGGTGCGAGCAGCAAGCCGGCGCGGGCTTCGTGCGCACGGATGGGCGATGGCTCGTTGATGCGCAGGGCCGGGCGCTGATGCTGCACGGCGTCAACCTGGCGGCCTCGGCCAAGGCGCCGCCCTTTCTGCCCTGGCAGAGCAAGGAAGAAGTCCTGGCGCTGCGCAAGCTGGGCTTCAACAGCGTCCGCTACCTGATCGTGTGGGAAGCGGTGGAACCGCAGCCCGGCCGCTACGACGACGCCTACCTCGACCAGGTGGCGGAGCGCCTGCAATGGTGCCGCCAGGCCGGCCTCAGAGTCGTGCTGGACATGCATCAGGATCTCTACGCGCGCAAGTACGGTGGCGATGGCGCGCCCGCGTGGGCCTGCCTCGCCGACGGGCTGACGCACAACCCGGGCAGCAGCGGCTGGTTCATGGGTTACCTTTCGCCCGCGGTCATGCGCGCGTTCGACAACTTCTACGCCAACAAGCCCACGCCAGACGGCGTCGGCATCCTCGACCGCTTCGTCGCCATGTGGCAGCACGTCGCCACGCGTTTCCGCGGCGACGCCAATGTCGTCGGCTACGACATCCTGAACGAGCCGGCCTATGGCAGCGATTTCAACGCCGTCATGGCCGCGATCGCCGTCGCTGCCACCAAGGAGTTGGGGCCGGAGGCCGCGCCGCTATTCTCCCAGACGGACATGGGCGCGGCGGTGGGCAAGATCGTGCAGGCGCTGCTCCAGAAAGATGTGCTCTTCAAAGTGCTAGACGCCGCCAGCCCGCCCGCGCAGCAAGCCGACCGCGCCAAGATCCAGCCCTTCCACGATCGCCTGGCGGCCGCCATCCGCGCCGTCGATCCCCATCATGTCATCTTCTTCGACGCGCCCTATGGCGACATGTCCGGTACCAGGCTGCTCACCGCGGTCGAGGCCCCGAAGGATGCCCGGGGCCAGCCTCTCGCCAACGTCGTCTTCGCCCCGCATTTCTACGACTTCTCATCCGACTTCAATTTCCCCTATGCCGGCACCGAGGAGTATCTGCTGAAGTTCCTCGGCCGGGCGAAGGCGGCCGGCGACCGCATGGGCGTGCCCACCTGGTTCGGCGAGTGGGGAACCTGGGGCGGCCAGGCGAGCCGGCCGGATGCGCCGCCGCTGGTGCGGCACCATGTTGACGCCATGGATATTCTGCTCTGCGGGTGGGCCTATTGGGAGTACGGCCCCGACCTCCCACGCGTCCCGTTCATGTCGCTGCTCACCCGGCCTTATGCCGAGGTGATCGCGGGGGTACCCAGCCGCATGCGCGCGGCGGACGACCGCTTCGAGTTGGAGTTCGCGCCCGCGCCTGAGGGCGGCGAGACGATTATCTGGGTGCCGCCGACGCTCAATGCCGACGCGAAGGCCGAGCTCAAGGGCGGCGGTTCAGCGCGAGTCGTGCGCGACGCCGACGGCTTGGTGCATATCACCTGCCCCGCCGGCGCTCAAGGCTGCGCGGTGACGATTGCGCTGTCGGCTAAGTGACGCCGCAGACTCCGTGATATTCGTAGATGGGGCGGATTGACCTAGAATCCTCGGAGCAAAGCCTATGCCCAAAGCTCCTGCCTGGCGGCATCCCAAACATGCGAAGTTCGAAGTTGAACTGCGGCGCGCCGCCACACAGTGGTTTGACGACAAGGGCCTGCCACGCCACAAGAAGTATAGCTACTGCCTGCCCTCCCGCGACCAATGGCATCTCAACATCATATGTCCCGCGGTCGCTGAGTTCGTCAAAGCGGAGATTGCTGAAAACGCGGCGGAGGGAAAAGCCTTCCCGCTGCATCGGTGGATTCACCACGGCTTGAGCAGCCAGGCGATGCTATTCAACCTGATCGGCCCACTGGCGTTGCGCGGCGATTTCGCGCCGCTGCGGACGCTCTTCACGGAGCAGGGCATCGCATGGCCCCAAGGCACGGTTAAGGCGATCTTCGAGTATGAAGACCAAGAGGTCTTCAACGAGGGCGCGGCGCAGCACACTTCGGTGGACCTGGTGCTGGAGGGTGCGGACGAAGGGCCGCGCTTGTTCATCGAATGCAAGCTGGTCGAGCGCGAGTTCGGCGGGTGTTCGGTCTTCCGCAGGGGTGACTGCGAGGGCCGCAATCCCGCCGCCGATTCTTCAAGATGCTATCTGCATTATATCGGTCGCTGCTACTGGACGGTCCTCCAGGAGCAGGGCTTCGTGGACGGTCAGATCAAGACCGATTCGACTTGCATCCTGGCGGACCACTATCAGTTCTTCCGCGAGGCAGCTCTTGCTCTCCACCTGGGCGGGGTTTTCGTCTTGCTCAGCGATGAGCGTAGCCCGGTGTTCTACTGTAAGGGGCCGGCTGGTAGCCGCGGCCTGATGGACTTTCTGATGGGCCTAGTGCCCAAAGAAGTCCGCGCGCGGATTGCAGGGATCAGCATCCAGCAGGTCGTCGAAGCCATCAAGGAATCGGGCGGCTATCCATGGATCGCTGAGTTCGAGAAGAAGTACGGGCTGGCATAGCGAACCAGCCGGGCCGGGCGCAGACCCAGTGACGCAACGCGAACCCGCACCCTCTCCTACCCCGCTCGCTTGCCCTGCGGCGTCGGCTTCTCTTGCGCCGCGATCTCCTCCATCGTCCGCCCGCTGCGCGCCGATCGCGGTTCCTCCTTCAACACGTCGCCGCTGCTGCGGGCGTACTCGTCGCGCTCCTTGATCAGGAGCCAGTTCTTCTCTTGCCCCTGCCACTTCGTGCGCACGAGCATCCACCCGCCCTTGAGCTTCTTGCCCGCCAATTCGATCTTCAGCGCCCCCCGCTCTAGCCCCTCAGGCCCGGTGTGCTCGCCCACCACCTGGTAGGTCCCTTCGTCCCAGATCATCACCGTGCCGGCGCCGTACTCGCCCTCCGGGATCGCGCCCTCGAAATCGCGGTACTCCAGGGGGTGATCCTCCACCATCACCGCCAGGTGCTTGTCGCGCGGATTGAGGCTTGGGCCCTTGGGCGCCGCCCAGCTCTTCAGCACCCCGTCCATCTCCAGCCGCAGGTCGTAGTGCAACCGGCTCGCGTCATGCTTGTGCACCACGAAGCGCGCCCGGCGGCCGGTTCTGCGGCTCGCCGGCTTTGCCGCGCCCTTGGGCTCGGCGGTCTTGGTGAAGTTGCGTTTGGCCTGGTATTTCTTCAAGCTCATCGCTCGCCCTCGTCGGCGTCACCCTTGGCGGCGGCCGGCGCGGCCAGCCGCAGCGGGTTCAGCCACATCACCAGCGCGTCCTCGCCGGTGTCGGGGTAGTAACCGCGCATGTGCGCCACCGCCTCGAAGCCATACTTCCCATACAGCGCGCGCGCGATGGCATTGGACTCGCGCACCTCCAGCACCACCCGCGTCGCCCCCATGTCCTGCGCCGCCTCCAGCAGCGCCACCAGCAGCCGCTCGCCGATTCCCCTGCCGCGATGCTCCGGGTCCACCGCCAGCGTGGTGATATGCGCCTCATCGGCGATCGCCCACATGCCGCCGTAGGCGACAATCGCCACCCCTATCTTCGCCACCAGGTAGCGCGCGTTGGCATTCAGCAGCTCGCGCTCGTAGGCATCGCGTCGCCACGACGTCGGGAACGACTGCTGTTCGATCTCCACCACGCGGTCGATGTCCTGGTGCGCCATGGCAGCGACGCGCAGCGCTTCGGTCTGATCGGGGAAAGCGCTCACTCGCTCGCCTGCACCTCCGCCGGCGACGGACGCAGGTACACCGGCGCGAGGCCGATGCCATCGCCCGCCTCGCCCGCCTGCTGTCGCGCCTGCGCCAGCCGTCCCACCCAGCATGCCAGGTGCGATGCCAGTTCGGGCGGCGCAAAGCGGTGCGCCACGCGCAGTTGGTTCAGCGGCAGCAGGCGGCGAACCTGTGCCCCGACCGTCACAAATGTCACCGGCTCGCCCAGCTCCGACAGCCGCGCCATCAGGTCGCCCGCCGCGAGGATGCTCTCCTCCACGAGTTCGAGCGCTTCGGCGGCACGGAAGATTCCGCTGTAGAGCTCGTCGCCGTGCGCCGGAATCAGCGAGCAGGCGATGCCCCCCGCCCCCTGCGCCGGGTAGGCGCACGCCGCCAGCGTCGAGATGCCGAACACCGGGATCCCCAGCGCCAACGCCAGCCCCTTCGCCATCGCCACGCCGATGCGAATGCCGGTGAACGACCCCGGGCCGCGCCCGACCGCGACCGCCGACAGCGATTCCTCGCTCACGCCGGCGCCAGCTAACATCGCCTGGATTTCCGGTATCAGGCGCCGGCACACATCGCGCCGCGCGCGAAAGGCCAGGCTTGCGACCAGAGCGTCACCCTCCAGCGCTGCGGCGCTTGCGATGTCGGTCGAAGTCTCGATCGCCAGCATGGTCATGGTGTCGGCGGCTCCGCGGCCGTTTCCTCGGCATCGCGCAATGCGCGCTCCAGGCGCTCGATCAAGCTCTCCGCCTCCCCACTCGCGGCCGCGATTCGCAGTCGGCGCTGGCTTTCACCCTTACCGAATTCGATGGCGATGTTGATGGATACCGCGCGGCGCAGCCGCGCCGGCAGGCGCTCAGACCATTCGATGGCGACCACGGTGTCAGCCGCAACGAGGTCTTGGAGGCCCAGGTCCTCGACCTGATCGGGGTTGAGACGATAGAGGTCAACGTGGCACAGGCGCAGTCGGCCCGGGTGCTCGTGAACGATGACGAAGCTCGGGCTGGTCGCGGGCTCGCGCGCGCCCAGGCCGCGGGCCAGGCCCTGCACGAAAACGGTCTTGCCGGCGCCGAGGTCGCCGCGCAGCCCGATCACCTCGCCCCCGCTCAGCGCGGCGGCAAGGCGCCCCGCGAGGCGGCGCGTTTCATCTTCGCCGCAAGTGCGCACGACGACGCCGTTTCCGCCAGGCTCGATGCGCATGGTAATTCGTAGGGCAGGAGCTTGCCCAAAAAAGAGGAAGACCGTGTCGCCGACCGATGTCGTCCGATGCGGCGCGGCCGTCGACTACACCACGGCGCCCGCTCGCCTCGATCGCCCGCGCCTACCAGCCGCCGTTCTCCCACGGAGGCGCGTCATGCTTGACGATGCGGGGCCGTCGACGACGGCGATGCAAGCCAAACCACAGGATAACGGTCGCCGTCGCTACCAGCAGCAATGCCGCGACCAAGACGAGAGCGACTGCGGCCTGCTCGGTCATGGGCGGCCGCGGCGCGAACACCGCAAGGCTGAACGCCGCCATCGCCGCCACCAGCAGCACGATCGCCAGCTCCAGCCCGCGGCGTCCCGCGCGCCTGGCGGCCAGCCATAGCACGAGCGCCACAAACGCGGCGATCAGCAGCGCTGATCCCCGCCCCAGCCGCATCAGCACCGCCAGTATGTCCTCGATTACAGGCCCCATTTGCTGACCGCGCTCGCTCCGGCGCGATGCCCGTCAAACTCAGCGCCTCGCACTCCGCTGGGTGACAATCGTCTTGGGCTCGGACCCAGAGCTCAGGCGCGCGCCGATTCCGCCAGCTTGCGCCCGAGGGCCCGGCACTCCTCCACTATGTCCGGCGAGGGCGCGCCGCTGCACCCTACCGAGCCGACGCTGCTCAGCTTGAACGCTCGACACATCTTCTCCAGCAGCTCCAGCACGACCGTCGGCGGCCCGCCCGCGCTGCCGAAGCAGGCGCAGGGCTTGCCCGTCACTTTGCCCTGCGACGGATAGTACGTGCGGTCGAAGAAGTCCTTCAGCCCGCCCGCCATGTAGCTGAAGTAGTCGGGCGAACCCACCGCCACCGCATCGCACTTCAGCAAGTCGTCGATCGTCGTCTCCAGTCCGGTCTTTACCCAGGTCTCGGCTCCCGCAACCGCGCGCGCCCCCGCGGCCACCGCTTCTGCCATCGCCTTGGTATTGCCCGAAAGGGAGTGATACACCACCAGGATCTTTGCCATCGCCGCCCTCCGTTCGTGAATTCCCACCCGCGGTGCTCATGCTGCGTCGCGACATCATTCGCTTCTGCGCCGCGCCCTCCTGTCGCACAAATCGCCCGTGCCGCCATTGAGCGGCGACATCGCACCGATAATGGTCGCGCTTCATCTGGTCCAGATCGGGGCTTCACTTCCGCGCGTCGCTGGGGGGTGAAAGAAGATTGGGGAGCGTGCTGGGGGGAAGGGCCTTGGGCGTCAAGGCCCCACACGCTCCCCAAATCGAGATTCCAGGCGGTGGGACGACGGCTGCGCTAACTGCTGCGATGTCTACAACTCAAGATTCGTTGGCGCCCACCGCCAAACCTTCAGATCTCTACAATTTCCTGTGCGGCGATTCCGTGCCGTCTTCGCGCCCGCGGGCCGACTGACTCTGGTGATACACGATTCCATCGTGTGACCCCATCGTCGCGTCCGCGGGCGAGGTCGCGCCGCTCAGTTCTTACACGCTAACGTGACCCAGCGCGAATCGGGGTCATAGGCCAACACCAGGCGGTCGAGCGTCTTCTGAGCCGGTTCGTCCAGCTTCGCCTCTATCAATGGGCGCAGCCGCTCGGCCGCCAGTTGCGATTCCAGTACTCTCTGGGCGTATTCCGCGCCTTGCTCCGACAGGCCAGCCGTTACCAATTGGCTGACCAGCTCCTCGGCCAGCTCGCCAATCCGCCCTCGTACCGTCTCGTGTGGCGCGCTCATTCTCTAATCACGTTAACCAGCGTTATTTTCCATATACCCAGCGAGAGAACCTTCTTCTCGCCTGCGGCCTCGTATTTTATTCGATTTTTCCCATGCCCGTAGTGCGTTATCCTGCGCATTGTCGTGGCAGCCAACAGTGGTGGTTGCTTTGTCCCCGCCAATGTCAGCCAGGAGCGACAACCGCCGTTTCGGTATGGCCTTCGCGCCAGTGGCCGACGTTCGCCGCAGACGTTACCCTCGCCGCCGCCTTAGCCCGTTCGCCTCGGGCTCCTGCGTACAGCTATGGAATATCAAGGAGGGCTTATCCGTTTTATTAGACGCATCGCCGCGGGCGAGGGTTCCGATGGCAGTGCCATCCACATTTCTGGCCGAGACGTCGCTAGACGTCCGGCTCAGCGACAACCTGCTCAATCACGCCCAGATCATCTATGGCATCGGGCCCCAGCCGCCGCGCGCCGACCGCCACCACGCCCGCTTCCCTGCCGCCCTCGATCCCCATATGGAAGCGCAGCTCGAGCAGTCCGGCATTCGCACCGACCCCGCGGCTTCGGTCATATCGCGGCGCCTCGCCCTTGCCACCGACAATCCCACGGCCGACGGCCTACGTCGCGCCCTCACTCAGCCCCGGGCTTCACTCGCGGGTGGCCGCCTGGCCATGCGCGTCGGCCGCATCGTGTTCCAGCTCGAACCGTCGGCCCTCGATCTCGTTTGGCGCGCTTGCGACCAGTTGCACGCCGCTCACTATCGCCAGCACTGGCAGGCGCGCCAGCCGCAGCTCGCCGCGCTGACAGAGGACCTCGAGGACCGCTTGCGCGAGGCTGACATTCCCCACAAGCTCGCCGAGCTTACCGCGCGCGAGCCGTCTCGCGCCGAGGTCGGCGTGTACCTGCTCGATTCGGACGCCCTGGTCTCCTACTCGGGGCCGGGTGACCGCATCTGCGTGAGCCTCGCCGCCCTCTCCCGCTTCGAGCGCTTCATCTACCTGGTGGCGCACGAGTGCGCGATGCTTCTCCTACAGAACCCGCCGTGGTGGGAGGTCGAGCCCTGCGCGAGCGCCTGCGCCGGCTTCTCCGACCAGCTCCTCGACGCCGTGGAGACCTGTGCGACACACTACCTGGCGGCCACCGTCGCCCTGCATCACGGGGCGGATCCGGGGTTCTGGATGGTGCATCCCACCGTCGAAGAGGTCATGACGCGTCTCTGGCCGCAGTTCGTCGCCGCGCCGGGAAAGGGGATCGACCTGCTGTTGGAGCGCGCGCTGCGAGAGTTGCGGGGAGTAGACACGCGCTGCGCGCCGGTACGACCGCGACGCCTTGCCGTCGCCTACGACGAAACCGGTCGCCCGCTGCGCTGCTCCGTCGCCAGCCAGCGGTTCTGAGGCAAGTTAGCAGTCAGCAGCAAAGCGCCGGATCCGTGGCACGGCGAACTTGCGCCACTGTCAGCGCGGTTCGTCAGTAATTCAGTCGTGTGTCCCCGGAATTCCCCGAAGTAGTCGCATCACCCGAGTCTGTCGCAACCACAGGCGAACCGCGTTCCCACCGAGGAGGGCGGTTCGCCGGCATTTCCGCCACCTGCGTGCGCATGGTCAGCCTGATGTCGAAGTAGTCTTGTCGTCTGATGCGAGATACTCCGGCAGCATCGTCTCGGCGTCAGTGATCGCCCGATCTATCTGCTCCCGCGTAAGGCCGATCGCGCCGCGCAGGTCTGTCCCCCTCAGGTCGGTCCTCAATAGGCTCGCCCCCTTCAGGTTGGCCGCACCAAGATCCGTCTTCTTCAGGTCGGCGTCCCAGAAGTCCGCCGTCTCCAGGTGGGCTGCGCCGAGGTTTGCGTCAACCAGGCAGGCCCCATTGAAGTTTGCCTTCTCCAGGTGGGCCCGGCGGAGATCCGCTTTGCGCAGATCGGTTCTCGATAGGTCCAGAGCCAAATCCTCTCCGTTATTGTACGTGCGCTTGCGCCGCCCGATGACTGTGAGGATGGCCTGAATGTCCGCATGCAACCGCGGCCGTCCGGGCGCCGGTTCCTCCGGTGGCCAGGGGGCGCGTTTACGCACAAAGGCGGTGAGCACCTCCATGATCGTCCAGTGGTCTTTCTCGGAGTCCCTAGCGATGCGCTCCAGCGCATAGATGCCGCCGAGACAGACCTCCAATCTCTCGCTGCCCAGTTGCTCGGTGGCACGGGCGAATCGCTCCGTGATCTGACCTTCCCGCGAGATCTCGACCGTGCGCTCGGTGGCGGTCAGGCGCCTCCAGGTGAAGTAGATCACCAAGGAACCTGCGAGACCGGCAACAACCTGCGCCCAGGTGGCGCGCGTCTGGTTCTCAAGCTCGATGCGGTCCCTCACGGACAGTCCATGTTTGTAGGCAGCCACGTGCCGCTCCGGGAGTTTCCAGAGTCCCACGCCGATGACCAGTGCCGTGCCGAGCAGACCCGCGAGCCTCACGCACGGGCGCGTCCGAAGGTGCCATGCGCCGCGCAGCCAATCAGTAATCTGGCGTTTCATTCTCCGGTCCCCCCAAGGACCACTCAGACGCGGTTACTTGGGCCGGCCTCTGGGTTTCGCAGTGGATGGCCCGACAGCCCCGCAACTCCGCGATTCAAGCTGCCCTGCGTGGCCCCTTTGGCCCAGGTTTGGAGCGCCGCAGCCGGGGCCCCCGACTCATCAGGACGCCCCACCGGGCGGGGCCGGCGCACCCGCCCTGCAATCCGTCAAGCCACGCTATCTCCGAACTGCGCTTCGATCCCCGCCGGCGGAATGCCGTTGCGGTCCCACCCGCGCTTATCGTAGTACAGGTCGAGCAAGGCGTCGTACTCGTCGCGGTCGATCTTGCGCCCCGCCCACGGCCCGCTCTGGATCGGCAGCTCGAACAGCCGCCGCGGCGCGTAGTCGTCCTTGCGCGAGATGCCTTTGCTGCAGTTGATGATGCGCGTCAGGTCGTAGATTGCCCGCGACTTCGCCAGCAGCTCGTCCAGGGTCGTCTCCACGCCGGTGATGGCGGAGTAGAACTCGGGGTAATGGTTTTCGTCGAACCCCAGTTCGATCCACGGCAGGCGGCATACGCCGAGCATATCGAACAGCGGCCGCACCGTCTGGTGGTAGATGACGATGTCGGCCTTCTCCTCCAGTCCCCAGGTCGCGCCGAGCTCCAGCTCCTTGGCCACCGTCCAGGCGCGGTTGTGGCTGCCGCCGATGTCGCAGGTGCCATAGGCCAGCGCCATGGACAGCGTCGCCCGCCCGTCATACGCCGATTGCTCCATTCCCTTGACCTGCAGGATTAGGGGCTCCATCTGCGGCCAGTGCTCGATGATCGCTCGCGCGCCCCCGGCCAGCGTATCGCCGACGCCCTCGCGCCGCCCGATCTTGTCAACCAGCGCCAGGATCGCCTCGTGGTTGCCCCACGCCAGTTGCAGCCCGTCAACATCGGCCGCCGTCAGCAGCCCCGACTCCACCGCCTCGATCATCGCGCCGATGATGCTGCCGCTGGAGATGGTGTCAACCCCGATCTCATCGCAAAGCTGGTTGGCGCGCAGGATCGCCGAGAAATCGTCCACCCCCAGGTTGCTGCCGTACATGCACGCCGTCTCGTACTCCGGGCCCTCGGTCACCGTGCCCCGATAGCGCCCATCCTTCACCAGGCAGATGTTGCTGCACGACATGGGGCAGGCGAAGCACGCCGCGTCGCCGATCTTGTAGCGCTGCTCCATCACGAAGCCGTTGATACGCTCCGCGCCGGCGAAGACCCCGTCGCTGAAGTTGCGCGTTGGCAGCACGCCCGCGCTGTTGACGTAGTCCACCACCGACATCAGCCCCTGCTCCTGCCAGAACTTGAACAGGTGGTGACTGGCCAGCTCTGCCAGGCTCGCCTCGGTCGCGCGGCGCAGGCGCTCGATGTCCGCCACCGGCAGATCCTTCGACCCGCGCACCACCACCGCTTTGAGGTTCTTCGATCCCATCACCGCGCCCATGCCCGCGCGCCCGGCGTTGCGGCTCCAGTCGCAGCTGACCGACGCGAACCGCACCAGGTTTTCGCCCGCCGGCCCGATGACCGCGATCCTGACATCGTCGTCGCCCAGCTCGCCCTTGATCATCCCCGCCGCCTGGAGACTGCCTTTGCCCGCCAGCCGCGGCGCCGCCACGATGCGCACCTCGTCATCATCTATCCACAGGTACGACAGCCCCTTCGCCCGCCCGGTTATCGCCAGCGCGTCGTACCCCGCCTGGCGCAGCTCCACCCCCCAGTTGCCGCCCATGCTCGAGTCGCCATAGATGCCGGTCTGCGGCGACAGGCTGACGAACGAGGTCTTGGTCGAGGCCGGCAGGAACGCGCCCGTCAGCGGCCCCGGCGCGATGACGATCAGGTTCGACGGATCCAGCGGCGCCTTGATCTTGCTCAGGTGGTCGTAGAGCAGCTTGGCCCCGAAGCCCCGCCCGCCAATGTACTTCAGCGCGAAATCCTCGCCGATAGGCAGCACACTGGCATCGCCCTTGGTCAGGTCAACCCACAGCAGCCTGAAATGATAGCCGCCTTTAAGCTTCCGGCTTGCCGATTTCCGCGTAGCGGAGCTTTTTCTGCTCGCCTTCCTCGACATACGTAACCTCTTTCATGTGAGCATAGCGCAGCGCGCTCGACATGCGATGGGCCTGGCCCGAGATGTGCTCCGGCTGGTAGAGGATCGCCTGCTTGGGGCAGACCTTCACGCACTGGGGATCGCCGTCGCACAGGTCGCACTTGAACGGCTGCGCCAGGTCTTCGTGGACGAAGATCGCGCCGAACGGGCACGTGATGACGCACTGGCCGCAGGCGATGCACTTCTCCGCATCGATCGTGACCAGCCCGTCGTCGCGAGTGATAGCGTTCTCCGGGCAGTTCTCCGCGCACTTCGGTCGCCCGCACTGGCGGCAGACGATGGGCATGCGGATCACCGGGTGCGGAAACGCCACCATCACCCGGATGGCGCTCTTCTTGGGGTTGTTGACGCCGTGGTGGTGGATCGCGCACGCCAGCTCGCACAGGCGACAGCCCGAGCAGCGCTCCGGCACCACCGTCAAACGTTTAGCCATGGCAGCCTCCCATGGCTAACGTTTTCGGCGAGCTGAGCGCCGCCACCTTTCGCCGGTGGCTGGCCTCACAATGGCCGTCCAGTCTCCGACCGGCCGTCCTCGCGCGCGTATCGTACGGACGGACCTCGTGTTCACCGCGTCTATCCGCGTTCATCCGCGGCCAATGTCCCGCCTTCTCCCGGGCCAGAACCGCGGAACCCCCTGCTTATACTGCGCGTACGCCTGCCCGAAGCGCTGCTCCAGCCGCCGCTCCTCGAAGAAGACGATGTTGACCCAGCCTATCGCCGCGATGACCACCACTGCGACCACCATGCCGATTGACCCGTAGAATGCCGCGATCGCCAGCATCACGAATAGGTAGCCCAGCATCATCGGGTTGCGAGTGCGCGCATATGGGCCGTTCGTGACTATCTGCCGGGTCACCGGGTGGAACTCGATGCCGAAGCCCTCCGCGGGGTGACCGCGCCCGCGCGTCAGCAAGAACCACCACGACCACGCGACCCAGAACAGCCCGAACGCGCCGAGCACGCCCGCGACCACGATGTTGATCGGCCACAGCGTCTCCAGCCGCCATCCGGCCACGGCATCAGTCGCCCGCCCCAGCGCTATCACCGCCGCCGGTATCGCCAGCACGAACAGCGTTGCGGCGAGCATGTAGCCCACGATTATGCGAACGATGCGCATTTGCTCGTCTCCGAGGTTAGGGCCTACGAGTCTCTTTCATCAGCGGAAGAGCCGAAAAACGTCGTGCCGGGGTAGGGGCACGGCATGCCGTGCCCCTACGAGCCGGCTCTTTCGGCGCTCGCCGCCGAATGGTATGCACAGTCACCATTGCGCCCCTCCGGTGGTACTCGCGCCTCGTCAGGCGCGGGGTCCGTGGAATCCAGCCTCAGGTCTCCGCCACGCCGAACCTGTCAATCTTTACCCTTCGTGTCGTGTCTTCGTGCCTTGGTGGTTGAGAATCTCCCTATTCCTCCGCTTTCCGCATCACCGCCGTCGCCTCCGCGCGGTTGTGCGGCAGGTGACGCACGGCGATGTCGGTGTAACATCGCGACAGCCGCTCGGTCGCTTCTCGCTCGTGCCGCCGCCGCGCCGAGGTCACGAACTTAATGGTCATCACCGCCCAGCCGCCCGGCCGCAGCCGCTCCGCGAAAGCGCACATCAACTCCGCAGACTGCGCCGGGTCAACATTCATGTCATTGACGATGATGTCGAAGTCGCCCAGGTTCTGGCTCAAGGCTTCCTGCGCCGACATCCGCAGATGCTGAACCTCGGGCCGCTGCGCCGCCTGCGCATCGAGCTCGCCCTTGTCCACCGCCACCACCTGGCAGCCCGCTTCGGCGAGCGCGAGCGTCCATCCGCCCGGCGCCGCGCCCAGGTCCAGCGCGCGCATGCCCGGTCGCAGCTCGACCCCAAATGTCGCCAGCGCCTCGCGCAGCTTCAACTGCGCGCGGTTGAGCGGCCGCTCGCCCGGCGCCCACTTGCGCGCGTCGCGCACTTCCTTGTGAGCCAGATGCGCGGTAGGATTGATGCCGATGTACGCGCGGTCCTGGAAGATCTCGACTGACACGGTGTACGCCGGTTCCGCGACGAACTCGGGGATTCCGCCCGCCTGCTGCTCCAGCGTCATCCCGACCGCGCGCTGCACGTCGCGACTGCGGAACTGGTGATCTCCGCGCCGCCGGCATTGTACGTAGAACGTCTCGCCGCGCGGCAGACGTCCCAGCCGCAGCGCGGCCGCGGCCAGGCGTTCCAGCGATTCGGGCGCAGCCGCGATCGCAACCTCCGCCTGCACCGGCGTTGCGCGCGCGATGAGGCGCGTCGGCGCCTCGCGCAGCCGCGAAACGGCCTCCTCCTCGGGCAGCGCCGTGCGCGCAATCAGGTTGCCCTTGAGGAACAGCGAGCGCGCGTCGACCTCGCCCAGGGCGTCGCGCAGCTCGCGGCGCGCGTCGCCCTCGCGCCCCGACGCGCAGGTCACGATAAGGGTTGTGGCGGCGGAGGTGCTCACAGGCGGCCCCTTTCGCGCCCCGGCGTATGCTCGCTGCCAGAAAAAACGCACAAGGCCCGGAGTATTCGCTCCGGGCCACACTTACCGAGGTTCGTGTATGAGGGGAATACGCTGATGGTCTTCGCTGCTCCGCGAACGAACCTCGTGCGAAAGAGTATCGGGTTTCGCCCCGAAACCCATTGGTGCCGACGACTGGATTTGAACCAGCACGGGGTTATCCCCCACTAGGTCCTGAACCTAGCGCGTCTGCCATTCCGCCACGTCGGCACCCGCCTTCGATTACACAGAGAAATATACCATAACCGCAGCCCCTGGTCAATCATCGCCGCGAGAGGTGCGACGGCAGGATCTTGGTATTGCGCCGGCGCAACTCCTCTCCCTTCCAGGGAGAGGACTAAGGTGAGGGTGAAGGGCCGCGCGACGCACTGTCACCCCACTTCCCCCTCCGAGAGGAAGAGGAGTCGAGCTGCAGCAGCGTCGCCCAGCAGCCAACCATCGCGCTAGGCAGTAGGATGAGGCAGGTCCGCCCGCAGCGCAGAAGGACTTGCCGCCGCCGATCTGGTATTACGCTTGAACTCTCACCGGAGGTACGCAAATGCGAAAGAAAGCTGCACCCCGCCCCAAGCCGAAACTGGCGGCGAAGAAGAAGGAAATCCGCTGCGGCGTGATCGGCTACGGCGCCGCCTTCAGCATGGGCCGCAATCATGCCAAGTGGATGGCCTCAACACCCGGCCTCACGCCGGTCGCCGTCTGCGACGTTGACGCCAGCCGCCTCACCGACGCCAACAAGGATTTCCCCGGCGTCCAAACCTACACCAGCGTCGCCACCATGCTGCGCAAGTCCGATGTCGAGTTGGTCGCCGTCGTCACCCCGCACAACACTCACGCCCCCCTCGCGGTGCAGTGCCTCAGCGCCGGCCGCCACGTCATCGTCGAGAAGCCGATGTGCATCACCGTCGCCGAGGCCGACCGCATGATTGACGCCGCCAGGAAGAACAAGGTCATGCTCTCCGTCTTCCACAACCGTCGCTGGGACGGCGACTTCAAGACCCTGCGCGACATCATCGGCCGCGGCATCATCGGCGATGTCTTCCACATCGAGGCTTTTGGCGGCGGCTACGGCCATCCCGGCAAGTGGTGGCGCGCCAGCAAGCGCATCTCCGGCGGCGCCTTCTACGATTGGGGCGCGCACTTCGTGGACTGGGTGCTCAACCTGGTGCCCTCGCCCATGGCGAGCATCATGGGCTATTTCGTGCAAAACCTGGTGTGGAAAGACGTGACCAACGAGGACCAGGTCGAGGGCATCGTCCGCTTCGCCAACGGCGCGGTCGCCAACCTGCAACTGTCGAGCGTCGCCGCCTGCGGCAAGCAGCGCTGGCGCATTCTCGGCACCAAGGGCGGCATCTGCGACGGGCGCCGCGCCGACCACTTCCTCGTCTCGACCGAGGTCCAGGGCCTGCGCGCGGAGATGGAGGTCCGCTATCAGAACACCAACTGGGAGGGTTACTACCAGAACATCGCCGACCACTTGCTGCGCGGCGCGGAGCTGGCGGTCAAGCCCGAAGAGGGCCGCCGCGTGATCCAGGTCATCGAAGGCGCGGAGAAGGCCTCCAAGGCCGGCAAACCCATCACGCCGAAGTACAAGTAAAGATTGCCGCGGATTAACGCGGATTCGCGCGGATCAGGGACGGACGATAAGCCGCCAACGGACGCGGATCAACCCGGACGACACAAACGCGGGGGCACGGCAACGCCGTGCCCCCGCGTGCATGAGTAGGATTGGCGTAATCCGCGAAATCTGTGGATGCCCCCCGGCCTCCCTACAATCCTCGCAGGAACGGGTTGTACCGCCGCTCCTGGCCGATGGTCGTCTCCGGCCCGTGGCCGGGATAGACGATGGTCTCGTCGGGCAGCGACAGCAGCTTATCGCGGATGCTCGTCATTAGTTGATACTCCGACCCGCCGGGCAGGTCGGTGCGCCCGATGCCGCTGGCGAAGAGGCTGTCACCCGAGAACACGAACCCGTCGCCGACAAGCGCGATCCCTCCCGGGGTGTGCCCCGGCGTGTGCACCACCCGCAGCACCGCCGCGTCCGCCTGCTCATCGCCAAGCGTGATCGTATCGCCCTCGCGCAGCAGCCGGTCCGCGGGCGCGGTCTCGACGTCAACCCCGGCCCACGACAGCAGGTTCGCCACCGGGTCGGTCATCATCGCCGCGTCCGCCTCGTGCACCCAGATCGGCGCGCCAGTCAGCTTCTTCAGCGCGACATCGCCCGCGATGTGGTCGCCGTGACCGTGGGTGTTGACGATCGCGTGCAGCTTGAAGCGGTTGGCATTGAGCACGCCCATGATGGCGTCGGGGGGTCCGCCGGGGTCAATGACGATGGCGTCGCGGCTCGCTTCGTGCGCTGCGACGTAGGCATTGGTTTCGATGGGACCAATGGGTAAGCGGCGAATGAACAATTAACCTGACCGTCCTGATGGGGAAATCGAACAAACGACGAAGGCGCCAAGGCGCCAGGCGAACGGGAATCTCGTGTCGGGAATCTTCAATCCGGTCCTTGTGTCTTTGTGCCTTGGTGGTTTTCCCTCGTCACGAGTGCGTCCGCTATTCCACCGCCAGCCGCGGGCGGTACTCGCCGCGGCGGCGGCGCACGAACTCCCAGTCATAGGCGTCGAGGTCGCCGGCACGGCGGCGGCACGATTCCGCGTCGCCGTCCAGCCCCGCGAGGAAGTAGGCGTCGGCGAGCAGCATCGGATACGACCGGTTGAGCGGCGCTCGCTCGATGGCGCGCCGGTAGGCGATGATCGCGCGCAGCGGCTCGCCCGCCGCCACCAGCGCCGACGCCAGCCGCGCGTAGTAATAGTCATCGTAGGGCGCCAGCTCGACCGCGCGCTCGAAGTGCCGCGCTGCTTCCTCCGCCAGGCCGCACTCGAGCAGCAGTTCCCCCAGCCGAAACGGATAGAAAGCCTCGTTGCGCCCCATCTCCACCGCGCGGCGCAGCTCGGTCAGCGCCTCCGGCCGCATCCCCAGCGCCCACAGGATGTCGGCCAGCTTGTAGCGGTAGTAGGCGCGCTCGCCGTTGAGCCGCGTCGCCTCGCGGTATCTCACCAGCGCCTCGTTCATCATCCCGTAGCGCCGGTAGAGGTCGCCGAGGCTGATGTGCGCCTCGGCGTGCTTGGGCGACGAGCGCACGACTCTGCGGTATTCCTCGATCGCCTGGTCGATCGACTCGACGAGCACATACGCGTCCGCCAGCCGCATGCGGAACAGCGGGTTGTTGCCGTCCATCTTGAGCGCCCGCTTGTACTCGGCGATGGCGCGGCGTGGGTTGCCGCCCTCCAGGTACGAGTCCCCCAGCTTGATCCGCAGGTGAGCCGTCGTCGCCTGGAGGTCGCGGTCGCGCGAGCGCCGCAGATCGTCCTCCCGCTGCATCTCCTCGAAGCGGCGTACGCGCTCGTCTACCTCTCTGTCCTGCCTATTGTTCATCTGCTGCACGCGCCCGCTTCCCGGGTCGGACGCCGTCGGGTTCATTATATCCCATCGGCAACGCGATCGCAAATCTGACGAACGGCGAGCAGACTCTTCTCCCTTCCAGGGCTACTTCGCCCTGCGTAGCTGGGCTACGAAGCCCGCGAAACAGAGAGAGGCCGGGTGAGGGTGCCCCGCGACCGCATCTCACCCCCACCTTAATCCTCCCCCTGGAAGGGGGAGGAGTTCGGTCACCCATGCCCACTCCCCGCGAACCCACCCGGTGCGCCTCACGCCCCATACTTCTCCTGCACGTTCACCAGGTTGGTCAGGATGGGCATCAGGTCCGCGCCGCGAATGCGCGACAGCCCGCCCATCGCCGCCGCGCGCTCGCCGAACTCGCGCACCCCGTCGGTGCGCACGCACGGGCCCGCGATCGCGATCGGCAGCGGATCGCCCGAATGATCGCGCACCGACACTGGCGTAGAATGATCGCCGGTAATCACGATGTACGCATCTGCGCCCAATTCGCTCGCCACATGACCGGCCAGGCGGTCGAACTTCCTCACCGCCTCGATCTTGCGCGCGAAGCTCCCGTCGTGCCCGGCGAGGTCGGGCGCCTTGAGATTGCACAGCACCAGGTCGTGTTGCCCCAGCGCCTCCACCGTCGCCCGCGCCAGCGCCATCTCGTCCGTATCGTAGCCGCCGGTCGCCCCCGCGACCTCGGGCACCTCCATGTGCAGATAGCGGCCGATGCCTTTGATGAGCCCGACCTCGACCACGCACGCGCCGCGCAGCCGGTGGCGCTGCTCGAAGGGCTCCAGGTGCGGCGCAACCCCCGCCCCGCGCGGCAGCGCAATGTTGGCCGACGGCTTGCCCTCGGCCACGCGCTGCCGGTTGACGGGGTGATCCTCCAGAATCTCGTGCGACCGCCGCACGAACTCGTTGACCGCGCGGGCGGTGGTCTCGCTCTCCTCGTCTTCGCCGCGGGCTTGCCCGACCTTCTGCCCCTCCTCATGGGGATCGGTGTCTGAGACCTTGTGCCCCAGGTCCGGTCCGCGCAGGACGAGCGCCGCGCGGTGCTCGACCGATTCCTTGAAGATGACCTGGATGCCGTCGATCTCCATCCCGTCGAGCGCCTGGGCAAGCTCATGGGTGCCGGAGTCGATGCGCCCGGCGCGGCGGTCGATGACGACCCCCTTGTCATCCACGGTGGCGAAATTGCAGCGAAAGCAGATGTCGCCGCCGCGCACGTCCATGCCGATGCCCGCAGCCTCGAAGGGGCCGCGGCCGGTGTAGGTCCGGTGCGGGTCGTAGCCGAGCAGCGCCAGGTGCGAGGTGTCGCTGCCGGCGCGGATGCCGGGCGCGATGGGGTCGATGATGCCGCACTCCCCGCGCAACGCCAGGGCATCGAGGCTCGGCGTATCGGCCGCCTCCAGCGGGGTCTCGCCCTCGAGCTCGGCGCAGGGGCGGTCCCCCAGGCCGTCGGCGATAAGGATCGCGATCTTCTCCGCCGCTTCGCTCACGTGGATCTCCTGTTCCGGCGTATTATCCATCGTCGGACCGCCGAGCACAACCGGCGCGTCAGCTTTGCCCTGTTCGGCGCGCGGCACACATTAACCTTGCGGGTATGTTCCATTTTGGTTGGTATAGGCCACGCGCGTGCCAACCCCTCTCCCTCGCAGGGAGAGGTCGGCGAGCCCTCGGCGAGCCGGGTGAGGGT